>Ga0210380_10000420_pt1 | contig 19455 bp, 25 predicted proteins | sample PLM4_5_coexredo_FD_155476 | JGI IMG/M metagenome (GOLD analysis project Ga0210380, IMG submission 155476) | Groundwater sediment microbial communities from an aquifer in East River, Colorado, USA - PLM4_5_coex redo | ecosystem: Environmental > Terrestrial > Soil > Riparian zone | place: USA... | reverse complement strand
AGTTCGCCGTTCAATCTGCAGCCTGGCGCTCTGTTGTACGATGATGGAGTCCGTACCTCGGCTTCCATCATCAACTACCTCGCGACGACGAGACCGAACTTCTCGAATCACGGGTACAACTTCGGTGGAATGACCTTCGACTGGGATCATCCGATGTACTTCGCCAAGGGAACTGACGACCTCGTCACTGTGCGCAATCGGTTCGATAACCGAAACGGCGGGGACTACGGGTTCGCAGAGACAGAAGGCGTTCAGATTCGAGTCCCGCACGACGCGAAGCCCGCAGGCACGTTCACCGGTAACACGCCACAGAACGATGGGCACATTACCGTCGTTCAACCGAACGGTGACGTATTCACGGCGTGGAAGGGAGAGCTAGGGATCGCGAACGGTGCCGATTGGTGGGTCAGGTGGTCGGCCATGGAAGACGACATCACGAGTGATGGTCTCACTCGTACCGACAAGCCTGGTGCTACTGCGGCCCGGTTCGTGGCTGGTCTTGGAGTGATCCGACACGACGAGATGGCGAATGCGAACATGGACCACGCTCTCTTCGCCGTGTGTTGGAAGACGAGAGGACACGTCTTCCCTGCCAGCGGTGACGCAGCCGAGACGACCGACACCCACGCGCCGCCTCTTGGCGCTCGCTTCCGGTACAAGAAGGACGAGGCGTATATCGCTGCTCAGTCCTGGCCCGGTTGGTTGAAGACGATCGCCCGTACGCTGCGCGACTACGGGGCGTACTGCGGCGATACAGGAGGGAACTCAACCGACGCCCTGACGTTCAGGATGGAAAGCGACGTGGTGTATCGCTCATTCACCGACTTCTCCTCACCATATCCGAACGAGGTCTGGGCAGACGCACAGAATGACTTTACGGAAGTCAACAGCGGCGGTCGCCTCCAATTCCTGATGAAGCTCGGTGACTACGACGGATCGGGCGGCAACAGCACGTTCCGTATCGAAGATTTCGAAGTGATTGCCCCTGGGTCGTACGCAGGCTCGGGTGGGATGCACGGCAAGACAGGGGGCTGATGTTTGTCACTCCTGCTCGCCTGCGGGCCTGGATCGGGTAGTGCTCCCGCTGCAGCGGTAACAAGCCCTGCCGAGGGCGGGGCGGGCGCAACCGTCCAGGGGCTGACGACTGCTCCGACTGTACAAGCTGGTGGACTGCAGACCGGTGGGTCGGCGTTCAAATATCGAGCCGCACCGAACGTGGTCTCTGCGACTCGTATCGGGATTACGACTGTCGACAACCGCAAGTACATCATGGGGGCGGCGTTTCGGATCTCGACCGCTGCTCCGTCTGTGGCGTGTCGGCTCTTGGCTCGAAATGACTACGACATCAGAATAACGACCAGCCGCACTCTCGAGGTTAGGGTCGGCGGTGTTCTGATCGGGTCAGCGTCTGCTGCCCTGACACTTGGGCAGACGTACTACATCGAGCTTGCGATTACAGCGAACTCTGCTGGCAATGATTATGTTGAGGGCTGGCTGAACGGCGTATCGTTCGCGTCTTCAAGTGGCACCAACCTGTCAACGTTGCTCGGCAACAACTTCGACTTCGGGGCGAACACGACCGCATACGGAGCTACGGTCGTCATAGAATGGTCGGATTTCTATGTGGTTGACGATCAGGGGTCGGCTCCGTGCAACGACCGTCTAAATCAGCCGAAGATTCCTTCTTCCTTCCCGACTTCCGACGTATCGAGGGATGCGGGGTGGGAAGACTCAGACGATACGACGACGAACCTTTACCAGTCGGTGGACAACACACCACCGGTTGGGATCGCCCCGGTAGCCGGTGCGGGAGCAGCCGACAAGATGGTCAAGAACGCCATTTCGACCACTACAGAGAACGTAGTATTCGATTTGCAGTCTGCGAACACGGTCGGGATCGACGCTGACGACACCATCCTTGCGACCCAGCTGGTGACGTCGCACGGCCTCGACTCGGCTACCTCGACCACAAGCTGCACGCATCAGATCGTCGCTGGAAATGGGCACCCCGGAACGTCTGAGGCGAGCTTTGACCCGAACCTCGCGTCAGGCACCTGGCCGACGAACTGGCTCGTCGGGCGCACGATCACGGAGAATCCGACAATCACTGACCGCTCCGTTTCACCACGCGTTGAGATCGGCAAGCGCACCGCCACTACTCGCGTGGTTGCAGTCTGTCAGGTACGGATCGACTGGATTTTCCTGCCTGTGGTTGGCGGCACCACGAACTCAGAGACCGGCGCTGTCGTGGGTGGGAGTGCCGTGGCAGCGGCAAGGATTACAGATAGGCCGAGGGCCAACACGTTGCAGGCTGGCAGCCTCCTCGCGGGCGCGGACGTGGGCGAACGTGCTGAGCTTACGTCTGTGCTGGGCAAGTCTGTGCTGTCCGGGGCCGATGTATCGGAGCATCCTGAACTCGCGTCGTTGCTGGGCAAGTCTGTGCTGGCCGGAGTTGGTACAAGGGATCGGCTTAAGTCCGGTTCGGTGCTCGGCCAGAGTGTGTTGGCCGGTGATTCAGTGTTCAACGCCAATGCCCTCGGGAGCGTCTTGGCCGGTAGCCTCCTAGCCGGTACTTCTTCCAAGGTAGCAGGCTCGCACGGGGGGTCTATACTCGGTCAGAGCGTCCTGTCCGGGGCCGATGCGATCACGTACTCCGAACTTGGGTCACTGCTAGATAAGGCGCTCCTGGCTGGGGCCGACTCCTACAGTCCAGCCGAGACCGGCGCGATATTGGGTAGGGCGCTGCTAGCCGGAACGGATGCCGAGGTCAGAGCAGAAGCGGGGGCGATTCTCGCGATGGCTCTCCTGGCTGGGGGAGATGCCTATACGAGCGCCGAGCTAGGCAGCATAATCGGTAGGAGCGTCCTGTCCGGCATCCAAGTGGAGGAAGCTCCCGGTAAGGCAGGCTTCCTGCTTAACAAAGCGTTAGTGTCTGGGGCCGACTCGATCCAACGCACGAAGGCAGGCTCGATTCTGTCTGGCTCGGTGCTCTCGGGCTTCGATCAAGAGGACATACGAAAGTTCGGTGCCCTGCTTGCCGGGTCTACTCTCCATGGTGTCGATGCCGAGACCCGAAGCAAGATGGGCGCGGTCGTTGCCGGTGCCTTGCTTTCGGGCGCAGACGCCCTGATAGCAGTCGAAGCAGGATCGGTTCTAGCTAAATCGATCCTAGGTGCAGACTCTGCATCTGGCAGCGGCAAGTCAGGGTCGATCCTTGCTACCTCCCTGCTCAAGGGTAAGCCCGGTGGGACGCTCTTTGTGGTAGTATTTGATACGTCTCCTGCTGGCCGTATCGGGATTGAGGGGCACGGTTCGATAGAACGCCCCGAGACAGGCAAGGTTGAGCGCCCTAAGTCCGGTGGAATGGAGGAAGAATGAGGGTGATCACATTCACGGGGTACGTTCCTATTCCCCGCTTCGATGACACTCCCTGGACGCAGGTGCAGATCAAGGAGGCCACAACCTCCGAGGGACCGTGGGTTACTCTCGAGACGCAGGCGCTCATTCCTGCCGATACAGATCCAGCAGACCCGCAGTCTCGGAACATCACCACTGAGCTAGCCACCCTCACCAATGGCTGGTATCAGCTAGTCTTCCTCGACGCCACTGGGGATCAACAGAACCCCACACAGCCGATCCAGAACATCGAGGACGGAGTCGCCCTCTATACCCCGACTGTTGGGCAGGTTGGCACCTTGCTGCGCACGAGGACGATGGATACTGCAGGGAACGCACTGGGTACGTTCACCGCAGACACAAGCCCCACTGCCCTGCAAACGGACGCACTGGCTAGGCAAGCAGCGAACAAGCTCTCCACGCTAGTCGGGGATGAGATCCCTGAGGCTCTGTTCGAGGAAGCTTCCGAACTAGCAGCCATCAGAGCAGCGATGATGATCGAACTGTCTTACTTCCCCGAGCAGGTCGTTGCCGGTCGATCTCCGTACGACCGGTACAAGGCTTTGTGGGATGAGGCGGTCGGCACGCCGGACAAGCCTGGCTCGTTCGTCCTCGCCGTGCAAAATGCTGTGCTAGACGAGACAGTGGACGTGGGTGGCGGGGCTGGCGAGCCTGACTTCTCATTCCCGGCGAACGAAGGTGGCATGGTCGGCTGGGAAACGAAGATGTGATGATCGGTCGCATTTTCTATACTCCCTGGGACTGGCTAGTGACCGTGACTAGCGCTCGCGACCGGCGAGCGTTCGGCGGCTGGACGCTGATCGGCTGCATTATCGGATCAATCTTCTTCGGCAACGAAGTTTGGTGGATCGCCATCCTGAGCCTAATCGCTCTCGTACCGAACGTAAGCAGCGAAACGCCAGTAGAGAAGGAAGACTGATGCGATTTACCATCGTCTCAACTGGCGCACTGCGAGCCGCCTTCCGGATCAGGGGGCTAGGCGAGCAGGCGGCGAACTGTCGCCCCGCGATGGAAGAGATCTACATGATGATCCTCGAAATCGAGGACGAGATCTTTGAATCGGGCGGCGCGAGAGGCGGTAGGCAGGAGTGGCATCCGCTGAGCCACGACTGGCTCACTTCCAAGTGGAACAGAGGTAAGAACGTATTTGTCCTCCAAGAGGACGGAACCCTGCGCGATTCTGTGACGCGCTGGCGGCATCCGTTGCAGTACACGCGCATCGAGCGCTCCAAGATCGTGTTTCGTTCCCAGCGCCCGTTTGCTGACCTCCACCAGAAGGGTGAGGGCGGTATGCCGAAGCGCGAGTTCATCTACTTCACTAAGCTAGATGCAGAGCGCTTTGCTCAACAGATCAAGCAGCACGTTATGTCGCGTCGGGCAGGAGGTCCCTCGCTAGCGGCCGGATGAGCATCTTTGGCAACATCATCACGGCAGACGAACTCGAGAACGCAGTCGAAGCGACTCTCAGGCTGTGGTTCCGCACATACCTGAACGAAATCGAACTGCAGAAGGGTGTGCCCGACTTCGGGCTTGTCAATCCGAGATCAGTCGTTCGCCATGTAGAGTTGATCGACTTCCCGGAAGAGCAGCTACCTCGGCTCATGATCGTCAGTCCAGGCATGGCCAAGCCTCCGTTGATGGAAGGCGACGGTACCTACCGTGGGTTCTGGCGGATCGGCATCTCCTTGATCAATTCGGCCAGGGATCGGGACTCGACGAACCGTAACTCTAAGTGGTACGCGGGTGCGATCCGTGCTATCATTCTACAACACCGATCATTGGGTGGCTTCGCGGATGGAGTGTCATGGGAAGACGAGAACTACATGGATGGGCCGGTCGAAGCAGACCGAACCCTTGCACTCTGTACGAACGAGTTCATCGTCGAAGTCGAGGGAATCGTTGACCGCAAAAGTGGGCCAGCTGTTCCTGAACCACCCGATCCGGACGATCTGCCAGGAAGTGAATGGCCGTTGGTCGAAAACACTGATCTTGACGTCGAGGTCCGAGATCTCGATGATGAGATAGAAGGAGGGTAGCATGGCGGGAACTGAATACCGCAACGTGGGTGACCACGTGGAAGACTTGGCCAGCGGCCAGACGATCGGCCCTGGCGAGACAGTGACCCTTTCAAAGGCAGACCTGGACGCTCCACACAACCAGCGTCTCCTGGACGACGGGAAGCTGATGCCGACGAAAGCCAAGAAGGAGGAAGGAGGTAGCTAATGGCCAGACCAGGGACAGAGATCCGCCTCCGCGAAGTTCCTCCGCCACGTTCGGCACCAAGCGATACCGGCGTGTGGTTCATCACGGGGCTGTCGGAGAAGGGACCGGTCGAGCCGAAGCCGATCCAGAGCATGAACGAGTTCATCTCCATGTTCGGGGTTCGGGTGTCATACGGTATCCTGTGGGATGCCTGTGACGTGTTCTTCCGTGAGGGGGGCCGCAAGGTCTACGTCTCACGTGTTGTGGGACCGGCTGCTGTCTCGGCGTCGAGGAACCTGCTCGACAACGTAGCGGCAATCGCATTGGTCGTCACGGCGATTGGTCCGGGTGACTGGGCCAACGACGTGTCGGTGGAGGTAATCGCTGGCGGGGCCGGTGGCACCTTCGTCCTCATCATCCGTGAGGCTGGCGTCGAGGTCGAGCGTTCTGGTGATCTCGTCGATACGGCGGCTGCAGTGGCCTGGGGTGCGGGGAGTGCGTATGTCCGCATCACTCAGGGTGCATCAGTCCTCGATCCGATCGTTGCTGCTGCTCAGCTTCTCACGGGTGGCAACGATGACCGGGCGTCGATTACCGAGACACACTGGAAGATCGCGCTCGACAAGTTCCTCAAGAACCTGGGTCCTGGGCAGGTCTCCCAGCCGGGACGTACCACGACACAGGCGCACACGGACCTGTTGGCTCACGCCAATCTCAACAACCGGGTCGCCTACCTCGATCTCGCTGACACGGGAGTGAAGGGCACTCTCATCACGGCGGCGGCGGCACAGCGTGGACTGAATGCTCGGTTCGCGGGTGCGTTCGCTCCGTGGCACAAGGTTCCAGGTGTGGCAGCAGGCACCACTCGGACGGTACCGAAGTCAGCGATCATGGCGGGGATTACGGCTCGCAACGGCGTCAGTGGCTCGTCAGGACTCGCAGCCGCAGGCGAACTGGGCGAGTCGGTCTACTCGCTGGCCCTGTCTCAGCCGGAGTGGTCGGATGCCGATCGCGAAGAGCTGAACCGGGCTGGTGTCAACGTCACGAGGAACATCTACGGCGGACTCAGGAACTACGGATTCCGCACCCTCGTCGACGGAGTTGCCGATCCGAATTGGATCTTGCTCGGGTCCAGTCGCCTCGTAATGGAGATCTTCTCCAAGGGCGACAACATTCTCGAGCGGTTCGTATTCGATCCGATCGACGGACAGGGTCTGCTCTTCGCCCAGCTGCAGGGCGAACTCACCGCCATGCTGCAGTCGTATTTCGAAGACAACAGCCTTTACGGGCTGACTGCCGACGAATCGTTTAACGTGGACGTGGGGCCAACGGTCAACACGCCTGCAACGATCGCCAACAACGAGCTTCACGCGGTGCTAGCGATCCGCCCCAGCCCGATGGCTGAGTGGGTCGTACTCGAACTCGTGAAGGTCCCGACGACTGAGGCGGTGGCGTAATGGCCGGAGGCACTCGCCAAGACACGTACGACGTCAGGGTGTCGTTCGCAGGCATCAACTTCGGCACCTACGACCAGATGGAAGGCGGCGAGATCGATTCGAAGGAGACCAAGTACGCACCCGGTGCGATGGGCGAGGAAGAGTCGCTCGGCGGGAAGCGCACTGTCACCAACGTCATCGTCCGCCGTCTGTACAAGCTGGGACGCGATCACATCGAGTCGCAGCGTTTCATCAACTGGGCAGGCAAGGCCGCGATGGTCGTAACCAAGCAGCCGCTCGATATCGACGGCAACGCCTGGGGAGCGCCAATCGTGTACCGGGGCACGTTGAAGAAGACGAAGTTCCCGGACCACGACTCGCAGTCCAACGATGCGGGCCTGATCGAGCACGAAATGACGGTGGACGGCATGCCGTCAGGTATGGCACGTCCATAATCGCTCAACCCACGGGAGGATACTGATGAGCGAACACGTAACAGAAGAGGGGCTGGGTCAGCCGGAAGAGCCGGAGACTCAGCCCCAGCCTAACTCCATTATGGAGGGGCTGCGCAAGAAGCATCAAAGCCTCAAGTCGAAGAAGACCCTCGACCTTCCCATTCCCGGATACGACGGTGCTCTCGTAGCCAAGTACCGGCTGATCGGCCTCAAAGAGTTGGAGGTCATCGGCAACAAGGTGCAGCGCGAGTTCAAGGGTTTGGGTGAACGACAGAAGTACGCGTCGATCGACGCGATCATCCTCGCCTGCGAGGGCTTGTACTACAACCGCGACGGCAAGCTGGTCGGTCTGAGCGAGTCGATCTCAGACGACGAGCCGCCGATCAAGTACGATCCTCGCCTAGTCGAGTTCCTCAACCTCGATATCGAGACCGGATTCGACGATGACATCGGGCCTGCGCGTCGTACTGTGCTGGCCCTGTTCGGTGGCGACGAGCACGACATCGCCATCCTCGATCACAGCAACTCGATCGGGCGTTGGTCATCGGACACCAGCAAGCAAGTAGGTGAAGCTTTTTTAGTGGAGTCCTGAAATCGGACCTAAGGATGGCAGAGGACGACGACGATGAATACGATCCTCTGGCGACAGCAGTTTCGGCGGCTGTGACGGGCATCGACCCAATGCGTTATCTGGAAGCGGATAATCCAGTGGATTTGCTCGTCATGGCCGCTCTCACGGAGAAGATTCGTAAGAGGCAGCTGGAAATGGACGAGGACAGGGCTACGATGATCGCAAATGCCGTAGCCAAGTCATTCAACAAGGGGCAGTGAGTGGCACAGGACGAGTGGGTTGTCGTACGGCTGCGGATGCAAGATTCCGCTCGCTTCATCGCTGAGGCGAAAGCAGCTGGTGCGTCAGTCCAGATGTTGGAGCGGAACGTAGCGAGCGCGGGTGCCGCGTTCCGTACGTCCACGCATCACGGCTTCTGGTTCAACCAGCTAATGTTCACCATGCGCCGTCAGGTGTACGGCCTCACCCTGGGTCTCGGCCTGCTCGCCGCTGGTGCCGGTGTCCTGGGCTTCAAGTTCGAGATCGGCATGGACGCTGCAAAGATGGCGTTTGAGCGCTTCCTCGGTAGTCCCCAGGCCGCACAGAAGGAGATCGAATATCTGTTCGATCTTGCGGCTCTGACGCCATTCGAGTTCCCGCAGTTGGCCGACGCCACGCGTAAGTTCCTCTCCTTCGGGTACTCTGTCGACGAGAGCAATAAGACGTTGGAGGCGTTGGCAGACGGTATCGCCGCGTTCGGGTTTGGCGCTGATGAGATCAATCGTGGCGTGATCGCTCTCGGCCAGATGAGGACTGCCGGTCGTGTCCTGGGTCAAGACCTCCGTCAGCTGACTGAGCTTGGTCTATTCAATCCTGAGGACTTTCTGCGACGTCTCAGACTCCCCCCCGGGTCGATGGGCAACATTGGGCAGCTGAACATTCCGTCCAAGGCAGGCATCGATGCGATCACCGCCTATTGGCGCGAGAAGTTTGGCGGCGCGTCAGAAGACTTCGCAAAGACGTTCATGGGCCGAATCACGACGCTCCGAGACTACGCGGGGAGGGCATTCGGCCAGATGGTTCGGCCCTTGAAGGACCGACTTACGGACGAAATCTTCCCGCTGCTCATCGACATCGCTAAGACGGCGGGTGAGGGGTTTGAAAGTGGCGGCATGGCTGGCTTCTTCGAAGCGATCGACGAGGGACTAAACAGAGGGACAAACCTCGCGGGCGTGTGGCGGTACTTGGCCGACGTTACGACGATGCTCTACGGCTCGGTCCGCATCCTAGCCTCTGCATTCTGGAATGCGTGGCAGACGATCCGGGGGAACGTCATCGTGTTCGGGTCTCTCTATATCCTGGTCTGGACGCTTTACCAGGTGCTCAACCTTCTCGAGCCGGTACTGGAATACCTCGTTGCCCTATGGCTAGCCGAACGGTTCGCGCTGCTAGTCGTTACAGCAGCCACAAAGGGCAAGATCCTGTGGGACATCATCGAGACTGCGTGGATGAGGCGCAAGACGTGGGCGATCAAGACTCTCTACGCCTGGCGGCTACGTGACGTTTACCTTTATCTCTGGCAGACTCGCGTACAAAGAGCGGCTGCATTCGCCAACCTCTTCTTCACAGCTACGTTGTGGCCACTGATCGCCGCAACATGGGCTTGGACCGCTGCCCTGCTTGCAAACCCGATCACGTGGATCATTCTGGCCATCATCGGTCTCGGTGCCGCACTGTATATCGCCTACACGCGATCGGAGGCGTTCCGCCGTGCGGTGAACGACCTACTTACAGATGCGCGCACTTTCAAGGCGTGGTGGGACGATAATCTCGGCTGGTTGACCTCCGGTCCGTCTGGCAAGGAAGTGGCCCAAGGAACATGGAGTTGGTTGAAAGCACCCCACTTCCAGTTCGGAGGTACGATGCCGTTCCCGGGCGGACCGGCGTTCGTCGGTGAGGGCGGACCTGAGCTTGTGTACCTCCCAGGGGGGGCGCGGGTCGTGCCGATGGAGCACATGGCCATCCCGGGAATGTCGATGGGCGATGGAGTGATTACGCTCATCAACAAGGTCATCCTCGACGGGAGAGAGATCGGTGAGTCGGTTACCAGGCATCGGCTCGACAAGAAGGCGAGAGTATAGTGGCACCGCCTACAGTGACTTTCACCAGCAAAAAACCAGCCATCACGGTAACAGCCATGCTCGGGCCGGATCCACCCCGCATAACCGGAGGGTATGGGGGCTGGGAGAAGGTGGCTCGCCCTCGGCGTCAGGCGCTCACGCACTGGGTAGGTCGTGACCCTCTGTCGCAGGCGATCTCCATCGTCTTTGAGGGTTTCCGCGAGCAGGAGAGCGTCGAGCTTGACTGTCAGAAGCTTGAACAACTGGCGTTGCCGTGGCACAAGGGTGACGAGCCGCCTGTGGTACGAATCCACAACGAGGAGGACCACGATGGGGCGGCGCTCCATACTGAGCTTCCCTGGGTCGTCGAGGACATCGAATGGGGAGACTCGAGTCGTACGCGCAAGGGCTTCCGCACGCGCCAGGAGGCGACTGTTCATCTGCTGAGGTATGTCGCTGATGAGTACGTCAAGCCTGCGCCTCCCGCAAAAAAGAATCGTCAGAACAGGAAGAAGAAGAACCGGCGTTCGCAGAGTCCACTGTCCATGCCAGCCCAGTCCTCTCCCATCCTTTATATCGTGAAAGAAGGGGATACGCTGACTTCAATCGCTGCTCGGGAGTTGGGCGACTGGCGACTGTGGATAGATATCGCTGATACGAACGGGCTGCGCGACCCGGACTTTCTAACCATCGGCCAGCAGGTGCGGATGCCCGATGCCGACGTCTAGGGTCGAGAAGCGCCGCAAGCTAGAAGCTAGCAGGCTGCGAGTCAAGCAGCTGGAAGGCTTGCGCGAGGATATCGACCTCGAGGCGTTCAACATCAAGATCGGTGGCAAGACGGTCCTCAATCTCCGCGAGCACATCACCGATGGGGAGGTCGAGCGCACCATCGAGGGCGCTAGCACAGTTACGATCATGCTGGCTGACCAAGATGGGGCGATCCTTCGATCGCGTCGACTCGGGCGTACAACAGACGTCAGGATCGATGGTCTGTGGTTCCGACTCGTAAAGGTATCTAAGACCGGCGACGGGTTGACCCTCGTGTGGGAAGATCGGGAGATCGCGATCCTCCGCACGTACAAAAAGATCCGGGTTGTCGCAAAGAACATCATGACTCGGGCACAGTTCGTACGTGTTCTCATCCGCGAAGTCAAGGAGGTCCCCCTTCGTCTGCGGTGCCCCGATCTCGGTAAGGGGTTGAAGCCGCCAGGCGGGGGAGGTACTTCTCAGCAAGATCAGAACGATCAAGATCGCGCCGCTGGCGGCTGGCCACCGAACGTCAATAGGGGCAGGACCGAGGGACCTGGTTCATCGCCGGACCGTCCTCCGCCTATCGTCAAAGTCCAGGGGGTTCTGGCTGACAGAGCGCAGCTTAGAAATATCGCAGCCGTGCTCGATGTCGGTATCAGTATGAGCGCCCCGCTCAAGGTCCTCATCTGCTCGATCATGGTGGGCACGGTCGAGTCCCACTGTCGAAATCTCCCGGGCGGGGATGCCGACTCAAAGGGCTTCTTTCAGCAGAGAGGCTCTCAAGGCTGGCCCGCGAGTGGGAATGTTGCGACAGATGCGCAGGCATTCTTTGCTGCTGCGATCGAGTACAACAGGGACAACCCAAATGCGGCATATTGGGTGCTTTGTGCTGACGTGCAGCGTCCACGCGCAGAGTTCCGCATGCGATACAAGGATTGGTTCGAGGAAGCAGCCAACTCGGTCGAGGTTTACGGTGTCGGTGCAACTTCTAGTGATGCAGCCAATCAGCAGAGTAGCTGGCAAGGCGCTGCTGCTGACGATAAATCGAACTGGATGCGCGGCACGGCGCAGATGAAGAACGGCAGGCAGGTCATCAAGAAAGAAGACAGCTGGGCCTGCCTCGGGCGGCTTGCAGACCAGATCGGCTACCGTCGCTTCATGCTCAACGGCACGGTGTACTTCATCAGCGAGCCTGCCCTCTTCAAGAGCCGACCTCGCATGGTGCTGAATCAGGATTCTCAGGGCGTGGATTGGATCGACTTCGACTACGATTTGCAGAAGCGCAACGCGTCGATTACGGTTACAGCGCACCTGCATCGTTGGGATGCTCCACCCGGATCGGTAGTTAGGATCGAGGATATGGGTATCGTCAACGGCAAGTGGCTCGTGACGACCATCCGGCGCAGCATCTTCAAGTCCACCGCCTCGATCACCTTGAAGAAGCCGAGACCTGTGATCCCGGAACCGAAGGATGCGACGTACGGTGCCTCACCGCAAGACCCCGATTCGGGTGGGACTCAGACCGGTAGTGCTCAGCAGGTGGCCGGTCGGATCCTTGAGTATCACGAGAACGGACGCTACCACGATGACAACGGCCTGCAACTTGCTCAACTGCAGAAGATCGCCAGGGGGCAGAAGCTTCGGAATCAGTGCGGTGTTCTCGTGCAGATGGACTCTCGGGTACTAAGCTTCATCTTGTGGTTGCTCGACAACGGCATGATGGTCGGTACGTTCGCGCTCGTGGAGGATCACAGCTGCAACGACGGCCAGCACCCGAATGGGCAGGCAGTGGACATTTCGTCTCTCGGTGAGAACTTGCGTTGGTATCCACTGAACACGCCCAACGAGAATGCTACGCGTCTGCTCAAAGACGCGATGCGTATGGCCCGCGAGTTCGGTGCCTGGGACCTCATCTGCAACGGCTGCGGACGGAATGATCCGCAGGTACAGGCTCTTCAAATTGACAACGGTAAGCAAAGGGGCGGGCGCTGGTGGTCGGACCACACGAATCACTTCCACTACAGCGTCGCCCCAGGGAATCGCAACTGATGGGCAACGTCTTTGACGATCTGGAAGAACCGCCATACACCTCTAGTCTTTGGCGTGCCAAGTTTGCTACCTCTCCCGCCAATCTGGAAGCGAAGGTAATGATCACCGTACCTGCCATCAACCCTGTGGTACGATTGGGACCGTGTTTCTGGCAGTCAAGAGACAGCGCGTCCCTCCCCAGCGTGGGGGATGCCTGCTTGGCCTTCCTCGACGACACCGGCGATTGGTGGGTCCTGGCCTGGTGGCCAACAGGCGTAGGGGGCGGATCGTGAGGATGAATGCCTGAGATCCCTCATTTCGCGTTCCCGTTCAGATTCATCAGCGCTGGTGGTCGCACCTGGGCAGCTGAGACTGAGCAGGGATCGGCGGATGAACTGTTCGATTGCGTCCACGCGATCATCCGTACCCAGCCAGGGACGAGGATTGAGAACCCGGACTTCGGGGTCGATCACCAAGAGTTCCATATGGGCGACGTCAACCTACAACAGCTGCAGGCCGAGGTCTTGGAGTGGGAACCCAGGGCGAACGTCGTATTCAGCAGTCGTATCGACGAGATTGACGAACTGATCCAGGTGATCGGAGCTGATATACATGCCGGTAAAACCACGTCCGGAATGGAGAACGAGGTCTAATGCCTGCTGACGACTATCTCGACATTCCATTCGAAGAGAATCCAGACGAGCTAGCCAACGATGCCTTCGAGCTTCTGCAGTCGCAGTACCCGGACTGGGTGCCCAACGACGGTAACCTGGACACGTGGCTCATCGAGGCTATGGCACGTATCGCAGGCGAGGTTATGCATCTCGCCGGCCAGGTCCCAAAGGCGATCTTCAAGTTCGCTGGCGAAGACCTCTTCCGTGTTCTTCCCGAGCTAGCGCAGTCGGCCACCGCCGGTACGACCTGGACGATGGTTGACAACTCGGGGTACACGATCCCGGAAGGTACCCTAGTTGGCATTCGTGCCGCAGGCGACGTGCTGCACGCCTTCCAAACAGTGGTCGAGATCGTCATCCCCCCAGGGCAGACAGTCAACTCGAACGTCAGCATCATCGCAGTTGAGGAAGGTACCGAGGCGTCAGGCATCGGGACCACGTCTCAAGTGCTCGAAATGATCGACCAGCTAGACTTCATCAATTCGGTTACGCTCAACGCGCCGACCAGCGGCGGTGAGGATGAAGAGCCAGCGGGTGAGTACCTGAACCGGCTGAGAGAGCAGCTGCGTCTGTTGACCCCCAGGCCGGTGCTTGGTCTGGATTACGGGCCGGTAGCCCGCACTCAGCCCGGTATCGGCAGATCAGTCGGCATCGATAACTGGATCCCCGGTCTGAACGAGAAGCAGGAAGTCCAGATCAGCCCTGATCCGACCGGTGGTACGTTCACCTTGACGTGGAACTCTCAGACGACAGCCGCCATCGTGTGGAACGCAACACCAGCCCAGGTCCAGACCGCGCTCGAGAACCTATCCAACATCGCGGTGGGCGAGGTCCGTTGCACAGGCACCCAGCTTCCGGCTGGCGCTGTGTTCGTTGAGTTCATGGGGTCTCTAGGTGAGTCGAACGTATCGGCCATGACCGGCTCTGGCACGAACCTCACCGGTCCAGGCGGGCCTTTTGCTGTCGGGATCTCTACGCTCCAAGGGGGGACCGTTCCGACCACCAACGCCGACAAGGCCGTGACAGTCGCAGTAACGGATGCTGACGGCGAGCCTGTCGACCCTGCCGACAAGGTCGCGTTGGACATTTATCTGCAGGCTCTCCGCGAGCAGAACTTCATCATCAGCGTGATCGACGCGAACTACACGGTCGTCGACGTGACAGTGCAGGTGAAGAAGTTCCCTGAGTACACCTTGGCAGATGTCGAGTTTCGGGTCGAGGAAGCACTCACCAAGTTTCTCTCGCCTAAGAACTGGGGCAAGGCAGATCTCCCCATTTCAAGCGCTCGCGGCGAAGAGTCCACTGTGTGGCAGAACGAGAACGTAGTTCGCTACCTCGAAATCGCCGCAGTGATCAATGCAGTTGAGGGGGTGGACTACATCACAACGTCTATCGGCCTCTTCGACCTCACGACGGGCGTGGGCGGTGGCACCCAGGCCCGCCTAGACATCAACCTCGTGGGCACGGTCCCCCTCCCTCGACCGGGCGTCCTCGTCTGCAACGTCATCTGATGGCTGCTCCTGTCTTCAACTCAGTCGGTCAACGTCTTTATGACGCGCTCGGTCCTTTGCGCTTCAAGGATGCCGAGCTAGACTACCCGCTGGGGCACTATTGCAACGCGATCGGGGTCATGCTCAGCCCACTCAACGATCTGGTCCGTGAAGAGCATCATGAGGATGGCGACCATCCTGGGTGGGCACACGCGTTGGACGTCGATGCGGCACCGATTTTCGTCCTGCCTTGGTTGGCCCAGTTCGTAGGCGTCATACTCGAGCCGTTCCTTAACGACGGCACTGAGGACATAGAGGTATGGGCCGACCGGCAGCGCCAACGGATCAAGACGCACGAAGCGTATGACCGTGGAACAGTCGGGCATCTGGTCCGTGGCGCTCAGGAGTGGTTGACCGGCACCAAGACCGTCTACCTATACGAGCGCGACACGAACGCTTGGCACATGACCATCGTGACGCTGATCAAGGAGACGCCAGATGCGACGGCGATGCTGGAAAACCTTAGGAGGGAGCACAAGGCTGCTGGTCTGATACTCGATCACGCCATGGTCGAGGGTTGGACGTACGCGATGATCGACTCCGAGTACTCGACTTACACAGCTATCGACGCCGACTTCGCCACATATACTCGACTACAGGAAGGACCGATCTAATGCCTGGAACCGCCCATTGGAATCATCCATACCCAGCCGGGGCAGACAACCCTGCGATCCATACGGCAATCCAGGCACTCGCACAGGCTCTGGACGACGTTACCAAGTTCGGTCAGGGTCTATGGGCGGGCAGGCCGGTTTCCACTCCTGGTTCGCCTGGGATCTCCGGGCGCTTCTACTACGCGACGGACAACAAGAGTCTCTCTTACGACTACGGGACCGGCTGGATCGTCCTCGTCGGAGCGGATTCCGGCTCTGCGCTCCCCTCTGCACCGGTAAACGGGCAGCGGTTCAGCCTGCGGGTCGGTTCCGGGGCCACCACCGAGCTTATCCCTCTGATCTACGACTCTCAGCTGGCGGACTGGACCTCGGACATCATCAGCATCGCTAGGCTGGCCAACTACGACATATCGAATGTCAGCTCGTACACCCCGATCGAGGAGGCCAGCGTGGTCATCCCCTTCTTCAAGCCTGCATATGACGCTGGCCTGCGTCTACAGATGCAGATGGTTGGGGAGGTCGAGAGAGGACCAGGGTCTGGCATCCTCGCGATCGCGCCAGAGGTCCATAACGCTGTCCCTGGCGATGCCTGGTCTCAGATTTTGACAGCTGATGACGCGAACAGCATGGACTGGTCAACCCCCGAAATAACCGAGCTTGCAGACAAACCGTGGTTCCAGCCGACAGTAACGCCGAGCAGGAGTCACATTCGGGTGCGGGCTGCTTACAAGGTAACAGGCGGAGGCGTTTACCACATCAACGACCTGGTCGTCCAAGCACGCTACGTGAGTTAGTGATGATGGCGTCGAGCGGCAGATATGCAACACCAAAATGACGGCGACATTACTAGAGATGTTTTCCTACTCAGGGATTGGGTTTGTGGCCGGTGCGGTTGTCAGCTACCTGGCCTTTTGCCGACAGGATAGGAAATGTGAATGGAAAGAAAAATAGCCATTGCGGTGTTGGTAACTGTCACAGCAATGTGGGCGGTTTCTGTGGCACTAACGTTCTTGAACGAGAAGCGCGTTGTCGATCCCACGCTCTCTGCATTGATGACAGCAATTGTCGGTGGCGTTCTCGTCTTTCTTTACACGCGGCGAAACGGAGGTAGAAATAATGACTAGTCAGCCTGGTAGTCCCGGAGAGCCTGGTCAGCCTGGTATCAAAGGTGCTGGTGGCGCGGGCGGTACTGGCGGCGTCGGGGGCGCAGGAGAGCAGACAGGCGGCACAGGCGGCACAGGTGGCGCAGGGGGAGCAAGTGAACGCCAAAACGACCGAAATTGGTTGTTGTTCATTCTGCTGTTCTGGAATGTCGTGCTAGGCGTAGCGATAGTGACATTGGCCTGGGCGAAGTAGATGCATTCAAACAGGGTACTCGGATTGATAGGGGTTGTTGTCCTCGCGGTGACATTGGCGCTGCTCGGTTTCACCGCTCATCGAAACAGCACGAACTTGGAGGATTACATCCAAGCTCAGGCGCAACGTTCATACACGCAGTTTTATGTCAACTGCCGTAGTCAAGGACGCACCCCTAAGCAGTGCCGCGAGATCGCATCCGGGACAGTTCTGAAACCTGTCAACAGCGCCCGGTTCAGAAAAATTGAGGCCAGGTTTGCGTCAATCGGTGAAGGCACGTTCACAAAAATCTTTGTCGGTAAAAAGGGCGAACGTGGCCGCGTCGGGCCGTCTACGCGTGGACGACGAGGTAAACCTGGAATCCCAGGGCGTTCGATCAAGGGTGACAAAGGGATCAAGGGCAACCAAGGGTCACGCGGAAGCCCAGGCCGTTCGGTCAAGGGTGACAAGGGTGACAAGGGTGACCGAGGCCCGCAAGGCGCTCAAGGTCCAGCGGGTCCCCAGGGTCCTTTGGGTCCACCTGGCGCTCTCCCTTGCACGGTTGTGGTGGTAGAGGTCCGGGTCCCAGGGCAGGGAACTTGGCCTTTCCTGGTTTGCAGTATTTAGCAAAGATCGGAGGACCGCGCTCGATCCCGTGGGAGCGCGGTCCTCCGGTGCCCGGGGGCGGTTGCCGCAGCCGCTCCCGGGCTTCTCCCTTGAGCCGAGACGGGGCTGTGCGGCCTCTCGGCTAGGGTAGCTGACGTCGTTTGCGGGAGAAGCGACGGCGGCGCAGGGAGTCCAGGATCACGGAGCGCACCACGCCCAGCTGCTCCGCCGTCGCATCGAGCGACCGTGCCGAAGCTTCAAGCTCAAGCGTCAGCTTGTTGTCGCTGCCTCCGATACGCCTCGCCTTTGCCTGACTGCGAGCGCCCTCGGCCTGGGACTGATAAACACCGATCAGTTCGTTCACAGTCCTGAGTGCAGCCTCTATCACTGACTTCTTCATAGTCGGCGCTGCCCCGCAATCCGAGGCTCGAGGTCACGATGGTTCGACCAGCCGGTGTGCCCGCACGTGCACGTATACTCGCGCTCGTAGTGCGATGAGCGCGTACCGGCCATGCGCCGAGGTCGATACTCCCTCCGGTTGCCGGTCAGTGTGACCTCATGAGGACCGACTGACCCACGACGCTCCGCCCAGCACTTGAATGCGATGGGCGAGCCAGGACCGGCGGACCTACCCATTGGCCTCAACTTCATCTTCCAGGAAGGCCGTTGCTGCTTCCATCGCCGCAGTGTGACGCTCGCCTAGCGGTTCCTCGCGATAGCCAGCCCAAATATCATCGCGGATCTCTTTCGGGATCGAGAACCAGTGAGTATGACAGGCGAACTTATGGCTCGGCACCTTGTGAGGGCAACCGGGTGACGGGCATTTATGCACGTGGATCCTCCTTCTCATTCATCGCACCTACCATGACGAAGTCCTTGGCCATTTTCGCTATCGCTGCCATGCGTCGACGAGCGCGGGCTTCTCGTCCCTCTGCTTTCTGTGCGCGGCGGTGCATCTTGGATAGCTTCACCTGGACTGGACCAGGCATCATCATGAAGTTGTGTTGCGGGTGCAGACGCCCGCAGTTCGGGCACTCGCCGGGAGAAAGGGTCTTGATGCGCTCACTCATCCCTAGTACCTGCTCATCTTGAACGGCTTGGGGGTTTTGCTCATTTAGTTCCTCCCTTCTTTCACTACATCGGCACCGATGGAGGCGTATGTGACCCGCCCGTGCCTGGGAACTGCGGCTCCTCCCGGTGACCGGGTGAGGCTCCCTGGTCGGCTAGAGCGCGGGCCTCTATGAAGGTGCCGCCTTCCCAAAGCTCTAGCAATCCGCACTCGCGGCACCGATTCCACGTCTTGCCGTCGTGCTCGACAAACTCCCAGGGGTCTTCTTCGTACTCCTCACCGCTGAAACGGTTGTGACGACAACTCAGCGCCACCTGTAGCTTCTCCTCCCGAGCATGGGCGTCGGGATCGACGAGAACGAACGCTTCACCTGTCTTTGGATGGTGAACCAGGTCGCCCACCTTCGCCGGGTACATCAGACTTTGCCCTGGCCCCGCGCTCATGTCAAAGCCTCCCCTGGCTCGATGAATGTCCTGTTGTCCGTCTCCCCCTGGTGGGGGGCTGGGGTGGATGCCGCAGATCCTCCACCCTGTACGTCTACTTCTTCTTGCCGTCGTTCCCTGGGCCATACCCGCTTAGAGGCATGATCCCTCCTTTCAAGTAGACGCCGTACCTCGCCGTCCGAGCGTAGCTGGTCAGCGAGCTTCGA
>Ga0210380_10000418_pt1 | contig 19479 bp, 19 predicted proteins | sample PLM4_5_coexredo_FD_155476 | JGI IMG/M metagenome (GOLD analysis project Ga0210380, IMG submission 155476) | Groundwater sediment microbial communities from an aquifer in East River, Colorado, USA - PLM4_5_coex redo | ecosystem: Environmental > Terrestrial > Soil > Riparian zone | place: USA... | reverse complement strand
CGCGCTGCCTCCGGTGCTGGGGCAGGTGGTCGCCGGCAGCGCTGCGGAACGCGCCGGCCTGGCCGCCGGCGATCGCATCACGCACGCCGACGCTCGCCCGTTGGCCACCTGGGACGACCTGGTGCAGGCCGTGCGCCAGCGACCGGAGCGCAGGCTGCAGCTCACGGTGGAGCGGCGCGGCGCCGTGCTCAGCGTGGAAGTCACGCCGGACGCGGTCAGCGCGGGCGGCGTGCGCATCGGCAGGATCGGCGCCGCGCCCGAGGTCTCCGCTGACCACGCCGAGCGCATTTTCGTGCAGGTGCGCCACGGGCCCGTCGAGAGCGTGGCGAAGGCGATCGCCAGGACCTGGGACATCTCGATATTCAGCCTGCGCATGCTGGGCAAGATGCTGCTGGGCGAGGTGTCATGGAAGCACCTGTCCGGACCAGTCACGATCGCAGACTTCGCCGGACAGTCGGCGCAGCTGGGGTGGATACCCTACCTCACCTTCCTTGCGCTGATCAGCATCAGCCTCGGCGTGCTCAACCTGCTGCCCATTCCGCCGCTGGACGGCGGACTGCTGCTGTACTACGCGATCGAGGTGCTCAAAGGCAGTCCCGCCTCGGAGCGGGCCATGGAGCTGGGCCAGCGCCTCGGCATCGCGCTGCTCCTGGTGCTGATGGCTTTCGCTTTCTTCAACGACCTGAACCGCCTGTTCGCCGGCTGAGCCTGGGGATGCGGTGATGCGCAAGCGCTTTCTCGTGGCGCTCGCCTGCGGGCTGCTGAGCGCTGCAGGCGCGGCCCGGGCGCAGTTCGTCAGCCCGTTCGTCGTCAAGGACATCCGCGTGGAGGGCGTGCAGCGCACCGAGCCCGGCACGGTGTTCAGCTACCTCCCGCTGAAGGTGGGGGATACGCTGACCGAGGAGCGGGCGCAGCAGGCCGTGCGCGCCCTGTACGCCACCGGATTCTTCAAGGACGTGCGGCTCGAAGCGGAGAATGGCGTGCTGGTGGTGCTGGTCGAGGAGCGGCCCGCGGTGGCGCAAATCGACTTCTCCGGGGTGAGCGAGTTCCAGCCGGACGTGCTCAAACGCGTTCTGCGCGACCAGGGCCTTGGCGAGGGCCGCACTTTCGACCGCTCCGTGCTGGAGGGCGCCGAGCAGGAACTGAAGCGCCAATACCTGTCCCGCGGCAAGTACGCCGCGGAGGTGCAGACCACCGTCACCCCGCTCGAGCGCAATCGTGTGGCCATCAGCTTCGCCGTGACCGAGGGCGACGTCGCCAGGATCAAGTCGATCAACATCGTCGGTGCCAACGCCTTTCCGGAGTCGGATCTCCTCGGTCTCCTGACGCTGCGCACCCCGGGCTGGCTGACCTGGTACACGAAGCTGGACCAGTATTCGCGCCAGCGGCTGACCGGCGACCTGGAGACGCTGCGCTCGTACTACCAGAACCAGGGTTACCTGGACTTCAATGTCGAGTCGACGCAGGTTTCCATCACACCGGACCGCAAGGACATCTACATCACGGTGAACCTGAGCGAGGGCGACAAGTACACTGTGTCCGACGTGCAGATTGCGGGCCAGACCCTGGTGCCGCGGGAGGAACTCGAGAAACTGATCCAGCTCAAGCCGGGCGACGTGTTCTCCCGCCAGAAGCTCACCGCAACCACGAAGTCGATCACCGACAGGCTGGGCAACGAGGGCTACGCATTCGCCAATGCGAATGCCGTGCCGCAGGTGGACAAGGAAAAGCGCACTGTCGCGTTCACCATCCTCATCGACCCGGGACGCCGCGTGTACGTGCGGCGCATCAACGTGTCGGGAAACACCAAGACGCGCGACGAGGTGGTGCGCCGCGAGATGCGCCAGCTCGAGGGCGCCTACTACGATACCTCGAAGATCCAGCTATCCCGCCGGCGCATCGACCGCACGCGTTACTTCAAGGAAGTGAACGTCGAGACCGCGCCGATCGAGGGCTCGCCCGACCAGGTGGACGTCAACTACACGGTGGAGGAGAACCCCACCGGCGCGCTGATGTTCGGCCTCGGCTTCTCGACCGTGGACCGCCTGATCCTGTCGGCGTCGGTCACGCAGACCAACGCCTTCGGCAACGGCAAGTACCTGTCCCTCGAGATCAACAGCGGCACGGTCAACAAGACTTACGCGCTGTCGTACATGGACCCGTACTACACCGTGGACGGCGTGAGCCGCGGCTTCGACGTGTACCGGCGCGACGTCGACGCGTCTTCGCTAAACGTTGGCGCATACTCGACCAAGTCCACTGGCGGCGGCGTCAAGTTCGGCTACCCTTTGTCGGAGCGCGATTCGGTGAATTTCGGGTTGAGCGCCGAGCACGTCGAACTGCAGACGTTTGCCAACAGCCCGTTCACGTACACGGACTTTGTCGCCAACTTCGGCAGCGTCTATACCTACGGCTCGTTGCTCGCCGGCTGGGCGCGCGACACCCGCGACAGCCTGATCATGACCACGCAGGGAAGCGTGATGCGCGCCACCAGCGAGTTCGCCGCCGGCGACCTGCAATTCGTCCGCCTCGGCTACAACCACCAGTACTACCATCCGCTGAGCCGGAAGTTCACCCTGTTCCTCAACGGCGACATCGGCGCGGCGGGCGGCCTGGGCGGACAGCCGCTTCCGTTCTTCAAGGGTTACTACGCCGGCGGTCCCGGGTCCGTGCGCGGCTATCGCCCCTATTCGCTGGGGCCGAAGGATCCCGCCGGCAACTCCCTCGGCGGCAGCCGGCGCCTCGTCGGCAGCACCGAGCTGCTGTTCCCGGTGCCCGGCGCCGAGCAGGACAAGTCGCTGCGCCTGGCGCTGTTCATCGATGGCGGGCAGGTCTACGGTCAGACCGAGAAATTGTCGGTATCCGAGCTGCGTTTCGCCGCCGGCATCGGGTTGTCGTGGATTTCGCCGTTCGGCCCGCTGCGCATCTCGTTCGCCGTCCCGCTGAACGCGCGCGAAGGAATCGACCTCGCCCAGCGGGTACAATTGACCTTTGGCACCGGGATCTAGGCCCATGCGCAATTCCATGCAGACCTTCGTCGCCGTTGTTGTCGTTTCCCTGCCGTTTGCCCTGCAGGCGCCGCTTGCCGGCGCCCAGAACGAGAACAAGCTCGGTTTCGTCAACACGGAGCGCATCCTGCGCGAGGCGGCGCCTGCGGTGCGCGCGCAAAAGAAGATCGAGGCGGAATTCTCCAAGCGCGACCAGGAGATGGCGCGCACCGCGGAGCAGTTGAAGCGCATGCAGGACGAACTCGAGAAGCAGGGCGTGACGCTGCCGGAGAGCCAGCGCCGCACCAAGGAGCGGGAGTTCAGCGAACTGAACCGGGATTTCCAGCGCCGCCAGCGCGAGTTCCGGGAGGATCTCAACCAGCGCCGCAACGAGGAGCTGGCGCAGGTTGTGGAACAGGCCAACCGCGTCATCCGGCAGATCGCCGAGCAGGAAAAGTACGACATCATCTTCCAGGACGCCGTCTACGCCAATCCGCGCATCGACATCACCGAGCGGGTGATCAAGTCGCTGGATGCCAAGCCCGCTGCGCGATGACATGCCGGGCCCGCTCACACTGGGCGAGATCGCTGCCCGGCTCGGCGGGCGCCTCGTCGGCGGCGCGGGCGTACTGATCGAGCAGATCGGATCGCTGGAGCACGCGGGGCCGCGCCAGATCGCCTTCTTCTCCGGCCAGCGTTACCGCGCGCAGCTCGCGGCGACCCGCGCGGGCGCCGTGGTCGTGGCGCCCGCGGCAGCGCAGCAGACCAAGCTGCCGCGCATCGTCAGCGACAATCCCTACGCGTATTTTGCCCGGGTCTCGCAGTTGCTCAACCCTGTTCCCGTGCCGGAGGCGGGCGTGCATGCGGCGGCGCAAGTGGATCCGACTGCTCGCGTTGCTGCCAGCGCCCGGGTCGAAGCAGGCGCGGTGGTGGGCGCCGGGGCGGAACTCGGCGAACGGACCTGGGTGGGCGCCGGCAGCTTTGTCGGCGACCGGGTATCGATTGGAGCGGATACGCGGCTCTACCCCTCGGTCACCGTGTACGCCGCCTGCCGGCTGGGAGCCCGGGTCATCGTGCATGCGGGCGCTGTGATCGGGGCCGACGGCTTCGGCATGGCGGGTGAGGAAGGCCGCTGGATCAAGCTGCCCCACGTCGGACGGGTGCTGATCGGTGACGATGTCGAGATCGGCGCCAACACCACGATCGACCGGGGCACGGTGGACGATACGGTACTCGAGGAGGGCGTCAAGCTCGACAACCAGATCCAGATCGGCCACAACTGCCGCATCGGCGCGCATTCGGCGCTGGCCGGCTGCGTCGGGGTCGCGGGCAGCGCAGTGATCGGCCGGCATTGCACCGTCGGCGGCGCGGCGGTGATCCTCGGGCACCTTAGCCTGTGCGACGACGTGCACGTGTCCGCCGGCACTGTGATCTCGCGCTCCATCCGCAAGCCGGGCACCTACACCGGCATGTTCCCGTTCGACGACAACGCATCCTGGGCGCGCAACACTGCGCTGGTGCGGCACCTGGCAGAGTTGGCCGAGCGGGTCGGCGCGCTGGAGAAACCCCCACGCAAGCAGAGGAAGGTCCGCAATGGTTGAGATGGACATCACCAAGGTTCTGGCGCACCTGCCCCAGCGTTACCCGTTCCTGATGATCGACCGCGTGCTCGTGTGCGAACCGGGCAAGCGCATCGTCGCCGTGAAGAACGTGTCCGGCAATGAACCGCATTTTCTCGGTCATTTCCCGGGCCGCCCGATCATGCCCGGCGTACTGATCCTGGAGGCCATGGCGCAGGCCGCCTGCATCCTCGCTCTGCGCACCCGGGATGTGTCGGCCGACGCCAGCACCGCCTACTACTACGCCGGCATCGACGGCGCGCGCTTCAAGCGGCCGGTGGTGCCGGGCGACCAGCTCGAGCTCGAAGTGCACCTCCTCGCGCACAAGCGGGGCATCTGGAAATTCTCCTGCCTCGCCCGCGTGGCAGGCGCGGTGGTCACCGAGGCGGAGATCCTTTGCACCGAGCGCATCCTGGAGCAGGGGTGAGCGCGGCGCAGGTTCATCCCACGGCAATCGTCCATCCCGGCGCGCAGCTCGCCGCCGGGGTGGGCGTCGGCGCCTACACGATCATCGGCGAGCACGTGGTGCTGGGCGAGGGCACGTGGATCGGCCCGCACGCGGTGATCGAAGGCCACACGCGCCTGGGGCGCGACAACCGTGTCTACCAGTTCGCCTCGATCGGCGCGCCGCCGCAGGACAAGAAGTATGCGGGCGAGCCCACGATGGTGGAGATCGGCGACCGCAATACGATCCGCGAAGGGGTCACCATCAACCGCGGTACGACGGAGGACACAGGCGTCACGCGTATCGGTGACGACAACTGGCTGATGGGCGGCGTGCACATCGCGCACGACTGCCACGTCGGCAACAAGACCATCATGGCGAACTACAGCGGGCTGGCCGGGCACGTGCTGGTCGGCGACTGGGTGATTCTCGGCGGCGCCACGCTGGTGCACCAGTTCGTCAACATCGGCGCGCACAGCTTCACCTCCATGGGCACCTATCTGGCCCAGGACCTGCCCCCCTTCGTGATGGCCGCCGGCAACATGGCCAAGCCCTTTGGCATCAACAGCGAGGGCCTGCGCCGTCGCGGCTATGCGGCGGAGGCCATTGCGTGCATCAAGCAGGGCTACCGCACGCTGTACCGTTCGGGACTGGGGCTCGAGGAAGCCAAGCGCCAGCTGAAGGCCTTGGCCGCGTCCTCCCCGGAGGTGGGCCTGCTGCTCGAGTTCCTCGAGCGCTCGAAGCGCGGATTCATCCGCTAGCGCCGTGGGCGAGGGGGCATCCCGCGTCGCGATGGTGGCCGGCGAGGCTTCAGGCGACCAGCTCGGCGCGCACCTGATCGCCGCTTTGAAAGCGCGGCGGCCTGCGCTGCGCTTTGCCGGGATCGGCGGCCCGCGCATGGCAGCGCAAGGCTTCGATGCGCATGTCCCGATGGATCAGCTTGCGGTGCGCGGCTACACGGAAGCGCTCCGGCACTATCGCCGCATCACGCGCATCCGCCGCCAGCTTGGCGATGCGCTGCTGGCCGAGCGTCCCGGGCTGTTCATCGGCGTGGACGCTTCCGATTTCAATCTCGATCTGGAACGCCGCCTGAAGGATGCCGGGATCCCGGCGGTGCACTACGTGAGCCCTTCCGTGTGGGCCTGGCGCGGCTGGCGGGTGCACCGGGTTGCGCGCTCGGCGACGCACTTGCTGGCAATGTTTCCGTTCGAGCCGCAGATGTACGAAAAAGTCGGCATACCGGTCACCTACGTAGGGCATCCCCTGGCCGACGTGATTCCTCTCCAGGTGAACAAGGACGAGGCGCGCGCGCAACTGCGCCTTCCCGCGCGCAAGCTCATCGTCGCGCTGCTGCCGGGGAGCCGGCGCTCGGAACTCGAGTACATGGCCGCCGCGTTCGTGCTCGCCGCGCACCGGCTGCGCCAGGATGTCCCCGAGGTGCATTTCGTCTGCCCGATGGCGTCGCGGGAGACGCGCGACCTGTTCGAGACGACGGTGCACGTCCATGGGCGCACCGATCTCCCCCTCACGCTGCTGTTCGGCCACTCGCACGAAGCGCTGGCGGCAGCGGACCTCGCGCTGGTCGCAAGCGGCACCGCGACCCTGGAAGCCGCGCTGTTCAAGACGCCCATGGTGATCGCCTACCGCCAGTCGCTCCTCAGCTGGGCGCTGCAGCGCCGGATGATGTATCTGCCTTACGTGGGCATGCCGAACATCCTTGCCGGCGAAGCGCTGGTGCCGGAGCTCCTCCAGGGCAGGGCGACGCCCGCCGCGCTGGCGGCGGCGCTGCTCGAGCTCCTGCGCGACACGGCCGCGCAGCGCCGTCAGGTGGAGAAGTTCCGCGAGTTCCACGTCCTGCTGCGGCAGAACACTGCGGAAAAGGCGGCTGACGCGGTGCTCGGGGTGCTCGATGCCGGCCGGGCGTGATCGGCCGCGGCTGCTGTGCGGCGTGGACGAGGCCGGCCGTGGCCCCATCGCCGGGCCGGTGTTCGCGGCCGCTGTGATTCTCGACCCGCGCCGGCCGATCGCCGGGCTGAGGGACTCCAAGCTGCTCGCGCCGCGACGCCGCGAAGCGCTGGCGATCTCGATCCGCCGCAAGGCGCGCGCCTGGGCGGTGGCAAGCGCCACGGTTGAGGAGATCGACCAGCTCAACATCCTGCGCGCCACGCTGCTGGCGATGCGGCGTGCGGTGGAACAGCTCGAGATGGTCCCGGACGAGGCCTGGATCGATGGCGAGCACTGCCCGCAGCTGGCCTGCAAGGCACGCGCGGTGATCGGCGGGGACCGCAGCGTGCCGCAGATTTCCGCCGCGTCGATACTCGCCAAGACCGCGCGCGACGCGGAAATGCTGCGCCTGCACGGGGAGTATCCGAATTACAGGCTGGATCGCCACAAGGGGTATCCGACGCCCGAGCACCTGGCGCTGCTCGAGCGCCACGGGGCCTGCGCAATCCATCGGCGCTCGTTCGCGCCCGTGCGGCGCCTGCTGGGCGCATGAGCCTGCTGCGCTCGCGCGACAATCCCCGCGTGCGGCGCTGGCATGCGCTCGCCCACGACGGCCGCGCACGCAGGGCCGAACGCAGCGCCCTGATCGAAGGCCCGCATCTGCTCGCGGCCTACCTCGATTCCGGCGCACGGCCGCGGGCCGTGCTGGTCAGCGAATCCGGGATGTCGCGGGCAGACATTGCGGTTCTCGTGCAGCGCTCGGGCATCGCGCCGGTCACGCTTCCCGATGCGCTGTTCCGCTGGCTCGCCGATGCGGCAACCCCGGCGGGCCTGGCAGCCGAGATCGAGATTCCCGCGCCCGCGCCCTTGCCGTTCCCGCACGGGGATTGCGTGCTCATGGAGGGAATCCAGGACGCGGGAAACGTCGGCGCAATCCTGCGCAGCGCCGCCGCTTTCGGCCTGCGGCGCGCGGTGCTGGCGCAGGGCTGCGCCGACCCGTGGTCGCCCAAGGCCCTGCGCGCCGGCATGGGCGGACACTTCTCGCTTGAAGTCACCGGGGTGGAGGATCTTGCTTCGGTCTGCGGTGGCTTTGCCGGAACGCTGGTATGCACCGTGGCGAAAGGCGGCAGTCCACTCGGCGAACTGCAATTGCGTGGAGACATCGGCTGGATCTTCGGCGCAGAAGGGCAGGGGGTCAGCAGCGCCACTGCGGCGATGGCCAAGGTGCGCGCGACGATCGCGCTCGCGCCCGGCGCCGAATCGCTGAACGTCGCCGCCGCCGCGGCCGTCTGCTTCTACGAGCGTGCGCGCCGCCTCAGTACACGTGGCGCTCGATCTTGAGCTCGCGCAGGATGGTGGTGGCGATTTCCTCGATCGACTTGGCAGTGGAATTGAGCCAGCGGATGCCTTCGCGTCGCATCAGCTTCTCCGCCTGCTCGACCTCGAAGCGGCAGTTGTCGAGGTCCGCATACTTGCTGTCCGGCCGGCGCTGCTGCCGGATCTCCCGCAATCGCTCCGGCGTAATGCTCAGGCCGTACAGGCGCGCCTTGTGCGGGACCAGCACCGGCGGCAGCTGCATGCGCGCGAAATCCTCCGGGATCAGGGGATAGTTCGCTGCCTTGAGGCCGAACTGCAGGGCCAGGTACAGGCTGGTCGGGGTCTTGCCGCTGCGCGAAACGCCCACCAGGATGACGTCGGACTGATCGAGGTCGCGGTGCGACGCGCCGTCGTCGTGCGCCATGGCAAAATTGATGGCCTCGATGCGCTGCGCGTATTCCCGCTTGTCGAGCGCGCTGTGCGAGCGGCCGATGGTGTGGCTGGACCTGACGCCCAGGCCCGCCTCGAGCGGATCGATGAAGGTCTCGAAGAAATCCACGAACAGCGCATTGGCCTTGCGCACGACGGCGCGCAAGTCGCTGTTCACGAGGGTGGAGAACACGATGGGCTGGCCGTTGCCCCGCGCGCCCTCCGACTCGATGCGCGCCCGGCAGTCCTCGGCCTTGTCCAGCGCATTGATGAACGGCAGGGTGATCTGCTCGAACTCCAGGCCCTCGAATTGCGTAAGCAGGCTGTTGCCGAGCATCTGGGCGGTGATGCCGGTGCCGTCGGAGACGAAGAACACAGTGCGGCGCTGCGGCATGCCGGATAAAATACAGCGAAATGCACGCCGCGTGGCTCAAAGATCTCCGCATGGCCGACTTGCCGCAGGTCGGCGGCAAGAACGCCTCGCTGGGCGAGATGATCGGCGGGCTCGCCGCGGCGGGCATCCGGGTACCTGGCGGTTTCGCCACTACGGCCGACGCCTACCGCGAGTTCCTCAGTGCGCATGGGCTCGACAAACGCATCGCCAAGCGCATCGCCGGCCTCCAGACCACCGACGTGGAAGCGCTCGCGCGATGCGGTGCGGAGATCCGTGGCTGGATCGCGGCCGCTCCGTTTCCAGAAGAAATTGAGAAGAGTATAAGAACGTATTATCAACAACTTATAGATAATACTTCTACTGAAATCTCATTTGCAGTGAGGTCGTCCGCGACTGCCGAGGACCTGCCCGATGCGTCCTTCGCGGGCCAGCAGGAGACGTTCCTGAATATCCATGGTGTCGAGAACGTGCTCGAAGCCATCCGCCACGTATTCGCCTCGCTGTACAACGACCGCGCGATTTCCTACCGGGCGCACCATGGCTTCGCCCACGGCGAGGTCGCCCTGTCCGCAGCGGTACAGCAGATGGTGCGCAGCGACCTTGGCGCGAGCGGCGTCATGTTCACGCTGGATACCGAGTCCGGATTTCGCGACGTCGTGTTCATCACCTCCTCCTATGGCCTGGGGGAAATGGTGGTGCAGGGGGCCGTCAACCCGGACGAGTTCTATGTGCACAAGCCGATGCTGGAGCGCGGGCGCCCGGCGATCATCCGCCGCGGCCTGGGCACCAAGCTGCAGAAGATGCAGTTCGGCGATGCGGCAAGCGCGGGCCGCTCGGTGCGCACCGTGGATGTGCCAGAGGCCGAGCGCAACCGCTTCTCGCTGAGCGATGCGGACGTGCTCGAGCTGGCGCGCGCGGCAGTGGCGATCGAAAAGCACTACGGCCGGCCGATGGACATCGAGTGGGCGAAGGATGGCTCCGACCACAGGATCTACGTTCTGCAGGCGCGACCCGAGACCGTCAAGTCGCGTGCGCAACCCGAGTCGGAGCAAAGCTTCCGGCTGAAAGGCCGCGGCCGCCTGCTCGCGAGCGGCCGCGCCATCGGCCACAAGATCGGCACCGGCGCCGTGCGCGTGGTGGCGGGCCCGGCGCAGATGTCGAGCGTAAAGCAGGGCGACGTGCTGGTCACCGACATGACCGACCCCAACTGGGAGCCGGTGATGAAGCTGGCCGCGGCGATCGTCACCAACCGCGGCGGGCGCACCTGCCACGCGGCGATCATCGCGCGGGAACTCGGCATCCCGGCGGTGGTGGGTTGCGGGGACGCCACCGCGGCGCTGCGCAATGGCCAAGCCGTCACCGTATCCTGCGCGGAGGGCGACACCGGAAACGTCTACGAAGGCAGCGTACCCTTCGAGGTGACCACCACCCGGCACGGCGCGATGCCGGAGTTGCCGGTCAAGATCGCCATGAACGTGGGCAATCCGCAACTGGCGTTCAAGTTCGCCCAATTGCCCAATGCCGGCGTCGGCCTGGCGCGCATCGAATTCATCATCAACAACGAGATCGGCGTGCACCCGCGCGCCTGCCTGGAGTACTCCCGGCTCCCGCCGGAGCTGCGTGCGAAGGTCGACGCAGCCACGCGCGGCTACCCCGACCCGACGTCCTTCTTCCGCGAGAAGCTGGCGGAGGGAGTCGCCACCATCGCGGCGGCGTTCTGGCCCAAGCCGGTGATCGTGCGGCTGTCGGACTTCAAGTCGAACGAGTATCGCAAGCTGCTCGGCGGCGAGCGCTACGAGCCGGACGAGGAGAACCCGATGCTGGGATTTCGCGGCGCCTCGCGCTACCTTGCCGAGAGTTTCCGCGCCTGCTTCGAGATCGAATGCGAGGCACTGCGCAAAGTGCGCGGCGAGCTCGGCCTGAGCAATGTGGAAATCATGGTCCCGTTCGTGCGCACGGTGGACGAGGCGCGCCGCGTCGTCGAGTTGATGGCGCGGAACGGCCTGCGGCGCGGCGAGAACGGCTTGCGCATCGTCATGATGTGCGAGCTGCCCTCGAACGCGCTCCTCGCCGATGCCTTCCTCGAGTATTTCGACGGCTTTTCCATCGGCTCCAACGACCTCACCCAGCTCACCCTCGGCCTGGACCGCGATTCAGGGCTGGTGGCGGAGGAGTTCGACGAGCGCAATGCAGCGGTCAAGGCCCTGCTGGCGATGGCCATCCGCGCCTGCCGCAAACAGGGCAAGTACGTCGGCATCTGCGGGCAGGGCCCCTCGGACCACCCGGATTTCGCGCGCTGGCTGATGGAGCAGGGCATCGGCAGCCTCTCGCTCAACCCGGACACGGTGGTCGCCACCTGGCTGGCGCTCGCCGAACCGCCCCCGCCGCAGCGGCGCTCAGCGGCTGCGTAGCAGCTTCTGCTTGTCGCGCTGCCACTGCTTGTCGCGCTCGGCGGCCCGCTTGTCGTGTTTGAGCTTGCCGCGCGCCAGGCCGATCTCCAGCTTGATGCGCCCCTTGCTGAAATGCAAGTCGAGCGGAATCAGGGCATAGCCGCGCTGCTGCACCTTGCCGAGCAGGCGCCGGATCTCCTCGGCATGCAGCAGCAGCTTGCGGGTGCGCGCGGGGTCCGGCGTGTAATGCGTGGACACCGTGGCGAGCGGAGTGATGTTGCCCCCGATCAGCCACAGCTCCTCGCCCTTGATCAACACGTAAGCATCGGCAAGCTGCGCGCGCCCAGCGCGGATCGACTTCACCTCCCAGCCGTGAAGCGCGAGGCCGGCCTCGTAGCGCTCCTCGATGAAGTAGTCGTGGAACGCCTTGCGGTTCTGGGCGATGGACATGGGAGAAATCGGACTCTGACCCGGATTTTCCCATGAAGCGCATCGCGCGCTCGGCAATTGTCGAGCATTCCGCGTCCGAGTTCTATGCGCTGGTGGAGCGCATCGAGGCCTATCCGGAGTTCCTGCCCTGGTGCCGCGCGGCGCGCGTCAGCCAGCGCGGCGCCGGGCGCACAGTAGCCACGCTGGCCGTGGGATTGAAGGGCGTGCGCTACGAGTTCACCACGGAGAACGCCAACCTGCCCCAGGCAGCGATCGAAATGAAGCTGCTCGAGGGCCCGTTCCGGCACTTCGCCGCGCACTGGCGCTTCCATGCGCTTGGCGCGCAGGCGGCGCGCATCGAATTCGCGATGCAATACGAGTTCGCCAGCCGCGTCGTCGCTGTGGCGCTGGCGCCGGTGTTCCACGCCATCGCGGACACCATGGTGGACGCCTTCAAGCGGCGCGCCGACGATGTGTATGGCACTCTTGCGCATTGAAGTCGTGCGGGCGCATCCGCAGCGCCTGGAAACGGTTGCACTCGAACTGGCGCAGGGCGCCACGGTGCGCATGGCGTTGCAGGCGGCAGGCATGCCGCTCGACCAGCCGGTCGGCATCTACGGCCGGCGCGTCGCGCTCGATGCGCGCCTTGCCGAGGGCGACAGGGTGGAAATCTACCGGCCGCTGCGCGCAGACCCCAAGGAGGTGCGCCGCCGGCGTACGCTCAGGTCGCGGCGTTGAGGCGGATCAATTGCACCAGCTGTTGACGGATTCGCGCGCCCTCGCGATTTCCGGCGCGCGCAGCGCATCGTCGAGGTAGTAGCGCTCGCCTTCGGCGGTATAGCGCGAGACGCGCTGCCCGCTCTCCAGCGCGGCGAGACTTTCCCTGGCGCGCGTGCAGTTGTCCCGCTTGGCTTCGAGATCGCGTTGCGCCTGGTCTTGCTTCTCGCGACCCTTCTGCGCGTCCGCCTGGCGCTTGCGGTACTCTGCCTCCTGGTCCGCAGGGGTGAGCGGCCCTTTCTTCGCGCCTTTGGCGGCGGCATCCGCTTCCGCGGGTTCCGCCGCGCTGCTGCCCGGCGGCGGCTTCAGCGTCGTCGCCTTGACGCCAACCGGCGGCGTATCGCTGTAGCGCACCTTGCCGTCCTGGTCCACCCAGCGGTACAGCTGCGCCGAGGCACCGGCGGCGACGGTGAGCATCAATCCGAAAATCAGCACTCGCAGCATGATGAGTTCCTCCTCTGCCTTCAACGCACGAAAGCGGGATCCGTGGACGCGAGTATAATCTCGCTTTGCGTGAAAGGCTGATCATGCGCGTCATTCAGAGGGCGCTGACCTTCGACGATGTCCTCCTCCTTCCCGCCCACTCCCGCGTCCTGCCGCGCGAAGTTTCCCTGAAGACCCGCTTCACCCGCAAACTCGAACTCAACATCCCGCTCGTGTCCGCCGCCATGGACACCGTCACCGAAGCGCGCCTGGCGATCGCCATCGCACAGGAAGGCGGGCTGGGCATCATCCACAAGAACATGTCGCCCGCCGCGCAGGCCGCCGAGGTGGCCAAGGTGAAGCGCTTCGAATCCGGCGTGCTGCGCGACCCGATGACCATTGCGCCGGAAATGACGGTGAGCGAGGTGATGGCGCTGCAAAAGCAGCACAAGATCTCGGGGTTCCCCGTGGTCAAGGCGGGCAAGGTGGTCGGCATCGTCACCAACCGCGACCTGCGGTTCGAGACCAAGCTCGACCAGCCGGTGAAGAGCATCATGACGCCGCAAAAAAGCCTGATCACGGTGCGCGAGGGCGCAACGCGCGAGCAGGCCAAGGAACTCATGCACCAGCATCGCCTCGAGCGCGTGCTGGTGGTGGATGCCGAGTGGCGACTGCTGGGCCTGGTGACGGTCAAGGACATCCTGAAGGAGACCGAGCACCCGAATGCCAGCAAGGATGCGCAGGGCAAGCTGCGCGTCGGCGCCGGAGTCGGCGTCGGCGAGGGCACCGACGAGCGCGTCGCCGCGCTGGTTGAAGCGGGCGCCGACGTCCTGGTGGTGGACACGGCGCATGGCCATGCGCAGGGGGTGCTCGACCGCGTGCGGTGGATCAAGAAGAAATACCCGCAGATGCAGGTGGTGGGCGGCAATGTCGGGACCGCCGCGGCGGCAATGGCGCTGGTGGATCACGGCGCAGATGGCGTCAAGGTCGGCATCGGCCCGGGGTCGATCTGCACGACGCGGATCGTCGCCGGGGTGGGAGTGCCGCAGATCACGGCCATCCAGGACGTGGCCGAAGCATTGGCGAAGGCGGACGTGCCGTTGATTGCCGACGGCGGCATCCGCTATTCCGGCGACGTCGCCAAGGCGCTGGGCGCCGGGGCGCACGCAGTCATGCTGGGTTCCATGTTCGCGGGCACCGACGAGTCCCCCGGCGAGATCGAGCTGTACCAGGGCCGTTCCTACAAGTCCTACCGCGGCATGGGCTCGCTCGGGGCGATGCAAAAGGGCGCGGCCGACCGATATTTCCAGGATTCGGACATGAACGTGGACAAGCTGGTGCCCGAAGGCGTCGAAGGGCGCGTGGCGTATCGGGGCAGCGTGGTGTGGGTGATCCAGCAGCTGCTCGGCGGCGTGCGCGCGAGCATGGGCTATACCGGCAGCGCCACGGTGGAGGACCTGCGCACCAGGGCCCGCTTCGTGGAGATCACTTCGGCGGGCATGCGCGAATCGCACGTGCACGACGTGCAGATCGTCAAGGAAGCCCCCAACTATCGCGCCGAATGAGATCGGGATGCACGACAGGATCCTGATCCTCGACTTCGGGGCGCAATACACGCAGCTGATCGCCCGCCGGGTGCGCGAGGCGAAGGTTTACTGCGAGATCCATCCCTGCGACGTGCCGGATGCGTTGGTGCGTGAATTCGCGCCCAAGGGCGTGATCCTTTCGGGCAGCCACATGTCGGCTTACGAGGAATCCACGCTCAAGGCGCCGCAGGCAGTGTTCGAGTTAGGCGTCCCGGTGCTGGGCATCTGCTACGGCATGCAGACCATGGCGCAGCAGCTCGGGGGCAAGGTCGAAGCCGGCAAGGTGCGCGAGTTCGGCTACGCCGAAGTACGCCCGCGCGGGCACGCGAAGCTGCTGGAGGGAATCGAAGACTCACGCAGCAGCGAGGGCCACGGGATGCTGAAGGTATGGATGAGCCACGGCGACAAGGTGGTCGAAATGCCGCCCGGGTTCAAGCTGATGGCGTCCAACGACGCGTGCCCGATCGCGGGCATGGCGGACGAGCAACGGCGCTTCTATGCCGTTCAGTTCCACCCGGAAGTCACGCATACCCGGCAGGGGAGGAAGCTCCTGCACCGTTTCGTGCGCGAGATCTGCGGCTGCCGCGGCGACTGGAACATGCCCGACTACGTCACCGAGGCGGTGGCGCGCATCCGCGAGCAGGTCGGCAAGGACGAGGTCATCCTCGGACTTTCCGGAGGCGTGGATTCCTCGGTGGCGGCGGCCCTGATCCACAAGGCCATCGGCAAGCAGCTCAACTGTGTGTTCGTGGACCACGGCCTGTTGCGCCTGAATGAGGCGGTACAAGTCATGGACACCTTTGCCAGGCACCTGCAGGTGAAGGTGATCCAGGTGGACGCGTCGGCCGAGTTCTACGGCGCGCTCGCGGGGGTAGACGACCCGGAGGAAAAGCGCAAGATCATCGGCAAGCACTTTGTCGACGTGTTCCAGCGCGAAGCGGCAAAGATCAGGGGCGCGAAGTGGCTCGCCCAGGGCACCATCTACCCGGACGTGATCGAGTCGGCGGGCGCCAGGACCAAGAAGGCCGCCAGCATCAAGTCGCACCACAACGTGGGCGGCCTGCCCGAAACCCTGCACCTGAAGCTGCTCGAGCCGCTGCGGGAACTCTTCAAGGACGAGGTGCGCGAACTGGGCCTGGCGCTCGGACTGCCGCGCGAGATGGTGTTCCGCCACCCGTTCCCCGGGCCGGGTCTGGGCGTGCGTATCCTCGGCGAAATCAAGAAGGAATACGTCGCGCTGCTGCAACGTGCCGACGACATCTTCATCCAGGAATTACGCGCGGCGGATTGGTACGACAAGACCGCCCAGGCCTTCGCGGTGTTCCTGCCGGTGAAATCGGTCGGCGTGATGGGCGACGGCCGCACCTACGAGTACGTGGTGGCGCTGCGCGCCGTGCAGACCACCGACTTCATGACCGCGGACTGGGCGCCGCTGCCGCACGAGCTGCTGGCCAAGGTCTCCAGCCGCATCATCAACGAAGTGCGCGGCATCAACCGCGTGGCCTACGACATCTCCTCCAAGCCGCCCGCCACGATCGAGTGGGAGTGATCGCCAGCAGTCACTTGGTAGCGTCCTTGATCTTGTCTCCGGCTTCCTTCACTGCGTCGCCCGCCTTCTGCGCCGCCTTGTCGACAGCTTCGCCGGCTCGCTCTGCCGGACCTTTCTTCTCGCAGGCCGCCAGGCCGGCCACGGCGAAGGCCAGCAGCAATGCCGCTGCAAGCGCGGAACTCGATCTCATGAGGTGTTCTCCAGTCGACTAGGGGTTCACCCGTCCGCTCACCATTGAGCCGACCGGCCATGCAACCGTCGCCGTTGCGCGTCAGCGGGATGCTGCTGGAATAGGCTCCGGATGTTTGTTCGGTAGCGCACGTTGAGGCATTCTACGGCACAGTGTCGATGCAACCGTTGACGATGCTCTTCGGACCCAAGGTGCCCAGGAGTCCACCGAGGCTACCGGACGTATAGCCGCCTGTCGTGCAACCGAGCGCGAACCGGGTGTTGGCAGCCGTCGAGGTATTGGCGCGCAATTGCCATCGAGCGGTGGTGCCCGCACCGAGGTTGACGCCCGAACCGAACGCCGCATTCACCGCGTTTCCGGTGTTCTGGTCGATGGTGTTCGAGCCGATTTCAGCCTGCGAGTTGCGATCGACCTGGATGCCGTTCCCGCCGTTCAGGCGAATCGTATTGCCGGCGATGTCCGCTTGCGACGAGCGTGACACGAAAATGCCGAAGTTGCCGTTCGCCTCGATCAGATTGGGGTTCGGTGTTGGCTGGGCATTCTCGGTGAAGCCGATGCGAGCGCTGGAATTCTCATAAACCATGATGCCGAAGGTGCCGTTGTTGCGGATCACGTTGTCCTTCACCGTCGCCCAGCTGATGCGGTGAACGTTGAGCCCTGCTGCCGCATTGTTCTCGAGAATGTTGCCCTCGATCACCGCCCCCATGGCGCCCCGCAGGTTGATGCCGTCACGACCGCCGGAAATCGTAAGGCCGCGGACCGTGATCTGATCGCCGTAGATGCGCAGCGCGTCGATCGACGGATCGGGGGCGTTGATAACGCCGACACCGCCGCCATCCAGGGTGATGTGGCGGAAGCTGTCACCGACCTCTACGTTCTCTGCGCAAACGCCGAAGATGAACAGCGTATCTCCGCGTCGGAGCTTCTCGAGCGCTCGCGTGATAACACCACCGTTATTGCAGTCGACGGCACGGCCGCCGACGACGCTTTTTCCGTTCGCATCGGCATGGCCGCCGCCGCCGCTCATTTCGTGCCCGTGCGCCTCAGTCGACAAGGGGACCATTAGCAACGCCATGGTCAATCCACTCAGCACGAGCAACGCAATCGTCCTCATATCAGCCCTCCCTTAGAGGCGGTGCTTTCCTGTGAGGACCTTAGGTCCCCTTTGGTGTGCGCTGCAACAGGCAAGTCCGGACAAACGCGGGCAAATCGGCACGTCGCATCTTCTGAACCTGCATTGAAGCTGCCACAGTCCGCGGATAGACTGCTTGGGGGAGGCGCGTACCCATGGGGCCGGCCGAGCGGCTGGATTCTTGGAAGGCGATCGCCGCGTATCTGAAGCGCGACGAGAGAACGGTGAGGCGGTGGGAAAAGGAAGGCCTGCCGATCCACCGGCACCTGCATGCCAGGAAGGCGTCGGTGTACGCGTACTCGTCCGAGATCGATTCATGGTGGAACGACGGTCGCACGTGTCTTGCGGTGGAAGCGGTCGGCGCACCGCGTCGCCGCCTGGCCTGGTTGCTGGCGATCTGTTCGATGCTGCTCGCCGTGGGCGCGGGCTGGATTGCGTTTGGCGATCGCTTGGTCAACCGGTCCGCAGCGGGCGCGATTACTTCGATCGCCGTGTTGCCTCTGGAAAACCTGTCCGGCGACCCACAGCAGGATTACTTCGCGGACGGAATTACCGAGGCGCTTATCAACGAGCTCGGCAGGATCCACGCCCTGCGCGTGATCTCGCGGAGTTCCGTCATGGGCTACAAAGGCAGAAAGAAGGCCTTGGAGCAAGTGGCGCGGGAGCTGAATGTCGACGCCTTGGTCGAGGGCGCCGTGGTGCGTGAAGGCAGTCGCGTGCGGGTGACCGCGCAGCTCGTCCGGATGCAGCCCGAACGCCAGCTCTGGGCAGAGCGCTACGAGCGCGATGTCGCCAGCATCCTGGTCTTGCAGGCGGACCTGGCGCGAGCGATCGCCGGTGAAGTCCGCGCCAAGCTGACGAGTCCTGAGCAGGCACTGCTCTCCAAGGTTCGCGCAGTGGATCCCGAGGCGTACGAGGCGTATCTCAAAGGCCGCTTCCAGTTCAACAAGGCAACGGCTGAAGGAATACACAAGGCGAGGGTGTCCTTCGACGAGGCGATTCGCAAAGACCCAAGCTTCGCGCCGGCCTATGCGGGTCTGGCCGATACGTATTCGTGGTCCTGGACCTTCCCCGGTCGCACGCTGCAAGCGCCGCACGCGGTTTTCCCCAAAGCCAAGGCTGCCGTGCTCAAGGCGCTCGAACTCGATGACGCGCTCGCCGAGGCGCATGCCTCTCTCGGCTTCATCAAGGAGGTCTACGACTGGGACTGGGAGGGCGCCGAGCGAGCGTACCGGCGCGCAATTGAGCTGAACCCGAGCTACGCGACAGCGCACCACTGGTACGCCATGTACCTCGGCATACCCAAACGCTACGACGAGGCCTTCGCCTACCTGCGGCGCGCCGAAGAGCTCGATCCACTCTCTCTGCGCGTGAGGTCCGGGAAAGGCTGGCTGTATTTCTGGTCGGGACAGTTCGACCGTATGCTCCAAGATGCGCAAACAATGTTGGAGCTAGAGCCTGGCCATGGCCAGGTCCACTACTTCCTGGGCCACGCCTACCTGGCAAAAGGCATGTACGAGGAAGCAATCGCCTCGTATCGCCGGGAAATGGCGCGATCCGGCAAAGCGACTCGCTTGCTGGCGTTTACCGCGTACGCGCTGGGAAAAGCGGGACAGACGACGGAGGCTCTCAAGCTCATCGCGGAGCTCACCGAACGCGCGCGGCACGACTATGTCGCCGGGAATCTGCTCGCGATAGCGCACATGGGGGTCGGCAACAAGGAGGAGGCGCTCCGCTGGCTGGAGCACGCGTTCGAGCAACGGACCCAGCTAGGCGATCTGAATCGCGGTGCCTATTTTTGGTTGCAGCCGCTGCACTCGGACCCGCGCTTCCAGGACCTGCTTCGCCGCCTGCGTCTTCCGAGTTGA
>Ga0210380_10000417_pt1 | contig 19505 bp, 15 predicted proteins | sample PLM4_5_coexredo_FD_155476 | JGI IMG/M metagenome (GOLD analysis project Ga0210380, IMG submission 155476) | Groundwater sediment microbial communities from an aquifer in East River, Colorado, USA - PLM4_5_coex redo | ecosystem: Environmental > Terrestrial > Soil > Riparian zone | place: USA... | reverse complement strand
GTTGTGATCATGAGTTTTTTCAGCATACAGATCCTCCTTAAGTCTTCTCAGGAAAGCAGAATCCCCTCCCGGAGATAACGTTTGGGAACCGGCGGTGTTCCGGGTAAGTTTCCGTGGAACCTGCCCTTCATCGCGCGCTATACGGGTGGTCACGGCGTGCGCATGGCTGGACGTGCGGTGAGCCGACAAGCCAGGTTCCGCGCCTTAATGGGATGGTTTGCAAACGATTCCTTAAGCTTAAACCGCGTTTAATACCTTCGATGGTTCGGGTCCCTGGTGGAGCCGATCGACGCCTGACCTGTCCTCCGCCGATACCTCCGATGTCGAGCCAACCAATCCCAGACGGCGGGCATAACCGATTGATGGAAAAGGCCTATGCAGCATTGTCCGGGCCTTGCCCACCGCCGCGCCGGTCACGCCTTTCCAATCTGGAGGCCAGTTCGCTTTTGCGCGCGCCTCGTGGGAGCCACCACGGCGGTACGCGCTGCACGCCCCGGCTTCGAGAGAGCGGCGGAAGATCCGCTCGGGGCACGGGAATGATGGTGGGCAGCGATGGCCCTGCTGTCGCTGGCGGACTCGCCCGTCACGTTCCCGTGCTCGCGCGGCCGGCGCTTGAGCTTTTGAACGTTCATGACGGCGGAATTTATATCGATGGTACCTTTGGCGCCGGCGGCTATACGCGCGCTATCCTCGCGGCCGCCGATGCGCATGTCATCGGCATAGACCGCGACCAGAGCGCGGTCGCCAACGGCGCAGGTCTCGTCCAGTCAGCCAATGGCCGACTGACGCTGGTCGAGGAGCGATTCTCTGCGCTTGATCGTGTCGCCGAGAGATTTGGCCACACCTTCGTGGACGGCGTCGTGCTCGATCTCGGCGTGTCCTCAAGGCAGCTTGACGAGGCTGAGCGCGGCTTTTCGTTCCGGCTCGATGGCCCGCTCGACATGCGCATGGGCACCGAGGGGCCGAGCGCTGCCGAGGTGGTGGCGCAGGCATCCGAGCGCGATCTGGCCGACATCATCTTCCAGCTCGGCGAGGAGCGCCATTCGCGTGGCGTCGCGCGCGCCATCGTTGCCGCCCGCAAGCAAGCGCCGCTCGTTACTACCAAGGCGCTGGCGGATATCGTCGGCCGCGTGATCCGGGCCAAGCCGAACCAGATCCATCCGGCGACGCGGACCTTCCAGGCGTTGCGGATTTTCGTCAACGAGGAGTTGGCCGAGCTGGGGGCGGCGCTGGCGGCCGCCGAACGAATCCTAAAGGCCGGCGGCCGGCTCGTCGTCGTGACCTTCCATTCGCTTGAGGATCGCATCGTCAAGACCTTCCTGGCCGAGCGAAGCCGCACCATCGGCGTGTCGCGGCATCTGCCCGATGTGGAGGCGCCAGCGCCGACCTTCCGCCTTCTGACCAAGCGCCCGGTGGCACCGGACGAAGCCGAGATCGCCGGCAATCCGCGCGCCCGCTCGGCGAAACTTCGCGCCGGCGAACGCAGCGAGGCGCCGCCCCGCGCGGCCGGCCTCGATGCACTGCTGCCGCGGCTGCCGGCGCTCGATGACATTGTGAGAGGGGGCTGAAGACATGCGCCTTCTCAACCTCTGCGTCCTGGTGCTGCTGGTGCTCGCGGCCGCCTATGTCTACGAAATCAAGTTCGAGTCCACGCTGCGGGCCGAGCGGGTCGCCAAGATGCGCGGCGATGTTCTGCGCGAGCGTGACGCCATCGCTGCGTTGCGCGCCGAATGGACAACGCTGGAAAATCCGGCCCGCGTCCAAGGCTTGGCGCGGCGGCATCTCAAGCTGCGGCCGGCCGAGGCGACGCAATACGATGCGCTCGATCGCCTGCCGGAGCGGCCGCCGATGGTTGTGCAGCCGCCGCCCGCCGATGCGATCGCGGCCACGATCGAGGACTGGAACCCGGTAACCGGCAGCGTGTCGGTGCTGATGGGGCAGCAGCGATGACAGCGATGGAGGTAGAGCCGCTGTCCACGCCGGGGCTGCCGGCCAACTTGCCGGCCGTGACGCCCGCCAAGCCGCGGGGCGGCTGGCTCGGCACATTGCTCTATGGCCCCAATGTCGATCGCACCGCGAGGGCGCGAACCCGCGTCAGGCTTGCGATGCTGGGCTTTGCTGCGGTCTATCTCGCCATCGGCGTGCGCCTCGTCATGTTCGCCGTGGTTCCGGAAAGTCATTTTGTGCGGCGTGGCGCCTCCCGGGATGCGATCGCGACGGCGCGCCCCGATATCCTCGACCGCAACGGCGCGATCCTCGCAACCGACGTGCGCGCGCCTTCGCTGTTCGCCGAGCCGCGCAAGATCATCGACGTGGACGAGGCGACCGAGCTGTTGACCGCGGTGCTGCCCGGCCTCGATCCGACCGAAGCGCGCGACCGCATCGGTTCGCGCAAAGGCTTCGTTTGGCTCAGACGCGAGATCACGCCGAAGCAGCGCCAGGAAATCTACAAGCTCGGCCTGCCTGGGGTGGGCTTCCTCGCCGAGAACAAGCGCGTCTATCCGAACAGCGCAGAAGTGTCCCATCTCATCGGTCACGTCAACATCGACAACCAGGGCATCGCCGGCATCGAGAAATGGCTCGACGGTCATGGCTTGCAGGCGCTGCATCTCGCCGGCCTTGCCACCGACCGGCTGCAGAAGCCGGTCGAGCTCGCCGTCGATCTCCGCGTGCAGCATGCGCTCCGCGACGAGCTGATCTTCGCCGCCGAGAAATATAAGGTGAAGGCAGCCGCCGGCCTCGTCGTCGATGTCGAGACCGGCGAGATCGTCTCGATGGTGTCGCTGCCGGACTACGATCCCAACAGCCCGAAGCAGGCCAACGATCCGCTCCGCATCAACCGCCTGACCACTGGCGTGTTCGAGCTCGGCTCGACCTTCAAGGCGCTGACGTTGGCGATGGCGCTCGATTCCGGCAAATACACGCTCAATTCGATGATGGACGCGCGCTCCGCGCTGCATTACGGGCGATTCACGATCCACGACTACCACGCGCAAAATCGCATGCTCAGCCTACCAGAGGTGTTCACCTATTCCTCGAACGTTGGCACCGCGCGGATGGCGCTCGGCATGGGCGTCGAGCATCACAAATGGTTCCTGCGCAAGATGGGTCAGCTCGACCGGCTGCGCACCGAGCTTCCTGAAAGCGCCGAGCCGATCGTGCCCAAGCGCTGGGGCGAGCTCAACACCGTCACCATTGCATTCGGTCACGGCCTGTCGGTCGCTCCGCTGCAGGCGGTCGCCGCGATCAACGCGCTCGTTAACGGCGGCTATCTGATCCCGCCGACTTTCATGAAGCGTACCAAAGAAGAGGCGATGAAGCTCGCCAAGGTCGTGATCAAGCCCGAGACCAGCGAGAAGATGCGCTACCTGATGCGGCTCAATGCCGAGAAGGGCACGGCGAGCAAGGCCAACATCGCGGGCTACTACGTCGGCGGCAAGACCGGCACCTCGGAAAAGGTGGTCGGCGGCCGCTATTCCAAGACCAAGCTGCTCAACACCTTCACGGCGATCATGCCGTCGGACAAGCCGCGCTACCAGTTGATGATCATGCTCGACGAACCACAGGGCCTGCCGGAAACCCACGGCTTTGCGACCTCCGGCTGGAATGCCGCGCCGACCGCCGGCAAGGTGATTGCCAGGATTGCGCCGATGCTCGGCATCGAGCCGCGCTTCGATCTGCCGCCGGCGGAGCAGCTTATTTTGGCCAAGGTCCGGCAGTGAATTGACTTGTCATGCCCCGCGAAAGCGGGGCATCCAGGTGCCACCTGAGTCGCTCCTGGATTCGTGTCCGACGGGGTATTGCAGCCGTCGCAGAGGCCTATGAAGCTCTCCGATCTCCTCAACGGCCTGGCCTCGCTCGATCCGCAAACAGGCGCGATTGAGGCCGCGGGTGTCACGTCGGACAGCCGTAAGGTCAAGCGCGACGATGTCTTCGTGGCGGTACCCGGCACCAGGGCCGATGGGATTTCCTTCGCCGCGCAAGCCACCACGGCTGGCGCCGCAGCCATCGTGGGCGAGGGCGGACCACCCACGCTGCCCGCGGGCGCGGCGTTCGTGAGGGTCGACAACGCCAGGCTGGCGCTCGCGCTGTTGGCCGCTCGGATTTATCCGCGCCAGCCGGAGGTGATTGCGGCGGTGACCGGCACGAGCGGCAAGACCTCGGTCGCGGCGTTCACCCGGCAGATCTGGGCGGCGCTTGGCTACGAGGCCGCCAGCGTCGGCACCATCGGCGTCGTGACGGGAAAACGCGAGGTCTATGGATCGCTGACCACGCCCGATCCGGTCGACCTGCATCGCACGCTGTCGGAGCTCGCCGCCGAGGGCGTCACGCATCTGGCCATCGAAGCGTCGTCGCATGGGCTCGATCAGCACCGTCTCGACGGCGTTCGCGTGGCGGCGGGCGGCTTCACCAATCTGAGCCGCGACCATCTCGATTATCATCCGAGCGTGGAGGCGTATCTCGCGGCAAAGCTCCGGCTGTTCGAATCGCTGGTGGCCGATGGCGGCGGCGCGGTGATCGATGTCGATCATGAGCACAGCGCTGCGGTGGTCGCGGCGGCGAGAAAGCGCGGACTGAAGCTCATCACCGTCGGCCACGCCGGCGATGGCATCCGGCTCGTCGCCACCAAGGTCGATGGCTTTACCCAGGCTGTGAGCGTCGAGCACGCGGGCAAGCGCCATCAATTCCAGCTGCCGCTGGTCGGAGGATTTCAAGTCGAGAATGCTCTGGTTGCGGCGGGGCTCAGCATCGCGACAGGCGCACCGGCGGATCGCGTCTTTGCGGCGCTTGCTTCGCTCAAAGGCGCCAAGGGCCGGCTCGATCTGGTGGGCGACCGCAACGGCGCGCCGGTGTTTGTCGATTATGCCCACAAGCCGGACGCTCTGGAAAAGGCTATCGAGGCGCTGCGGCCTTACGTCAAACGTCAGCTTGTCGTCGTGTTCGGCGCGGGCGGCGACCGCGACAAGGGCAAGCGCGCGCTGATGGGCGCGATCGCGGCAAAAGGCGCCGATCGCGTCATCGTCACCGACGATAATCCGCGCAGCGAAAATCCAGCTTCGATCCGCGCCACCATCCTGGAAGGGGCTGGTCGCGCTGCGAATGTGCGCGAGATCGGCGATCGGCGCGAGGCGATCCACAGTGCGGTTGCGGCGCTCCAGCCCGGCGACGTTCTGCTGGTCGCCGGCAAAGGCCACGAAAGCGGCCAGATCATCGGCGATCGCACGCTGCCGTTCAGCGATCATGATGAGGTCGAGGCGGCGCTTCGGGAGAAGGTGGCATGAGCACGGGTCCGCTGTGGACGGTCGAGGCGGTCGCGAAGGCGATGGGCGCAAAGCCGCAAGGCGCGCTGCCGGCCGCCGTGCCGGGCCTGTCCATCGACACCCGCACCATCGCGCCGGGCGAAGCATTCTTCGCGCTCAAGGACGTCCGTGACGGCCATGATTTCGTCGAGGCGGCGCTGAAAGCCGGCGGCGATTTGGCTGTTGTAGCTGCGAACAAAAGTGACATGTTTCCGAACGACGCACCGCTGCTGGTGGTGGCCGACGTGCTGGAGGGGCTGATCGCGCTGGCACGCGCGGCACGGGAGCGCAGCCCCGCCCGATTCGTCGGCATCACCGGCTCGGTCGGCAAGACCGGCACCAAGGAGGCGCTCAAGCTCGCGCTGTCCAGCGACGGCGAGACCCATGCTTCGGCAGCGTCCTATAACAACCACTGGGGTGTGCCGCTGTCGCTGGCGCGCTGCCCGGCGAGCGCGCGTTATGCGGTGCTCGAGATGGGCATGAACCACGCCGGCGAGATCGCGCCGCTGACCAGACTTGTTCGCCCGCATGTCGCGGTCATCACCACGATTGAGCCGGTGCATCTCGAGTTCTTCCCCTCGGTCGAGGCCATCGCGGATGCCAAGGCGGAGATTTTTCAAGGCATTGAGCCGGGTGGAGTCGCCGTCATCAATCGCGACAATCCGCACTACGCCCGCTTGCAGAAACAGGCCAAGGCGGCGGACGTCGGCCGCATCGTTACCTTCGGTGAAAACGGCCGGGCTGACGCGCGGCTTCTGAAATTCGCGCTGCAGGCGGATTCATCCACCGTGCAGGCGCGCATCCTCGGCACCGACATCACCTACAAGCTCGGCGCACCCGGCCGCCATGTGGTGATGAATTCGCTGGCCGTGTTGGCCGCGTCGTCGCTGGCCGGCGCAGATCTCGCGCTTGCGGCGCTGGCGCTGTCGAACCTCAAGCCGCCGAGCGGCGGCCGCGGTGAGCGGATCGCGCTGGACCTGCCCGGCGGCGAGGCTCTGCTGATCGACGAAAGCTACAATGCCAACCCGGCGTCGATGCGGGCAGCGTTGGCGCTGCTCGGACAGGCTCCGGTCGGGGCCCGTGGCCGGCGTATCGCCGTGCTGGGCGAGATGCTGGAACTCGGACCTCGCGGAGCGGAGCTGCACCGTGACCTGGCCCAATCCGTCGTGGACAATTCGGTCGATCTCGTGTTCTGCGCGGGATCGCTGTACCAGAGTTTCTGGGAAGCCCTTCCCTCCGAACGCCGGGGCGGCTATGCCGTGACAGCCGCGGCGCTCGAGGCCGAGGTGCTCGGCGCGTTGCGCGCTGGCGATGCGATGATGGTCAAGGGTTCGCTCGGCTCGAAAATGGGCCCCATCGTCAAGGCGCTTACCCGTCAGTTCCTGTCGCATGGCGCCCGCGAAGCGGTGTCCGCTCAAGGTTGATCCGATGCTCTATTGGTTGGCCGATCTCTCCAGCACGCTGTCCATCTTCAATATCTTCCGCTATCTGACGGTGCGGACGGCAGGAGCGATGATCACGGCGCTGGTGTTCGTGTTCATGTTCGGCCCCTGGATCATCGATCATCTGCGCATCCGGCAGGGCAAGGGCCAGCCGATCCGCGCCGACGGCCCAAAATCGCATCTGATCGCCAAGACCGGCACGCCAACCATGGGCGGCCTGATGATGCTGCTCGGCATCGTCGTTGCGACGCTGCTGTGGGCCAATCCGCGCAATCCTTATGTCTGGATCGTACTCGCGGTGACGCTCGGCTTCGGTCTGGTCGGGTTCTACGACGATTATCTCAAGGTGACGCGGCAGACCCACAGCGGCTTCGCGGGATGGATGAGGATCGCGATCGAGGCCGCGATCGCGCTCGCCGCCTGTTTCGCGATAGCTAGCCTCGGACGCCCGGCCTTCGCCACCTCGCTGGTGTTCCCGGTGATCAAAGACATGGCCATCAACTTCGGCTGGTTCTTTCCGGTCCTGGCTGCCTTCATCATCGTCGGCGCTGGCAACGCCGTGAACCTGACCGACGGACTCGATGGCCTCGCCATCGGCCCGGTGATGATCGCCTCCGCGAGCTTCGTCGGGATTTCCTATCTCGTCGGCAATGCGGTGTTCTCCGACTATCTGCAGATCCATTTCGTGCCCGGCGCCGGCGAGCTTGCCGTGGTGTGCGGGGCGGTGATCGGCGCGGGGCTCGGGTTCCTCTGGTTCAACGCGCCGCCCGCCTCGATCTTCATGGGCGACACCGGTTCGCTCGCGCTCGGCGGCTTGATCGGCTCGGTCGCTGTGGCGACCAAGCACGAAATCGCGCTCGCCATCATCGGGGGATTGTTCGTTCTGGAAGCGGTATCGGTGATCGTGCAGGTGGTGTCGTTTAAGCTCACCGGCAAGCGTGTGTTCAGGATGGCGCCGATCCATCATCACTTCGAGCAGCTCGGCTGGACTGAGTCGCAGATCGTGATCCGGTTCTGGATCATTGCCATCGTGCTGGCGCTCGCCGGATTGGCCACGCTCAAGCTGCGATGATCCCGGTCACCAGCTTTGCTGGAAAGAAAGTCGCGCTGTTCGGGCTCGGCGGCTCGGGGCTCGCGAGTGCGCAGGCTTTGGTTGCGGGCGGCGCCGAGGTGATCGCGTTCGACGACAGCGCGGCAAGCCTCGAGAACGCGCGCGCGGCCGGTATCGCCACCGAAGACCTCCGCAACGTCGATTGGTCGGAAATCTCCGCGCTGCTGCTCGCACCGGGGGTGCCGCTGACCCATCCGTCGCCGCACTGGTCGTTCGTTCTGGCGAGCAGCGCCCAGGTCGAAGTGATCGGCGATGTCGAGTTGTTCTGCCGCGAGCGGCGCAAGGTTGCGCCCCATTCGCCGTTCGTCGCCATCACCGGCACCAACGGCAAATCGACCACCACGGCGCTGATCCATCATCTGCTCGTGTCCGCCGGCCGTTCCGCCGATCTCGGCGGCAACATCGGCACGGCGGTGCTGACGCTGACCCCCCCAAGCGCGGACCATGCTCATGTGGTCGAGTGCTCGTCCTATCAGATCGATCTCGCGCCGACGCTCGATCCGCGCGTTGGCATCCTGATCAACGTCAGCGAGGACCATATCGACCGCCACGGCACGCTCGATCATTACGCCGCCGTCAAGGAGCGGCTGGTCGCGGGCGTGCAGCCCGAAGGCACGGCGGTGATCGGCGTCGATGATGAATGGTGCGCGGCGGCGGCCGAGAGCGTCGCCGCCAAGGGCAAGAACGTCGTGCGGATATCGGTTCGCAGGCGCTTGCCCGAGGGCATTTACTCCGAAAACGGCGAGATCTTCCGCGCCTCCGGCGGCAAGACGCAGTCGATCGCGAGCCTGCACAACATCGGCTCGCTCCGCGGCCTGCACAATGCCCAGAATGCAGCCTGCGCGGCCGCGGCGGCGCTCGCGTTCGGCCTTGACGGGGCGGCCATCCAGAAGGGCCTGCGCTCGTTTCCCGGTCTGGCGCACCGCATGGAACAGGTCGGGCGCAAGGGGCCGGTGCTGTTCGTCAATGATTCCAAGGCGACCAATGCGGATTCCGCGGCGCAGGCGCTGGCCTCATTCACCGACATGTTCTGGATCGCCGGCGGCAAGCCGAAGACCGGCGGTATCGCTTCCCTCGCCGGGTTTTTCCCGCTTATCCGCAAGGCCTATCTGATCGGCGAGGCGGCGGGCGACTTCGCCCGCACGCTCGACGGCAAGGTTGCCTATGAGATGGCCGGCACGCTGGACCGCGCCGTTTTGGCTGCGGCTTGCGACGCGGCGGCATCGGGGCTGAAGGAACCGGTGGTGCTGCTGTCGCCGGCCTGCGCGTCGTTCGACCAGTACCGGAATTTCGAGGTGCGCGGTGACAAGTTCCGCGAATTGGTGCTGTCGATTCCGGGCATTGAACCTATCACGTGATTGTCGCACCTAGCCCGTCATGCCCGGCCCAAGGCCGACCATGACAGATCTCAATTTCGTTCAGGTCGCCGCGCATTAACATTTTGGAAACCATGGCGCGTCAGGACTAGGGCGGGACGAGGAGCAGCCATGGTTTCACGCACGGTACGCACACCCTTTGGCGATTGGTGGTGGACGGTGGATCGCGCGGTGCTGGCGGCGATGTTCGGCCTCATGCTGGGCGGCATCATTCTGTCGCTCGCGGCGAGTCCACCGGTCGCGGCGCGGCTCAACCTCGACGCCTTCCATTTCGTCAACCGCCATGTCCTGTTCCTTGCGCCGACCGTCGTCGTGCTGCTGGTGACTTCGTTTCTTTCGCCACGGCAGATGCGGCGCGCGGCCCTGGTGGTGTTCCTGATCAGTCTTCTGCTGGTCGCAGTGACGCCATTCTTCGGCGCCGAGATCAAGGGCGCGCGGCGCTGGCTCGTTCTGTTCGGCGTCAACGTGCAGCCCTCCGAGTTCCTTAAACCCGCATTCGTCGTCCTGACCGCGTGGCTGTTTGCGGAATCGACACGCCGGCCGGAGATGCCCGCCAACACCGCAGCCCTCTTGCTGCTGCTGATCGTCGTGACGCTTTTGGTGATGCAGCCGGACTTCGGCCAGACCATGCTGATCGCGCTCGTTTGGGGCGCACTGTTCTTCATGGCCGGGATGCGGCTCATCTGGGTCGGCGGCCTCGCTGGCCTTGCCGGGGTGGGCCTGGTCGGCGCCTATTTCACTGTGCCTCACGTGGCGCAACGCATCCAGCGCTTCATGGACAGGGGTTCGGGCGATACCTTCAACATCGACCTCGCGCTGGAAAGTTTTGCGCGCGGCGGCTGGTTCGGGCGCGGCCCGGGCGAGGGCACCGTCAAGCGGATTCTGCCGGAGAGCCATACCGACTTTGTCTTTGCGGTCGGCGCCGAGGAGTTTGGCATCGTGCTGTGCCTAATGCTGCTGGCAATGTTCGCCTTCATCGTCATGCGTTCGCTGCGCCATGCGCTGCGCAACGACGATCCGTTCCTCCGCTTTGCAGCGTCAGGGCTCGCGATCCTGTTCGGGCTGCAATCGGCCATCAACATGGCGGTCAATCTGCATCTGATGCCGGCCAAGGGCATGACGCTGCCGTTCGTCTCCTACGGCGGCTCGTCGATGATCTCGCTCGCCTACGGCATGGGCATGCTGATCGCGCTCACGCGGGAGCGGCCACGCTCCGAAATGCTGGCGCGGCGCAACATGAGCTTTGCCGGGAGTCCGGCCTGATGGCTTTGGGTGGCGCCCTTGTCGCCGCCGGCGGGACGGGCGGTCATCTGTTTCCCGCCGAGGCGTTGGCCGCGGCACTGGCTAAACGGAATATCGCCGTCGAGTTGGTGACGGATTCCCGCGCCGCCCGTCATGCCGGTGCGTTTCCGCCGCAGGCCGTCCATCTCGTTCCCAGCGCCACCATCCGCGGGCGCAATCCGGTGTCGCTTGCCAAAACGGCAAGCGTGCTGGGCTATGGCGTACTCAAGGCCTGGCTCATGCTCCCGCGTTTGCGGCCGGTGGTCGTGGTCGGCTTCGGCGGCTATCCCACCATTCCGCCGCTGCTTGCCGCGGTGTTGAGTGGCATTCCGACACTGATCCACGAGCAGAACGCGGTGATGGGCCGCGCCAACCGGATGCTGGCGCCGCGGGTCCGCGCCATTGCGACCGGCTTTGCCGGCATTCTCGATCGCGATCCGGGACTGTCCGGAAAGGCCACGCACACCGGCAATCCGGTGCGGCCGGCGGTGATCGCGGCGGCGGCGACGCCCTATCCGCCGCTCGACAATGGCGGTCCGCTGCAACTCCTCGTCTTCGGCGGCAGCCAGGGTGCCCGGGTGATGGCGGACATCGTGCCCCCAGCCATCGAAAAGCTCGAGCCGCGTTTGCGGACGCGGTTGAAGATCGTGCAGCAGGCGCGCGAGGAGGACCTTCCGCGAGTCCGCGACACCTATGCGAGGCTGCAAGTCGCCTGCGACGTAGCCCCGTTCTTCAAAGACCTGCCGGCGCGCATGGCGGCGAGCCACCTCGTGGTGTCGCGCTCGGGGGCGTCGACCGTCGCCGAACTTGCCGCAATCGGCCGCCCGGGCGTCCTCATCCCGCTGCCCCACGCGCTCGACCAGGATCAGCGTGCCAACGCCGGCGTGCTGATGGATGCGGGCGGCGCGATCCGCCTCGATCAGGCGGAATTCACCCCCGAGCGGCTCGCGACCGAGATCGCGGCCCTGGCCGGGACGCCCAGTCGCCTGGCCGCCATGGCGGCGGCTGCCAAGGCGGCCGGTTCGATCGACGCCGCCGACCGGCTCGCCGATCTGGTGCTGCAGGTGGCGGGTGTGATACCGCCTTCGCGGTAATTGCCCACCACGGGAATCGTCTGCGATGAAACTGCCGTGCGAAATCGGGCCGATCCATTTCGTTGGCATCGGCGGCATCGGCATGAGCGGCATCGCCGAAGTGCTGATGAACCTCGGCTATACGGTCCAGGGTTCCGACGCGAGCGACAACGCCAACGTCACGCGTTTGCGCGACTTGGGTGCCAAGGTCGCCATCGGCCACAAGGCGGAGAACCTCGACGGTGCCGAGGTGCTGGTGGTGTCGTCGGCGATCAAGCGTGACAACCCCGAACTCGTTACCGCTCGCGAGAAGCGCCTGCCGGTGGTGCGACGCGCCGAGATGCTGGCCGAGCTGATGCGGCTCAAAAGCTGCGTCGCCATCGCCGGCACCCACGGCAAGACCACGACGACGTCGCTCGTCGCGGCGCTGCTCGATGCCGCGAATTTCGATCCGACCGTAATCAACGGCGGCATCATCAACGCCTACGGCACCAACGCCAGGCTCGGCACCGGCGACTGGATGGTGGTGGAAGCCGACGAATCCGACGGCACGTTTCTGAAGCTGCCGGCCGACATCGCCATCGTCACCAACATCGACGCCGAGCATCTCGACCACTTTAAGACCTTCGTCGCAGTGCAGGATGCGTTCCGCGCCTTCATTGAGAACGTGCCATTCTACGGGTTCGCCGTGATGTGCACCGATCATGCGATCGTGCAGCGCCTGGTCGGCCGCATCGAGGACCGCCGCATCATTACCTACGGCGAAAATCCGCAGGCCGACGTGCGGCTCACCAATCTCAGAAACGACGGCGGCCGGCAGACCTTCACAGTGCTGTTTCGCGACCGCGATGGTCAGACCATCCACACCATCAGGGACCTCACCCTGCCGATGCCCGGCCGCCACAACGCGCTCAACGCCACCTCGGCGATCGCGGTGGCGCGCGAGCTGAAGATTCCGGACGAGGCAATCCACAAGGCGCTGGCTTCGTTCGGTGGCGTCAAGCGGCGCTTCACCCGCGCCGGCGAATGGAATGGCGTGACCATCATCGACGACTACGGCCACCATCCAGTCGAGATCGCGGCGGTGCTCAAGGCCGCGCGCGAATCCACCAAGGGCCAGGTCATCGCGGTGGTGCAGCCGCACCGCTATACGCGCCTGCAGTCCTTGTTCGAGCCGTTCTCGACCTGCTTCAACGACGCCGACGCGGTGGTCGTCGCCGAGGTCTATCCGGCCGGCGAGGCGCCGATCCAGGGCATCGACCGCGATCATCTCGTCACCGCCGTTCGCGCGCGCGGCCATCGCCAGGTCGTTCCGCTGCCGGCCCAGCCGGAGCTCGCCGGCATCGTCAAGGGCCTCGCCAGGCCAGGCGACTACGTGGTCTGCCTCGGCGCGGGCAACATCACGCAGTGGGCTTATTCGCTGGAAGGCGAGTTGAAGGCGCTGGGCTGATGAGTTTCCCGGATATTGTTTCGGAATTGAAAGTAGCGGTACCGAAACTGCGCGGCCGGCTGCTGCCGAACCAGTCACTTGCGGAGTTAACTTGGTTTCGCGTCGGCGGGCCGGCGCAGGTGTTGTTCATGCCGGAGGACGAAGCGGACCTGGCGTATTTCCTCGGCGCGCTCCCCGCGGATGTTCCGGTGACGGTCGTCGGCCTCGGCTCCAACCTGATCGCCCGCGACGGTGGGGTTCCGGGAGTTGTCGTGCGGATGGGACGAGGATTCAACGAGGTTGTGGTCGATGGGACCCGCGTCAAATCCGGCACGGCGGTGCCGGACGTCAAGGTCGCGCGGGCGGCGCAGGAGGCCGGCCTTGCGGGCCTTGCGTTCCTGCGCGGTATCCCAGGCGCGATCGGTGGCGCGCTTCGCATGAACGGCGGCGCCTACAGAGGCGAGGCCAAGGACGTGCTGGTGGCGGCGCGCGCCGTGGACCGCCAGGGCCGCATCCACACGCTCAAGAATGCCGATATGCACTACAGCTACCGGCATTGCGGCGCGCCGGAGGATTTCATCTTCACCGAGGCCACATTCGAGGGCACGCCGGGCGATCGTGCCGCCATCGCCGCCGAAATGGACAAGATCACTGAGTCGCGCGAGGCGACCCAGCCAATCAAGAGCCGCACCGGCGGCTCGACCTTCAAGAACCCGCCAGGGCAAAAGGCCTGGCAACTCATCGACGCCGCTGGCTGCCGCGGACTGATCACCGGCGGCGCGCAGGTCTCGGAGCTGCATTGCAACTTCCTGATCAACCTTGGCACGGCCACCGCGGCCGATATCGAGACGCTTGGCGAAACCGTGCGGCGACGCGTGAAAGATCATTCCGGCGTCGAGCTGGAATGGGAAATCAAGCGGATCGGAAATCCGGCCTGAAGGTCTAGGGCGACGAATAGGGACTTGGGATTGCCGGATTCCGTAACCAGCGGAGTCGGTTATTCACGAAACCGAAGATTTTGATTCCGGAAATCCGCGCTGAGTCATTTTTGTCACGGCTTGAAAGCTTCGTTGTGCGCATCCCCCGCGCAGATTCACCTTTGGCTGCCAGCGAGTTAGCCTGAAATCTGATTCGCGGAGCGGCAGTGACGCGCAACAACGATCCAATTTTGATTGTCGAGGGTGACCTCGGCGGCGCTTCCGTCTCGCTTGCGCTGGCGCGCGAGGAATTTGCGGCATGAGCAAGCACGTCGCGGTGCTGATGGGCGGGTGGTCGGCCGAGCGGGAGGTGAGCCTGCGCTCGGGCCGTGCCTGCGCGGATGCCGCCGAGCGCGCCGGCTATCGCGTCACCCGCGTCGATGTCGACCGCGACGTTGCGGCGATGCTCAAGTCGCTTGCACCCGATGTGGCGCTCAATGTGCTGCACGGTAGGCCCGGCGAGGACGGCACGCTGCAGGGCCTTCTGGAAATTCTCGGCATCCCGTACAGCCACTCCGGCGTCATGTCCTCGGCATTGGCCATGCAGAAGGACGTCGCCAAGGTGGTGATGGCCGCGGCCGGTGTTCCTGTGCCCCAGGGCAAGGTGGTGTCGCGCCGGGACGCGGCCGCCGGCCACCCGATGCCGCGCCCCTATGTCATCAAGCCGATCGCCGAAGGCTCGAGCGTCGGCGTCTTCATTGTCACCGAGCAGCACGAGCATCCGCCGCAGGAACTGAACCGTGCCGACTGGGCTTTTGGCGAGCAGGTCCTGGTCGAGCGCTATATCCCCGGCAAGGAATTGACCTGCGCCGTCATCGGCGACCGGTCGCTCGATGTCATCGAGATCGTTGCAGCGACCCGCTTTTACGACTTCGAAGCGAAATATGCCCCCGGCGGTTCTAAACATCTTCTGCCGGCGCCAATTTTACCTTTTGTTTACCAAGAGGTCCGAAGACTAGCGCTCAAGGCGCATCACGCCCTCGGCTGTCGAGGCGTGACCCGCGCTGACTTTCGTTACGACGACCAGTCCACGGGGACGGAGGGACTGGTCTGTCTTGAGGTCAACACTCAACCCGGCATGACCGAGACTTCGCTCGTGCCCGAACTCGCGATCCACGCGGGTTTGACCTTCGATGAGCTGGTGCGATGGATGGTCGAAGACGCCTCGTTGAACCGGTGACCGATGGCGCCCCCACGCGCCCGGCGGCCGGCGCGGCGCCGGAGACCTGGCGCGTGCGCGCCCGAATGCGCATTCCTTTGGGTTTGAAGTTCGCGGGCGACATCAAGTTCGTGCGCGCTTTGCGCCGGCGTTGGGCCGGCAAGACGTGGCGGCTGCCGCGTGGTGCCGGCATCGCCGCTGCGTTGACGCTCATCGTGGCGAGTGTCGCCTATGGCGCCGTCCGCGGCGGGCATCTGCCGGTGGTCATGGCGGAACTCCACGACTTCCGCGACTCCGCGGCCAACCTCGCGGGCTTCCGCATCACCTCGATTGCCCTTGCTGGTCAGCGTCGAGTGAGCCGGGAGGACGTTTTGACAACCGCCGGCATCACCGGGCGGTCTTCGCTGTTGTTCCTTGACGCCAGCGAGGCGCGGGCGCGACTCAAGGCCAACCCCTGGATTGCCGATGCCACCGTGCTCAAGTTCTACCCGGGCCGGCTGCATATTGCGGTGACCGAGCGCGACGCCTTTGCGCTCTGGCAGCGCGACGGCAAGGTCGAGGTCATCGCCGACGATGGCGCCGTGGTCGAGCCCTATGCCGGGCAGTATTTCGCCAAGTTGCCGCTGGTCGTTGGCGCTGGCGCCGAGACCAGGGCCAAGGACTTCCTGGCGACGCTCGACAAATACCCCTCGATCCGTAACCAGCTTCGGGCCGCGGTTCTCGTCGCCGAACGGCGGTGGAACGTCATGCTCAAGAACGGCATCGACGTTCAACTGCCGGCAGCAGGCTTGGAGCAGGCGCTCGACACGCTGCTCAAGCTCGACCGTGACATCAAGATCTTGAGCCGCGACATCGCCACGATCGATCTGCGCCTGGCAGATCGGGTGACCGTGCGGCAATCGGACGAGGCCGCGGCGGCTCGTCTCGACGCGCTCAAGGGCAAGAATCCGAAGAAGAAGGGAGGCGCCGCATGAGCTTCCGGGATGGCGTCACGCCGAAGATGAAACCGGTGTCGCCGCGGCGCTCGGCGATCGTTGCCGCTCTCGATATCGGCACCAGCAAGATCGTTTGCCTGATCGCACAGCTCAAGCCACAGACGGCGCCGGATTCGCTGCGGCAGCGCAGCCACGGCATCGAGATTCTCGGCATCGGTCATACCGAGGCGCGTGGCATCAAGGCCGGCGCGGTGATCAATATGGCCGAGGCCGAGCAGGCGGTGCGTCATGCCATCGATCTGGCCGAGCGCGACGCTTCGGTTCAGCTTGAATCGGTGGTGCTGTCGATGTCGTGCGGCCGTCCCAGCAGCGAATTCTATGCGGTCAGCGTCAACGTCGCTGGCTCGAGCGTCACCGATGGCGACGTCGCCCGTGCGCTTGCGGCCGGATGCGATCACTCGGTCCGTGACGGCCGTGTCGTGCTGCATTCCCTGCCGATCGGCTATGCGCTCGATGGCGTGCGCGGGATGGGTGAGCCGCGCGGTATGCTAGCGCGCGAGATCGGCGTGGATATGCATGTAGTGACCGCCGATATCGCGGCCGCGCGCAATCTGATGTTGTTGGTCGAACGCTGCCATCTGGAGGTCGAGACCATGGTGGCCTCGCCCTATGTGGCGGGACTCTCGACGATCGCCGACGACGACGCCGATATCGGCGCAGCGCTGATCGACCTTGGGGCCGGCACCACGACGATTGCGGTGTTCTCCTCCGGGCGGTTCACTTACGCCGACGGCTTCGCTATGGGCGGCAATCAAGTCACGATGGACTTGGCACGCGGACTAAACGCTCGTATCTCTGATGCTGAACGAATCAAGACATTCTACGGAAGCGTGCTCGCGGAATCCGACGAGCGCGACATGATCACGGTGCCGGCGGTCAATGACGACGATCGCGAGGGCCCGCGTCTGGTGTCGCGTGCGAGTTTGGTGCGCATCATCAAACCGAGAGTCGAGGAGATTCTCGAGATGGTCCGAGATCGTTTAGCGTCGTCCCCGTTCGCATCCGAGCCGCGCGCCCATGTCATCCTGACCGGTGGTGGTAGCCTGTTGACTGGATTGCCGGAGCTTGCCGCGCAAATCCTCAACCGTCCGGTCCGCGTCGGGCGTCCGGTCGGTATGGCCGGACTGCCCGAGGCGGCCACGGGCCCGGCATTCGCCGTCGCGTCCGGTCTGCTGGTCTATCCGCAGGCGGCGCATCTCGAACATTTCGAGCCGCGGCGAACACGGCTCCTGATGACAGGCACCGGCTACATCGCCCGGGTCGGACGATGGCTTCGGGAGAGCTTCTGATGGCCCGCAAGCAATTCATTTCGCGTTTCACCCCGAGTTTCATCGTTCGGCCGGAGGCTGACCGGCACGACATGGCGGCGTCGCAGAACGCCCGCCCAAGCAAGAGGCAAACATGAGCATCAACCTGAAGGTCCCCGATATCCGTGAGTTGAAACCACGGCTGACCGTTTTTGGGGTCGGCGGAGCCGGCGGAAACGCCGTAAACAACATGATCTCGGCTGGGCTTCAGGGTGTCGACTTCGTAGTCGCCAACACCGATGCCCAGGCGCTGACCATGTCCAAGGCCGAGCGCATCATCCAGATGGGCGTGCAGGTGACCGAGGGTCTCGGCGCTGGCTCCCAGCCCGACGTGGGGCGCGCGGCCGCCGAGGAGGTGATCGACGAAATCCGCGATCATCTGTCCGGTGCGCACATGGTGTTCGTCACCGCTGGCATGGGTGGCGGCACCGGCACCGGCGCTGCGCCGGTTATCGCGCGGGTCGCCAAGGAGCTTGGCATCCTCACGGTGGGTGTGGTCACCAAGCCATTCCACTTCGAGGGCGGACGCCGCATGAAGTATGCGGAATCTGGCATCGCCGAGCTGCAGAAGTGCGTCGACACTCAGATCATCATCCCGAACCAAAATCTGTTCCGGGTGGCGAATGAAAAGACGACCTTCGCTGACGCCTTCGCCATGGCGGATCAGGTGCTCTATTCCGGCGTCGCCTGCATCACCGACCTAATGGTGAAGGAAGGCCTGATCAACCTCGACTTTGCCGACGTGCGCTCGATCATGCGCGAAATGGGCAAGGCGATGATGGGCACCGGCGAGGCCTCCGGCGAGAAGCGCGCGTTGCGCTCGGCCGAGGCTGCAATCGCAAACCCGCTGATCGACGACGTGTCGATGAAGGGCGCCCGCGGTCTGCTGATCTCGATCACCGGCGGCAAGGACCTCACGCTCTACGAGGTCGACGAGGCCGCCACCCGCATCCGCGAGGAGGTCGACCAGGAGGCCAACATCATCGTCGGCGCGACCTTCGACGAAAGCCTCGAAGGCATCATCCGCGTTTCGGTGGTGGCGACCGGCATCGACTATGTCGCAAGCACGGGCCGTGTGCCGTCCGAAAATCGCGCGGAGCTCGCCCACAAGCTGCGCGTCGACACCCAGCGTATTGCTCCAGAGCCACAACCTCAGCCGCAGGCTCGTCAGGCGCCGCCGCCACAGCGCCCCTCGTTTGAGCAAGCGGCGACCGCGGCGGTGGCCGCGGCTCTCGCATCGCCGGAAGATGTGACGATCCGGCCGATCACGCCGAAGCCGTCGCTGTTCGTGGAGCCAGTGATGACCGAGCCTTCGCCGCAGGACATGCCGACAGCCTTTATTCCGCCGCAACCCGAAATTGCGCGCACTCCGCGGATGCCGCGTATCGACGAACTGCCGGTGCCGGCCCAGAACCAGATCCGCGCCCAGCGCGGCGAGGTTGAGGAACCCGGTCCGGAGAAACAGCGCATGTCGCTGCTGCAGCGCCTCGCTCAGGTCGGGCTCGGCCGCCGCGATGATAGCGAGGCACAGGAGCAGCGGACTGAGGCGGAACGGCAGCAACTGCCGCCGCTGCCCCAACGCCAACCCGTCCGGATGCCAGATCCGGTCTCGGAATACGCCAAGCGGCCGCCCGCGCCGGCCCCGCAGGGTCTGGATATCCACGGCCGGCAGGCCCTGCCTGTGCACAAGCCTGTGGATGACGATCAGCTCGAAATTCCGGCGTTCCTGCGCCGCCAGGCGAACTAAGCGGCGGGACCTGAAACGATCAGCGATCCCGGAGCGCCAATGCCGGGATCGGTCGCGAGACGGTGTTGAACGTGTATTTTCGTGATGCAAGGCTATGATTTACAACGAGATTTGATAAAGTCGGACGTTGGCCCGCCTCAGGTGGCCGCCGGGAAGCGATCGGGAAGGGGGGCCGATATGGGCCGCGTCGATGTTGCAAGCGTCGCGTTTTGGGCAGCTTTGCGGCGTTTTAACGGTAACATTCCGTAAGAAAGCGTGAGTTGCGGTGATTCGTTCTCGCGCTAAATTGTTCGCCGACAAGGGGGATT
>Ga0210380_10000416_pt1 | contig 19513 bp, 17 predicted proteins | sample PLM4_5_coexredo_FD_155476 | JGI IMG/M metagenome (GOLD analysis project Ga0210380, IMG submission 155476) | Groundwater sediment microbial communities from an aquifer in East River, Colorado, USA - PLM4_5_coex redo | ecosystem: Environmental > Terrestrial > Soil > Riparian zone | place: USA... | reverse complement strand
CGAAGCCCCCATTTTCGAGGTCGCCGACTATGGCATCGTCGGAGACCTGTTCGAGATCGCGCCCGCGCTGATCGTGGAGCTCGAGAAGAGCTAGTTCGCCCGCTGCAGCTGTTCGCTGCCTGCTGCGAGCTGCCATCTGCCGGCTATGGAACGCGATACCCTCGACGTGGACGTGCTGATTGTGGGTGGGGGCCCGGCGGGGCTCTCGGCCGCGCTTCGTCTGTCGCAGCTTCAGAGCGCGCACGGCGGGGAGCCGCTGTCAATCGCGGTTCTGGAGAAAGCCCGAGAGTCGGGCGCCCACATGTTGTCCGGGGCGGTTCTGGATCCGTCGGTGTTGCGCGAGCTCCTGCCGGACTACCGCGAACGCGGTGCCCCGCTGGCGGTCGACGTCGGGCATGAGGACGTCTACATGCTGACGCAGTCGGGGAAGCTCCCGCTGCCGTTCATTCCCCCGCCCCTCAAGAACCATGGCAACGTCATCATTTCACTCAACCTCTTCGTGCGGTGGCTGACCGCGCAGGTCGAGGAATCGGGCGTCGACCTGTTCACGGGCTTTGCCGGGCAGGAAGTGTTGATGGACGGCTCGCGCGTCGTCGGTGTGCGCACGGGCGACCGCGGGGTTGACCGGCACGGCGAGCGGAAGTCGACGTTCGAGCCGGGCGTCGATGTGAGGGCCAAGGTCACGATCTTCTCCGATGGCGTTCGCGGGAATCTCACGAAGGACGTGATACGTCGGCTGTCGCTTGGACGGGAGGCCGGACCGCCCCAGTTCGCGGTAGGTCTCAAAGAACTGTGGGAGGTTCCAGGCGGCCGTCTCCACCCGGGAACAGTTGTTCACACGCTGGGTTACCCGCTTCGGCACGAGGAGTTCGGCGGAGGCTTCATCTACGCCATGCCCGACAATCAGCTGTCGCTAGGGTTCGTGGTGGGCCTCGACTATCAGGACCCGCTGTTTGACCCGCACATGGCGTTCAACCGCTTCAAGCAGCATCCCTACGTGTCGGCGCTGCTCGAGGGCGGACAGATGGTGCGCTATGGCGCCAAGGCTCTACCGGAAGGCGGCTGGAACACGATTCCGCAGGTGTTCATGGATGGTGCGCTGATCGCTGGCGACGCGGGCGGCTACGTCAACTCGATGCGCCTCAAGGGGATTCACCTCGCGATGCGCACGGGGATGCTGGCGGCCGAGACGGCGTTCGAGGCGGTACGACAGGGCGATACGTCGCGGGCGGTGCTGAAGACCTATCAGGATCGGATCGATGTGAGCGCCGTCAAGGCCGAACTGTACCCCGTGCGCAACGTGCACCAGGCGTTCGGGTACGGGCTGTTTCCAGGGCTCGCATTCGCCGGAATGGCCGTCACGACGAACGGATGGCTGCCCCAAGATCTCCACGGGCATCCTGGACACCAGCGGATGAAGACGCTGGCGTGGTACTACGGATCCACGCAGATCTCGCCGCACGGGACGAGTAATGCGACGCCCATCGACCGCCGACTGACGTTCGACAAGGTGACCAACGTGCACTATTCCGGCACGTCGCATGACGAGGACCAGCCCGTCCACCTGCTCGTGCATACCGAGGTCTGCAGCTCCATCTGCGGATCGGAGTACGGACATCCGTGCACGCGGTTCTGTCCCGCCAACGTCTACGAGATCGTCCGCGAGGCCGACGGCACGCCACGCCTGCAGATCAACGCGTCGAACTGCGTGCATTGCAAAACCTGCGACATCATGGACCCATATCAGGTGATCACCTGGGTGCCCCCCGAGGGTGGAGGTGGACCTCAATACAATGGGATGTAGGTCCCGGGCGTCGTGAACGACTGGCGCGCCTCATGGCGCAAGCGGGCCGAGGTTGCCGTCATCGCTGGTTTCGGCTATCCGCTGGTCAACGCGCTGGGGCGAACGCTGCGTTGGCGCGTGGAGGGACTCCACCACCTTGACGCCATCACAGCCGGCGGCCACCAGCCGGTGATGGCGTTCTGGCACGGTCGAATTCTTCCGGCGACGTACTACTTCAGGCGCCGCGGCATCGTAGTGATCACGAGCGAGAACTTCGACGGCGAGTGGATCGCGCGCATCATCGAGCGCTTCGGCTATGGCACCGCGCGCGGCTCGACGACACGAGGCGCCCGGCGGGCGGCGTTGCAGCTCGTCCGCGACATGGCTCGGGGTAGAGCAGCCGCGTTCACGGTGGACGGTCCCCGAGGCCCCGCGCGCGTGGCGCAGCCTGGCGCGATCTGGCTGGCCAAGACCACGGGCAATCCGGTCCTGCCGTTCCACATCGAGGCCTTCTCCCACTGGACGACGAAGAGCTGGGACCGCACTCAGATTCCCAAACCCTTCAGCACCGTCGCGTTGGTGGTGGGTGAGCCGTTCGAGGTTGCTCGAGATGCCTCCGAGGGTGAGCTGGAGGCCGCGCGTCGGGGCCTCGAGCGCCGTCTCGAGGCGCTGGAGAAACGGGCGCGACAACTGCTGCAGGACGGCGCCTAGTCGTGGTGTGCCGATGGACCTGACCATCCTCACGTCCGACCGATTTGCGGACCATCTCACGCCTCCGGGCCATCCTGAACGTCCAGAGCGCGCCACGGTGATGCAGTTCGTGGCCGCCGAGTGTGGGCGGCGCGGTGCGGAGGTCGTCGAACCGGTTCCAGCCACTGATCGCGAGTTGTGCCGCGTGCACGACCGCGACTACGTGTCGAGCCTCAGGGAAACCGCCGGACGTGCGATCGCTCTCGACCCCGACACCTTTACGTCGCCCGACTCGTACGATGTCGCGTGCCTGGCGGCAGGCGCTGCCGTGGGTGCCGTGGATCACGTGCTCCAGAAGGGACGGCGAACGTTCGCGATGGTGCGTCCGCCGGGGCACCACGCTGAGCGGCACAAGGCCATGGGCTTCTGCCTCTTCAACAACGTGGCGATCGGAGCCGCGCATGCGCGCGCTCAGGGCGCGCAACGGGTTGCCATCGTGGACTTCGACGTACACCACGGCAACGGCACGCAGGCGGCTTTCTACGACGATCCGTCGGTGCTGTTCCTGTCGTCGCACCAGTATCCGTACTACCCGGGCTCAGGCGATGTCGCAGAGGTTGGTGCAGGAGCCGGCGCCGGATTCACCGTGAACATGCCGCTCGAGGCGGGAGCGACCGACGGCGATCTCGCCCTCGTGTACGAGACGATCGCCCTGCCCGTGCTTCGTCAGTTCCGGCCGGACGTGATGCTCGTGTCGGCGGGATTCGACGCCTACGAGAACGATCCGCTTGGAGGCATGCGCCTGACCGTCGACGGCTTTGCGCAACTGGCCTCGATGCTGGTCGAGGTGGCTGACGAGTGCTGCGACGGCAAGCTGGCGCTGGTGACCGAGGGGGGCTATGACCTGCCCGGACTCGCAGGTTCCCTCCGCATTGTTGCCGATGTGCTCGGAGGAGCGGTCGTCGATCGCTCAGCGCCCGCTCCGACCACGCGCGCGCGCGCCACGATCGACGCGGTCGTCGCCGAACAACGTCGATTCTGGCGGCTATAATCGGACGAACCCTTGGCCGACTATCGTCCGCAGGATCTCGACCGGAAATGGCAGGAACGCTGGGCCTCGTCGCGCGCCTTCGAGGTCGCGGTGGATCCATCGAAGCCCAAGTACTACTGCCTGGAGATGTTCGCGTATCCGTCGGGCCACGCGCACGTCGGCCACGTGCGCAACTACATCATCGGCGACGTCATAGCGCGTACCAAGCGGATGCGCGGCTACAACGTGCTGCACCCGTTCGGATGGGACGCGTTCGGACTGCCGGCCGAGAACGCGGCGATCAAGAGCGGCATCCACCCAGAGGAATCGACGCGCGCCAACATCGCCCACATGAAGGGGCAGCTGAAGCGTCTGGGCATCAGCTACGCCTGGGAGCGCGAGTTCGCGACGTGTGACGCCGAGTACTACAAGTGGAACCAGTGGCTCTTCATCCGCATGTTCGAGCGGAATCTCGCGTACCGGCGCCGGTCGTCGGTCAACTGGTGCCCGAAGGACCAGACCGTGCTGGCCAACGAGCAGGTCGTGGACGGCGGCTGCTGGCGCTGCGGCACGCCGGTTGAAACCCGCGACCTGGAACAGTGGTTCTTCCGCATCACCGCGTACGCCGACGAGCTGCTCGATGCCACCTCCGGCCTGACGATGTGGCCCGAGAAGGTGCTGACAATGCAGCGGAACTGGATCGGGCGTTCAGAGGGGGCGCTAGTGAAGTTCCCACTGGACGATTCTGTCCCGATCGAAGTGTTCACGACGCGCATCGACACCATTTACGGCGCGACGTTCGTGCTGCTCGGCCCAGAGCATCCCCTCGTCGGGCAGCTTGCCGAGCGAGCGTCAGACCCGGCGGCGTTTCGCAAGCAGGCGCAGACGTTCCGCACGCAGGATCGGGCCGCTCGGATGAGCGGAGAGATCGAGAAGCAGGGATTCGACACAGGATTTCGCGCGATCAATCCGTTCACCGGCCAGCCGGTGCCGGTCTGGGTGGCCAACTTCGTGCTGGGCGACTATGGCACCGGCGCCGTGATGGCTGTGCCCGCGCACGACCAGCGGGATTTCGAGTTCGCCCGTAAGTTTGGACTGCCGGTCAGGGTGGTGATCGTCCCCGAGGCCGGCGATCCGCCCGACGCCGACCGCATGACTCAGGCGGCAGATGCGTACGGCAAGACCGCAGACTCGGGTGAGTTTTCGGGGCTGTCGTCGGCGGAGGCGCAGAAACGGATGATTGCCGCAGCCAGGTTGCGTGGCATCGGCGATGGGACGGTGCAGTATCGCCTGAAGGACTGGGGGATCTCCCGCCAGCGGTACTGGGGGACGCCCATCCCGATGATCTACTGCGAGAAAGACGGGATCGTGCCCGTGCCAGACGAGCAGCTTCCGGTCGTGCTTCCGACGATCACGCAGTTCACGGGTCGTGGCGATTCACCGCTGGCCCATGTCCCCGAGTTCGTCAACGTCGTCTGTCCCAGGTGCGGAGGCCAGGCTCGGCGCGAAACCGACACGATGGACACCTTCGTCGACTCGTCCTGGTATTTCTACCGGTTCGCCGATCCACGCAACGGTGGCCAGGTCTTCGATCCGGCGGCGGTGAAGTACTGGCTGCCGGTGGATTTCTACAGTGGCGGCGTCGAGCACGCGATCCTGCACTTGATCTACTCACGTTTCTTCGCGCGCGTGTTCCGCGACCTCGGCATGGTCGAGCACGCCGAGCCATTCACGCAGCTGCTGACGCAGGGCATGGTCCTCAAAGACGGCGCCGTGATGTCGAAGTCGAAGGGGAACGTCGTGGATCCCGACACGATGCTCGAGAAATTCGGCGCAGACGCGCTCCGTCTCTACGTGATGTTCGTCGCCCCTCCCGAGAAAGAGGTGGAGTGGACCGATTCCGGGCTGCTCGGCAGCTTCAAGTTCCTGGCACGCGTCTGGCGCCTGGTGGACCACTGGGCAGGCGTGCTCGCCGCAAACCCCGAATCCGCAATCCCGAATCCCGCCTCCTTGTCCCCGCAGGAGCGGGCCATCCGCCGGAAGACGCACGACACCATTCGTCGCGTGACCGGCGACATCGAGCAGCGTCAGCAGTTGAATACGGCGATCTCCGCGATGATGGAGCTCGTCAACGATCTCTACGCGTTTGGCGAGGCGGGCGAACGGCCCGAAGCTCGTGGCGTGATCCGTGAGGCCGTCGAGGCTCTCGTGCGGATGCTGTCGCCCTTTGCGCCCCACATGGCCGAAGAGCTATGGGAGATGATAGGGCACAGTGGCGGCCTGTCGGCGGCCCGCTGGCCCGACTTCGACGCGGAGGTGGCGAAGGCCGACGAAATCGTGGTGCCCGTCCAGATCAACGGCAAGGTGCGGAGCCGGCTGACCGTGTCGCCCGAGGCGTCGGAGGCCGAGCTCGAGCGAATGGCGCTCGCCGATCCCGCGGTGATCGCGCACATGGCGGGCAAGGCGGTCAAGAAGGTCGTGGTCGCCCGCGGGCGGCTGGTGTCGCTGGTCGTGCAATGAGACTGGTCGTGCAATGAGAAGGCTGGCGGCGGCGCTGACGGCGCTCGGTCTCGCACTGTCCGGCTCGGGCTGCGGCTACGCGCTTGCGGGCCGGGGCGCGTTTCTGCCGACCGACATTCAGGTGGTCGGGATACCGCCGCTCGTCAACCGGACGACGTTTTTCGACGTCGAGCAGATCCTCACCGAGAAGACACGGAACGAGTTCATCGGACGCGGCAAGTATCGCGTGGTGCCGGAGGCTGCGGGCGCCGACGCGGTGCTCAATGCCGAGATCACGTCGATCACCCTGTCGCCGGTCGGGTTCACCAACGTGCAGCTGGCGTCTCGCTATCGCTTCGTGCTGACGATGAAGGTCGACTTCGTCGACGTGCGGGCGGGTCGATCATTGTGGACCAACGACGCGCTGTCCTTCAGCGGTGAGTACGACCTCACGGCCCAGAGGGGCGGAACGATCGAGAGCACGTCGTTCGTCGATCAGCAGCGCGGATCCTTCGATCGCATCGCCAGCGACGTTGCCCGCACGGTCGTCACGGCCATTCTCGAGGCGTTCTAGGCGTGCCGCCGATCACCCGAGAGGCCCTCCGACAGCAGATCGCCTCCGGCCGTACCGGACCGCTGTACGTCCTCGATGGCGACGACGAGGCCGAAAAGGACGCCGTCGTGGCAGAGTTCGCCGAGATGGTCGACGAGGGGATCCGGGCCTTCAATGTCGACCACCTGTTCGGCGGCGACATGGAGGCCGACGACCTGATCGACGCGTCGGCGACGCTGCCGATGATGGTCCCGCGTCGAATCGTGATCGTGCACAACGCCGAGCGGCTGCTCATCCCCAAGCGTGAGAGCGAGGCGGCAGACGCCGAGCAGGCGCAACTCGAAGGGTTCGTGGCGCACGCTCCGGCGCACGCCACGGTTGTCTTCGCGTGCGCGGTCCTCGACCGGCGCCGGCGTCTCATCAGGTTGCTGCTGAAAGAAGCGCACTGGGTCGAGTGCGGGTCGCTCGTCGCAGAGGCCGACGGCGTGAACTGGGTGCGGACGCGCGCCGAGCGCGATCAGGTTCCACTCGACGGGTCGGCCGTTCGCGCGCTCATCGATCGGGCGCGGGTCGAAGGCCGTGGGAGCGAGCCCGCGCGCGTGGATCTCGTCCGGATTCGAGCGGGGTTCGAGCGGGTCGCGGTTTACGCGATGGGACAGAAGACGATCACGGGCCAGGACGTCGCGCAGGTCGTGACGCTGACGGCCGAGGCGAAGCACTTCGGGATCGCGAACGCCATCGAGACGGGCAACACGGCGGCGGCCCTTCGGGAACTCGCCCTGACGCTCGACGGCGGCGCATCGCCGTACATGGTGCTCGGACAGCTGCGGTGGATTGTCGAGGACAAAGTACCGCACGGCCGGATGCCACAGGCGATCGACGCCGTGTTCAGAACAGACCTGGCGCTCAAGTCGTCGTCTCTCGACGCCAATCTGCTCCTCGAACGCCTGGTCGTTGAACTCTGCGCGGGGGCGGGCCGGTCGTCGAATCCCGTCGGTCGCGCAGCCCGGCGCTGACGCCGACAACACGGGCCACAAATACCCTGAGGCACAGAGAAGAACTCGTCGTCCGCTCTGTGTGCTGAGACGCTGTGGCGTGTTTCGCTAAGCGGTCGCCCGGCTCAACCCGGAGGCCAGCCGCGACTTGTAGCGTCCCGCGGTGTTGCGGTGGATGATGCCCTTCGAGGCCATCTTGTCGACGATCGACACGGTCTGGCTGAGGGCAGCCTTCGCCGCGGTCAGGTCTTTGGCGTCGAGGGACGCGCGGATCGCCTTGAGGGCGCTCCGGAGCTTCGAACGCATCTGCCGGTTATGATCCCGGCGCTTGATGTTCTGTCGGTTCGCCTTGAGGGCGGACTTGGTACGCTTGGCCACTAATCCTCGCTACTTGGAGAAGACGTAAGTATACGTCTAGTGCGAGACGATTTCGAAGCTGCCCGAGATTGGCTTGCTGGTGGAGTAGCGAGGCACCGCGCGGCCGTCGATGATCTCGAAGGTCTTATAGACGACCAGTTTCTGGGGGGCCGCCTGGGCGAAATCGCCTCCGCGGGCGGTGACTTTTCGAACGTAGTCGCGTGTTTCCCGGTATGGGGGGATCGTCCGGCCATGGCGATCGACCGCCCCGGCCCCGGCGTTGTAGGCCGCCAGCGCCAGCTCCTCGTTCCCGTCGTACCGATCAATCAGCTGGCGCAGGTAAGCACAGCCGCCTCGAATGTTGTCGGCGGGGTCGTATGGGTTGCGCACGCCGAGTTCCCGTGCGGTCTCGGGCATCAGCTGCATCAGGCCCATCGCGCCACGCGGCGATCGCGCCATCGGGTTGAATCCTGATTCCACCTGGATGACGGCGCGCACGAGGTCGGGGCGCAGCGCCTGACGCGATGCGTGTTCCTGCACGAGCGACTCGAAGCGGCCTTCCCAGGGCGTCAGCGTCCGAGACGTCGCGACCCGGATATTCGACGCCTCGGGCACCACGTAGGTCATGGCGCCGTCGCTCAGTTTGCGGTCAGACAGGATGAGCGTGCCGTTGGCGTCGCGCCACGCGTAGATCTGCGCGTCAGCGACGACCGGTGTCGCCACCGTGGCCACGACGCCGACGATGAGCGCGCGGATGAACATGGATGATCCCGGTATCGGCGTCGGAAGGATGTTTCGTTAGCTCCCCCGTTGCGGGATCATGAAACGGCATGGCCTGTCGTCCTGGCGATCACACTCTTGTTCGGGCGCGCACATTTCTGCATCGCCATGAGGCAGAGATCGCAAAAAGCGCACTTGCCGCCGCCGGCATCGAGTGCATTATTCGCGCAGACGATGCGGGAGGCCTGAGGCCGGACTTGCAGGGTCGAGGAGTCGAGGTGCTCGTGAGGGTTCACGAGAGAGCGGCGGCCGAGCGCGTGCTAGCCCCGACCCGCGGTTAGCGACCCAGCATCCCTTCGAGGATGCCGCGCGCCGCGGCGAGCATTTCGGGAACGCGGGCCACGTCCTTGCCGCCCGCTTCCGCGAAGTCCGGGCGTCCGCCACCTCCGCCGCCTACGATCTGAGCGAGCTGCTTCACCAGTTGTCCGGCGGGCGCCGTCTTCGTGAGGTCTGGCGTGACGCCGACGACGATCGTCACTTTGCCGTCGGCCGGAGCGGCCAGCACCACCACGCCGCTCTTGATGCGCGTGCGATGCTGATCGACGAGGGCGCGCAGGCCATCCTTGTCGAGCCCTGTCACTTCACGCGCGACGAGTCGTACGCCCGCCACATCCATTGACTCGTCTCCCGCGTCGCCGCCGCCGCCGAGCGCCGCCTTCATCTTCGCCTGCTGCAGTTCGCGTGCGAGCCGGCGTGACTCTTCCTGGAGCGCCGCGGTCCGCGCCATCAGGTCGCCTGGCTGTGCGTTCAACGCGTGCGACAAGGTCGAGATCAGCGCACGTTCGGACTGGAAGGCGCGTACCGACTCGAGGCCGGTGATCGCTTCGATCCGGCGGGTGCCCGCAGCGACACCGCTCTCGGACACGACGGCGACGAGCCCGATGTCGCCCGTGGCGCGCACGTGCGTGCCGCCGCACAGCTCCATGCTGAACCCCGGCACCGACACCACGCGTACCCTGGAGCCGTACTTCTCCCCGAAGAGCGCCATTGCACCTGCGGCCATCGCGTCTTCGGTCGCCTTGACCTCGGTGCCGACCGGTGCGTTGGCGAGCACCTGCTCGTTGACGATGCGTTCGATCTCGATCAACTGCTCGCCGGTAAGGGCGGCGAAGTGGACGAAGTCGAAGCGGAGGCGGTCTGGCGCGACGAGCGACCCGGCCTGCTTGACGTGCGTGCCGAGCACCTGACGCAACGCGGCATGGAGCAGGTGGGTCGCGGTGTGATTGCGGCGAATGGCCGACCGGCGCGCGACGTCGATCGCGGCGACGATCGGCATGCCGACGGCGATCGCGCCCCGTTCGACGCGAACGGTGTGCGCGCGGACGTCTCCGATGGCCGCGAGGTCGCTCACCGTGGCGACGACGCCCGCACTGTCGCGCAGTTCTCCGACGTCCGACACCTGGCCGCCGCTCTGCAGGTAGAACGGCGTCTGCTCGAGGACGACCCAGCCGGTATCGCCGGCCGAGAGTGACGCGACGGCGCGCGGAGTCTCGTCGTCGCCCTCGAGCCTGGCGACGGCCAGTACCCGGGTATCGGTCGAGGTTGCGTCGTAGCCCGTGAACACGGTCGCGGGGAGGCCGTCGAACGCCGCCAGCGAGTCGTCTCGGTGCGCGCGTCCCTTGAACTTGCTCTTCGCGCGGGCCTTTTCGCGCTGGCCTTCCATGGCGCGATCGAAGCCGTCGCGGTCGAGCGAGAGCTTGCGGTCCTCGATCATGTCCTCGATGAAATCCCGCGGCAGACCATACGTGTCGTAAAGCCGGAAGGCGGCGTCGCCGTCAACGACGCGCGTGCCGGCGGCCGCGCGATCCAGCGCGTCTTCCAGACGCGGGAGTCCGTCGCTCAGTACCGCAGCGAACCGTTCCTCCTCGCCGCGGATGACCGTTACGATCGCCTGACGCCCCTCGATCAACTCCGGATAGGCGCCGCCGAACTCGTGGATGACGACCTCGGCGAGGCGGTGCAGGAACGGTTCGTGAATGCCCAGGCGCGCGGCGTGCCGCATCGCGCGGCGCATGATCTTGCGCAGCACGTACCCCCGCCACTCGTTGGACGGGACGACGCCGTCGGCGAGCAGAAAGGTCATGGCCCGGATGTGATCCGCGACGACGCGCATGGAGACGTCGCCAGGTGCCATCGTCCCGCCGTGAGTGAGGCCGGCCCGATCGCCCAGCGCGCGGAGCAGCGGCGTGAAGAGATCCGTGTCGTAGTTCGAGAGGTGTCCCTGGAGGATGGCCGTCACGCGCTCGAGGCCCATGCCGGTGTCGATCGACCGGGCGGGCAGCGGGGCCAGCGAGCCGTCGGGCTGGCGGTCGAACTCCATGAACACGTTGTTCCAGATCTCCACGAAGCGGTCGCAGCTGCACTCGAGACCGCGGCAGGCGCCCCCGCCGGCCTCTTCGGCGCAGGGGATGCCGGCGCCGCGGAAGTAATAGATTTCCGAGCAGCGCCCGCACGGACCGGTATCGCCCATCTGCCAGAAGTTGTCAGCCGCGCCCAGTTCGCCGATGCGCTCGGCCGGCAGGAACCGGCGCCAGATCCCGTGCGCCTCGTCGTCGCGCGGCGTCGCCGCGTCGCCCCGGAAGATCGTGGCCCAGAGACGGTCGGCAGGAAGCTTCCATTCATCGGTCAGCAGCGTCCAGGCGAAGGGAATCGCGTCGCCCTTGAAATAGTCTCCGAACGAGAAGTTGCCGAGCATCTCGAAGAAGGTGTGGTGGCGGAACGACGGGCCGACGTTGTCGAGGTCGTTGTGCTTGCCGCTCACGCGCATGCACTTCTGCGCGGTCGTCGCGCGCGCGTAGTCGCGCCGCTCCTGTCCGAGGAAGACGTCCTTGAACTGGTTCATGCCGGCGTTGGTGAACAGCAGCGTCGGATCGTCGTGTGGGACGAGTGGCGAGCTAGACACGCGACGGTGACCGTTTCGCTCGAAGTAGGTGAGAAAGGAAAGTCGGGTGTCGTTCGCGGTCATCACAAGGCTAGGGTACAGGAATAGGGGGATAGGTCATACGGGGTCGCCGCTCTTCGCGCGGCGACGGAGCAACGACACCACGTCACCGGAATCGAAACCCTGGCTCACGAGGTGCCGGTGCAGGCGTCGGAGGGCTGACGGATCGGCGAGCGACAGCCCGCGGCGCAGGCGTTGCTCGAGGGCCTGCTCGAGCAACGCCTGCTCGTCGAACTCGCCGAATACGTCAGCAACGGCGTGCTTGGCTGTGGCGCGACTGATACCAAGCGCTTCAATCTCTCGAAGGACCCGCGCGCGGCCCCGGTGTTTCAGCCGCACCTGCGTTCGCGCGCAGGCCAGGGCGGTTCGATGGTCGTCGAGCGCCCGCTCGCGGCCAAGCCGCACGACCGCCGCGTCGATGTCGTCGTCGTCGAATTGCCGCCTGGAAAGACGGGTGCGCACCTGCGCTTCCGAGAGCTCACGCTGAGCCAGCCATTTGAGAGCCACGACGTAGGCACGGTCGGCGCCATCGGACACGCCCAGGGATTGTACGCGGCGCGTGGCGAGCGCCTGCTAGGTGCCGAATCGCGTGACGACCGGCGCCCGGGAGGCTGCAGCCATCTGCTCGCGTGACATCTCGGACGTCGTCGCGATGCCCTGGACCTTGAGCTTGAACTCGTCCACGTTGGTCGCCCACCGGAGCGCCTCATCGTACGACACCAGGTGCTGCTCGTACAGGCTGAAGATCGACTGGTCGAACGTCTGCATGCCGTACTGGGACGTTCCCTGCGCGATGGCGCCGTGGATGAGGTGCGTCTTCTCCTTGTCGAGGATGCAGTCGCGGATGAAGGCCGTCGTGATGAGGACCTCCACGGCCGGCGCCCGGCCCTTGTGGTCGGTCTTTGGAATCAGGCGCTGCGACACGACCGCGCGCAGGACGCTCGAGAGCTGTAGACGGACCTGCTTCTGCTGGTGCGGCGGGAACACGGCGATGATGCGGTTGATCGTTTCGGTCGCATCCAAGGTATGGAGCGTGGAGAGCACGAGATGCCCGGTTTCCGCCGCCAGCAGCGCCGTCTGGATCGTTTCGAAGTCGCGCATTTCGCCGACGAGGATGACATCCGGGTCCTGACGCAGCGCGCCGCGCAAGGCATCGGCGAACGAGGGCGTGTCGACGCCGATCTCCCGCTGGTTGATGATCGACAGGCTGTCGCGGTGGAGGTACTCGATCGGGTCTTCGACGGTGATGACGTGCGCGGTCCTGGTGCGGTTGATCTCGTCGATCATCGCGGCGAGCGTGGTGCTCTTGCCGCTGCCCGTCGTGCCGGTCACCAGGACCAGCCCTCGTTCGCTCGCGGCGATCCGCTTGAGAACGGGGGGCAGGGCCAGCTCTTCGATCGTGGCGACGCCCCAGGGGATGACGCGAAAGATCATGCCGATCGTGCCGCGCTGCTGGAACGCGTTGCAGCGGAACCGGCCGAGCCCCGGCACGCTGTAGGCCAGGTCCACCTCATGGTGCACCTTGAATCTTTCCCGGTGCTCGGGCTTCAGCACCGCAGCCGCCATCGATGCAAGTTCCTCGTGGTCGAGTCGCTTGGCCTCGCTGGCCGGGGTCAGGGACCCCCGCACACGCATCATGGGGAAGCTGCCCGCCTTCAGATGGAGGTCTGAGGCACCGGCTTCGGCGGCGATGATCAGCAGGTCGTCGACGTGCATAGGCCTGGGGCGCACGCCTCCCGGTTGAAGGCGCTCAATGCCCTTGCGAGCCGGGGGCTCCTCCCTGCTTATCGACCCTTGACGCTTCGCTATGTAGCCGTTGCCGGAGTGTGCACCGGCTGTAGCCAGCCGTGGGTATCAGAGACCTCGCCCTTGACGATCTGGAAGAACCGCTGCTGCAGCGCTTCGGTCACGGGCCCGCGCCGCCCGCGTCCCACCTTGACCCGATCGACCGACCGGATCGGGGTGACCTCGACGGCCGTGCCTACGAAGAAGACCTCGTCGGCGATATAGAGCGTTTCACGCGGCAGCGTCTGCTCCCGTACGTCGAAGCCGAGCTCGCGGGCGATCGTGATCACGGAATCCCTCGTGATCCCCCACAGCACGGAATTGCCGACGGGCGGGGTATAGATGACGCCCTCACGCACGATGAAGACGTTCTGGCCGCTGCCCTCGCTGAGGTTGCCGTAGGTGTCGAGCGCGATGCCTTCGGCGTAGCCGTCGGCGATCGCCTCCATCTTGATGAGCTGCGCGTTGGCGTAGTTCGCCACGCTCTTCGCCATCGCAGGCGTCGTGTTCGGTGCGTTGCGCGCCCACGTCGAGATCTTTACGTCGAGGCCCTCCTCGATCGCTTCTTTCGTGAAGTAGGCACCCCATTCCCAGAGCATGATCGCCACGTCCACGGGACAGGGAAGGGGATTGACGCCCAGTGAGTCGTAGCCGCGATAGACGATCGGCCGGATGTAGCAGGCCCGGAACTTATTGACCTGGATCAGCTCGAGGATGGCGTCGGTCAGGGTCTGCTGGTCGTACGGGACGTCCATCCGGTAGATCCGGGCCGAGTCGTAGAGTCGGCGCAGGTGCGCATCGAGCCGGAAGCAGGCGGAGCCGTGCAGGGTGTCATAGCACCGTGCTCCCTCGAAGACGCCGCTGCCATAGTGGACGACGTGCGAGCCGATGTGAATGCGCGCATCGTTCCAGTCTACGAACGTCCCGTTCATCCAAATCCTGCCGGTTCCTGGGAAACCCATTTCCTGACTCCTTCCGTAGAATCTTATCGCGGACTCCAGCGGGCGACTGGCAGGCCACCGCCGATGCGCCGATTTCGAGCTACTGGAGCTCCCGGCAGAACGGGCAGCGGGCCGTGCGCGCCTGAAGGGGCTTGCGGCAGTGCCAGCAGAAGGTCGGCTGCGGGGTTTCCCGGGGGCGCAGGCGCAGCTGAATCTCCGCCGCGTCAGTGTCGGACGGGCCAGGGGCGGCCGGCGATCGCCGCGACCCGCCCGTGCTGGCGAGGACGTCGGCCAGCAGGTCGCTCGCGCGCGGGTAGCGCTGCGTGAGGTCGGCAGCGAGCGCCTTGAGGACGACGTCGTTGATCGCTTTCGGAATCCGGCTATTGCGCAGCCGCGGGGGCGTCACCAGTTCGCCGCGCGCCAGCCTGTCCACGTCGGCAGGCGTCGGCGTGGGGTAGGGCAGTTCTCCGGTGAGCATCTGATACATCGTGACGCCAATCGAGTAGACGTCGCTCGCGAACACGGCCTTGCCGTAGAACTGCTCGGGCGCCATGTAGGGAGGGCTGCCAATCACCGTCGTGCCGTGTGCCGCGATCTCGAGAAACCGCGACGTGCCGAAGTCGGCGACCTTGAGGAGGCCATTGTCGGACACGATCATATTCCCGGGCCTGAGATCGCGATGGAGGACGCCCACGCGGTGAGCGTGACCGACGGCGTTGCAGATCTGGCAGGTGAAGTCGAGCGCGCGTGGCAGATCCAGCGCCCCCTCGCGCGTGATGATCTGCTCGAGCGTCTCGCCCGTCACATACTCCATCACGATGAAGAAGACCCCGTCCTGCTGTTCGGCCGTCAGCGCGGCCACGATGTTCGGGTGATCGAGCGAGGCGAGCAGCCGCGGCTCGCGAAGCATGTCGGTGAAGTCGACGTTCTGCTTGTGCGGAACCTTGAGGGCGACCTTCTTGTGGATCCAGGTGTTCTCGGCGAGAAACACGCTGCCAAATCCGCCGCTCCCGAGTGAGGACAGGATCCGATACTTGCCGATGACCTGACCTTTCAGGAACACAAGCGGATTATACAGGTGCGATCTCGTACGAGAGATGCGAGGGGTACGATGCTGCGCTGACGGTACATAATCGCCACCGATGACACCGCGGTTCCATGCGCCGGCGGCACGCGCGACGGGTGAGGTGATCGCGCTGCCTGAAGAGGAAGCGGCGCACCTGACGCGCGTGCTGCGACTCGAGGTGGGAGATGCGGTGCGCGTCTTCGACGGCCGCGGACAGGAGTTCGATGCCGTCGTCTCGGTCGTGGACCGACACCACGTGGAGGTGCGACTGGGTGACAGTCGGACGCCTGCACGCGAATCGCGCGTCACGATGACCCTCGTGCAGGCAGTCCTCAAGGGCGACAAGATGGACGCGGTTGTACGGGACGCGGTGATGCTGGGCGTCGTAAGCATCCAGCCGCTCGTGAGCGGGCGCGTCGAGGTGACGCGGCCGACCCTCACGCGGGCGCGCAGGCAGGAACGGTGGCAGCGGATTGCCGTGTCATCGGCAAAGCAATGTGGACGGGCCGTGGTGCCGCTAGTGCTTGACGCGATTGACGTCGATGGGCTGGTCGCCGGGCTGGCCTCAAAGACGCTGCCCGTGCCGGCGATGATGTTCGTCGAGCCTCACGCGCGTGCGGGCGTCGCGAAGATTGCCGACCTACGGTTACGCGACGACGGCTCTGCGACGGTCATCATCGGTCCGGAAGGCGGATGGGCCGAGACCGAGATCGAGCGGGTGGCGCCGATGGCCACACTCGTCACGCTGGGCGGGCGCACGCTTCGGGCGGACGCGGCCGCGGTCGTCGCGCTTTCAGCCCTACAGACGATTCTGGGCGAGTTCTAGACAGACCCACTCGTCTTCCTGATCTCGCCGCGCGACCCGCAGCCCCGGATACGCTCGACGTACGGCCTCCTCCTCGTCGGCCATCAGCCCGCTCATCACGAGGCGGCCCGACGCCGCTGTCAGCGCCCGCAGGCGATCGGCCGCCTGGATCAGAAGGCCCCCGGTCAGATTCGCGATGACCACGTCGAACGGGCCAAGTGCCACGGTGCGGACATCGCCGATCTGCAGATCAACGCGCGCGCCCGGATTGAGGTCGAGGTTCTCTGCCGCCGATGCGACGGCGTCCGGGTCGCCGTCGATGGCGACCACCGACGCGGCGCCGAGCCGGCTCGCGGCGATCGCCAGGACGCCCGATCCGGTCCCGACGTCAACGATGCCGAGGCCATGGAGATCCTGACGCTGCAGAGCGGCAAGGCAGAGACGCGTGGTCGCGTGATGCCCGGTGCCAAACCCCATCGACGGTTGAATCACGATGACGACCGACGTACCCGTCGCCGGGACATCCCACGGCGGCGCGACGACGATGTCGTCGACGCGAACCGCGCGCAGACTCGCTTGCGAACGTGCGGCCCAGTCGAGGTCGGGTACGTCGAGGGCGCGAGCGACAAGCTGGGGGAATTCGTTGCGCATCGCGGCGGTCGCGCGATCGCGTGAGTCGGCGTCCTCGAAGAAGGCGCACGACACGCCCGGCGTGTCGCTGCTGAGGGCGAGGAGCCCGAAGTCGAGGAGGAGGGCCTGGACGATCTCACCGGTGGCAGTGTCGCCGTGGTGGATCTCGAGCGCCGGCCACGCGCGCATTTAGCCGAAGATGTCCTTCACCCGGTCGAAGAGGCCCTTGTCCGGCTGCTCGTCGCGCGGTGTCGGCGCAAACTGCTCGTCCGGCATCGTCTCGGCCAGCTGCTCGAGGAGCTGGCGCTGCTCGCGCGTCACCTTCTTCGGCGTCACGACTTTGACGGTGACGAGGAGGTCGCCGCGCGAACGTCCCGATACGACGTCGGGCATGCCGCGGCCCCTGAGCCTGAACGTTTCTCCACTCGTGGTGCCTTCGGGAACCTTGAAGACCTCATCGCCCTCGAGGGTGGGGACCTTGATGTCTCCTCCGAGCGCCAGTGTTGGATAGTTCAGAGAAATCTCGCAGAACAGGTCGTTACCATCCCGATGGAAGAACGAGTGCTCCTGTACGTGCACCACGACGTAGAGATCGCCAGACGGCCCCGCGGCCGACCCTGCCTCTCCTTCTCCCGCGAGGCGCAAGCGCTGGCCGCTGGCGATACCGGGCGGGATCGTAACCGTGAGCTTCCGCTGTTTCTGCACCAGTCCGGCGCCGTGGCAGGTCTGGCAGGGCGAGGCGACGATCGTCCCAGTACCGCGGCACTGACCGCATGTACGCGCGACCGTGAAAAACCCCTGCTGGTACCGCAACTGGCCCCGTCCGTTGCACTGGGGGCACGTCGTTGGCTTGGAGCCGGCCGCGGCACCCGAGCCCTTGCAGGTGTCGCACGTCTCGTTCCGTGGAATCTGGATGGTGGTCTGCACGCCCTTGGCCGATTCGTCGAACGAGATCTCGAGGTCGTACCGTAGGTCGGGGCCGCGCTGCGGGCCGGTACGCCGACGTCCTCCGCCCAGCATGTCGCCCAGGCCGAAGATGTCGCCGAGCCCGCCGAGGATGTCTTCGAAGCCCGTGAAAACCGTTGGGTCGAAGCCGCCGGTGGCGGCGCCGCCGAGGCCGGCGTGGCCGAACCGGTCGTACATGTGGCGTTTGTCGGTGTCGGCGAGCACCGCGTAGGCCTCCGCGGCCTCCTTGAAGCGCTCTTCGGCTGCCTTGTCGTTGGGGTTGCGATCCGGGTGGTTCTTCAACGCCAGCTTGCGGTACGCGCTCTTGATCTCCTGCTCGGTGGCGGTGCGCGACACGCTGAGTACCTCGTAGTAGTCGCGCTTGTTCACGCGGTGGCCACCTTCACCATGGCGGGACGCAGCAGACGGTCGCCGAGCACGTAGCCTCGCCGGAGCTCGGCCATCACCTCGCCCTCGCGGTGGGCCGAACTCGATTCCGACATCACCGACTCGTGGAAGCGGGGATCGAAGTCCTGCCCGGCGGCTTCGATCACCTTGACGCCGCGCTTGCGCAGCAGTTCGAGCATCTGCCGGTGGATGAGCTCCACGCCCTTGCGGAACGCGCCGGCGTCGTCTGCGGCTGGCGTTTGCAGTGCGCGCTCGAGGTCGTCGATGATGGGCAGCAGATCGACGAGGGCGTCGGCGATCACGCCGTCGGCGTAATCACGACGGTCGCGTTCGATGCGTTTGCGGTAATTGTCGAACTCGGCGGCGGTTCGCAGCAGGCGATCCTGCAGCGCGTCTTTGTCGCGGCGTAGTTCATCAAGCTCGGACGTTTCCTGGGGTGGCGTCGCGTCCACCTGGCTTCCGGCGCTGGTCGTGTCTTCGTCGTTGACGGTGTCGTCGTGCATGTGTGTGTATCGATGGCGGGATCAGTGCGCGCGCATGACGCGGGCCACGGCCTGCGTGACGCCATCGACCACGCTGATGGCGCGCGAGTAGTGCATGCGCGTGGGTCCGATCACGCCAACCGTCCTGATCGTGCCGCCGTCCATCGTGGTCGAGGCAATCAGGCTGAACGGACGCAGGTCGGGCGCCGTGTGCTCCCCTCCGATGACGATGGTGAGGCCGGGGCCATCGATGTACTGCGTGAGCAGGCGCACCATCCGCTCTTTTTCCTCCATCATTTCGAGCAGGGCGCGCAGCGTCGTGAACGAGACGCCCTCCGGAGCCGGAGATTCGAGCAGCGACGCGGCACCCTCGACGTGAAAGCCCTGGTGCGTCGGCAGCTCCTCCAGCGTGCAGCGCGCCAGTCGCAGGGCGCGGGCTCTGAGCTTGTCAAACAGCGTCCGCTCCTGGTCCAGTCGCGTCAGCACGGCCGAGCGCACCTCGGGCAGCGCAACGCCCGAGAACTCGGTGTTGAGATAGTTGGCCGCCTGCACGAGCTCGTCGGAGTGCACATCCTCGCCGGCGTCAACCACCTTCTGGGTCACCTGGTTATCTCGGGAGACGACGACCACGAGCACGCGCGAGCCGCCGAGTGACACGAACTCGATGCGCTGCAGCACCGCCTGGTGGGTGCCGGCCATGGCGAAGCCGACATGGCGCGAGGCCTTCGAGACGACGTGAGACACCCCCGCGAGGAGACTCTCAACGAGCGGCGATCGCTCGGCGTGTTGCCGCAACTCGAGTTCGACCACCGCCGGTGCGCGC
>Ga0210380_10000415_pt1 | contig 19526 bp, 15 predicted proteins | sample PLM4_5_coexredo_FD_155476 | JGI IMG/M metagenome (GOLD analysis project Ga0210380, IMG submission 155476) | Groundwater sediment microbial communities from an aquifer in East River, Colorado, USA - PLM4_5_coex redo | ecosystem: Environmental > Terrestrial > Soil > Riparian zone | place: USA... | reverse complement strand
CGACGAAGGCGTGATCGTGTATGGCGGCTATACAGGACGGTTTCCCGACGGCAAACGCGGGTTCAGCGGCACGTTGATGCGGCGTTATTCGTTTGCTGAGCTCGGCGAGCGCGATCACGAGCAACTTGTGCGCAAGGGCAAGCGGCCGGAGAAGACCGTTCTGAAGGGCCGATGGAGGGTCGACGCGATCACGACATCCGACCACGCGACGCCAATCGCACACCTGTCATTTAGCCAGGAGACCGGCGGCACGGTCGGCATCCGGTGTGAGCCGGTCGATCATCCCGAGATCCTCGTCCCCGCTTTCGTCGTCGAGCACTTCTCTTCCGGCGTCAGCACCACGCTCGAGCGGGAGTTGCGGTGGATTGACGACCAGACGATGGTTGGAACATGGAAGCCGGAGATCGGCTCCCTTCTCGCACGGTTCGTCGCGACGGTTCCTGGAGTATTCCGCCTCGCTGACAAAGCGAGCGGTCGCTACACACTGCGGTACCTGCTGACTCGCACCGACTAGGATCCGGCCTGCGCCCGTCGGCCGCTTGACGCCTTCGCAATGTCAGCCTAGGGTAGGCACTTCCGTCGAGGCTCGGAATAAGAAACAGTGCGATCCACGAGAAGGGAGGCGATATGGCCCGACGATCGAAGTCCGTACCGAAACAGGACATGGCGGAACGGTAGGACGTACTCGACGCCATCAAGATGGCCAACCATGCGGCGGGGGCCGACGATGCGGCGTTTAGCTCCGTGAGCCGAGAGGACACCGGAGGAACCCAGACTCGCTCGCACGGCTCGCACATTTGACAGCTCCGCGCGATGTGGTCACAATGACCACATGGAACGCCACGCGGTCGGCGCGCGCGAACTGAAGACCCGCCTCGGGACGTATCTTCGGCGGGTGCGAGCAGGACGCACGCTGGTCGTCACGGACCGGGGTGAGCCCGTCGCCGAACTGCGGCCCCTCCCCTCCGACGACTCAATGCCCTCGGCCCTGCTCAAGCTGTCCACGAAGGGGACCGTGACGCTCCCCACCCGCGACGGCGTGCCGGCGTTCCGACCCATCCGCACCCGGGGCGCATCGGTCGCCGACGCCGTCGGCGACGATCGTGAGGATCGATTCTGATTCGGTACGTCGACGCCAGCGCGTTGGCGAAGCGCTACGTCCAGGAAGCCGGCAGCGCGAGTGTTCGCCGGCTCAGAGCCGCTCGCATCGCGACGAGCCGACTCTCCGCCATCGAAATCGCCTCCGCATGCTGAAACGGTTGAACGGGGATCTTGCCGCCTGGATTCTTGTGGAACTCACTGCGGAGCTGACGGCCGACGCCCAGCGGTTGCTCGTTCGCCACAGTCTCCGCTCGGGCGACGCCGTGCAACTCGCCAGCGCCGTGTACCTGCTGCGCGAGACTGGCCAGCCGATCTCGTTCGCGGCATTCGACGATCGCCTGACCACGGCGGCGCGCGTCGAAGGACTGACACTCATCTCCTTGTCTTAGCCTGACGGACACCATGCCGATCCTCGTCAGGTGCGCCCCGATCCGGTCGACGTCAATGCTGAGAAGGGTGACTCCGCGCCGCCGCGAACACACGGGCGTTAGCCGCGGGTGTCTCGATTGACTTCGCCCAAGGCGACAGGCGGGACTTCGATATAGGTCGCCGTTTCACGCTAATCTTCGTGGCGCGGAACTCGCTGCTCCACCTCTTGTCCGGCATCGCCTGCACGATATCCCCTGTCCGACGCCGTTTCTCGCCGCCGAACAGGACCATAAGGGGCGAGATTCGGACTCGTCGAAATGTGCGATGGCATCCTCATTGCTTCCTGAATAGTCAGGCACACAATGGCTACTCGTGTTGATCGACTGATATTTTCACCGCGCGATAACGCGACAGACGTCGGTATTGTGTCTCTGGCCCTCTCGCATGCGCACCAGGCACTCTGCGGCGTGCGCGGTCACGTGATGGCGCGACACTTCGAGCCGGATCGCCTGTCGCTCCGCTGCTTGACCTGTGGCGCGGAGACCCCCGGATGGACGATCGACGTGCGACCCTCATTCCGTCTCAGGCAACGGGTGACGGTGCGACGTCTCCCCCGTTCACGCGTGTGAGTGGTTCATGCGGTCTCCGTGGCCCCGTGAATACGCGGTGAATCTTCACCTCGGCCGCGCCTTCCAGCAGTTTTGCGCCCACGCGTTCCGGCGGCCTGCAAGCCCACGAACAGACGCGCTGGACAACTCGCGAAGCATCCGGATAATCCCGCGTGTACGTCGCCGGCCATGACGTGGAATCACATTGGAGGCCGATCCGCGGAATAACGCGTGGTTCGCCAATTGCACCTATCAACGACAGCGACGGGTCACGCAGGACACGAACGTCGCAAAGCGCGCGAGGGCGCGGGGCTGAGGGCGACCGCGGGTCCGCTCCAGGAACGCATCGTGACGCTCCGGGCGCAGAGTGAATCCTGTGTGACCCGTTCGTTTATGAAACCCATGGCGGGCCTTGACCGATGCCGACGTTGAACGCGCGCTGGCACGTAACGCATCCGATGCCGCCTCACGCGACGATGGTGCAGCGAGTCACGTGGCATCTCGCCCACGCAAAAGCCTGCGGATGTCGGGAGATTCCACGGAGCGTGATCGCAGAGTTGACACGTCGCCGTATTCAGATCCCTCGTCGGCGGCTGCACTGACTCTCATGACAAGGACATTTCCAATGACCGCGGACGCGCGATCCTCGGATACTGGGAATAATTGCGGCCCGCGCGAACTATTTCCCACGATTCGACAGGCAACATCGCCCTCGCGACCGGGCATTGGCGTCACGAGGCTTGAAACGCACGGCAAATCGATACATGAAATGCAGGCGGAGGATGGCATCGCCATTGCCCCTTCTGCTGCCATCATGCGCCACTACATCGATTCGATTCCGACTGAACCCGCCCCTATCGTCCCCCTCGTGCGCTGGATCTTCGAGCGCCGCGGGAACGCCATCACCTGTGAAGTCGACATGAACGAGACGCAGACGTGCGATGTGTCCGTCATTCCCCACTGGGATTTCGCGTCCGCCTTCGTCGAGCACTTCGACGGTCCGATCCACGCCATGGAGCGTCATGCGGAGGTTGCACAGGAGTTGCGGGATGCCGGCTGGGTCGTCACGCGTCACCTGGCGAGCCGTTAGCGATCGTTGTGAGGTGTTCCGGTGAAGAAACCACCCGTCGGCCATTCAATAGACGCGCTGACGGCGCTCGACGTGATTTTCACAAGGCGCTCGGTCCGATCCTTCGGGCCCGAGAGCCTCGACAAGGCGACCATTCACGGACTGCTTGACGCAGCCGTGCAGGCGCCAACCGCGATGCATCTGGAACCGTGGGTCTTTGTCGTCGTCGACGACCGCGCGACGTTGCGACGTTACTCCGACAGAGCCAAGCGCGAATGGGTCACCGACGTCACGGCGCACCGCGAGTTGCACCTGGGCGCCTCACGGGATAGCGAGCGGGCGTTTGCGCAGCAGATTGTATCGCCTGACTTCGACATCTTCTACAACGCGCCGACGCTCATCGTCATCTGCGGGAAACCCATGGGACCGTTCGTGACTGGAGATTGCTGGCTGGCAGCCGAAAACCTGATGCTCGCGGCCACGGCGTTGGGGCTCGGCAGCTGCTGCGTCGGATCGGCGATTCCGGCACTCACGGCGCCAGATGTGAGGCGCGAGCTGGCCATCCCGGATGGATACGCAGTGGTGGCGCCGATCGTCGTCGGTGTACCCGCGGGTCCCCCGCCGTTAGCGGTCCGCAAAGATCCCGAGATTCTGTCATGGACGTAAGACGGCAGCCGATGAACTCGGCGGGCTGATTGAGTCCACGGTTCTCACGAGGCCTCATCGGCGAGAAGGTTCAACACGGCGTGCGGTTGCTCTCGCATGAGATCTGTGGCGCGAGACAGAACGGATGGCGACGACGGCGATGCGTCAATCCTGCACCACCCGATTTCTCCTGCGCCTTGCGCACTCTGCATGCGAATGACGTCGGCATTTGCGTCCGACGGGATCGCTCACCCTGACCCGCCGCACACGGCGTTTACGAGGTGTTATGAAGCACAAAGTGGGCATCTGGATCGACCACAATAAGGCAGTCATCGTGTCTGCCTCAGCAGATGGCGTCACCACCAAGACCTTAGAATCTGACGTGCGAGCGCATCCTCATTATTCAGGCCAGCAGAATGGCGGAGGCGAAAAGAAGTACGAGGAACGCCACGGCCAGCATCTTGACCGGTACTATGATGAAGTGATTCGTCAACTGAGGGACCCTGATGAACTCTTGATCGTCGGTCCCGGCGAGGCCAAGCTCGAACTCAAGGAGCGTCTCCGTCGCTCCAAGGCGCATTCAGAACGCACCATCAGCATCGAGACAACGGACACACTCACTGATCCGGAGATTGTGGCGAAGGTGAAAGAGCATTTCGGAATCGCTCGCTGAGGACCTTCGCCCAAGCACAAACGAACCGCTCTTCAAGTCAGCCAGCTAGCGTCGGTAAACGCCGACGACGGCGAGGACTCCCTCGAGCTGCCCGCTAACTACGCACGGGAACTACTTCGCGCTAGACCGATGAAATTCCGCGTCTAGTATTCGCATTTGCGAGAACGGAGGCCCATTCGACGATTCCACCTCGCTTTGTTGACGTGGCACGTCTTTCGCCGTATCACGCGGTGGAGGACGTTTATGGCCACGGGTATCCTGACAAGCTTCGATGCGCGGACGCGCGACGCGGTGACACGCCAGCTCGAAGCGGATCCACGGATTGACGCAACGGCGATCGGGGTGAGCGCCGTCGAAGGAGCTGTTCTCCTGTCTGGGTTCGTCGACACCTATGAGGGCAAGCTTGCCGCCGAGCGCGCGGCCAAACGGGTGCGCGGCGTCCGCGCCGTTGCCAATGACCTGCAGGTCAAATTGCGACTGTCGCGAACCGACGACGACATCGCACATGATGCGGTGCGAGCCCTACAGCTTCGTCACGCGCTCCCCGACACGGTCCAGGTGACCGTGCACAGCGGGCATGTCACTCTGACCGGCACGGTCACTTGGCTATTCCAACGGGAGCTCGCCGAGGACACCGTCCGATATCTGTCTGGCGTCGTCGAAGTCATCAATCGTATCGAGGTGGTCTCGCATTCAACGCCGCGGGAGATTCGCACGAAGATCACCGAAGCCCTACATCGTCTGGCGGACGTCGATGCACAACACATCGACGTCGAGGTGAACGGGTCAGTCGTCGCTCTGCGTGGCGAGGTTTCGTCATGGGCAGAACTCGACGCCGCGGAAACCGCCGCCGCGTTCGCGCCCGGCGTCACGCGGCTTGACAATCAGCTCACGATCAACCCGCGGCCGCATCACTAGGGTCGGCGTGGAGGAGGATGTGATGACAGTCGAACAGGTCATGACGCCATCGCCCGCCACCTGCGGGCTCACAGATAACCTGTCGCAGGTCGTCGAACATATGTGGGATGCCGACTGCGGTTTCGTGCCAGTCGTCGACGACGGGGGGCACCTGCTCGGTGTGATCACCGATCGGGACGTCTGCATTGCTGCGGGAACCCGGGATTGTGCGCCCGCGCAGTTACGCGCCGCGGACATGGTGAGGGGATCGGTCGTCTCATGCCGCCCAGGCGATGATCTGCAGACCGTGCTAAGGCTGATGACGCAGCACCGCCTGCGCCGGCTGCCAGTCGTCACCCAGGAGGGCGTGCTGCACGGCGTCATCTCGCTGAGTGACATCGCGATCATCGCCGGGCGTAAGGGTGCAGTGACGTCGGCTGAGCTGTTGGCGACGATGCAGGCCATTTGCACGTCTCCTCCTCAGGGATGAACCTCAGGTAGGCCTGCGTACCATGAGGACGCTTTCGGTCATCACATCCTGGTCCAATTGCGCCGGAGATCGTCACTGACGTCTTTGCTCGGGATGCTGAGATGACAACCGCAACGATTCGACGCGTGCTGTGTCCGATCGATTTCTCTGAATTCTCGCGACACTCGCTCGACCACGCGGTCGCGATCGCGTCCCTGTACGACGCGCGCGTGACGGTGTTGCACGTGTCTTCGCCTTCGCGAGACGCGTTGCTCGCAACCTCGGAGTTTGCGCCTGTGCCGGCGTCCAACGACGACGCCCAGCTCATCGCTCGCACGACACGTTTCGTGAAGGAGGAGATCGGATCGCTCCCGTTCCTCGACATCGTGGTGAGCCGCGCGGACGACGTCTCCCAGGACATCCTGGCGCACGGCACCACGCTGCAAGCCGACCTACTCGTGATGGGCACACACGGGCGGGCCGGTCCGGATCGCTGGGTACTGGGTTCGGTCACCGAAAAGGTGCTCCGTAAGGCGTCATGTCCGGTGCTGACCGTGCCTCGCCGTGCGCCAGATGTCGTCCCCGCCGGTCAGGTGCTTTACAAACGCATCCTCTGCGGTATCGACTTCTCAGACGGTTCGATGGCGGCCTTGGCGTACGCGCTTTCGCTCGCTCAGCAGGCGGACGCGTGGCTCGGTGTCGTCCATGTCGTGGATCTCTTGCCGGGCATCTTCGACACGGCGCTGCCGAAAGCGCTACAGGATCTGGAACGCGAGCTCGAGACCGACGCGCGACAGCGTTTCGCGGCAGCCATCCCGGCGACGGCGCGTGAAGCGTGCGACGTCGAAGAAATTGTTGTGGTGGGACACGTCCGGCCCACGCTCGTCGCGATGGCTGTAGATCGCCATGCCGAGCTGATCGTGCTCGGCGTCCAGGGACGGGGGGCGCTGGATCGAATGTTGTTCGGGTCAACGGTCGACTACGTCGTTCGACGCGCCAGCTGCCCCGTCCTGACACTCCGGGAGTCGCCGCAGACGCACCCGTGAGGATTCACGGAGTTGCTCGACTCACTGACCCTGAGCTGCGTGGTCGTCCTTCTTTCCGTTGAGGGCGATGCAAGGGCGCGCGAGGTCAGTACGAGATTCGGCGAGTGCGGGCCCGAGGGCGACGCTCTACTCGAATCCGCGCATCGAGGGCGCAGACGCCGCGTGACAGCACCTTCAACGGGTTGATATCGACCTCCTGGATGTCTGGGCAAGACTCCAGCAAAGCGGACATCCGAAGCAAGACATCCCGGAGGGCCGCTTCATCCGCGCGAGGTGCACCTCGGAAGCCGCGAAGCAACGGCGCACCCTTCATCTGGTTCACCATCTCGGCCGCATCCACGTCGGTGAGCGGCTGGAGGCGAAAGATCACGTCGGCGAAGAGCTCGACAAGTGTGCCTCCGGTCCCACAGGCGATCACGGGTCCAAATGTCGGGTCCAGTGTTGCGCCGACGAGTACCTCGACGCCGCCTGGGACCATGCGTTGGACAATCACGCCGCTCAGCCGGTCGCCCAGACGCTGCGCCATGTCACGGTACGCACGGCGCACCGAATCCTCGTCGGCAAGATTCAGCGCTACGCCACCAACGTCTGTCTTGTGGAGAATGCCAGATCCTGCCGCCTTGAGGGCCACCGGCCATTCAAGACGTCTGGCGGCAGCGACCGCGGCATCCTCGGTTGCCGCAGACACCGGCAACGCCGCCGCAATGCCAAACGACTCGAGGATTCCGTACACATCTGCCGGCGACAGCCATCCCCCGCCTGATACGAGCGTCCGCTCCACGATCGAGCGCGCCCGCTCGACGTCACAGTCGCCGAAGGTGGGGATCGTTCCCGGTGTTCGCCGCCGCCATTCACCGTGCGCGACCACGCGAGCGAGCGCGGTGGCCGCCGCTTCGGGAAACATGTAGCAGGGAATTGCGCCGAGCTCTGGCGGTGCCCCCTGGGCGCTCATGAAGGTGGCGAGCACCGGTTTCCGCGATCCGGACGCACCGCGCACCATGGCCTCCGCGACCGTCTTCGGCTGCGTCACGAGCGGCGGAATGTAGATCGTCAGCAGGCTGTCAATCTCGCCATCTGCGAGCAGAAGCTGCATCGCACGTTCGTAGTGTTCCGCTGGCGCAGACGCCAGCATGTCCACGGGATTCCCGACGCTCGCCGCCGCGGGAAGGAACGCGCGAAGAGCGTCACGTGTCGAGACGCTCAGTGCCGAGACTTCGAGTCCGTTGGCCTCGCAGGCGTCGGCCGCCAGAATGGCCGGACCGCCGGCGTTGGTCAGGATGGCCACACGCCGGCCGGAGGGAATTGGCTGGTGTGCGAGCATCGCCGCCACGTCGAAGAGCTCTTCCAGGGTGTAGGTCCGGATGACGCCGGACTGCCGGAACAGTGCCTCGACAACGATGTCGCTCGACGCCAGGGCGCCGGTGTGCGACGAGGCCGCGCGGGCGCCGGCTGCCGACCGTCCGGCCTTGACCGCCACGATCGGTTTCGATCGCCCGATCTCGCGAGCCAATTCACGAAACTTGCGGGGGTTTCCGAAGCTCTCGAGGTACAGCAGGATGACGTCGGTCCGCGGATCGTTCGCCCAGTACTGAATGAGGTCGTTTCCAGACACGTCGGCCTTGTTCCCAATGGACACGAAGGTCGAGATGCCGATATTCAGCCGTCGCGCGTAATCCAGGATCGCCAGGCCGAGTGCGCCGCTTTGGGTTGAAAACCCGACGCGTCCTTCGGGTGGGTACGACGGCGCAAACGTCGCGTTCAGCCGGACGGCCGGGTCGGTGTTGAGGATGCCCATGCAGTTGGGACCGATCATCCGAATGCCAGCCGCGCGCACTTTGTCGAGAATGGCCTCTTCTCGCGCACGGCCGGCCTCGCCGGCTTCACTGAATCCCGCGCTGATGATGACCAGCGCCTTGACGCCTTTCGCGATGCAGTCCTCCACGACGCCGGACACGTGCTCGCTTGGTACCGCGATGACTGCAAGCGAGACGTCTCCCTCGATCGCGGTTACACGCGTGACCGAGGGGGCCCCCTCAATCTCTCCGCCGGAGGCGGTAACCGGGACAACGCGGCCGCGAAAGCCGCTGGCGATCAGGTTGTGATAGATCTCCGCGCCGATGCCGCCCCGACGGTGTCCGGCGCCGACGACGGCCACGACGTGTGGCTGAAAGAACGGCGCGAGCGATGCATGCGCGGCGAATCGAGAGCGGACCGCGACCTTGTCGCGAAGCGTGTCGGTTTCGCGCAGTGAGAGCACAACCCTGCTGGTCGAGCCCTCGACTCGGTCCCACGTCAGATCAAACCCGGCGTCAACAAACACCTGCCGCATTTTCTGGTTGTCGAACAGGAGGTAGGCCTCTAGCGCGGTGATACCGTTGGCTCTCGCAACAGCGCCGAGACGCTCGAGCAGCTTCGTGGCAATGCCGTGCCCCTGGTACGCATCAGCGACGGCAAACGCAGCTTCCGCGCGGCCAGGGACGTCCGGCGTCGGTACGTACTGGCCGATCGCCACCACACGGTGATCAACCTCGGCGAGCAGCGTGAATGCGCCTTCCACCGCCACCGCCCGCACGACGTCATCAACGACGCGGTCGACGTGAGGCTTGCCGGCAAATCGGTAGTATCGGCTTTCTGGCGAGAGGCGCTGGTAGAGGTCGCGAAGCGCATCGCGATCCCCGGCGTGCGCCGGCCGCAGATGCACGGTCGAGCCGTCACGCAGGACGACATCGACCTCCGTCTGCCCTGCGTCGAACGTCATTCCCGTGATTCTGTCACGCCAGCCTCTGTCTCATTCCTCGGTGGCCCCGGCTCCGCGGGCGCCGCAAACGCGTCGTCCGATTCCGCGCCTCGCCTCGGCGTCCATCCCAGATCGTAGGACTCCCCAAGGTCACGTGCCCATGGGAAGCGCAGGCGTTGGCCACCGCGCGGTTCAGCCGATGGCATACGATCGGTGCGTCGATGAGGGGTTCCGCCCCATCCGCATCGGGGAGCAATTCGTGAACGATCGCAACGCGCGGACGGTGTACTCCACGGCGTCAGGCAGCATCTGCGCCACCTGCGGATGGCCCGAACGCGACTGCAAGTGCAGCCATCAGTTTGCGCGTGGCGAGCCGCTTCCCGCGCGCATCGTCGCCAAGCTTCGGACGGAGAAGAAGGGGCGTGGCGGCAAGACCGTGACCGTCGTCTACGACCTGCCGCAGAACCAGACGTTTCTCAAGGAGCTGGCCAGTGAGCTGAAACGGCTGTGCGGCGCCGGCGGCGCTGTGGCTGAGGACACGGTGGAGATTCAGGGCGATGTCCGTGACCGGCTGCGCGTGGTGCTGCAGAAGAAAGGATGGACGATCAAAGGCTAGCGCGCCTCTGGAGGCCATCACCTATCCATTTTCGTCCGTGGATGCCGCTTTGCATGCAACCTCAGAAGAGGTGTCTCAATGCACGAGCTGGCCAAGGATGCACGTGCCCGCTGCTCAAGTCCATCGGAGCCTAATTGACTATGGCCGACGTCACAACTACCGACACGCGCCTGCAAGCGCATCCCAGCCAGGTGTACGTCCGCGTTGACATTCCAAATCAGGAACTTCGGGCCAGAGACGCAGCTGAAGTGCTTCTCTGCTTGGGCGAACTGGCTGGGCTTATCGCTGGTAGCGATTACGTCGAGCTCGCGGAAGCCGATCCTGCTGAAGCGGAAAGGTGGAAGGCGTCATCAGTAGTTGTCAACCAGATGTCGATGGTGAATCCGAATCCCTGGGAGATCCTGACCGTCCTTCCAGGGTGCACACCCGAACGGGTTCACGCGTTCGTCGAGGCGCTGACATCAGTCTGCCTGGTCGTTCGAAACCGACATGCTGACAAAAGCGATGCAGGCAACGAGAAGCGAGAGCTCGAAGAGCTGCTCATCGAGAAGGCAGCACGACTACTGGTCGCACAAACTGCTGACGTGCCCAGAACACCCCCAGTCGAACAAGTTCGAGAGCTTGTCGAGAGGCTTGGTGCTCTGTCCGTGACGATCGTTGATGCCACGGTCCACCGAGGGTGATAGCAGAGCTCCAGTAAAGCGCGGCGGAAGGTGCAGCGCTGTTCTACCACGCGAACCGGAGCTCACCTCCGCGGCTGACGGCCGGGGATCACCAGATCGCCACCAACATCCACGGTCGCTTCAGGCGGCACCCGGATGATGCCGATGTTGTTCTCGATGCTGACCTTCGTGCCGAACGGCTCCGAGTACTTCTGGATCCGCTCCAGGATGGAGCGCGCCAGCTCTGGCGACGGCGTCTCGGGAATGTTCTCGCGCGACCACGCTCTTCTGCCGATGCCGACATCAACGGGGTAGATGCGAATTTCGACGAGACGGCCGTCTTTGTAGGTGGTATTCGCCATGTAGGCCACCGACGTGGGCTCATCCTGCAGATAGGCCGCCGCCGCTTCCCGGGTTTCGGTGCGGGTCATATTGGCGGCATTGGGCGGAGAATCGGGCTGGCGCACGAGATCGACGCCAAAGTTTCCCTGGTTGTAGAAGATGGGGCGGCCCTTGTAGATCTCGATGCCCTGCATCGAGTGATTGCCGGAGCCAAAATACATATCGAGGCCGTTGTCGATCAACTTGTGGAGAAACGGTCGCAGGTAGTCCGGGGGATAGTTGTCGTGGGAGTACTGCTGGAACGAATAGCGGTTGTGATGCACGTGCATGTGAAACGCGACGAAGTCGGCGACTTCTTTCGCGTTGCGCACGGCGAGCATCTGCGCCTGCTCGTCGCTGGCGTCCACGTCGTAATGCAGCTCGCCGGGCTTGTCGGCAACCATGTACCGCTGACCCCAGAGCATCAGCCGCCCGGGCGGTAGAGCCGGCGGCAGGTCGCTCGGAACGATCACGTCGGCCTCGTGCCGACGGGCAACGACCGAGTCGAGGATGGCCTTCAGGTGATTGAACTGTTCGGCCGTCACCGTATTCCATACGGTCACTCCGAGCGGATTCACGCCGGGGCGCGCAGGCGCTGCGCCTGCAGCATCGGCCGCGGGAGTGCCACAGAGGTTCACTCCCGGACACGCCGCGATCAGCGCCACACGGCCTTGCGGAATTTCCTGGAACACCGGCCGGCGCGCCATGGTGAGGTTGGGTCCCGATCCGGCCATCCGGATCCCGAACTCGGCCAGCAGCTCGTGGGCCTGGACGCCTTCGCCCGGTGCGAGCAGGTCGAATCCCAACGACTGAAAGGTCCTGGCGGTGTCGGTTGGCTGCCAGCCCTCGCCGCCTTCGAAGTTCCCGAACGTGGTGTCCGCATTGCGGAGGATGTCCCGGAGCGCCGGACTCATACGCTCCGCCACCGGCGACCTCCAGAACATGTCGCCGATCGAAGCGACCGTGTAGGTCCCGGTCATCTTGTTCTTCAGTTCCGCCTTCAAGTCACGAAGCTTGAAGGTCTCGGGGACCGGATCGTGGAACGGAGGGCCGGAGGGATAAGGGTTAATCTGCTGCGCCGCTGTACGCGAGGCGAGACACGCGGCGGTCACCAGCACCACGCAGGCAGACAGACGAAGCACTCGTATCCGCATGACTTTCCTTCCTCCACAACGTCGACAGGGAACTCGTGACTCGAAAGTCTACCGGTTCGCGGGGCGGAATCGTCACAGCATAGAGGCATCTGAAAGATGGCGCCAGAGAGCGGCCCGTTCTGCATGGCCATCCACCGGTCGCCGCCGTCAGCTGATCTCGACGGCCGTGTGCTCGGCACAGAGCCTTCTCACTGCCGGCACGCTCTCGCCGCGGACGGCCAGCGGGTACGCGCACAGGATATCCATCTGGCGGCTCATCGCGACCTCGTCCCACACATGTTCGAGATGAATGGCGGCTTCGGCGTGTCCGTGCGTCCAGAATATGGAGGTGCCTTCACCGCAAGCCGCGACCCTGGTGTGGCGATCCGTCGCGCGCCGTATGACATCGGTCAACAGATCCCCCACGGCGTCCAGGTACCGTAACGGGTCCGGGCGCCCGTTGACCGTCGCCTTCGCGAGCAGCTCGTTGACGTTGACGGGGAGATAGCGCTGCTGTCGGATCGCCAGGGCGACGTCCACGCAGGACGCCTCCAGGCTGGCTTGGAGGCTTCGCTCGTGCGCCGCGGTCACCACCGCGACGACGGCGTTCCCCTCGCGGAGTTCGCCGGCGATGAAACGGCTGAACGCATCGATCAGAACCGCGTCGCTCGAACAGAACACCACATCGTGACGATGAGCGGCGAGGCTGTCTCCCTGGGCTATGCGTTCGAGGCCGCCGCTGACGAATCGCCCGCCTCGAATGATCGCGTCGAGCACCGGGAGAACGTCTCGCCGGACGCGAGGTTTATACACATAGCCGTGGGCACCTCTCGTGAAGGCCTGCTCCACCACCTCCAATGAGGACTCATTGGTCACGAACATCACCTTCGCGTCCGGAACCTTGGCACGTATTCGCCCTGCGACGTCGAGACCGCTCAGCATCGGCAGGCCAATGTCGAGCATGACAACATCCGGTCGCAGCGTTTCAGCCTGACAAATGGCATCCAGCCCGTCCGCGGCTTCGCCAACGATCAGCAGATCCGCCCGCTGCTGCAGCAGCTCACAGATCACGCGTCGGAACGGCTCGTGGTCCTCGACGACGAGCACTCTCAGGCGGGACGTGGTCATGCCGACTCGATTGCGGTGAGTGCCGACTCCAGCGCTTGAATCGGTATCGTGACCGTCAAACGGGTTCCCGACGCCGGCGTCGCCTGAATCTCCAGAACACCCCCAACTGATTCCACGCGTTCTCTCATGCTAATCAGGCCAACCCCGGTGTTCGGCGGACCATTGACGTCAAATCCCTTCCCGTCGTCAGTGATCGTGAGTGCGACGCTGGACGGCCGGCCGGTCAAGTCGACCCAGATGTGGCGGGCGTCGCTATGCTTGACGGCGTTCCCCAAGGCCTCTTGCGCAACACGGAATACGCACAGCGCGATGTTCGGATCGATCTCCGCCGGTACGTTGCGATGGCAGAAGGCAATAGGCAGGTGCGGCGGTGACAAGTCGCGTCCAAGGTGGTCGAGGGCGGCGACGAGTCCGATCAGCCGTAACCGCGACGGGTGCAACCGGTGCGACAGTTCGCGCACACTCGTCGAGATGCCCTGCGTGGTTTCCAGGGCTCGCGAGAGGCGCTTCGCGCTGTGGACCTGCAGCGGCTCGGAACGGAGCTGATCGAGCTCGATGGACAGAATCGCGAGCTGTTGAGTGATGTCGTCGTGCAATTCACGCGCAATGCGGGCGCGTTCCGCCTCCTGTTCGCCGAGCAGCCGCCGGCTCAGGTCGCGGATTCGGTCGTAGCTCACGCGCAGGCTGGCCTGGCTGCCACGCAATTCGCGCTCGCTGCCGCGCAACTCGCGCTCGATACGCTGCCGCTTGGCGCGTTGCACGAGCAGGCCAGCAATGAGGACCGACTGCGCCAGCATCAGCATGACGGCGCCGATGATGTAGCGGCTGTATTGATCCCACATGCTCGGCGGCCGAAACTGGACGCGCGTACCGATTGGCAGACGCAACTCGTCGAGCCCCCAGCGGCGCAGCTGCCGCCAATCCACCTGATCGACATCCGTGTTGGGCGAGGACACAGGTATGTCGTCGGCTCGCTCTCCGCGAAGCACGCGAAGCGCGAGCGTGGCAATGGCCTCTACCTGGGCCACTTGATCGCGGCGACGGCCACCGACGATGCCCGAGTCAACGGCGGCATCCGCCCAGCTGTAGGTCGGCGCGTTGGCCGCCGACGCGACGCGGGAGAGGGAGGACATCACCTGAAAGCTCTCGCCCGCGCCGTCCTGGCTCACGACCAAATAGAACACCGCCGAGTGTGGCGGCAGCGTTCTGAGTCGCTCTTCGAGGTCGTGCATCACCAAGCCCGAGAAATACGTGAACTCGACACGCCCCTCGAACGGGCGGAACTCCGCTCTCGCCTGGCTCTCGTTCCTCCGGTCCAACGCACTCGCTCCGCTCACGACGTACACACGTTCGAGATCGGGCTGCAGCGCCAGCGCGAGATCGAGCGAACCACTGAAGTGGAGCTGGTTAATCAGGCCGGTCGAATTGGCGAAACGGCTGCCCGGGGTGGTGAGCGTATAAAACACCGCAGGCGTGCCGCGGAAGAGCTCGTTCCGATGACGCCTCATGAAGTCAATGACGACGTCTCCGATCAAGATGAGCAGATCGATACGCTTGTCCGCGTATTTCAGACGTAAGAAGTCGAGATATGCGCTCTCATATTCAGGTTGCTGGAACCTGACAAAATCAAAGTATTCAGAGTAGAAGTCCACACGCTCCCCGAGGCCCTCGGCGAGCAGCCTTGGCAGCTCTCGTGCCCAGACCACCGAGAACTGGTCATCGGACCTCGTCGAGTTCAGGACGAGTACTTGCTTCGGGCGGTCGGCTTCCTGCGCGTTCGCAGCGGGGGCGAGGACGCACGCCGTGAGCACTATCGCCGCCAACACCCTGCGCCGAACGTCACGTCGCAAGGTCAGCATCCGCCTGCCATCTCAGAACTCTACCTCGACGGTAACCCTGAAGAAGCGCGGCGTCAGGATGGTATTGGGCCGCGGCCAGGGTGCGGCCGGGACGAACGCGTTGTTGTAGGTAAGGCCCGCGCTCGAGTTCAACGCGTTGTAGATGTCGAGCGCAAGCATCGTTCGCGATCGGCCGTGCCGTAGGATTTCGGCGACACGGACGTCCAACTCATTGATGCGATCACCAAAGCGCGTCCCAGGGGGCACCAGATTCACCGTGACGTTGGACTCGTTCCCGGACAGGTTCCGGTCGAGCGACGAAGCCACGACGTCGTTCGGCACGGCGTAGTTCGCGGCCAGCATCGCTCCGGGCTTGCTTTGCAGTGTTGCAGACAGCTGAGCGCCGATTCCCGGAAGCTCGTATGAGGCCAGGCCCCTGAACTGCGTCTGGATGCCGAAGGCGACATGGCAGTACGGGCTGAGGGGACTCACGATGGAGGTGCCGAGCCCGGGGCCAAGCGGGCTCGCGCCTGCTGTAGTCGTCGAGAGCTCCGGCAAGCTCGCCCGCACCTCGCAGTTGTCTGCTACGGTCTGTCCCGTGCTCGTCCCCCCCGCGAACGTGAAATCGCCGGCCCGCAGATTGAGCGTCGCATCGAGGCCGTTGAAGTACTGATACCAGCGTCCGTACTTGCTCGAATCCGCGATGAGATTGTTCACCTGACCGGCCTTGTCAGGCGCGACATCGTACAGCCCTGACACCTCGTAGCCCCCGCCGCCCGGCAAGCGAGGATCCACCGGTGCCACCACGCTGAACGACGTCAGGTCGGACGGCTGCAACGCCAGGTTGTCGGCTACGGTGAAGCCATGGAACTCGCGGCGGCTGTAGGCGAGTGTCGCCGATGCACGGGGAAGAATCTGCCGCTGAATCGCGACATCGATAGTCCAGTCCGACGGCCGGACGCCCCAGCCGTTGAGGAGCGCCGGATCGAAGTTGTTGGTCAGCACGGGCTGCCCGAAGTTGGTGTTCGACACGACGCCGCACAGGTCGCCCCCGCTCCCCAGCTGGTCCTGCGCGTTGGGGTTCATCAGGTCGCAATCGGGCACGAAGTTGCCGTTCGCATCGGTCCATGCCCGCGTCACACCTGCCGTGCCGAGCGTTGATGTGGTCTGCGGCATCCGCAGCGTCGGATTCGTACTGGTATAGATGCCCACCCCTGTGCCCGCGCCTTCCAGGTATCGGCCAAGGTGTACTTTGAGCGCCGTGCTGCCATCGCCGAACACATCGTAGGACGCCCCCAGCCGAGGGGTGATGTCCTTGTAACTGTCCACGCCACGCGTTTCCGGAATGATGATGGGCATCGGTAGGAATCTGGACGGGCCTTCCTGCTGCGCAGGAAACCAGCTCCGCGAGCGGTCGAATCGCACGGCAGCCTGCATGGTCAGGCGGCCGCGCGTCCAGCGTTCCTGCGCGAAGACCGCATCCCACCCTGTGCGAGAGCGGTTCATCCACGGCGAGATCGATTGCGTCAGTTGATTCGGTACCCCGTTGTTGAACCGGTACGTCAGGTTCTGGTTGTTCGTCATCCAGACGATGTCCTGCGTCATCAACGTGTGCTGATAGCCGACCTTCAGGCTATGTGACCCGGTCACATATGACACCGACCCCGTCCACGGGTAAGAACCGTTATACGCGTCGCTGAAGTCCTGCGAACGATAGGCCAGCCCGGGGATGTTGCCGTTGGCTGCGCACCCGCTCGCGCACTGCTCGACGACCCGAATCAGGTCGCGGGTTGGATTCGGGTTGCGCTCGAAGTTCGCGAAGCCGAAATATGTGGCTCCGAAGCCGGCTTCGACGAGCAGGCGATTCGACAGGGGGGCCGACCACGTGGCCTGCACGACCCGCATCGGGCGCCCGAAGACGCCGACCGCTTCAGGCGACACGCGCGCGGGATCGACACCGGAAGGAGTAGCGCCCGTACAGGTTCGGCAGAGCGTCTGCTCATCCCAGAAGACGCTGACCTTGTTGCGCCGGGTCATCTGCCACGTGACACGTGCGCTGGCATTCTCGAACAGGCGGTCCGAGTACGCTCTCCGGCTCGAATCGGGCGCATACGACCACTTCGCCGGGTCCCCGGCGTTGAGGTTGTAGTACACGTTCGAGCTTTCCGTCGTGCTCCCGCCACGGTGCGCGGAGGCGAAATACCACAAGCGATCCTGGGCAATCGGCCCTCCGAACGTGCCGGAGATGTCGTAGACCTTGCTGAGCGGGCTTGCCGCGACGACGCCCTGGTTCTGCAGGGCCGGTGTCAGGTTGTCGGCCTGGAGCTTCTCGCCGGTCCCGCTGAAAAAGAGCGAGCCGTGCGTGGAGTTGCCGCCGGCCTTCGGCACGAGGTTCATGACGAGCCCACCCGTCTCCGTCTCGCCCAAGCCACTCGCGCCTGCGAAGGTGACCTCTTCGGTGACGCCGGCGTCTACCACATAGCTGGTCGGCGAATTGGATGGACTGCCGACGACGATGCCGTCGAGCGTCAGGCGTCCCTCATTGCTCCGACCTCCGTGAATGGGAAATTGCATGGTCGTCGTGCCAGTGACGACGTCGTTCGTGGTGGTGACCACCCCGGGGACGAGCACGACGAGCGCATTGTAGCTGCGAACAGTCGGAAGTTCCTTCACGATGTCGGCCGGCAACGTTGTGGCCGCGCCGGCGCTACGAACATCGACGACAGGAATCGCCGTCGTCACGCTGATGGTTTCGGCAACCGGGCCGAGCGCGAGCTGCGCATTAACGCCGGCCGTGAACGCAGTCGTGATCTGGACTCCCTCCAGGACGTAGGGACGGAAGCCCTCGCGTGTGAAGGTGAGGGTGTACACGCCCGGGCGAAGGTTCTCGATGCGGTACTGGCCGCTGCCATCGGTGACCGACGTGCGGACCTTTTCGATCAGCGCGGCGCTCTCGGCCTGGACGGTGACGTCGGACAGTGCGGCACCAGACGTATCACGAACGGCGCCGGCAATTGCCTGCGCGAATGCCCCGCAGGGAACGCCCGCAGCCAATGCAAGGAGAAACGCGAACGTCCGACAAACACGCACGAGCATTTGTCCTCAGCTCCAACAGCGATCGATTCCTTCGGACTCGAGATTCGAGGAATCTTAGTTCAGGTGGCTGTTGCCGCCGGCTCTTCAAGGTGCTCGGGGCGAGCGGTTGACATCGGGTCGCCTGGAGCGGACGATGGCTTTATGGGTCGTGCGCTGCTCGTTACAACATTGTTGGTCATGGGCTCGCCGGCGGCGTCTGGCCAGGCGTTGAGCACGCTCCACATCACGGTCACGCTGGCTGACGCCGGCGGCAAGATGACGCCGGTGGCACGCCACGCGCTGCTCATCAGCGAAGAGCCGCCAAGCACGGCGCCACGACGCATCTTGACCACGCTGGCTGGCACGGCCGACGTCTCGCTGCGTCCCGGGCGTTATGCCATAGCGTCCGATCAGCCGGTGGCGTTCGAGGGCAAGAGTTACGAATGGTCGCAGCGCGTTGACATCGTCGCCGGCCGTGACGCCACGCTCGCACTGACAGTCGGCAACGCGTCGGTCGGTACCGGTACAGCGGCGGCAACATCCGCCACACCGTCAGACACGGGTCCTTCGCTTCTTGCATCTCAGTGGCAAGAGAGTGTCGTCGCGTTGTGGACGCCGACCCAGCTCGCATCGGGATTTGTCGTCGATGCTCGGGGCCTGATTGTCACCAATCAGCGCGTCATCGGCACCGCGACGTCCGCCGAGGCGCAGTTTACCGACATCAAGGCAAGGGCGACCGTCCTCGCGTCGGATCCCGTGCGCGACATCGCCATCCTCTGGATCAATCCGTCGGGGGTCACATCACTGCGGCCGCTGCCGCTCGGATGCGGCCAGACAAGGCCGTCGGTGGCGAACGGGCAGGAGCTGTACACCGTCGGCGCAGAGATGACAGGGGAAAAGCGTCTGACGCCTGGGTATGTGACTGGCGTCGGACCGCGTCTGCTTCTGTCGGATCTGACGCTCGTGCGTGCGAGTGCCGGGGGACCGGTTTTCACGGCGGGTGGCCTGATTGGATTCACCACGGTCGACGATCGGGATCCGGATGGCCGTTCGAATACGCGAGTTGTCAGGATTGACCA
>Ga0210380_10000414_pt1 | contig 19538 bp, 16 predicted proteins | sample PLM4_5_coexredo_FD_155476 | JGI IMG/M metagenome (GOLD analysis project Ga0210380, IMG submission 155476) | Groundwater sediment microbial communities from an aquifer in East River, Colorado, USA - PLM4_5_coex redo | ecosystem: Environmental > Terrestrial > Soil > Riparian zone | place: USA... | reverse complement strand
TGCGTGCGCGCGTGCGCGCAATTCTGGCGGGGCCGCACGAGATCGAGGACGAGACCCGCGCCCACGCGCTCGGGCTGGCGGACGTGGTCGCGTTCCCGGGACCGCTCGCGCACCGTGCCGCGCGCGCGCTCCAGCGGCGCGCCGACCTGCTGCTGCTGTGGAAGCCGGAGGGCGCCGGCTATCGCACGATGGTGCCCGGCAAGCTCTACGAATATCTCGACGCCGGCCGGCCGCTGCTCGCGCTGATTCCCGAGGGCGAGGAGGCGTCGCGGCTCGCGGGCGAGGGGGGCGCCGAGCGCATCGACCCCGAGGACCGGGAGGCGTTCGCCAAGGCGCTCGAGCGGCGCTTCGATGCGTGGGCGGAACGAGGTCCGGCGCCCGATCAGCGCGCGGGCTGGATCGCGGATCACGAGCGCGGCGCGATCGCGCGCCGGCTGGCGGGTCTGCTCGACCAGGTGGCGGAGCCGCGGTCGTGATCGCCCCCCTCAGTCAGCCGCTGACGCGGATCGAGCGGATCGGCCTCGCGATCGGACTGGTGCTGGCGGCGGTGCTGATGTGGCCGATCCGCACCTACCTGACCGACGACACGTTCATCCACCTCCAGTACGCGCGCAATCTCGCGACCGGCAACGGACTCGTGTTCAACGTCGGCGAGCACGTGTACGGCTGCACCAGCCCGCTGTGGGTGACGTTGCTGGCCGACGCGATGCTGATCGGGCTGGACGGCCTGCAGTTCTCGCGCATCCTCGGCTTCGCCTCGACCCTGATCTCGGTCGGTCTGTTCCTCCAGCTGCTGCGCCGCACGATCCGCGATCCGATGCTGCGCGCGCTCGGCACCATCGCGTGGGCGGGGCACGCGTGGATGATCCGCTGGTCGCTGTCGGGGATGGAGACGCCGCTCGCGGTCGCGCTGGTGCTGGCCGGATTCGTCGCCTTCACCGAGGGACGCCAGTGGGGATCGCGCCCGGTGCGGACCGGTGCGTTGTGGTCGCTCGCCGCGCTCACGCGTCCCGAAGCGGGGCTGCTGCTCCTGATCTGGAGTGGCGCGCTGCTGATCGACACCGACAATCGCGACAGCCTGCGCCGCATGGTCGCCGGCATCTTCCCGGCGGCCGCCATCTACGGCAGCTGGCTGCTGTTCGCGCGTTTCTACTTCGGCACGTTCTGGCCGCAGACGCTGGCGGCCAAGACCGCCGGCGGCACCAGCACGCTGTACCAGATCGACAGCCTGTGGCGGCAGGTGCGGATCATCGGCGCGACCGATGCGGTATTCGTGGTCGCGATCGTCGCCGGGATGCTGATCGCCACGCGCTGGCCGACCTGGCACCGGCCGTCGGCGCAGCGCTTCATTCCGTGGGCGTGGCTGCTCGGACTGCCGGCGCTGTACGCCGCGCGTGGCGTGCCGGTGATCTCGCGGTACCTGGTCCCGCTGCTGCCGGTCCTCCAGTGGCAGGCGTGGCGCGTGATCGAGCGCTGGTGGATCGGCGACGAGGAAATGGCGCCGGCGCGCCGGCGCCAGGCGATGGTGGTCGCGACCGCGATCGTGATCGCGGTGCTCGCGCAGAACCTGATCGTGTACCGCACCACGGTGCTGCCGCAGGTGCGGACGTTCACGCCCGCGATCGAAGGAAGCCTGGTGAAGTGGGGGAAGTGGTTCCGCGCGAACTCGGCGCCGGGAGCCTCGATCGCGGCTCCCGACATCGGCGCGATCGGATACTTCAGCGAGCGTCACGTCGTCGATCTGGCGGGACTGGTGACGCCCGAGATGATGCCGTACCTGCTGCGCGGCACGCAGGAGGAGGCGACCGCGGCGTTCGCGTTCGCGTCGTTCTCGCGTCCCGAGTTCCTGATCGATCGCGCGCCCGACGCGTACGACCTGCTCAAGCGCTCGCCGTTCGCCGCGGCGCTGCAGCCGCTCGGGCACGAGACCGTGCCCAACCTCGGGATCGCGCGGCCCGAGCCCGCGACCTATTCCTTCTACCGGGTCGACTGGGCGGCGTTCGATTCGCTGCGGGCGCGCCGGTCGCGGATGGAAGACCCTTCGGGCGCGGCCCGATAAGACCGGCGGGCAGTCCGAACCCCGGTTCTGGGGTCTCTCTGCACTGCACACTCGTGCAACGAGATGCGCGAATTTCACGTGCGTTGAATTCCCTTTGACACCCAGAGGCTTCGCGCTATCTTGCCGCACGGCGGTGGGGAAAAGGGGGAGATCGTGGTGAGTCGTGGGTCTCTTGCTCAGGTGCCGCAAACAAGGACCGGTCCGTCATGTCGTCGCACATCGGTGGCGATCTCTACGCGGTCGACCACAAAGGCCGCATCAGCATTCCCGCCGATCTGCGTCCCGGTCCGGACGGCAAGCCGCTCACACGTTTGTACATCAATCGTGGTTTCGACGGGTGCGTGAATGTCTACGCCCCTGAAGCCTGGGAGATGCGCCTGCGTCAGATCCGGCGGATCCCCCCTGGAGAAGAGCAGGGTCGCGCGTTTCGGCGCGCGTTCCTGATGGACGCGAGAGAAGTGACGGTGGATGCCCAGGGACGGGTCCCGATCCCACCGGCACTGATCCGCCGTGCAGGGATCGGCAAGGAAGCCCGCCTGCACGGCGATGATGATCACATCGAGATCTGGGATCCGGTCAAGTTCGACGCGAAGGTCGGACCGGTGCTCGATGTGGAAGGGACGTACGAGGACCTGGCAGCGAAGTTCCTCAAAGACCCTCTGGAGTAACGAGCCCCCGGAAATGTTGCCACGCGCGGACGGGCATGGAAGCCAGGCGAGCGTCACGCTCGATCTCCCGTTGAGTCACGGACGGCAAGGGGCGTCCGCGCGTGTCAGCTGGTATCACCGGACGGCGGCACCGCCGGGGGCTCGCCACATTGCGCTGGTCACCATCTACGGATGGCTCGACCGCGCCGCACTCGGCCGCCTCGAGCACGTGTTCACCGACCTCGCGGCGCGCGGCGTCGACCAGGTCCTGCTCGACTGCGAGCGTCTCCGTCACATCGACTACCGGCTGGCGAACACGCTGGTCGAGCGGCTCGAGCGATTCGAAGCGCGCTCCGGCGGCGTGGTCGTGTGCGGCCTCTCGCGCCACCTGCGCGACCTGTTCCGTCTGTCGGGCTGCGAGGGGCGCCTGCGCTGCTGGCCATCGGCGTCCGAGCTGCTCGACGCACCGGAGCCCATCGGTGAGTGTGCGACATGAGCCGGTGCTGGTCGCCGAGGTGCTGTCGTACCTCCGCAATGGCGCGGGCCTCTATCTCGACGCCACCCTCGGCGACGGCGGACACGCCGACGCGCTGCTGCGCGCCGAGCCCGACGCCCGGCTGCTCGGCACCGACCGCGATCCGCATGCGCTCGCATTCGCGCGCACCCGGCTCGCGCCGTACGGAGATCGCGTGACCACCGCCCACGCCACCTTCCGCGAGCTCCCGGCGGTCCACGCCGGTCTCGGCGGTGAGCCGCTGGCGGGCGTGCTGCTCGACCTCGGACTGTCGTCGCGCCAGATCGACGATCCCGCGCGCGGGATCAGCTGGCGCAACGACGGTCCGCTCGACCTGCGCATGGATCCGGATCACGGCGTTCCCGTGTCGGAGCGGCTCCGCACCGTCGATGTGGCGACTCTCACGCGCGTGCTCCGAGAGCACGGCGACCTCCCCAGTGCCGGGCGGCTCGCACGCGCGATGATTGCCGCCGCACTCGACGGGGTGCTCGACACGACCCAGGCGCTCGCGCGCCTGATCGACAAGGCGGCGGGTGGTCACGCGCATCCCCGGCGGCAGGCGCAGGTATTCCAGGCGCTCCGCATGTGGGTCAACGAGGAAGCAGAGGATCTGGAAGCAGTTCTCGGTTGGCTGCCCGGCGCGCTGCGTCCGGGTGGCGTGGTGGTGACCCTCGCCTATCACTCGGGCGAGGATCGCAGGATCAAGCAGGCACTGCGCGGCCGTCCCGAGACGGCTCCCGCACGACGCCTGCCTCCGAATCCTGCGGAGCGTTCCCCCGGGCTCTGGCAGGAATTGGCGCGCGGGGGTGTCGTTCCGACGGAAACGGAGACGACGGCCAATCCGCGCGCGCGCAGCGCGCGGTTGCGGGCATTTCGGAGGACGTCGGCATGAAGCGGGAGTGGCGTCGATCCGCCCAGTCGTGGCGCGCCGCAGAGGCGCGTTTCATCCGGCCCGACCTGTGGCTTCTCGCCATCGGTGTGGTCGGGGTCCTGCTGATCGAGGTGCGTCAGAGCTCTCGGATGGCCGAGCTCTCGCTGCAGCTCGATCGGAGTCGCGCGTCGCTCGATCAGGCCCAGGCACGGCTGGATTTCGTGCGGGCCGACATCGAGAAACGCACCACCCGCGCCGAGCTGGTTCCGGTCGCTGAACGACTGGGGTTGGCGCCGCTCGATGCCGGGCAGGTGGTCGCGCTTCCGTCCGGGTACCTCGTCGCCGACGAGGTGGCCGACCGGTCGCGCCCCGCCACCGCCCTGGCCTGGGCAGAAAGGGCTGCGCGTTCGCTGGTGCCGGAAGCCACGGCACGTCCGCGAACCGGAGACTAATCGCTTCGAAGTCCATAGGTTGGTCGGACCGGAGCGTATGAACCGGTCGCACCACCGCACCGCGCACGTCGGGCCGGCAGTTTGCGTGAGCTGCCGTTCCATGGAGGGAAGTTGGCCCACACGGAATTGCGCAGGAGTCGGGTGCTGGTGGCTGCGGCCGGTTTGTTTTTCGGGCTGGTGGTGCTGTGGCTGCGGATCGGCTGGCTCCAGCTGGCCCTGCATTCGCACTACGCCCAGCGGGCCGAGGAGATCCAGGAACAGCGGGTCCTGCAGAAGCCGACCCGCGGCAATCTGGTCGATCGCCGCGGCCGGCTGCTGGCGCGGGACCTGCAGACCTACTCGGTGTCGGCGGCGCCGCGCGAGATGAAGAATCCCGACGCGACCGCGACCGCGCTTGCGCGTCTGCTCGGGCAGAAGCCGCGGACCCTGATCCGCTCGTTCGAGCGTCGTCCGCGCTACCTCGAGGTCGAGCGCCGCGTGTCGCCCGAGGTCGCGGCCGAGATCGCCGCGCTCACGCACCGCGGCGTGTACCTGGCGCGCGAGACCGGCCGCGTCTACACGCTCGGCGACGCCGCATTCGAAATCCTCGGCCGCACCAACCTCGACAACGAGGGGGTCGACGGCCTCGAGCTCCAGCTCGACGAGGAGCTGCGCGGCCGGCCCGGCTGGTCGACGCGCTTCCGCGATGGCCGCGGCCGCGCGCACGAGCTGCCGCGCGGCCTGCGGCGCGATCCGATCGACGGCAATTCCATCACGCTGACGCTCGACGCCGACCTCCAGTCGATCGTCGAGACCCGGCTCCAGGACGCGGTCGACACCCTGCGCGCGGTCCGCGGCTTCGCGCTGTTCATGGATCCGCGCACCGGCGAGGTCCTGGCGTGCGTCAACGTTCCGCACCTGCCGGCCGGCAAGGCCCGCAACTGGAACTTCACCGACAGCTACGAACCCGGCTCGACGTTCAAGCTGCTGACCGCCGGCGCGGCGCTCGAAGAAGGAATCGCGCGGCCCGACCAGATGTTCACCGCCTCCGCCGACGGACAGGCGCTGGTCGCGCCCGGCTGCGTGCTCCACGACGTCCACAAGCAGCCCGCGTTCAAGTTCCGGGACGCGGTCCGCTGGTCGAGCAACATCGTGATGGGCAAGCTCGGCCTGATGCTCGGCAACGAGCGCCTCTACCGCTACGCGACCGCGCTCGGATTCGGCACGCTGACCGGCATCCGCTTCCCCGGTGAACAGAGCGGACAGCTGCGGAGTCCGGATCGCTGGTCGGGTCGCTCGGCGCCCACCATCGCGATCGGCCACGAGATCTCGGTGACGCCGCTCCAGCTGGTGCTCGCCTACGCCGCGGTCGCGAACGGCGGCGTGCTGATGCGTCCGATGCTGGTGCGCGACGTGCGTGCGCCCGACGGACACACGGTGCGGCGCGAGTCTCCGGAAGCCGCCCAGCGCGTGTTCACCGAGAAGACCAGTGCGACCCTGCGCGAGATGCTGCAGGCGGTGGTCGACAGCGGGACCGCCAAGGCGGCGCGGGTTCCGGGACTGGCGGTCGCGGGCAAGACCGGCACCGCGCAGAAGTACATCGCCGAGCAGCGTGGCTACGGCCGCGGGATGTACATTTCATCGTTCGCGGGCTTCGCGCCCGCCCAGGCGCCGCAGCTGGTGGGGGTGGTGGTGATCGACGAGCCGCGCGGCAAGAAATACTACGGCGGCGAGATCGCGGCGCCGGTGTTCCGGCAGATCCTGCTCGACCTGCGCGGACTGCCGTCCGGTCCGCTCGCGCCCGAGGCCGGCGTGATCGCGGCACGGCCGCCGGCGCCCGCGCCGGTGACGGTGCCCGATCTGCGCCTGCTGCCGGCGCGCGCCGCCCAGGGACGACTCGGCGAGCTCGGCCTGCACGCGGTGTTCACCGGCAGCGGTCCGCGCGTGCTCGCCCAGTCGCCGACGCCCGGGCTGGCGATCGAGCGTGGCTCGCGCGTCGACATCTGGCTCGACGCACCGACCGATTCGGTCGGCCGCACGCTGCCCGATCTCGCCGGACTGCCGGTGCGCGAAGCGCTGCGCGAGCTGGGACGCCGCGAGGTCGCGGTGCGCATCATCGGCAGCGGAACCGTGGTGCGGATGGATCCGCCGCCCGGCACGCCGCTGCCGCTCGACAAACCGTGCGTGCTCCGCTGCGAGCGCCGGCCCCGCGTGGCCCCGTCTCCCGCGGACTCGCTGTCCGATCTCAACCGCCTGGCCGCCGCGCGCGTGGGGGGAACCCGGCCGTGACGCTGGCGGCCTTGCTCGAGGACACCGTCGTGCGTTCGGCGCACGGGGACCTCGACCGCGAGGTGGCTGGAGTCGCCTTCGACTCGCGCCGCGTCACCCCCGGCGACGTGTTCTTCGCGCTCGCCGGCACCCGCGCCGACGGCGCTGCCTACGCCGAGCGCGCGATCGCCGCCGGTGCGGTCGCGATCGTCGCGGGCGCCGATCCGGCCGCCGCGCCGCCGGTCGTGTGGGTCGCGGTCGACGAGCCGCGCGCCGCGCTCGCGCTCGCGGCGCGCCGCTGGTACCGCGATCCCGCCGCCACGCTGCGGGTGGTCGCGGTCACCGGCACCAATGGCAAGACCACCACCACTTATCTGATCGAACGGGTGCTCGCTGCCGCCGGCCTGCCGTGCGGGATCCTCGGCACCACCGGCGTGCGGGTCGGCGGGACGTGGCGGCCGGCCGCGCTCACCACGCCCGATCCGCTCGCGCTCCAGGCGCTGCTGCGCGAGATGGCCGACCACGGCGACCAGGCGGTGACACTCGAGCTGTCGAGCCATGCGCTCGACCAGCGGCGCGCGTACGGACTCGACGTCGACGTGGCCGCGTTCACCAACCTGTCCCAGGACCATCTCGACTACCACGGCACGATGGAGAGCTACCTCGACGCGAAGCTGCGCCTGTTCGACGGCCGCAACCTCGACCAGCCACGCCGCCGCCGGACCGCGGTGGTCAACCTCGACGATCCGGCCGGCGCCGCGGTGATCGACGCCGCGCGCACCGGCGGCAGCACCGTGATCACCTACGGCGCGTCCGCCGAGGCCGGGGTGCGGATCGCCGCGGCCGATCCGGTCGCCGCCGGGCTCGCGATCCGCTTCGTGCAGGGCACGCGCGAGATTCCGTTCGTGCTGCCGATGCTGGGCCGGCACAACGCGTGGAACGCGGCCGCCGCGTTCGCGTGCGGCCGTGCGCTCGGGGTCGCGGTCGAGGACGCGGTGGCCGGCCTCGCGGCGATGCCGGGCGTGCCGGGCCGGCTCGAGCGGGTCGACGCCGGACAGCCGTTCGAGGTGGTGGTCGATTACGCGCACACGCCCGATGCGCTCGAGCGCGCGCTCGCCGCGTGCCGCGAGCATGCGCGCGGGCGCGTGCTGCTGGTGTTCGGATGCGGCGGCGACCGGGATGCCGGCAAGCGTCCGCAGATGGGTGCGATTGCGGCGCGCGGTGCCGACCGTGCCTGGGTGACCAACGACAATCCGCGCAGCGAGGATCCCGAGGCGATCGCCGACCAGATCGAGGCGGGCGCCGCCGGCGCGCCGCCCGGACGGATGACGCGACTGCTCGACCGCCGCGCGGCGATTGCGGCCGCGCTCGCAGCGGCCCAGCCCGGCGACGTGGTGCTGATCGCGGGCAAGGGCCACGAGACCACGCAGACGATCGGCGAGCAGGTGCTGCCGTTCGACGACCGGCAGGTCGCGCGCGGGCTGCTGGAAGGACGATCGTGAGCGCGGCGACCTCGGTGACGATCCTGACGCTGCCGCAGCTCGCGCAGTTCGCGGGTGGCGACCTGATCGGCCCGGTTCCGTCCGGTGATCCGACCGCGCGCGAGGCGTGGCTCCGGAGCGGGATCGAGGGCGTCAGCATCGACACGCGCACGATTGCGGCCGGCGACCTGTTCGTGCCGCTGCGCGGCGGCAGCGCCGACGGACACCGCTTCCTCGCCGACGCGTTCGCGCGCGGCGCGGCCGCGGCGCTGTGCGAGCGCAGCGCCTATCCCGGGTGGGAGGGACGCGAGCCGGGTCCGCTGGTGCTGGTCGACGACGCGACCGCCGCGCTCCAGCGGATGGCGAAGCGCTTCCGCGACGACTGGAACGGCCTGCTGGTCGGCATCACCGGCAGCAGCGGCAAGACCACCACCAAGGAGCTGGTGGCGGCAGTGCTCGCGAGCGCCGCGCCGACCCTCAAGACCGAAGGCAATCTCAACAATCACTGGGGCGTGCCGCTGACGCTCCTGCGGCTGCGTCCCACCCATCAGGCCGCGGTGGTCGAGATGGCGATGAGCGGGGCGGGCGAGATCGCCGCGCTCGGCACGATCGCCTCGCCGACCGCGGCGGTGATCACGAACGCGGGACGCGCGCACCTCGGCGGGCCCGGGCTGGGAACGCTGGAAGCGATCGCGCACGAGAAGGCGTCGCTCGCCGACGCGGTGCCCAAGGGCGCGCCGGTGTTCGCGGGCGCCGATTCACCATTGTTGATCGCGGCGCTCCAGGGATCGCGCGCGCGGGTGATCTCGTACGGTCTCGCGGAGGGCGCGATGGTGCGTCCCGAACGGATCGAGGAGCGCGGACCCGACGGCTCGCGCTTCGAAGTCGACGGCTTTCCGCCCGTCCATCTGAAGCTGGTGGGACTCCACCAGGTCGCGAATGCACTCGCCGCGCTCGCAGTCGCGCGCGAGTACCGGATCGATCCGGACGGCGCGGTGGCGGCGCTCGCGGCGGTGCGTCCGACCCGCGGGCGCATGGAAGTGCGGCAGGTGGGCGGTGCGATCCTGCTGATCGATTTCTACAACGCGAATCCCGACTCGATGCGCGCGGCGCTCGACACGCTGGCGCGCTTCGCGCCGGCGCGCCGGCGGATCGCGGTGCTGGGCGACATGCTCGAGCTGGGACCCGACGCGCCCGCGCTGCATCGCGAGAGCGGCGCGGCGGTGCGCAATGCGGAGTTGTGGGTGGTGGGCCGTCACGCGGACGACTACGCCGCGGGCGCGCGGCCGGCCGGTATCGAGGCGCGGATCTTTGCCGACAAGCCCGCGCTCGGCCGGACGCTCGCCGCGGAGCTCGCGCCCGGGACGGTGGTGCTGTTGAAGGCCTCGCGCGGATCGGCGCTCGAGGACGTGCTGGCGGCCCTGCCTCCGGCGGAGGAGTAACCAACTTGTTCTACGAATGGATCTATCCACTTCACGAGATGTCGGGCCTCGGCGGCCTGAACGTTTTCCGCTACATCACCTTCCGCGCTGCCTACGCGGCGATCACCGCGCTGCTCGTGTGCTTCGTGCTCGGTCCGCCGACCATCGAGTGGCTGCGGCGGGTCGGACTCGGCCAGAAGATCCGCAAGGAGGGTCCGCAGGGGCATCTCAGCAAGGCCGGCACGCCGACCATGGGCGGCATCCTGATCGTTGCGGCGATCGTGATCCCGACCCTGCTGTGGGGGAACTTCCACTCACGCCCGGTGTGGCTGGCGCTGCTCGCGACCGTGTGGCTCGGAGCGCTCGGATTCCTCGACGACTATCTGCGGGTCGTGAAGGGCGCGCCCAAAGGTCTGCTCGGCCGCTACAAGCTGGTCGGCCAGATCACGCTCGGCGCGCTGATGGGACTCGTGCTGGTGCTGTGGCCGGAGCCCGGAATGTCGCCGACGATGACCCACGTGCCGTTCCTCAAGTTCCGCTACATCGACTTCGGAGTGCTGTTCGTTCCGTTCGTGATCCTGGTGGTGACCGCGTCGTCGAACGCGGTCAACCTGACCGACGGACTCGACGGACTCGCCTCCGGCCTGGTTGCGATCGCGGCGATCGCGTTCGCCGGCATGTGCTACGTGACCGGCCACGTGAAGTTCAGCTCCTACCTGAACCTCACGCACCTGCCGCAGGCCGCCGAGCTGACCGTGTTCTGCGCGGCGGTGCTGGGGGCGGCACTCGGATTCCTCTGGTACAACTGCCACCCGGCCGACGTGTTCATGGGCGACACCGGATCGCTGTCGCTGGGCGGCGCGCTTGCCGCGGTCGCGGTCCTGATCAAGCGCGAGTTCTGGCTGGTGGTGGTGGGGGGCGTGTTCGTCGCCGAGGCGCTCTCGGTGATCCTCCAGGTGACCTCGTTCAAGGTGCTCGGGCGGCGCATTTTCCGAATGTCCCCGCTCCACCATCATTTCGAATTAGGGGGCTGGGCCGAGTCGCGCGTCGTGCTGCGCTTCTATATCGTGGGCGCCCTGCTCGCGCTCCTGTCGCTCTCGACCTTCAAGCTCCAATGACCATCGACGCCCGCCACCCGCTCCCCGGAACCCGCCCCCTGGTGGTGGGTGCGGCCCGCTCGGGGCAGGCGGCGGCGCGGCTGCTCAAGAACCACGGGCTCGACGTCCTGGTGTGCGACCGGCGAAGCGCCGCCGAGGCCGGCGAGGCGGAGGCCGAGCTGGCGGCGCTCGGGGTCACGCGCCTGTGGGGCCGCGACGATCCCGGGTTGCTCACGGGCCGCGACTTCGTGGTGTGGAGCCCCGGCATCCCGATCGACCACCCGCTGGTCGGCGCCGCGCGCGCGGCCGCGATCCCGGTGATCTCGGAGCTCGAGCTGGGGTTCTTCGCCGCCGCCGCGCCGCTGCTCTGCATCACCGGCACCAACGGCAAGAGCACCACCACCGACCTGGTCGGCGCGCTGCTGCGCGCGGCCGGACGCGAGGTCGGCGTGTGCGGCAACATCGGCCGCGCGATCTGCGACGTCGCGCCGACGATCGGCCCGCAGGGTCTGCTGGTGGTCGAGGTGTCGTCCTACCAGCTCGAGACCGTCGACCGTCTGAAGCCATTCGTCGCCACCTGGCTCAACCTGACGCCCGATCATCTCGAGCGCCACGGCACGTTCGAGGAGTACGGACGCACCAAGCAGCGACTGTTCGAGCGGCAGGACGAGAACGACTGGTCGGTGCGCAACGCCGACGACCCGGCGGTGATGGCGTTCCCGACCGGCGCTGCCCAGCCGCTCACGTTCTCGATCGAGAACCCGGTCGATGAAGGCGTGTTCGTGCGCGAGCAGGCCCTGTGGATCGCATGGCGGGGCGGGGTCGAGCGGCTGCTGCCGCTGGCGTCGCTGACGCTGCGCGGCCGCCACAACCACGCCAACGCCGCGGCGGCGGTCGCCACCGTGCTGCCGCTCGAGATCGCGCCGTCGGTGCTGCGGGGCGTGCTCGAGAGCTACCCGGGGCTCGAGCACCGGATGGAGCCGGCCGGGGTGGTCGACGGGGTCGAGTTCATCAACGACTCGAAGGCCACCAACCTCGATTCGCTGACGGTCGCGCTGGCCAGCTACACGACCCCGGTGGTCCTGATCGCCGGGGGCCGCGACAAGGGGCAGGATTTCCAGCCGCTCGCCGAGACCGTCCGGCGCATGACTTCGTCGGTGATCCTGATCGGGGAGGGGGCCGACCGGATCGCGGCCGCCTGGGCCGGGGCCCGGATCGAGCGCGCCGGCAGCCTGGCCGAGGCGGTCGAACAGGCGCTGGAACGGGCCCGCCAGAACGGAAATGGACACGGAAATGGGCCCCGGACCGTTCTCTTCTCGCCCGGCTGCTCTTCCTTCGATATGTTCCAGGACTTCGAGGACCGCGGACGCCGCTTCAAGGCGGAGGTCCGACGGCTCCAGGGCAGGGAGGCCCGCACGTGAACCGAGGTGACCGCTGGCTGCTGATTCTTCCGCTCGCGCTGACGGCGTGGGGCGTCGTGATGGTGTATTCGTCGAGTGCCATCCTCGGCATCACCCGCTACCAGGACCCCGACTACTTCCTCGTGAAACAGCTGATCCGCGCCGGACTCGGCGTGGCGGCGATGCTCGCGTGCGCCAAGCTGCGGCTGCGGGCGCTCCACGCGGTCACGCCGTGGCTGTATGGGATCGCGGTCGGGATGCTGGCGGTGGTGGTGGTGGCCGGCTCGATGTCGAACGGCGCCACCCGCTGGCTCAAGCTCGGGTTCCTGACCCTGCAGCCGACCGACCTCGCGCGCCTGGCGTGCGTGGCGATGCTCGCGTGGTGGATGCGGCGTCACCCGCCGGCCGAATCGGGCCTGGTCCGCGGGATGTTCGCGCCGCTCGGCCTGGTCGGCGTCCTGTCGGGCCTGATCCTGCTCCAGCCCAACCTGAGCAGTGCCGGCCTGCTGCTCATGACCGGTCTCGGCATGCTGTTCCTGGCCGGCGCGCGGGTCCGCCACCTGTTGATTCCGGTGGGCGTCGGCGCGTCGGCGGTGGTGGTGATGCTCGCAACCCATCCGTACCAGATGAAGCGGGTGGCGACGTTTACCGGTTTCCTGCTGCACGGCGATCTCGATTCCCGGGGCGCCGGCTGGCAGCTCGATCAGTCGTTGATCGCGATCGGTTCCGGCGGCTGGCTCGGCCGCGGTCTCGGCGCGGGTCTCCAGAAGTACCTGTTCCTGCCCGAAGCCCACACCGACTTCATCTTCTCCATCCTGGGAGAGGAACTCGGATTCGTGGGCGCGACTTTGCTGCTGGTCCTGTTCGCCCTCTACCTGTGGCGCGGCATGCGTGCCGCGGCCCGGGCGACCGATCCGTTCGCCCAGATGCTGGCGGGCGGGATCACGCTGCAGATCGGGCTCTACGCATTGATCAATCTCGCAGTGGCGACCGGACTGGCGCCCACGACCGGACTTCCTCTTCCGTTCGTGAGCTATGGCGGCTCGGCTCTGCTCGTGAACCTGGCGGCGGCGGGACTTCTGTACCGCGTCAGCTCGGGTAACGAGGAGGCCGAGGCGCTCGCGCGTCAGCGTTGGTCGCGGGAGGCTTCATGAAGGTTCTGATCGCCGGTGGAGGCACCGGTGGCCATGTCTATCCGGGGATCGCGGTCGCCGAAGAACTCGCGCGGCTGCGTCCCGAAGCGCAGGTGGTGTTCGTCGGCGGCGTGCGCGGTCTCGAGGCGCAGGCGGTGCCGGAGGCCGGATTCCCGATCCGCTACGTGATGGTGCGTGGCTTTCCGCGCAAACAGTGGTGGCGGTGGCCGGGGGCGGTGCTGGCGAACGTGATCGGCCTGATCCAGTCGATGTGGGTGGTGATGACCGAGAAGCCCGACGTGGTGCTCGGCACCGGCGGCTACGTGAGCGGACCGGTGTCGCTCGCCGCGGTGCTGCTCGGACGGCGGCTGGTGCTGCAGGAGCAGAACAGTGTGCCGGGGCTCACCAACCGGCTGCTCGCGCGGATCGCCGACCAGGTCCACCTGTCGTTCACCGAGTCACGCGCCTACTTCGCCCGCAAAGACAACCTCCGCATCACCGGCAATCCGGTGCGGTCGTTCATCCTCGGCGGCGAGCGCGACGTCGCGGTCCGTCACTTCGGCCTCGCCGACGGCCGTCCGACCGTGTTCGTGTTCGGCGGCAGCCGCGGCGCGCGGCGCATCAACGAGGCGGCGATCGAGGCGATGCGGCGGCTCAAGGGCCGGGTCGACGTCCAGTTCATCCTCCAGACCGGCCGCGAGGACTTCGAGTCGGCGCAGAAGCAGGTCACCGACGAGGGACTGCCGGCCAAGGTGATGCCGTTCCTGCGCGAGATCCATCTCGCGTACGCGGCCGCCGAACTGCTGGTGTGCCGCTCGGGCGCGATGACGCTCGCCGAGCTGGCCGCGTGCGGGACCCCGGCGATCCTGATTCCCTATCCGTTCGCCGCCCACAACCACCAGGAGATCAACGCGGCCAACCTGGTCGAGCGCGGCGCGGCGACCCTGATCCCCGACGCCGACCTGTCCGGCGAGCGTCTGGCCAAGGAAATCGCTCATCTCTTGTCGGATCGGCAATTGTTGCGCAGGATGTCGGCTCACGCCCGCACCTTCGCCCGGCTCGACGCCGCCGAGCGCCTGGTCCGGAGCCTGGAAGCGCTGGGCAGTCCGGCCCCCGCCGAGACCGAGGCAGCGGAACGGCACATGGAGGGCTAGTGTCCTGTCCCAGTGGTAGCTCATCGATTCCACCGGTGCTCGCGGCCCCAGCCTGCGTTGCTCCTCCTCGACGTATCTTCCGATACGTCTTCGTCGTCACGCCTTGTCCGGGACCGCGATCCCTCGGCGGATATCGACGAGCTACCACTGGGACAGGACACTGAATGTACGGACGCACCCATCGCATCCACATGATCGGCATCGGCGGCTCCGGCATGTCGGGAATCGCCGAGGTGCTGCTCACGATGGGCTACCAGGTGTCCGGCAGCGACCTCAAGCAGGGCGAGGCGACCGAGCGGGTGGTGACGCTCGGCGGCCGGGTGTTCACCGGCCACGGCGCCGCCAACGTCGAGGGCGCCCAGGTGGTGGTCCATTCGACCGCCGTCCAGCACGACAACCCCGAGCTGGTCGCCGCCCGCGCGCTCGGGATCCCGGTGATCGGCCGCGCCGAGATGCTGGCCGAGCTGATGCGCATGAAATACGGGGTCGCGGTGGGCGGGGCCCACGGCAAGACCACCACCACCTCGATGGTCGCGGAGGTGCTCGCCCGCGGCGGACTCGATCCCACCGTGGTGGTGGGCGGTCGCCTGCGTGCGATCGGCGCCAACGCGCGGCTCGGCCACGGCCAGTTCCTGGTCGCCGAGGCGGACGAGAGCGACGGCTCGTTCCTGCGGCTCGCTCCGGCGGTCGCGGTCATCACGAATGTCGATCGCGAGCACATGGACCACTACGGAACCCTTGAGGAACTACGGCAGGCCTTCGTATATTTCGCCAATCGGGTTCCGTTCTACGGCGTGACCGTCCTGTGCGTCGACGATCCCGAGGTGCGGGGCCTGCTGCCGCGCGTGACCAAGCGGATCCTGTCCTACGGGACCCGGCCCGAAGCCGATGTGCGGGCGGAGGACATCCGACTCCTGCCGCACGGTTCGCGCTTCCGGGTGCGCGTGCAACAGCGGGAGCTGGGCGAGATCGAGCTGCAGGTGCCGGGGCGGCACAACGTGCTGAACGCGCTCGCGGCAACCGCGGTCGGGCTCGAGGTGGAAGTCGGTTTTGGGCACATTGTCGAGGCACTCGGCGGTTTTCACGGGGTCGCCCGGCGGTTCGAGACCCGCGGGGAGCGGGCGGGGGTGCGGGTGGTGGACGACTATGCCCATCATCCGACAGAAATCTTGGCCACCCTCGCAGCTGCCCGGGGACTTGGCGGCCGGCGGCTGGTATTATTCCAGCCTCATCGCTTCAGTCGGACCCGGGAGCTGCTCAAGGAATTCGGAGCCGCGTTCGGGGATGCCGACCGCGTGTGGGTGCTGGACGTGTATCCGGCCGGCGAGAAGCCGATCGAAGGCGTCACGGGACGGACGGTGGTCGAGAGTGCGCGCGAGCAGGGTGCGGCGCATCTCGAGTTCGCGCCGGACCCCGAGGCGGCAGTGGCAGCGATCGCCGCCGAGGCACAGGCCGGCGACACGGTATTGACGCTCGGCGCCGGCGACGTATGGCGGATGGGCGACGAAGTGCTGGAACGGCTGGGGGCCCGCAAGGCAGCGGACACCGGTCGCGCAATCGCGGGCGCCTGACGCCCGCACCGGTCCCGGACGGACCGGAGGCAGTCGGTAACGGCTCCAGGGCTTGGGGCCGTCGAGGGAGCAAGGGATGGCTCTGTACCAGGGACGGGCGCTCCACAGCGGGAGCCGGCCGAGACGGCCGGCGGGCCTGCTCCGCCGTATCGCGCGGGTGGCGGCTGTCCTGCTGGTGCTCGCCGCACTTGCCCACGTTCCGTGGGGAACGCTCCGGTCCCGGCTCGCGAAGGTGACCGACGTGCGCGTCGAGGGGACGCGCTACCTCGATCCCGCCCAGGTGATCGAGATCGCCGGCATCCGCAGGGGCGACGACCTGTTCGCGATCGACCGCGCGCGCGCGCGCCAGGCGCTGCTCCTCCAGCCGCGCATCCACGAGGCGCAGGTGACGCGCCGTCCGCTGCGCGGGATCGAGATCGCGGTGGTCGAGCGCCAGCCGGTGCTGGTGGTGCCGCATGGCGTGCCGTGGGAGATCGACTCGGCCGGCGTGCTGCTCGATCCGCTCCAGCGCGGCGTGACCGCCGACGTGCCGCTCCTGATCGGATCCGAGGTCCAGGACCTCAAGGCCGGCACCCACGTGCGCTCGCCCGAAGTTCAGCGCGGTCTCGCGTGGGCCCGTTCGCTCGCGCGCCGCGAACTCCAGTTGAGCGGCCAGGTGTCGGAGATCGACGTCTCGGATCCGCTTCGTACCGCTCTCACTCTGCTCTCGGGCACCCGCGTGGTGGGGCCGGCGTGGCCGCCGTCGCTCCAGCGTCTGTCGGCGCTGCGCGTGGTGCTCAACGATCTCGAACGAAAAGGAACCCCTGCCGAGGAGGTGGACGTGCGCTTCGACCGCCAGGTCATCGTGCGCCCCGCCACCCTGCCTGCGGCGGGCCCCGGCACGGACCGCGGATGACCTTCGGGAGGTGATGACCCTCATGCCACCTGCAACTCGCACTCACGTTGGACTCGACATCGGCACGACCAAGATCTCGTGCATCATCGCGGAGCACAAAACCGGCGGCGAGCTGACGATCGTCGGCGTCGGCAATGCGCCGAGCGAAGGACTCAAGCGCGGGGTGGTGGTCGATCTCGAGAAGACCGTCGCCAGCATCCAGCGCGCGGTCGACGAGGCCGAGCGCATGGCCGGCATCGAGGTCCGCTCCGCCAGCGCCGGGATCGCCGGTGACCACATCCGCAGCATCAACAGCCGCGGCGTGATCGCGGTCTCGCGCAAGGACAACGAGATCTGCGCCGCCGACGTCGATCGCGTGATCGAGGCGGCCAAGGCGATCGCGATCCCGATGGATCGCGAGATCATCCACGTGATCCCGCAGGAGTTCACGGTCGACGACCAGGCCGGCATCAAGGATCCGGTCGGCATGAGCGGCGTGCGGCTCGAGGCCGAGGTCCACATCATCACCGGCGCGGTGACCTCGGCGAAGAACATCTGCCGCGCGATCCAGCGCGCCGGGCTCAAGGTCCAGGACCTGGTGCTCGAGCCGCTCGCCTCGAGTCACGCAGTGCTGGGCCGCGACGAGCGCGATCTCGGCGTGGTGATGCTCGACATCGGCGGCGGCACCACCGACGTGGCGGTGTTCTTCGAGGGCTCGATCCGCCACACCGCGATCGTGCCGTACGGCGGCTCGAACGTGACCAACGACATCGCGATCGGTCTGCGCACGCCGATCGACAAGGCGGAGATGCTCAAGATCCAGCACGGCTGCGCGCTCGCCGCGCTGGTGTCGTCGAGCGACGGGGTGGCGGTGTCCGGAGTCGGCGGCCGTGCCGACCGCGAGATCTCGCGCCACGTGCTGGCGTCGATGATCGAGCCGCGGATGGAGGAAATCTTCTCGATGGCGAACCGCGAAGTGAAGAAGAACCACTTTGCGGAACTGCTCGGCGGCGGGGTGGTGCTCACCGGTGGCACCTCGCTGATGCCGGGCGTCCAGGAGCTGGCCGAGCAGGTGTTCGAGATGCCGGTCCGGCTCGGCGCGCCCAACGGGCTCGGCGGGCTCGGCGCCAACGTCGCGGATCCGCGATTTTCGACCGGCGTGGGGCTGGTGCTCCACGAAGTGCTGCAGGAGACCGGAGAATCACACGGAAAGGAACGTCCAATGTCGCAGTCGGACCGGCGGAATTTCTTCGACCCACGCCGCTGGTTCGGGGAGTTGTTCTACTAGATGCGGAAGGTCGCCGAATCACGCAAACGCCGCTCGGCGCGGCACACGGAGGTGCATCAAACCATGTTCGAACTCGAAATCGAGTCCCAGGCCACGGCACGACTCAAGGTCGTGGGCGTCGGCGGAGCCGGCGGAAATGCGGTCAACCGGATGATCGGCGCAGGATTGCGCGGCGTCGAATTCATCAGCATCAACACCGACATCCAGGCGCTCAATCAGTCGCTGGCGCCCGGACGTCTCCAGGTCGGAGTTGCGACCACGCGCGGTCTCGGCTCGGGCGGCGATCCGTCGCAGGGCCGGCGCTCCGCGGAGGAAGACGAGCAGCTGATCGCCGACTCACTGACCGGCGCGGACATGGTGTTCGTGACCGCCGGCATGGGCGGCGGCACCGGCACCGGCGCGGCGCCGGTGGTGGCGCGGCTCGCCAAGGCGACCGGCGCACTGACGGTCGCGGTCGTCACCAAGCCGTTCACGTTCGAAGGCCGGCGCCGTCAGCGTCAGGCCGAGGAAGGCCTGGCGGAGCTGCGCGCCGAGGTCGACACGCTGATCGTGATCCCCAACGAGCGGCTGCTCGCGGTGGTCGACAAGGGCACCTCGCTCAACGATGCGTTCGGCGTCGCCGACGAGATCCTGCTCAAGGCGACCAAGGGCATCTCGGACCTGGTCACGGTGCCGGGACTCGTGAACCTCGACTTCGCCGACGTGAAGGCGGTGATGTCGAACCGCGGCAACGCGCTGATGGGCACCGGCCGTGGCTCGGGTCCCAACCGCGCGATCGAAGCCGCGCAGTGTGCGGTGTCGAGTCCGCTGCTCGAGGACGTCTCGATCGCGGGCGCCGAGGGCGTGCTGGTGAATATCACCGGCGGCCGTGACCTCACGCTCCACGAGGTCAACGAGGCGTCGAGCGTGGTCGTGCAGGCGGCGGGCGAGGAGGCGAACGTGATCTTCGGTGCCGTGATCGACCCCAACATGGACGGGGAGATCGTGATCACCGTGGTCGCGACCGGCTTCGGTCACCGCGAGGCGCGGCTCACGCTGGTCGACAAGACCCGCATGCGGGTCGAGGAGACCGACGACTACATCCGTCCCCAGGTGATGCGCGATGAGGCGCAGGCCAAGGGCAAGCCGTGGAGCCGGGCGGCCTCGCGCGAAGGTTCGCTCGAGGTTCCGACCTTCCTGCGCAAGCAGATGGACTGAAGCCCCGGAATTGGTGGCGGGATCCCCACCCCGCCGCCATTCCGGAAGCTCCCCCGTGACCCTGCTGTCGACGCTGTTCCGGTGGCGGCACAACCGCCATTACGACCGCGGCCTCGAGCACTTCGCGCGCGG
>Ga0210380_10000411_pt1 | contig 19647 bp, 43 predicted proteins | sample PLM4_5_coexredo_FD_155476 | JGI IMG/M metagenome (GOLD analysis project Ga0210380, IMG submission 155476) | Groundwater sediment microbial communities from an aquifer in East River, Colorado, USA - PLM4_5_coex redo | ecosystem: Environmental > Terrestrial > Soil > Riparian zone | place: USA... | reverse complement strand
TGCTCAGGTTCTTGAACAGGCGCTCCTGGGCTGTCTCCCAGTTGCCCCCGCCCTTGCCGCCACCGCCGCCCTTCCAGCCGCCACCCCCACTGCTCTGCGACTTGGTGAAGGCGACCTCGCCGGTAGCGATGATGGTGGCACGGTCGAGCGTGCCAGCCCAGTCGGCGTTCTTGGTACTGGGGCTGATGACCAGCTCGCACAGCTGGCCCTTGGCCTTCTCCACGAAGTCCTTGGCTGCGGCGGCGTCCTGCTTCCAGGCCATCGCCTGGTTGCCGTGGTAGTCGCCGCCGTCACCGGCTACGTCGAAGTCCTCCTCAAACTCCAGCCGGTAGTAGTCCTTCCCATCGGGCTGGACCGCCCGCATGGGTGTTGCCTGCAACGTGACCGGGTTGGCCATGTCCTACTCCCTTCTCGATGTGGCAAGTTTACATGCTGGTACTGACGTGCTTGGGGGTGCGTGGAGCGCACGGGTCCATGATGCGGCCATGCCCCGACGGCAGCGAGTGGTTACGCGCCTTGGGTGTCCGATTCTGCATCATGTCGTGGTCCCCTCCGCAGCGGGGTAACACCGCTGGTTCACAGGGGTTGCCACTTCACCGGGAGGCCAGTGAGGAACACGCTCGGACGGCGTGCCTGACGAGACAGGGCCAAGCCCTGCCTCACTGGAATACGGCAGTGCCCGTTCGACCGAATCATCCACGCCCCAGCACCCCCAAGTTGCTAGCTTGCCTCGGGCTTGCGCAGCGCCTTCAGCGCCACCTTGATGGCGTCCACCTCTGCGGCCAGCTGCTCGGACTGCTCCACCAGCTGCTCCAGACGCCGTACGCGCTCGTCCAGCTGCTTCAGCAGTGCCTCGGCCCCATCGGCTGACACGTACAGGTCGGGGTTGCGCCAGGCCCCCTCGCGGGGCAGGGGCTTGGGCTTCACCAGGCTGTCCACCGTCAGGCCCACCTCGTTGGGAGGTGAGGGCGCGACGGCGGCGTCAGCCTTGTGCTGCTTGGCACCCCCAGAACTGGGGTGACGGTGGAACGCAGCCTGCCGCTCCGTCATCTCGGCGTCACCGGGGGGTCCGTACCGTACCGACACGCGCTTGCCCACCTTGGCGATGAGGCCAGCCTTGGCCAGGTCGGTGGCAGCGCAGCTGACCGTAGAGGATGACACGCGCAGCTTCTCGGCGTACCAGCGGGGGTGCTCCCAGGGTCGCTCCAGCACGGCCTGCAGCAGCACGTACTGCCCGCCCGTGATGAGCTTGCCCTGCACCACCTGCTGGTGCTCGCGTGCGCTCTCGTGGATGCCCCGGGCACGCTGGTTGTGGAACCGCTGCCCGCACCCCGCGAACCGGCACTGCCACTTGTGGCGTACGTCGCTGGCCAGCACGCTGGCCATGGCCTCGGCCTCAGCGGCCTCGCGGTTGACGCGGGCGCTGTGCTGGGAGGGAGCGTCGCCGGGGTCCTTCCAGTTGCTGTTGTCGGGGGCGTTGGCGGGCACTGCCCAGCCGCCACCCTTGCCGCTGGGGTTGGCCACCGAGGTGAAGCCGTTGGCCCGCAGGTAGGGTTTCACGCGGTTGGCCACTTCCTCGGCCTTGTCCAGGTCCCGGGTGGGGAACAAGCCCAGCAGGGCCAGCTTGGTGCTGCCCCAGTAGACGGCCTTGCCAGCCACCAGGGGTTCCCCAGTGTTCTCGTACATGTACATGGCAACGAACAAGGCGATGCCGCTAACGTGCATCTGCTTCTCCGCGCGGTTCAGGTCCTCCAGCTTGGCTGTGACCATGGCGTTTCCTCCTTCTCTGGTTGGCAACGTGGCAAGCATACCACGGGGTGCGTACCACCCGCACGCAGCGGACAGTACGCACCTCCATGGCAGCCTTACAGTGCGTCTATCGGAGTGACCTGAGCGGTCAACGCCGACAGCGGGCGGTTGGGCTTGCCGTCATCTCGCAGCGGGCGCACCGTGGACTGCATGCGCCAGCAGCTGATAGCGGCCACCGCATCCACGAACTTCATGGCCTCGGCCAGGTTCGTGGTCACGCTGAACTCGCCCTCCCCGTCCTTCCCATCGGGGTTGTAGCTCTGTAGGAACACCCGCTGAGGCTGACCCTCGCTGTCGGTGCCCTGCAGGATGAGCACGAACTTGCTCGGGCGGTTCGGCTTCACGGGCACTCCACCTCCCTCACGGAGTCGATGTCGGCCAGCACGACCACGACTGGGTCGTAGTCCCCCTTGCGCGTGGCCTGCAGGCGGGCTGAACGTGCGCCGGTCAGGGGGTCAGGGAACACCCCCTGGCACACGTACGAGGTGTGTGAGGCCTCGCGTCGTTGGCGTATCTCGTAGCAGCCGCCGACCTTGATGTCCTCCGGTGTCATCGGGCCAGCTCCAGCGCCTTGTTCAGCGCCCGGGTCTTGACCTCCTGCCGGTACCCGAACATGGCATCCTGCGCCGCGATGCGGGACTCCTGCCCCGCCCGGTTGTGGCCACGGCGGTAGTCCTCCAGCTCCACGACGGAGTTGTAGAGGCCCCACAGCGTCCCTGCCGCAGCGGGGCTGTCCATGCCGGTGCCCTCACCGTTGAACAGGGTGCGTGCCGCCTCGCGGAACACGAGGCTGCGGTCGCGCCTGCGCTCCCACTCCCGGGTGCGCAGTGCCACCACGGGTGCGGGCGCATCCTCCCTGGGCCGACGTGGCTCCGGGTAGGCGGCGCTCAGCACCCTGTCGATGGTGTTGCCCGCTGCCTCCGTGGCTGCGAGCGTCTGGTACTGGTCGCGGACGAGGTACTTGCGGTCCTGCAGCTGGCCGTACATGTCGCTCAGCCAGTCGCCCAGCCGCTCCATGGCACCCTCGTCGTGGCGCACCCGGTAGATGTTGTTGGCCCCTGCCTGGGCGATGGCCAGGGTGTTGGCGCACACCACCCGCAGGTCCCACTCTTCCACGCTGGCGCTGCGGCCCCCGTCCATGGGTGCCACCACGCCCAGGTAACGCTCGACTTCCTCGCCCCGCACGTCGATGGAGTCCATCTTGGTGGTGAGGAAGAACAGCTCACCCTTGCCGAGGAAGCCCATGGTTTCGACGTGCTTGGCCACCTTGCTATCCCAGGCTTCGACCACCTGGGTGGGCGGCACCAGCTCGTACTCGCTGCCGACCAGGCCCATGGTGACGAACTCACCGCCCTCGGTGTCAGGGAACCGCAGGATGGCGCGGTTGCCCAGCTGCATGGGCTTGGGCTGCGGCAGGATGACCGGCCCGCCCGGTGTGTGCGTCAGCGGCGGCATGGCGTACACCGGAGCCAGCGTGTACCCCGGTGCGTCGAGCATGTCCAGCGCCTGACTGGCGCTGTACTCTTCCTCGCTGACGATGCCCAGCCGGTGCCACGCGGGCACCCGCAGGGAGTAGAACCGTTCGGCGTAGATGCTTGCAGGCATGTTGTCCCCCTTCTGGCGCTAGATGTAGCGCCGGGTCGTGATGGTGGCGCGCTCCGCACGGTTGCGGTCAGCGGCCTCTTTCGGTCCCAGCAGCTGGAAGTACCCCGGCACGTACCCGGCGTCCTCCGTGAGCTGGATGTCCTCCGTGCGCATGCGGTACACGGGGGTGTGTTCGGCGGCGAGCTTCATCGACTTGCGCATCTCGCGCACCCACTGGGCCATGCTCGGCCCATCGGGGAACTCGATGACGAGGCGCACCTTGTCGGTGGCCAGCTGGAACAAGCGGCACAGGTTCGGGCCGCACTCCATGCAGAACCCGTCGCCCTGGTTGGGCAGCACGCTGTGCTCCACGCGCTGGTGGCTGCACACGCAGCGGTCAAGGTCGCGTTCGCTGTCCCTCTGGGCAGCACCTGCGGCCTCCAGGTGGGCCACGATGTCGTCGTCAGCCGGGCTGTTGTTCTTGCCGATGATGGTCATGTTCAGCACGCCTCTCCTGTGTTGAGGCCACGGGTGGCCTCTCGGATGCTTGCGGTGGCCTGGTCCAGGTAGCTGCCGCTGGCGTCGAAGTCGGCCGAGAGAACCGAGTCAGCCGCTTGGTCGATGAGGCTGGCAGCGGTCAGCAGCGGCTCGCTGATAGCGGGCGTACCGGAGGCGTACCCGGCAGCGTCGCGGGTGTAGTTGGCCGCGTTGTTGAAGTGCATCGCTACGCCGCTCACGTCGTACGTCTCGGCGCTGTCGGTCGCGGCCAGCAGCTCCTGCTTGCCTGCCTCCATGGACGAGGTCAGCCCGTCGTAGTCCACGCACACGGCGGGCGTGGTGCTGCCCACGTTGCCCGAAGCGGGCGTGCTGGCAGCGGACGGGGTCTGCTCCTTCTGGGTGAACGCACCGATGGCGGCGAGGCCCAGGATGCAGGCGACGACCCACGGAACCCAGTTGCGGTTCTTGCTCTCCACGATGGGAGGGACGGGCATGTTCGGTGTCTGGTTCATGTTGCCTCCTTCTGTGCCAGTGGCAGTGCAAGCATATGCACTACCACTGACACGTGGTTAGGCTGCCACTTACGTGACAGCGAGAACGTGGACCCAGCGCTCGTCGCTGGTGACCAGCATGGTTACGTGCCCCTCCTTGAGGGACTGCCGCACGCAGTTCTTGGTGCCCCGGCTGGCGTCCAGGTCATCGTGAAACGCAAGCGTGATGACCTGCTCGCCCTCCTTCTCGGCTGCCGCACGGAGCATGCGGCGGTTGCGGGCAGGGCCAGCAGCCCTACCGTGTGGCCCACCCAGGTGGCGGGCGCTGAACGGGTGCTCAGCGTCTCCCGGGTTGAGCATCGGTACCTGACAGGCGTGCCCGGTGCTGCGCTCGTAGTCGTCGCAGTTCCAGTACGCATCGAACGTGACGTACGCACGGTTCAGGTGCTCGCACACCTTCTTGACCATGGCGTCCACCCCGGTGGGGCAGTCCCCCACGATGATGCGGCTACCCTCGGGCAGCTGCCGCAGGGCGAACAGCACGGGCCGCTCGGGGAACGGCTCGCGTGTGCCACTGACGACCACCGCGAACGGCACGCGGGGCAGGAACAGCTTGCCCAGCGGGTACTGCTCAGAAAGCGTGATGGTCATGGCGTTACCTCCCTTCGTTCTGTTGGCGGTACGTGGCTAGCTTACCACGTGGTTGCGTTACCTACTGTTCCTCCTTCCTGATGGATGCCTCCACCCCACCCAGGGCGTCGAGGTACCGCTGGTTCACCACTGGTTCGTCCACCAGCACGACCACTGCCTTGAACGGCATGAAGTCCTCCGGTTCGCGGTACAGCTTCAGCTCCAGCTTGCCTGCACCCAGACTCTCGGCTCTGTCGAACAGGTCCTTCAGCGTGGAGAACAGCACTTCTTCGTTGGTCATAGTTCCTCCAGCCAGACCACGTCGTCGTGGACAGTGACGGCCCCGAGCAGTTGACCCCGCTCGTCATTGTCATCGAGGCCCCCTTCCTTCCTGTCCTCGTTCTGGACCGCTGCGTACTCGACCACGTAGTTGGCTTGTGGGCCGTTCACTTGGACCCACGCATCGGGCTGGTCCCGCTTGTAGACCAGGGCCATCTCCTTCGCGGAGGCAGCTTGGTCGCTGCCGTACACCTTGCGGTCGTTCACGAGCACCTCGTACCTGCTCATGCCCTCACCTCGCTTTCCATGTTGGGGGCGTGCACTTGGCCCTCGATGCAGGTTCGGTAGGCCCACACCTGGCCCAGCCTGAGCGGCGCGCTGTCGAGCAGCCACGCCTTCTCAAACGGGTGCCACTTGAGCCGGGCGCTGCACCGCTTGCATCGCCGGATGGTCATGCCTGCACCACCTTGCGGCGGGGCGGCACGGCCCACAGCGTGACCATGAGGTACGCGGTGGACACGGGGTTGATGTACCAGTCCCGCTCGATGACGCTCCATCCCTTGGCCACCAGCAGGTCGCGGGCGTGGGTAACGGCGTCGTCCACGGTGGACGGCACCAGCTTGTAGACGCGGACGGCACCCTGCACGGGCGCGCCAGCAGTGATGGCTCTAGCCATGGTTGTCCCCCTTCTCTAGCGCACGTCGGAGAGCACGGCGGATGGCCCGCTTGATGACTACCCGCTGACGTGCGGCCTCGACTTCCTCGGGTGGAAAGAACGGCCCCTTGGGGCACGTGCAGAACTGTCCCCCGTAGCAGTTCATGCGGTGTCCCTGTCGGCGAGCTGCACGCCCAGGCTGGCCATCAGCTGGTCGTGCAGTGATACCACGGCGGGCCGCACGGGCGCGGGCTGGTTGGTCAGGTGCAGCTGGTCCAGCGGCACGCCGATGGCGACGAGGTTGCCCCGCCTGATGTTGGCCACCTGGCGGTCGGCCTTGCGGTAGGTGACGGCGTAACGTGCCACCACCGTGCCAACGCGCTCGTCGCCCCACGCACCCGCCACCCGCGTGCCCACCTTCATGGGGTCGGCGGGCTTGGCGGGCGCGGACTTCTTCTTGGATGCGGTCTTGGTCTTGGTCATGGTCATCGCTCCTTTCGGTACTGGTCCCACGCCTGGATGAAGCACCCCACCACTAGGCAGGCTGCCACCACCAGCGCGACGTTCCAGATGAGTGCGAACGGGTTGCCTGAGTTCCAGTGCGCTGTGCCGCCTTGTGCAGCGGCCAGCACTACGTACTGCAGTGCGTCGTATGTGATGTTCACCACCTCCTTCATGCTTCCTTGGCAGTGCTGTCGCTGGGCAGCACCCGCAGCAGCCCCTGGTCGTACACGCGGACCCAGAGGTCACCCACGAGCACGTCCTCCCAGTCCATGTCGCCCGTGCGCTCCAGGTGCTCGTCCTCCATGGCCATGTCCTCCAGCTCACCGGGGTCGGTGATGAGCGTCCAGTCCTCCTTGCTGAACGTGGTTTCGTTCACCTGTTCGGACAGCCACCGCCCACCTGCGGCGGTGAGTACGCCGTCCTTGTCGAGATAGCCCTTGTCCTGGGCTGTCTCCCACAGCTCCTGCGCTTCCTCTGGGGAGCTGCGCTCGGCCAGCTGCTGCTTGGCCAGGTCGGTGAGGTCCAGCTGCACCTCGGCTCTGGTAGCGGGCGACATGCCGGGGTGGATGGCGGGCTGGTCCAGCATGTACACGCCGTTCGGCCCCAGCTTCCAGCGGTGAGCCTGCTTCTTGCTGGTGGTCTTGGGCTGGTACTGCGCGGCCATGTTGGTAGCCAGCGTCGTGCTCTTGGCAGCGGGCACCTCGGTCGCCTTCGGCTTGTGGAAGTACCCACCCGGCTTCGGCTCGTAGTTCTTGGTGGGTGCCCACACCTTCTTGGGTCGGCGGGCTTCCTCCCACGCCTCCACCCGGTCCAACGCCTCGACCAGCGCCTCCTTGGGCAGGCCGAAGTGGTCGTACCCGTCCCGCAGGCTGCTCAGGTACAGCTGGGTGGGGTACTCCTGCTCGGTGTCGTTCATGGCGTACACCAGCGCCACGGCTGGGCCGTGTGCGGTGTGCACCTCCACCTCGTAGCGGGAGTAGAGGAACGGGTAGCCCTCGTAGCGGTCCAGCGCACGCAGGTCGCGCTCGCTGATGGACCACAGTGCACCGAGAACCTGCTTGCCCTTGGCTGCCTGCACGTCGGCCACCCCACGGAACACCAGCTCGTGCTCTGGCAGGGCTGCCACACACACGGGCACGGCATCCGGGCAGCGCCGCCGCATCTGCGGGACGTGCAGGTTGCTGCCGTAGGCGAAGTACACAGCCCGCCCACGCTGGTTGAACGTGACGTTCGGCGCACCCTTGGGGTGCTTCTTGGCTCGTTTCATATGCGCCTCCTTGGCGTCGGTTGCGTTGTAAGTTTACCATATGGTGCAAACACCACCACATGGCTTGTGCTACAGCGGGTTACGTTTCAGTCCGTAGCAGGCTCGGATTCCTCTACCACGTGGTACTCCACCATGCCGAACCTACCCTGCAGTTCCGGGCGGGCACGCTGGTAGTCCATCTCCTGCTGGGCCTCGGCCCTGCTGGTGTAGGCGGTGACGTTCGTGCGCAGCCACCCGGTCTTGCCGGGGTGCCGCCACTCCACGTACCACACCATCACCAGACCGCCTTCAGAATCTGCCACAGGACGTAGCAGATGGGCAGCAGGATGACGAGTGCGCCCAGGCTCATCAGCAGTGAGCCGATGGCCTTGAGCAGTTCCACGAGCTGGTTGTTGTTCATGGCTTGCCTCCTTCGTACGGTCCATCCGTACGTGGCGGGGCACTGTGTGCCCCACCATCTACGGACGTTCCTCGTCCCACGCCACGGTGCTCATCGTCACCATGGCGATGCGTAGCGGTGGGGCGTTGCGGTAGCGGCGCTCCTTCCGCAGCGATGCTTCCGCTTCCGCCCCCGTCTCGTGCTCAGCATCGTCGTACCGCACCCACCTGCGGGTGACTGCGTTCTCGTACTGCAGCACGTAGAACGTGCGGATGGTGCGTTCCATCACAGGCTCCGTGAGCGGAAGTTCGGGCTGCTGTTGCTGCGCCCCGTGCTGGGGTACGCATCGTCGTACTCGCGCACCGTTTCCAGCAGGAACATGGCCAGGCGGAACGCAGCGTTGCGGTCCATCTCCACGCCCAGCACAGCACGGCGCTCGTCCCGGTCGCGGCTGCCGTTGTCGTGCCCCTCGCGGGCCAGCTCGATGCTCTCCACCCGTGGGTCCACGTCGAAGTTGAGCGTGAACACGAACTTGCCCTTGCGGTTGGCGAACCCCTGGTTGGGCACGCCGTCGATACCGCCGTGCCCCGTGCCCTTGAACGGGAGCACGGGGAGCGGACGGTCTACGGTGAACAGGCTGCCCTCAAGCAGCCCGTCCCGGTTCTTGCGGAGTCCTTTGGTCATGGCCTTGCCTCCCTTCGGGCACGAAGCCCGTCGCGTACGCCGGTAACTACCCCGGCGATGATGTGGTAGACGATGATGCCGAGCGGCACCACCACGATGACCCAGGCGCGGTTCATACCGGAGCCACCTTGCCGTGCGTGTACCCCGTGGCCACCAGTGCCATCGGCCCCACGCCAGGGTCGCTACCCTGGTCCTTCCAGCGGCTCGCTTCCTCCCGCAGGCAGAGGATGGCGGTGTTGCCCAGGTCGCGGGCAATCACGTTCGGGCTGGTGTCGTTCAGGTCTTGGAAGGTGCGGCGGTACTTGGCCGCATCCACCTCGACCTCGATGGTGAAGGTCACCTTCATGCGTTGCCTCCTTCCTCGTACCACGGGCTGTCGTACCAGGGCACGTCGTGCCACTCCCCGCTGTACGTGATGGTGTCGTCGGTGCTGCCGTGGTGGTGTCGCAGGAACGCCTGCGCACCGTGTGCCTCGATGTGCAGCTGCTTGGAGTCCATCGACTCCAGCTGCTCGGGCGTGAACCCGTAGCCGCCCCAGTCGATGTCGCGGTGCTCCGGGTGGTTCATCAGGTGCTCACCGTGGTCCATCGCTACCTCCTTCTGGCAACCGAACCTGGTCCGGTCCCTTGCGCGTGACCGTCCAGGTGTTGCCGTGCCTGCCGCCACGGATGGCGACGTTGATGCTGCGCAGGTCCTTCCTGCGCACCGTGTCCACGTCGGCCAGCACGACAGCGGGCAGCCAGTCCCCGTTGGGGTCCTGTACCTCCACCAGCTGGCCGCGCTCGTACCTCATGGCTGCACCAGCGTGAAGTCGGTGCCCGGGCAGAACCCGTAGCCCTCGGTGTTGTCGCAGTCGTGCGGTGCCTGCACCGTGACGTTGACGGGCCGTGCCTGCTCGGTGTTCGCCTGCCACAGCAGCAGCAGGGCAGCGCAGAGCGCGAGCGCCAGGACCAGGCGGAACCTGTCGGCGTTCACGACTGCACCTGCGCAGCGGACGGGCTGCACCCGTCGTCACGCCAGCCCTCGTCGTGCGTGGCCACCCCGTTGATGACCCATGCGGCAGCGCCGCACAGCTGGCACGTGCCCTTGCGGTCCACGTCGTCGCCGTAGAGGTTGGTCATCGGACTTCCTCCACAGCCACGGGCGCACCCGCGTCGCTGACCGCCAGCCCCGTGGTGTCGAACCCGTTGTAGCTCAGGCTCTCCAGAGCGGACAGCAGGTTGCGGTAGACCATGGCGGCGTCCCACAGGTTGTCCTCCGTGAGCTTTCCGGCGAACTGGTCGGTGTGGGTGTTGTCGGTGAACGTGACCTCACCCATAGCGCGGACCAGCTCAACCGCCTCGCGCCAGTCGGCCAGGCTGATGTCCTCGGGCCGCTCAGCGCGGACCAAGAACGTGACTTCGATGGCCATGTTGGCCTCCCTTCTCGCAACGGACCATCCGTGCGCGGCGCGGGCAGCAGCGGACTGCTGCCCCACCGTGAGCGGACGGGCTAGGCGGGCATCAGGCTCACCGGCGTGGTGTAGGACAGCCAGTGGGCGATGCGCACCTCCTTGCTGAACTCCCCGCTGAGCGGCTGACTGGCCATGATGGCCAGCGCCTCGGCCCGCGTGCGGCACGTGGCCAGGTCCTGCCATGCGTCGTCCATGCGGGGGTCGTTGTACCGCCACTGCACCAGCCAGGACTCGCGGCGCTCGACGGCCCACGGGTCGCTCGGTGCGGACGGCTGAGCCGGTTCCAGCTCCTGGTCGTACAGCGCCGTCACCGCTGCCATCCGCACGTGCGGCGCACCCGGCTCGGGCACGTCGTCACGCATGGCGTCCTCCTGCTGCAGCTGCAGCATCAGCTCGTAGTCATCCATGGGCGTCCTCCTTCTCGGTCGGTGCGAAGCCTTCGACTTCGCCGTAGCAGCCCTTGCACACCTGCGTGAACTCCACGTACGTGGTCATCGCGTCACAGCAGGTGGTCGTGCCGTCTGCCCGCAGGAGGCAGGGAGCGCCCGTCATGCGGGCACCCCCTGCACGTCCTCCTCGGCCTCAGCCAGCTCGAACAGCTCCTGCAGGGTGGGGAGCTGGACCGCTGGGCGGTCCTTCCCCTTGGCCGTGCTGGCCACCACCTCGTCGGGCAGTGCCACGGGCTTCCCCGCGACCTCGTTGACGAAGTGCCGGAAGATGGCACGGGCCTCCTTGCGGTGCAGGTCCATCTCCGGGTGGAACTGGACACCGAGCACGTAGGGCATGTCGCCCACCGACTCGATGGCCTCCGGGCACTTGTCCGCACCCTGGCCGACGATGCGCAGCCCAGCGCCCACCTCGTCCACCGCCTGGTGATGCAGGTGGGTGGACTCGGGCACCTTGATGCCGACAGCCCCACCGACACGGCTGGCACCGTCGAACTCGACGGGCCGCGTCGTGCCGCTGTGACCCTTGTACCCCGGGCCGCTCGGGATGTCCTGGTGCAGCGTGCCCCCGTACGCGACGTTGAGCAGCTGCATCCCTCGGCAGATGCCGAACTGGGGGATGCCCAGCTGACGTGCCCAGCTCACAGCGTCGAACTCACGCTGGTCCCTGGACGGGTTGATGCCCCAGCACTTCTTGGACCGGGGCTGACCGTACCGATGCGGGTCCACGTCGCCGCCGCCCGTGAGCACGAGCGCATCGACGTAGGGCATCGCTTCCGCGATGTCATCCGCACGGTTGGCCAGCTCGACTTCCGCTCCAACGGAACGGAACGCGCTGGCCACCGAACCCCCGTCAAGGACGAGGATGAATGGTTTGGTCATGGCGTCACCTCCTTGCCGTGCGGTACGTCCGCACGTGCCGCCCCCTGCGGGCGTGTGGCTAGTTTACCACACCCTCAGGGGGCAGCATCTACTGACGTACCTTGTGTTTCGAGATGCCTTGCGTTGCAGCCTTAGCTGAACGACGCCCAGTAGCCGAGCGCGTCGTTGAACGTGTCGCCGTAGAACGTGTCGAACTCTTGGCTGCGCCAGTCCTCGCCCAGCGGGTCGCTGTAGTAGACCCGCCAGCGCCCGTGACCGAGGCCGTAGAGCACGGCGTGCGGAGCGCGACGCAGGCACTTCATCGTGCGTTCACCAGCTCGTCCACCAGCGTGCAGCTGGCGGCACTGTGCGTGGTGGCGTTGCAGATGCCGCAGCTGGTCGTGAGAGCGCCCAGCTCCAGCGTGGTGCCGCAGCCATGGCACACGACCACAGCGCCACGGGCGTCGGCGTAGACCACCCGCATGGGGCGGTCGCAGTCGTAACAGGTGACTTCAGGCATGGTGCCTCCCTTCCGTACAGAACACTCGCCTGCACGCGCCGCCCCACCTTGATGGGGCAGCGTCTGCCTACGAGTTGGACTTCAGCAGGTGGCCGAAGGACGTGCGCAGCGCGGACCAGAGGCACACGTCGCACACGACGACCTCGCTGTCACCCATCCGGGTGTACAGCTGGCCACCCTGCATCACGTCGGCGGGCGTACCCACCAGCGTGCCGGTATCGACCCGCATCACGTTGGATGCGAACCGTGCCCCGCACTCCATGCACTCCGTGCTCGGGCTGCGGCTAGCGATGATTGACATAGGGCATTCCCCCTTCCGTACAGAGCGTTCGTCTGCACGCGGAACCCCTTGCACTGCAAGGGGAACCGTCTGCCTACGAGCGGTCGAGCAGCTGGCCGATGGGCTGGCTCGGCACGTCCACGAAGGTGTGCGTGTCGCCGTCGTTGCCCGTCACCTGCTGCGCCTCGGTGGCGAAGCCGAACCGCTGGCCAGCCACCACCAGCGCCTCCGTGCAGCTGAGCGCGGCGTCACCGTTCACCAGCTCGGTGAGCGCGTCGATGATGTCGCACGCCAGCAGCATGGCGTTCGCGCGCCAGCGGCCCAGCTCGGTGTCGTGCGCCTGGATGCCGCCGACCTGGACGGTGCCCTTCAGCGTCTCGTCGCCGAACGACGTGCCCACCCACAGGTCGGTGTCGGCACCGAACAGCATGCCGCCCTCCCCGCTCGCGGGACCGACCTCCAGCTGGATGCGCTGGGTGTACCGGGCGGACGACGCGCTGCCGTGAATCAGCATCGTGCCCCGCTCGGGGTTCGTGGTCTTGGTCATGGTGTCCTCCTTCTCGTGCGTGGACGTTCGCCAGCACGCCACCACCCTGCGAACAGGGTGATGGTCTGCCTACGACTGTCGTGTCTGCACGTGCAGGCGGAACGCGGAGCGCACCATGTGATGCGCACCCTTGTCGTCCCAGCCGCACGAGCACTGCATGTGACGTACCGTGCCTTCCGCTACCGCCTCGTCCTGGTCGATGACCAGCGTGTGGTCCGCCTGGATGACGTAGTCCGGCATGCCAGGCGGGCGGTCGCCGTAGTTGACGAACCGCACGGGCGCATCCTGCGGCAGCACCGTGGTGCCTGCCACCTGCGCAGCGCCGTACAGCTGCTCCGCGAACGCGGGCGTGATGTACAGCGTGACCGTGGCACCCTCGCGGGTCGTGAACGTGATGGTGGCGCGCTCCCTGTCCGTGCGGGGGGTAGCGGACACCACCTGCTCGGGCACGAGGTGCATCTTGTTTGTCATGTCGCCCTCCGTTCCCGTACCGACCGTCGGTACGTGCCCGCCCCCCGTGAGGGGCGAGCATCTACCTACGGGCCTAGTCGTCGGCCAGCCAGCCGTCGTACAGCGCGATGACGGCCAGGCTGACAGCAGCGGACACGATGCCGACCGCCAGCTGCAGCCAGATGCCGTGGACCGTGGACGCCCAGCCGATACCGGCCAGGATGGATGCCACGATGCGGGTCGTCATCAGAAGCTCGTCCAGATGACGAAGCCGTCGTTGCGCTCGATGGCGAGGCCCCACCCGGGCGTTAGGCCCAGGTCCACCTCGTTCTCGGCGTACTCGACGGCCCACTGTGTGTCCCAGAAGGCAGCGTGTGCACGTGCCTCACCCGTTGCCAGGTGGACGCTGAACACGGTGAACTTCAGCTCCGCAGGGGTGCGGGTGTAGTTCCACTCGTCGTTGATGGCCATAGGGTCCTCCTTACCGTGCAGCTCGTTCGGCGGCACGTGCCCGCCCCCAGCGGGGGCGAGCATCTGCATCCGAGCGTCGTTACAGTGCGCCCAGCCGTGCAGCGCAGTCCGGGCCGAGGCCTCGGTGGATGCTGGTGGGCACGGTCAGCATGCGACCGCAGTTCCAGCAGCGCCCGCTCACCAGCGCGAACCGCTGGCGGCTGTCGTCCAGCTCGCCCTTCTGGGCGTACCCGACCAGCAGCTCCAGCGCCATCCCGAGCTGCCAGTTGTGGCGGAACTCGGTCATGTGGGTCACCGCACCCTCCAGCGTTGCGAAGCTGCGGTAGGAGCTGACGTTGTCCGGGCCGTCGAGGAAGGCGACGTACTGACGCCCGATGCTGCGGGCGTACGTGCCCTCGCGGGGCGACTTGACCCGCAGCGTACGGCGGACCTCGGGCTGCTCGCTGAGCACGATGGTGTAGTACCCATCGGCCACCACGGGGGTGGCGGGCGCTTGTGGCGTGGCGCGCCCGGGCGTCACCATCACGCGGTCGGGCGTACGTGCCGCCGACCGTGCCGTGCGAACCGCAGCGGTCCGCTCAGCGTCACTGAGGATGACGTTGAGAACGCCCCTGACCTGCGGCAGCGACAGCAGATGGCCGTGTGAGACACGGTCACGGATGCTGAGCATGAACCGCGAGCCACCCGACAGCGGGTAGCTGCGGGCGTAGCGACGGGCGTGGTACGTGAGTTGCGAACGCCCCTCGGGGTCGCCCGCGTTGCGGTCGTACCCCCAGCCACGGAGGGTATCGTCCGTGAAGCGCTCGATGTGGAACGCGCGCGCCACCTGCAGCACGTAGCTACGGGCGGACTCGCGCTCCTGCTCGGGCGTCATCTGCCCGGGCGTGAGCGTCGTCGTGTTTGGCATAGCGTCCTCCGTTCTCCTGCAGAGCGTTCGCCTACAGGCGGAATGCCTTGCGCTGCAAGGCAAACCGTCTGTCTACGAGCGGCTAGATGCTGCCGTACTCGCCGTCCTCCTCAGCCTCGGGCGGCAGCCCGTCGCCGTCCAGCCCGTGGTGCGGGCTGCGGTCCAGTGCTCGGCGCACGTGCTTAGGCTTCACGTCGGCCGCGTCGCTGGTGGCGCTGTCCAGCCGCAGCCGGAACAGCACCTCGCGCCACGTGGCCACGTAGAGGTCGTTGAAGTCCGACGTGCGGACGTCCAGGTAGCAGGCGTGCTCGTTCATGTCGCACGCCATGTCGGTCAGCTCGCCGGGCGAGGTGAGGGTGCGGTACCCCTCCATCTCCTCCAGTGCCATGGTCACCGCGTCGGGCACGTGCTCGATGGCAGTGCGCAGCGCAGCGGACGGCACGTTCGTGTTCCGTGTCATGTTCCCTCCGTTCCGCCGAGAACCCCTGCGTTGCAAGCGTTCTCGGCATAGGTGTCTCGATGACTGTTCGTAGCCATCACCAGATGCACTGCAGTGCAGTGCACCTGAGGTCGCTACGACGCGGCCAGGTTGAGCTGAGCGATGCGTGCCCCCAGCTGGTCGAACAGGGTGCGGGGCAGCACGACGCGCCCGTTGTAGTCGGTGCGGACGCTGTCCACGTCCAGCCCGATGGCTTGCAGCTGCTGCAGCGTGGAGTTGAAGCGCTCCTGCTGCGCAGCTGCCTCGCGCTCCTGCGCCTCCCGGCGCTGGCGGGCCTCGCGCTCGCGCTGTTCGCGGCGGGCACGGGCACGGGCGTTGTCCAGCTCCTGCTCTTCCCAGGTGCGGACGATGTGGCGGGTGCGGACGACCACGGGCTGCCACTCGGTGACGCGGGTGGGGGTACCGTTGGCATCCCGCACGACCGTGCCGTTCTCGTGGCGGGCGTAGTCGCTCACCTGCCGCATGACCGCCACGCCGTCGCCCCCGCTGCAGAACGCGGGACCGTCGTACGTGGCGTGAGAGGGCCGGATGTCGATGACCCAGACCTGCTCGGGTGTACCGTATCGGCTCTGCTGGAACGCGTATGGCGTCCCCGCGATGAGGTCGATTCGGCGCATGGTGTCCTCCTTTGTTCCACCGCAAGGCTTCTGCGGGGGGTACCGTCTGCACCCCAGGCAGCGCACCGACCGAAGCCGATGCGCTGCAGTGATTCAGACAGCGACTTGCAAGCGCGACGCAGCGGCGCTGAGCCATGCGGGCAGTTCCAGCCCGTTGGCTCGGTGCCAGGCGATGCGCTCCTGCAGCACTGCGTCCCGCTCCGAAACGGGGCGAGCCGTGGTGCTGCGGGCAGTGCGGGCAGCGCGCGGCAGCGTGACGTTGAGCGCAGCGGCAAGCGCCGCAGCGTCCTCGTACTGTGCCGTGAGCAGCCCGTTGTCAGCCGCTGCAGCGTCGAACATCGCCTGCAGCAGCTGGACCCAGCGGCTGATGTCGCGGTAGCGGACCGTGCCGTGGTGCCAGCGGCACTCAAGCGTGCCGTGGACCGCCAGCTGCATCAGGCTGAGGTTGCGGTAGCGGGAGCGGCCACGTGCGAAGTCCACCAGCGCCGCCCGACCCGTGATTGACTCCGGGGGAACGTCGCTGGCGGGCACGTCGGCGCACCACTGCGAGCCGAGGCGGCTCGCCGTGACCTGCGAACGCAGGATTCCCTGCTGCGCAACCCATCCGGCCATCATGCGCCGGATGTGAGCCACGCGGGTGCCACCCTCCTGCGTCGCGTCCAGGTGGACGTGAAGCCCGCAGCTGGCACCCACGCGGGCACCGTGCTGCGACAGCAGCTCGCAGACGCGCTCCAGCGTACGGAACCCGTCGGCACCCTGCAGCGGGGGGGACACCAGCTCCAGCCCCTGCCCGCCCACGCTGCCGTCGTGCTTGAGCACCCACGCCCCGACCTGCTCGGCCCGCGTGGAGTACGTGCCCGACTGCAGTGCGATGCCCGCGCTGCCCATGGCGGCAGTGAACGCGGACACGTCCAGCCGCGTCATCTCCAGCTCGACGCCGAAGCGACGGGCCGAGATGGACTGCGCTGCAACGCTTGTGCTCGCGGCAGCGGTCGTAGCGGCGGACGTTGAGGCGGACGGGGTGCTGGTGCTGCCCGTGCGGCCAGCCCGCGCGCATGCGCGGCACCAGCCACCAGCGGGCTGCATCTCGGCCACGGGCACGGGAACCCCGTGCGCGCGCCGGGAGCAGACGACCATGCCAGCCACGATGGGCTGACCGGCCAGCTGACCTTCGTACTCTGTCCGTCGGGGCATGGTGCCCCTCCTTTCAGTCGTGAGATGCGCTGCCTTGCAACGCATCTCGGTATCCCTACCGTGCCGGATGGCACGTGCCCGCCCACCAGCTGGTGATGGGCGAGCATCTGACATCCGTTGCCGTGCAAGTGTTCTCAGCCCGTGGCGCTGGCGCAGCGGGTGCACGCCAGGTCGGCGCACGTCCACGCGGGGTGGGCCGCAGCCGCGCGGGCTGTGGCTTCCTTCTGCATGACGCTGAGCGCCACGCAGCGGCGGTAGTGGGCGGTACGCCCGGGCACCCCCGTGGCGGACATGCCGCTGCGGTAGCGGACGCCACAGAACGGGCAGGTGCGAAGCGGACCCATATTCCTTGCCTTGCAAGCCATCTCTGGCTCCTTTCCTACGTTCGTGTGCCGTTGCGGCACACTGTGCCCCGCCCCTAGAGGCGAGACACACTGCAACGCAACGATTCTCAGTGCTGCGGGCACCCGTGCGGGCACCCCTGGCCGTCCGGCCAGCCATGCGGACAGCGCCCGTACATCACGAAACCCGCTGCAGCGCAGGGGTAACGCGGAACGTGCGGACGAGGTAGTCGGCCAGCGCGCGCATCTGCGCTGGGCTGCCTACGTGCCGCTCTTCCTTGCCGTGCAAGGCATAGCGGACCTCGTAAAGCATGGTGAAACCTCCGTTCGGGCTGTCTTTCGTTGCGCCGCAACCCGTCTGCGCTTGCGTGCTGCTGCACACAGCCAAACCCGCTGCAACGCAACGGGTTTGGGATGGACAGCTGCTAGCCGATACCTGCCCCGTGCCCCAGGTCCTGGGCACGTGCGGCAGGATGCTTGCGGTAGAACCGTTCCAGCCGCCAGCATGCAAGCCTGTCTGCCAGCATGGCGGGGTGGAATGCGTTGTAAGCCTTGCAACGCAAGGCATCTACGCGGTTCTGCACGGGTGGACCTCCCTACTTGCACTGCAGCGCAGTGAATCTCACTGCCTGCCCGTACCCCTGCGGGGCACTGCACCTGGCCACGCATGGCCAGATGCACTGCTACGCAGTGAATGTCAGCAGCCCCTGCAGCGGCAGCCGTTGCAGAGGGTTACGGCCCAGCGTTGCCCGGTAGCAGTTGAGACTGCCTGCCTTGCAACGCTGTGCGGACGCCACGTACCCACCAGACGGGGTACCACCAGCCACGCAGCGTTAGCGGCTGCCTGGCGGGTGCTGGCGTACAGGTGCAGCTTGCGGGTGGACATGTCCACCCCCCTACGGGCTGCTATGGCTTGCGGGGCAGCCCATCTCCCGCTGTGCGCCCCTGCGCACAACGCAACCCCCCACACTGCCCGCCCCAGAGGGCTTGCAGTGCAAGGGGTTGCAAGAACGTAGGGACACCTATGCCCAGATAGCTTGCAGTGCAGTGCATGTGGCTGACCTTGCGGCTGTGGGGCTGGCACCCTGCGCCACCCCAAAGACCCTGCAACGCAACGCTACGCGGCCCAGGGTGCATAGCACCCCCGCCATATCCGCTGCCTTGCAAGGCATACCGCACTGCCCCCACATGGACCTTCCTGCCTACCTGGCACCTGCGCACCCCACCCCAGCGGCAGCCCGTACGGGGGCACCTGGCGCGCCAGCCCCTACCCCTGCCTACCGCTGGTGTGCGGCACCCCGGGTGCCCGGGGGGGTGGGTGCTGGTGCTGCAGCGCGGGGGGTTAGCAGCCCCCCAGCCCCGTTTGCCTGTGGGGCGGCTGTGGGTGGGTGCAGTGCCCGTAGGGGGGTGCCTGCCCAAACGCTGCAGGTACCCCCGCTGCCTACCGCTAGGCTGCGCCGCTGGTGTGCGGCGCTACGGGGTGCCCCACCCCAGCTAGGCCCCCGTGGCACGTGTGGCAACGCTGCGCAGGGTGGCAGCCCCCGTAGGGGCTGCCGCTGGTGTGGTGTGTGGTGTACGCCAGGTGCGAGATGCCTTGTGCTGCAGCCCGTTTGGCGGGGGACCTGCCCCCTAGCTGGCGTAGCGCGCTGTGCAGTTATCAAGATGCGTGGTGCTGCGCACCAGCTAACGGTCTGGGGGGGGGCATTGCAAGCCTGCCACCCCCGCAAACGGCCCAGATGCACTGCCTGGCAAGGCATATGGGAATCTGGCGCGGCAGCCCCACAAACCCCCGTTTGCCCCGTTTGCCCCCCCAGATGTCTTACCTGGCAGCGGTTCTGGGGGGAAATCATGTCCTACCTGCAAAGACGTAGATGTGCACCCCCCAGATTCCGCAGATGGCTTGCCTGGCAAGGGTTCTGGGGGGTGCGTCTAGAGGACGAACTTCCACCTGCCCCAGATGCGCTGCCTTGCATACGGTCTGGGGGTGCTGGTGGCACCCCTGCGGCACCCCCCGCAGCACCCCCACCCAGATGCCTTGCCTGGCATGACATATGGCAGTGCTGCCTACCCCCACCACACACACCACACACGGGGCACCCCTGGCACTGCCCCACCCCCACCCTGGCCACTGCCCCCACCCCCTAGACCATCATCTGCGGGGCACCCTGTGTCCGTTAGGGTGACTTTCTTGCCCGCAGCCACTGCCTATAGGGAACCCCTGTCTACGTGGCTTAGGGGACGTTCTGGGGCGTTTGTGCTGGTAGATAGTGGTAACGCTGCC
>Ga0210380_10000409_pt1 | contig 19667 bp, 19 predicted proteins | sample PLM4_5_coexredo_FD_155476 | JGI IMG/M metagenome (GOLD analysis project Ga0210380, IMG submission 155476) | Groundwater sediment microbial communities from an aquifer in East River, Colorado, USA - PLM4_5_coex redo | ecosystem: Environmental > Terrestrial > Soil > Riparian zone | place: USA... | reverse complement strand
CCATGCGTGCGCGGCCGCGGCCCGCCGCTCGGTGGACCGCCTCATGCGGTGGCGTCAGCGAGCACAATTCCTCGGCGCTCTTCTTCATCAGGATGTCGGCATCCAAGTCCTGCAGCGCAGCGACCCTGATGAGCGGGGCGGCGGGCTTAGGTCGTGAGTGGGGAAGCCACGCCTCCGCTGTCGTGACACTCGGGGCGCGCTCGGCGTTCGCCGGCACGACATGGACGACCCGGAAGCCGCGCTCCTTCAGCTCCTTGAGAATGAGCGGCAATGCATCCACCGTCCGCTGATGGATATCGTGCAGTAGCAGGATGCCTTTGCCCTTGTATTCAAGCCGCTGCACCGCGCGGCGCGCCACCTCGCGCGGGCCGAGCTTGTGCCAGTCGTCAGCTGGCACGTCTGCGCCCCAGACCATCAATCCGCGCGATGCCGCGTGTTCGTGGGCGGGCCTGGTGTGGCCAAAGCCCGGAAACCGGAAAAACGGTGCGAGCCTATCCGGATCGCCCAGAGCGGCCGCGGTCGCCGCGATGCCATCGTCAATCTGGGCATTGGCGCGCTCGACGGACAGCGCCCGGAAGCGGAACGGATGCGTCATGCTATGCGTGCCAATGGTGTGGCCCTCGTCGTAGGCGCGCCGCACCAGCGCCGGATATTCCTTCGCCATGGTGCCGACGATGAAATAGGTCGCCTTCACGCATTCGGCGGCAAGGATGTCGAGCACCTTGCCCGTATAAGGAGGAATCGGGCCGTCGTCGAAGGTGAGCACGACTTCCCGGTCGAGAAGCGGCAACGTCTCCGCATAGTCCATCGTGCCGATGCGGATGTGCTCACGGGGATCGACCACGATGGTGCGGCTGGTGCCAAGCGCGTCGGGATTGCCGGGGCACTGGCCGGCGCTGGCCACGGCAACGCTGGCGCCCAGCGCCAGCCCTGCCGCCCACAGGGAAACGATCCTTGCCAGCCCCGAACCCATGCCTTAGCCCCGTACATGCCTGGGCCATACTGCCCTGGTCTGCTTACGGATGCATGAACAGACGTTCGGATTCACATGATTCTTCGCTCCCCGCCAAGCCCCGACCAGTTCACGCCGGCCGAACGGCGGCTGATCCAGCGCCTCCGCACGCCGATGGCGGTGCAGCGGTTTCTCAACCGGTTGCCGTACAACACTGAGCCCGGCGGCGACACGCTCCGCAGTTTTCGGCAGGTGGCGCGGCGCCGCACCGCGCATTGCCTGGAAGCCGCGCTATTTGCGACCTGCGTCCTGGAGCAGCACGGCTACCCGCCACTGCTGATGGGACTGGAATCGATCGACCTGCTCGATCACGTGATCTTCGTCTATCGGTATCGTGGGAAATGGGGGTCGGTGGCGCGGTCGCGCGATCCGGGTCTGCACGGGAGGAAGCCGGTTTTCCGTTCGCCGCGCGCGCTCGCCGAGAGCTATTTCGATCCGTACATCGATTATACCGGCCGTGTGAAGGGCTACTCGGTCACCCACATGCGGGTGATGGGATCGTATGACTGGCGGTTCTCACGCCGGAACGTGTGGGCGGTCGAGCGGATGCTGCTCGACGTTCCCCATCGCAAGATCAGGCGTTCGTTGAAGCGCGTGCGGCGGGAGCGCGAGAAGTACCGGGCGTATCTGGCGAACCACAAAAAGAAGCCGCTGTATTACCGCGGGCGCAAGAAGTGGACCGAGATTCCGAAAGAGTTTCTCTGAGTTGCCACGTCATTCCGGGGCGCGCCCACCAGCGCGTCTTCGACGCACTATGGGCGCGAGCCCGGAATCCATAACCCGCAGCATTTAAGTCATCAGCACAGGGGATATGGATTCCGGATCGCCGCTGCGCGGCGTCCGAAATGACCCCAAGCAAAAATGCCCGCGGTCACATGATCGCGAATTCGGAATTCTTGCGGTCGGTGACCAGCATGCAGCCTGGATAATGGGTGATGCAGAATTCCGGCTTCACTGTCGCCACCACCGATTGCGGCGTCACTCCGCAGGCCCAGAACACCGGCATCTCACCGTCCTTCATCTCCGGCGGGTCGCCGTAGTCGGGCTTCATGATGTCCTTGATGCCGATCATTTCGGGCATGCCGAGATGCACCGGTGCGCCATGCACGGCGGGAAAGCGCGTCGTGATCTGCACGGCGCGGATCGCATCCGCAGGCCTGAGCGGCCGCATCGACACCACCAGCGGGCCATGGAACGGGCCGGCTGTGGTGGTCGGCACATTGGTGCGATACATCGGCACCGTCGAGCCGTTGGTGATGTGGCGCAGCTCGATGCCATCCTGCATCAGCGCGTCCTCGAAGGAGAACGAGCAGCCGAGCGCGAAGATCACCAGATCGTCGCGCCAGTGCTTGGTGATGTCGGTCGGCTCGTCGACCAATTCGCCATTGTGAAACACCTTGTAGCGGCAGAGATCGGTGCGGATATCGAGATCCTCGCCGAGCGACGACAGCCGGGGATCGCCGGGTGCGCCTGCCGCGAGCAGCGGGCAGGGCTTCGGATTGAGTTGGCAGAACCGCATGAAGTCGGAGGCGAGCGCCGCGGGCAGGATGGCGAGGTTGCCCTGCACATAGCCGGGCGCGAGCCCCGAGGTCGGCCCGGTCCACTGTCCATTACGGATTGCACGGCGGGCGTCTTCGCCGGTCAGGGGCACATCGGTAGGTTGGCGCTTCTGGGCTGCAGCAGGCATGGGCGACCTCCGACGTATATTCCTGCTTATCTTACCATCGCCCGGCTTGTGATGCCCATCGCCCAAGCCATGCTGGAAAGCTGCGGTCTGGGCCGTTTCGACGCCCCCACGGGTTGTTGGCACGCCTTTGCCAACGTGTATGATCGGCCAGACTTGATTGAATGACGTCTGATGGTGGCACGGCAAGCCGCGGTCCTTGGGGGGACATCAGAGGGGTTCTTTCTCCGGCCGCCGCGCTTGCTATCAGCTCGTTAAGACTTCCGCTTCCCGGCAGGGTGGCGGCGACGAACCAGGCGCTCGCCGTGCCGCTCGTGGCGACGACCGCGGTTTTTGTCCGAGCGGCTCGGAGGGGAATTCACCATGACTGACGACACTCGCGACTTTTGGCACAGCGGCAAGGTGACGCGGCGCCGCGTGTTGGGATACGGCGTATCGGCAGGCGCGCTCGGCGCGGCCATGCTGGTGCCGGCGCCGTGGCAGGCGGCCTTCGGCCAGGCCAAGCCCTACAAGATCGGAACGCTGCAGCCGCTGTCCGGCGCGGGCGCAGCCGGCGGCAAGACCGCGCTGGTTGGCTTGCAGATGGCGGTGGACCGCATCAACAAGTCTGGCGGCATCATCGGCCGGCCGGTCGAAATCGTGGTCGCCGACGACGAGTCCAAGCCGGACGTCGGCCGCCGCAAGACCGAGAAGCTCCTGGTCGAGGACAAGGTCGACGCCCATGTCGGCGGCTTCCTCTCCAACATCTGCCTCGCCTGCATGCCGGTGTTCGAGGAGTACAAGGTCGTCAACATGATCAGCGTTTGCCTCGACACCACGCTGACCACGACCAAGTGCAATAGATACAGCTTCCGGGTTCACGACTACGCGCCGTCGCAGGCGGTGGCGTTCGCACCCGAACTCGTCAAGATGGGCAAGAAGTGGCACATCCTTTACGCCGACTACTCCTGGGGCCAATCGACGCGCGACGCCTACGCGCAAGAAATCAGGAAGGCCGGCGGCGAGGTTGTCGAGACCACCGGCATTCCGCTCGGCACCGCCGACATGACGCCGTTTCTCTCCAAGGTCACCGGCAACTTCGACGGTATGTTCGGCATTTTCTTCGGCAAGGACGGCGTAACGATCGGCAACCAGGCCTTCGATCTTGGTCTTACCAAGAAGTACAAGTGGGCCGGCGACGGCGCGATCGCCGAATCCACCAATCTTCCGGCGCTCGGTAGCAAGATCGACGGTTTTATCGGCATCAACCGTTATATCCCGGTGCTCGAGCCGCCCTTCAACACGCCGTCACACCAGAAGTTCTTCGACGACGCCAAGGCGCGGCTGTCCAAGATCGATTCCTCCAATCCTGATCCGGACCGTTACGTGCAGGCGAACTACGAGGCGATGAATGCGCTCAAGATCGGTATGGAGAAGTCGAAGTTCCGCGGCCGCGAGGACACCGACAAGCTGATCTCGGCCATGGAAGGCCTGGAAATGAAGGAAGGCGACGACTTCCCGCAGGGCGACAAGACGCTCCGCAAGGAAGATCACCAGGCGTTCTTGCGACAGGTCATCGCGGAGGTGAGGGGCGGCAAGTACAAGGTCCTCAAGGTGATCGACAAGGATCAGACGATCTTCCCGCCGGCCTGCAAGTTCACGTAAGTGCAGACCGACGCGCCCGTTGCGACAGCCTCCCCGGCCGAACGCCGGGGAGGCGAGACGGCCCCTGTGCTCCGCACCGAGGGCCTGACCATCCGCTTTGGTGGATTGACGGCGCTCAACAAGGTCAACCTTGACATCCAGCGCGGCGAGATCCGCGCCATCATCGGACCGAACGGCGCGGGCAAGAGCACGTTCTTCAATTGCGTAACCGGCGTGCTGCGGCCGACCTCGGGCCGCATCCTGCTCAACGGCGGCGACATCACCGGATTGCCGCCAAACCTGATCTCGCGGGCCGGTATCGCGCGCTCCTACCAGATCACCAACATCCTGCCGAACGCGACAACACTGGAGAACGCGCGCATCGCCGCGCAGTCGCGCCGCCACGGCTGGAACATGCTCCGCAACTATCGGGAGTTTCGCGACATCATCGAGAAGGCGGAAGCGGTGCTGGCCTCCGTCGGCCTTGCCGGCAAGGCCGACGAGCTTGCCTCCAACCTTTCGCATGGCGAGCAGCGCAATCTGGAGATCGGCATTGCGCTTGCGACCGAACCGCAGCTCCTCTGTCTCGACGAGCCGACCGCCGGCATGAGCGCGGCCGAGACTCGCGACACCATCCAGCTGGTGCGGGAGATCGCCAAGAACCTGACCATCCTGATCGTCGAGCATGACATGCCGCTGGTCATGGATTTGGCCGACCGCATCACTGTGTTTCACTACGGCGAAATCCTGGCCGAAGGCCCCCCGGCCGAGATACAGAACAATCCGCGCGTGCTGGAGGTCTATCTCAAGACATGAGCGCGCAGGAAACATCTCAAGGGAAATCGGGCGATCCGCTGGTCACGGTCGAGGACCTGCACACCTACTATGGCAAGAGCCACATTCTGCACGGGGTATCGCTCACCGTTGGCCGGGGTGAGGTGGTGGGGCTACTGGGGCGCAACGGCGTCGGCAAGAGCACGACGCTCAAGACCATCATGGGCCTGATCTACCCGAAGCAGGGCCGCATACTGCTGGAGGGCCGGCCCGTTACTTCGACGCCGGCGCATAAGCTCGCCAAGCTCGGCATCGCCTATGTGCCGGAGGACCGCCGCATCTTCCGATTGTTGACGGTGATGGAAAATCTCCGCACCGGGCTCGACCGTCCCGGCGTCACCGACGCGCGCAAGCAGGAGCTGCTCGAAAAGGTGTTCGCCTATTTTCCGGTGCTGGGCGAGCGGCGCAACCAGGCCGGCGGCACCCTTTCCGGCGGCGAGCAGCAAATGCTCGCCATCGCCCGCGCCATGATGCTCGAGCCCAAGATCATCCTGCTCGACGAGCCGACCGAGGGGCTGATGCCGCGCATGGTCACCCAGATCCATCAGATCATCGACGCGCTGCACAACGAAGGCGTCGCGATTCTCCTGGTCGAGCAGAACGTGCCGCTGACCTTGGAGGCGAGTCAGCGGGTCTACATCATGGAGAAGGGCGCGATCCGGCATCACGCGCTGTCCTCCGACCTCAAGGTCGGCGACGACGTCATCAAGCAGTATCTCGGGGTGTAGGATGGCCGCGATCCTTTCATTCTTTAGCGATTTTCCCTTCGAGCTGTTCGTCATCCAGACGCTGAACGGCATCGTCACCGGCATGATCCTGGCGCTGATCGCCTCGGGCCTCACGCTCATTTTCGGCATCATGGACGTGGTGAACTTCGCCCACGGCGAGTTGTTCATGCTGGGCGCCTATGTCGGCGTTCTTGTGCTCTCGACCACCGGCAGCTTCTGGCTCGCGCTGATCCTGGCGACGCTGCTCGTCGCGACCTTCGGCGGCGCGATGCAGATCATCACGCTCCGACCCCTGGTCGGGCGCGATCCGCTGACCACGATCCTTGCCACCTTCGGCGTCTCGCTGATCCTGCAGAATTATGCGCTCTGGCAGTTCGGCCCGGTGGCGCGCAAGATCAACGAGCCCTACACCGGCCACTTCAATCTCTTCTACTTGGAATATCCCTGGTACCGGCTGATCATCGCAGCGCTGTCGGCCGCCATCATCGGTGGCTTCTGGCTGTTCCTCAAATACGGCAGGTTTGGCATCTGGATCCGTGCCACCATGCAGGACCGCGTGATGGCGCAGGCGATGGGTATTCCAGTACCGTGGGTCCACACCGCGGCGTTCGCGATCGGCGCCGGGATGGCGGCGGCGAGCGGCGTGCTGTTTGGGCCGCTCGTTGGCGTCAACCACACCATGGGTCTCGACTGGGTGCTGAAAGCCTTCATCGTCGTCGTGGTCGGCGGCATGGGTAATCTCGGCGGCTCGATCGCGGCCGCGATCTTCATCAGCCTGTTGGAATCCTACGCCTCGATCTGGGTCAGCCCGTCGCGGGCGGTAATCGTGTCCTTCGTCGTTCTGATCCTGACGCTGCTGTTCCGCCCGACCGGCCTGTTCGTCCCGACACCCAAATGACACTCAGATGACTCGGCGCGACACCATCATCTATTGGAGCGGCTTCGGCGTCATCATGGCGCTGCTGATCGCTGCGCCGCTGGTTCTGCCGCCTTATTGGGCCCGCTTCATCACCGAGATTCTGATCTGGGGCCTGCTCGCCATGTCCTCGGATATCTTGATAGGCTACACCGGAATGGTGTCGTTCGGCCATTCGGCGTTCTTCGGCCTCGGCATGTATGGCGCGGCCGCCGCGCTGCTGATTACAAGCCAAGCCGCCATCATGACCGTGCTGCCAAAGCTTTTGCAGGACTTGTTGTTGCTGATCGGCGAGCGGCCCAATCTCTTGCTGGCGCTGGCCTTCGGCTTGATTGCCGCTGCCGCGATCGCGGCCTTCGTCGCCTACTTCTCGACGCGGCTGCGCGACATCTACTTCGCCATCACGACGCTCATCTTCTCGCAGATTTTCTACGTCATTATTTTCACCTGGACCGACGTGACCGGCGGAGAGAACGGGCTGTCGTTCCGCCGCCCGGCGCTCGGCATTCCTGGTGTCTGGACCACGCCATTCACCCCCGAGACATTGCATTGGTTCGTGCTCGCCGTGGTCGCCGGGTCGTACCTGATCCTGCGCCGTGTCATGCGCTCGCCGTTCGGCATGGTGCTGCAATCGATCCGCGAGAACGAGCCGCGGACGCGCGCGATCGGCTATGCGGTCGAGCGCTACAAGATCGTGGCGGTGATGCTGTCGGGCTTGTTCGCGGGATTGTCAGGCGTGCTCTACGCCGTGCAGAACCGCTTTGCCGCGCCCGATTTTGTGTTCTTCATCATCTCCGGCGATGCGGTGATCTTCAACGTCATGGGCGGCATCGGCACGCTGGTCGGGCCGATCGTCGGGGCCGCCACCTTCCTGTTGCTCCGCGAAGGCCTCGGCCGCCTGTTCGGCGACCAGTTCCCCTACCTGATTCCGCTGGGCTTCATCTTCATCGCCATCATCATCTTCCTGCCCCAGGGCCTGCTCGGCTTCATGCGCCGCTGGTTGAACAAATAGCCCTGTTTCACGGCGCTGGTGCGAAGGCTCAGGGATCGACTAACATCCTCATCAACAATCCATCGTCGTCGGGAGTGAAGCCATGGCCAAATTCGGAATCGGGCAGCCGGTGCGCAGGGTCGAGGACCAGCGCTTCCTGACAGGGCAGGGGCGCTATGTCGACGACATCGCGCTGCCGGGCATGCTGCACGCCTGCAACGTGCTGTCGCCGCACGCCCACGCCAAGATCAAGAAAATTGACGTCTCCAAGGCCAAGGCCGCGCCCGGCGTGATGCTGGTGCTGACCGGCGCCGACGTGGTCGCCGAGAAGATCGGCGCACTCACCTCGCATCTGATGCCTGAGGATTTCGGCGCGCCCAAGGGTTACCGCACCTTCCAGCCGCTCATCGTCAACGACCGCGTCCGCCACGTCGGCGACCGCGTCGCCTTCGTCGTCGCCGAGACGCTGACGCAAGCCCGCGACGCCGCGGAACTGGTCGAGGTCGACTACGAGCCGCTGCCGGCTTTGGTGAATATCGAAGACGCCGCCAAGCCCGACGCGCCCAAGGTGTGGGACGACAATCCGGCTGGTAACAACGCCTTCCGCCTGATGTTCGGCAACAAGGAGGCGACCGACGCGGCCTTCGCCGGCGCCAAGCATGTCGTCAAGCTCAGGGTCGAGAACAACCGCCTTTCGCCCGTCTCGATGGAGCCGCGCGTCTGCATCGGCGACTACGCCTTCGCTACCGACGAGACGACGCTCTATAGCGCCAACCAGAACCCGCACGGCGCGCGCATGGAGGTCTCGCACATCTTCCACGTCCCGGAAAACCGTATCCGCGTCGTCTCGCCCGACGTCGGCGGCGGCTTCGGCCTGAAAGGCGGCTTCTTCCCCGAGGACGGCCTCGTGGTCTGGGCGGCGCGCAAGCTTCGCCGCCCAGTGAAATGGGTCTCGACCCGCAGCGAAGCGATGCTGAACGATCATCACGCCCGGGAGATGGTCTATTACGGCGAGCTTGCCCTCGACGAGCACGGCAAGATCCTCGGGCTGCGCAGTAAGAGTCTGTTCCAGATGGGCGCCTATTTCGTCGGCGCGGCGCTCGCCGCCGGCGCCTTCTCGATCCGCTTCGTGCCGGCTGCCTACGATATCCAGACCATGCACATCATGACGCAGGGCGTGTTCACCAACACCTCGCAGAGCGGGCCGTACCGCGGCGCCGGCCGTCCGGAGGCTGCCTACTTCATGGAGCGTCTGATCGAGCACGCCGCTAATGTCACGGGCATCGACCGCGCCGAAATACGCCGGCGCAATCTCATCCCGGAAAACAAGCTGCCCTACACCACGCCGACGCATTGGGTCTACGACTCGGGCGAGTTCGTCCGCCTGATGAACCTCTGCATGGATAACAGCGATTGGAAGGGCTACGCCGCACGCCAGCGCGAATCGAAGAAGAACGGCAAGCTGCGCGGCCGGTCGGTGTGCTTCTACATCGAGTTCGGCGGCATCTTCAACGACCGCATGGACATGAAATTCGATCCGTCGGGCTCGCTCACCATCTATGGCGGGACTCATTCGCACGGCCAGGGCCACGCCACGGTGTTCGCGCAGCTCGCGCACGAGATGCTGGGCGTTCCGTTCGAGCAGATCCGCTACGTGCAGGGTGACACCGCGCAGGTGGCGATCGGTCGCGGCACATATGGCGCGCGCAGCATGGTGGTCGGTGGCAACGCGCTGAAGTTCGCCGCGGACCAGATGATCGAGAAAGGCAAGAAGATCGCCGCAACCATGATGGAGGCTGACGCGGGCGATATCGAGTTCAAGGGAGGAAGCTATCGCGTCACCGGCACCGACAAGGCGATCAACCTGGTCGATGTCGCCAAGGCGACCTACGCGCCAATGGGCCCGATCGCCGGAAAATTCGGCATTGGCCTCGACTCGACCGGCAGCTTTGACCCGACGCCGCCAAGCCATCCCAACGGCGCGCATGTGGTCGAGCTTGAGGTCGATCCCGACACCGGCGCGGTCAGCGTCGACCGCTACTATGTCGTCGACGACCTCGGCCGCATCATCAATCCGATGATCGTGAAGGGCCAGCAGATGGGCGGGGTAGTGCAGGGCATCGGCCAGGCGCTGATGGAGCACCAGGTCTATGACCGCAGCAGCGGCCAGCTCATCACCGGCAGCTTCATGGACTACGCCATGCCGCGCGCCGCCGTGATGCCGGACGTCGAGTGTGCTCTTGAAGAGGTGCCGTGCAAGACCAATCCGCTCGGCGTGAAGGGGATCGGCGAGTCCGGCACCATCGGCGCGCCGCCGGCCATCATCAACGCGGTGATCGACGCACTGCGCCCGCTCGGTGTCGACACGATCGATATGCCGGCGACTCCGCTGCGCGTCTGGGAGACGATCCAGCGCGCGAAGGCGAAAGGCGCCGCCGCGTAGGCAGCACTCGCTGCTCTCTCCGACCTCGTCCTGAGGAGAGATCCGGAGGATCGCGTCTCGAAGGCTGGGCGGCATGTGGAGCCTATCCTTCGAGACGCACTCGCTTCGCGAGTGCTCCTCAGGGTGAGGGCCGAGAGCGAGGCCAATCGCGAATCGATTTCGCGGCGCAACCTTTTCCGCGTTCGGAACTTGAATGAACAAGCCTTCAGGTTCGAACCTGCTGTTTCCAAACAAATTTGGAACGCGGCAGGGGCTTGTGCGTTGGTGCCCCGTTCACTCCAGAGGAGAACTCGCATGCGCAAAGTTGTTGTTACACTCGCTGCTCTCGCTGCCTTCGGTATTGCACTGCCGGCTGCGACCATCAGCACCGCGAACGCTGAGACTGTGATTATCAAGAAGGGCCATCGCGATCATGGCCATCACTACGGCTGGCGCAATCACCGCGCCGAGCGCGTCGTGGTCGTGAAGAAGCACCGCTATCATCACAACCGTGGTGCGGCGGTCGTCGTCCGCTAGTTGTTCGCGGCACGGAAAAAGCGGCTCCCATGTTGGGAGCCGCTTTTCTTTTGTAACGATTGAGCCTCTCGTTCGTCATGCCCGGCCTTGCGTCGGGTATCCCGATTCACGGGGCACGACAATGCCAAAGGAGTTGGGATATCGGGACAAGTCCGGCCATGGCGTGGATAGTCCATCCGAGGTGTGGCCGCATTCCCGGAGGCCTTCACCTCGTGACCGCGATGTCGCGCGCCAGTCGCCGCTTGGAGATTATTGACTTTAATCCTAATCTGCCCTTCGAGGGCGTGAGACCGCCGCCAACAACCCCCGGGGAGAAAACCGCACTCCAAATCATAAGATGATATCTTTACTAACTTAAGGGAGAGGGTTAGATTTCGCTCATGGTCACGCAATCGAGCGCCATCGCAACAAAGCTTCCCGGCCGGATTTTCTTTCCCGGCGGCTCGGCGTCGCTCTCCTCGCAGATCATCTCGGACGTTCGCGACGCCCTGTTTGCGAAAAAGCTCAAGCCCGGCGACAGCATAGGCACAGAGAACGAGATCGCGGCGCGCTACGGCGTCAGCCGGATCGTCGCGCGCGACGCGCTCCGCACCTTGCAGGCGCTCGGCATCGCCGAAATCAAAATGGGCAAGGGCGGAGGCGCGCGGGTGGCGCACGGCAATCCCCGGCTGTTCGCCGAGGCGCTCGCGGTGCAACTCGACCTCACCGGCGTCAGCGCCGCCGAGATCATGGACGCGCAGCGCGCCATCGAATGCCTCGCCGCCGAGTTGGCGGCTGAGAACGCCACCGACGAGGACATCGCCAAGCTTCGGCAGATCGTCGTCGAATCCGAGGCGAGCCTCAACGACGCCGCCCGCACCACCGAGCTTGGCGCGGCATTCCATCTCGCCGTCGCCGAGGCCTCGCACAACCGCGTGTTGGTGGTGCAGCTCATCTCGCTGCAGCACGTCTCCTGGCCGCGGCGGAATCCGACGATGAATCCGAAGGTGGCCAAGCGCATCCTCGATGTTCACAAGGAGCTGCTCGGCCTGATCGAGATTCGCGACGCCGCCGGGGCCCGTAATCTCATGGATGACCACGTCAAGATGATTCGCGCCCGCCGGGTGTCGGAGCAAGGCAAGGCGAAACTCAAGACCATCAACTGCTGCTGAAAACAAACGGAGGAAACCATGGCCAAGGACAAATTCATCATCGAGCCGCACTTCCGCCTGCACGAGTGGGTGGCGGAGGAGAAGGGCTACTTCAAGGACGAGGGTCTTGACTACGAGTTCCGCGAACTCGTGCAGTCGAGCGACGGCGCGTCGCAGCAGCTTGGCGACAAGGTCGGCGCGATGCAAACTTTCGAGCGCGGCCGCAAGTCCGACATCTCCTGCGCCTGCCACTGGACGGTGAACGTCGCCGCCACCAAGGGGCACGGCAAGCTCTATGGCGATGTATATCAGGTCTCTACCTGCGGCATCTTCGTGCCACCGGACTCCAAGGTGAAGACGCCGGAGGACCTCGCCGGCGTGCCGATCTCGGTCGGCTACCAGTCGGGCAGCCACTACGCCACGATCCAGGCGCTTGAGCAGTTCATGCCGCAGGACAAGATCAATCTGTCGTTCAAGGATGGGCTGGTGTTCGGCCGCATGGAGAAGCTCCTCAACGGCGAAGTGCAGGCCTGCACGCTGTTCTCCGGGCCGTATTATTTCGCCGAGCAACTCGGCTTCCGGAAGGTGGTCGACTGCACTTTCATGATGGCGACCATGCTCACCGGCGATCCGGACATGGAGGACGTGCAGAAGTTCTTCCGCGCTTTGAGGAGGGCGCAGGCCGACATCGACCTGCGGCCGGAGCTCTACACGAAGCACTACAAGAAGGAGTTTCCCAAGCGCTTCCATGACAAGATGGATACGCGCCGCTGGGGACCGGGCGAGCGCATCGTGTTCGAGCCGTACTCCCGCGAAATTTTCGACGACTCGCGCACCTGGATCGCCGAACACGGCATTTTCGACGGCGCTGATCTTGGCGTCAAGGCCTACGACAACGCCGTCGTCAGGCTGTCGGCCTGACCGGCTTGCCTTCCGCCACGCGAAGACCGATGTACCGGTCGAGCGTGGCGTGATCCTTCAGCAAATCCGCCGAGCGGGCGCGGTGCACGATCGCGCCGCGTTCCAACAGCAGCGCGTGCTCGGTCAGCGACAGCGCCACCTCGGCATGCTGCTCCACCAGGATGACCGCCGTGCCCTCCTCGGTGATCATCTTGCGCAAGCCCCGCACCAATTCCTCGACGATGATCGGAGCGAGACCCTCCAGCGGCTCGTCGAGCAGCAGCAGCGCCGGATTGGTCATCAGCGCCCGCGCGGTCGCCAGCATCTGCTGCTCCCCGCCGGAAAGCTGGTTGCCCTTGGACTGCAGGCGTTCCTTCAGTCGCGGGAATAGCTCGAACACCGCGGGAAGGTCCCAGCGGCCAGGCCGCGCCGCCACCGTCAGATTTTCTTCCACCGACAGGTTGGCGAAAATCTCGCGCTCCTGCGCCACCCAGCCGATGCCGACTTGCGCCCGGCGGTGCGGCGGCATCCGCGTGATGTCGGTGCCGCGCCACACGATGGAGCCGCGGCGAAGCTGGGTGAAGCCCATCAAGGTCAACAGCAGCGTGCTCTTGCCGACGCCGTTGCGTCCCAGCACCGCGAGGCTGCCGCGCTCGGGCATCTCGAAGGTGATGTCGTCCAGCACAATGGCTTCGCCATAACCGGCGCGCACGTTCTTGAACGCGAGGAGCGGCTCAGCCGAATCTTGGCTAACCATGCGCCCCTCCGAGATAGACCTCGCGCACGCGCGGGTCGGCGGAAATCTCGTCCGGGGTACCTTCCAGCAGAATGCGGCCTCCGACCATGACGATGATGCGGCTGGCGAGACGGAACACCAGCTCCATGTCGTGCTCGATGAACAGCACGCTGATGTCCTGCGACAGGCTGGTGATCGCGGTGAACAGCTCCGAGCTTTCCTCGCGCGGCACGCCGGCCGCGGGCTCGTCGAGCAGCAGCACCTTGGGCTTGGTGGCGAGCGCCAGCGCGATCTCCAGCAGTCGCTGCTGGCCGTAAGCGAGTTCCCGGGTCTCACGCGTGCAGACCGGACCGAGCATCAGCGATTCGAGGACCGAATAGGCCTCGTCCACCGCGGCGCGATAGTCGGACGTCGGGCGCCACCAGGTGCGGGCGATCTTCTCGCGCTCGCAGATCGTCAGCGTCACCGCTTCGAGCGGGGAGAGATGGGGGAACAGGCTGTTGATCTGGAAGGTGCGCACAAGTCCGCGCCGAACCCGATCCTCGGGGCCAAGTGCGGTAATGTCCTCGCCGCCGAGCAGGATCTGGCCGCTGTCAGGGCGGAGCATCCCGGTCATCAGGTTGATCAGCGTGGTCTTGCCGGCGCCATTCGGCCCGATCAGCGCGTAACGAACGCCACGCGGCAGCGCGATCTCGATATTCTTGGCGACCACGAGCGAGCCGAAGCTCTTGTCGAGGCTGCGCGTGGCGAGAACCGCGCTCACGGTTTTCGCCCCCACGGTGGCGGCGAGGTGGCCCAGCCGAACCAGCGCTGACCGCGCTCGGTGTTGATGAGCTGGGCAATGCCGCCCAGGATGCCATTCGGCAGGAACAGCACCACGGCGATCAGCAGCACGCCGATCGGAAAATACCAGTACTGCGGATTGACGCCGGAGAACCAGTCGCGCGCGATCATGTAGATGATGGCGCCGATCAGCCCGCCATAGAGCCGCCCGGTGCCGCCGAGAATGAGAATGACCAGGATGTCGGCCGAGCGCTGGAAGTCGAGCACGCCGAGCGAGACCGTTTCGGTGGTCTGCGTCAGCACAGCGCCGGCGACGCCGGCCATGACCGCCGAAATGGTGTAGATCTTGCGGATGTGCGGGCGGCTTTCCGCGCCGATCGCCCGCATCCGCACCGCGTTTTCGCGGATGCCGCGGAGCGACAGTCCGAACGGCGAGTTGATCAGCCGCCGCGCCACCAGGAAGAACACGAACAGCACGATTAGCGCGTACCAGTAGGCGGTGTATCCGTAGAGATCGAATTTGAACAGGCCGAGCAGCGGCCACATTCGCACGCCCTGCAGGCCATCGGCGCCGCCTGTGAGCCAGCTTGCGCTGTTGGCGGCCTCGAGCAGGAGGAGTCCGAAGCCGAGCGTGATCATGATCAACGCCAGATGCCGGAAGCGCGCGATGACGAAGCTCATGAGATAGCCGAGCAGGCCCGCCGCAATACTGGCGGCGAGCAGCCCGGTCAGCGGCTCGCCCCAGCCCCATTTCGAAATGAGGCCCGCGGTATAAGCGCCGAAGCCGAAGAACGCGGCGTGGCCCAGCGAAACGATGCCCGCGTAACCGAGGATGAGATCGAGCGATAGCGCAAAGAGCGCGGTGATCGCGATCTGACTCGCCAGCACCAGATAGTCCGGCGTGACCACGAACGGCAACAGCGTTGCAAGCCAGAACACGATCTCGATGGTGCGCCAGCGGACCTGCGCTTCCAGGTGCTGATGCGGTCCGGCAATCGCGGCGGAGGAGCCTGTCATACGCGTCGGCCGAAGATGCCGGAGGGGCGCCACATCAGCAGACTCAGCATCACCAGATAGATCAGGAAAGAGCCGATTGCCGGAAAATAATATTTCCCCGCCATATCGCTGATGCCGAGCAGCATGGCGGCGGCAAAAGTCCCGCCGATCGAGCCGAGGCCGCCGACCGCAACCACGATCAGAACGTAGACGAGGTAGGCGAGGGCAAAGGACGGGTCGAGCCCGACGATATCGATCGCCAGCGCGCCGCCCAGGCCCGCAAGTCCGCTGCCGAGCGCGAAGGTGATCGCGAACGCGCCGTCGACGTTGATGCCGAGTCCGCGCGCCATGCGCTGGTTGTCGACCGCGGCCCGGACCTGCGCGCCGAACCGGGTGAATTCGAGCGCCGCGACGAGCGCCCCGGTGACGACCAGGGCAAACACGATCAGGAAGATGCGATAGACGCCGAGCGTCACGCCGCCCACTTGCACCGAGCCGCGCAGATAGCCCGGCAGGTTGACCGGCTGCTGGATCGTTCCGTAGACGTAGGCGAACGAGGCAATCGAGACGAACACGAGCCCGATGGTGAGCAGGCACTGGTCGAGATCGCTCGCGCGGTACAGCCGCCGGAACATGGTCCGCTCGAACACCACACTGATCGCCGCCGCAGCGATAAAGGCGATGGGCAGGGTGGCCAGGAACGGCCAGCCCAGAGTGTTCATGAGCGTCACGGTGACGTAGCCGCCGATCATGCCGAAGGTGCAGTGCGCGAGGTTGACGAAATTCATCATCCCGAGCGTCACCGACAGCCCGACCGACAGCAGAAACAGCAGCATGCCGTAGGCGAAGCCGTCGAACAGCACGCCGAACACCGACGTGATCATTGCGGTCGTCCCCCTCGGCCGCCGGTCATGGTCGCTCTGCGTTCCTTACTTCGGCAGCCGCGCCTTGAACGGGTCCTTGACGCTCTCGAGCTTGTCGAACTCGACGTTGAGCAGTTGCCCGCCGACCTTCTCGACGCGGCGGATGTACACGTTTTGCACCACGTCGCGGGTCTCCGGGTCGATCGACATCGGGCCGCGCGGGCTCTCCCAGGACAGGCCCTTGGCGGCGGCAATCAGCTTGTCGCCGTCGGTGTCGCCGTTGGTCTTCTTCAGCGCCTCATAGATCACGTGCATGCCGTCGTAGCCGCCGACAGAGAACATGTCGGGATTGCGCTTGAAGTCGGCATTGTAGTCGGCGACGAACTTCTTATTCCTGGCTGATTGGTGATTGTGGTCGTAATGGAAGGCGGTGATGAATCCCAGGCCGGCGTCGCCCATGCCCTTCAGCGCCTCGTCGAACGTCAGCTCGCCCTGTCCGACCACCTTAGTCTTGTGCAGATCGATGCCGCGCTCGGCGACGGCCTTGCCGATCGCCGCGGGTTGCGGACCGCCGGGCACCCAGATGTAGATCACGTCGGGGTTCATGTCCTTGGCGCGTTGCAGGAACGCGGTGAAGTCCAGGTTCGCCACCGGATAACGCGCCGAGCCGATGATCTCGCCCCCGGCCTCCTTGAAGGCGCGCTGGAACGATTGCTCGCCGTCATGGCCGGGGCTGAAATCCGAGACGAGCGTATAGGCCTTGCGAGCCCCACTCTTGTAGGCCCAGGTGCCGAGCGACTCGTTGACTTGCGGCACCGTGAACGAGGTGCGCACCATGTAGTCCGACTTAGTCGTGATGATCGAGGTTGCGGCATTCATATTGACCATGAACTTCTTGGCCTGCGCCGACACGTCGGCCGCCGCGAGCGCGTTCGGCGTCAGATCGAAGCCCACGATCATGTCGACCTTGTCGCGCACGATCGCCTCCTGCGACAGGCGCTTGGCCGCGTCCGGCGCCACACCGCCGTTGTCCTTGCGGATGAGTTCGATCTTCTTGCCGGCAACCGTGTCGCCGTTCTGCTTCATGTAGAGCTTGATGCCGTTGTCGATCTGGGCGCCCGGATCGGCGAATTGTCCGGAAAAGGACATGATCACGCCGATCTTGATGCTGCCCTGAGCCAAGGCGGGTGTGGCGGCAAGCAGCATGGCGGCAAGGCAGGCAAGCCCGGTCGTTGCGCGTCGCATGGTTTCCTCCGAAATCATTTGTTTGGAAGTGTTGTTGACTCCATTTATCCCGTGCCCGGGGCCAACTGCAATGGCCGCGCATGGGACAGCATCGGTGACCCGGGCCGGAAGTCAATCCGGCCCGGTGTCGCTCTACAGCGGGACGTTGCTTTCGAGATGCAGGCTCAATCCTCCCCCGCCAGTTCCGGCATGTGCGGCGGAGAGACGGCGCTTTGGCCTGCGCGCCCGACAGATCGCTTGTTCTTACGGCCTGCCGGTCAAATCCTGCGGATTGCTGGCGCCTGATCTCGTCAGGTCCTGCGGATTGCCGCGGTTGCTGAGGTCTTGCGGATTGCTCGGGTTCATTCCCGCCCCATAACCCACCGTCGCATCATTCGAGGGCTGAGGGATCGTGCTGGTGGCGGTATTGGGTACTGTCGAGCGCATTCCACCGGGATTGCTTTGAGCAAAGGCCAGTCCGCTGGACAGAAGCAGAATGACCATTGTCGAGGATAGACGTTTCATGGTGTGGCTCCATTTTGGGCCGCCCTACAATGAAACGGCCGTGATCCTGGGCCGTTCCCCGGCGCAAGACGAAAGCGCAATATCGAGCAAGTTTTGCTATTTCGCGCGGGCCTTCACCGGATCCTTGACGTTCTCGACCTTGTCGAACGCCACGTTCTGCGGTTCGCCATTCACCTTCTCGACCTTGCGGATGTAGATGGTCTGCACCACGTCGCGGGTTTCCGGATCGATTGACATCGGCCCGCGCGGGCTGTCCCACTTCAGCCCCTTGGCCGCCGCAATCAGCGAATCGCCGTCGGTCTTGCCGCCGGCCTTCTTCAACGACTCGTAGATGACGTGCATGCCGTCATAGCCGCCGATCGAGAAGAAGTCGGGGTTGCGCTTGTGCATCTCGTTGAACAGCTTCACGAAGGCGACGTTCTTCGGCGCCTTGTCGGTGTACTCATAATGCCACGCGGTGATCATGCCGAGGCTCGAATCCCCCATGCTCTTCAGCGCCTGCTCGGAGGTCGTCTCGCCGGAGCCGAGGATCTTGGTTTTGTTCGGATCGACGCCGCGTTCGGCGAACGCCTTGCCGAGCGCCGCGGGCTGTGCGCCGCCGGGCACGAACACCATGATCGATTCCGGAATGAGGTCCTTGGCGCGCTGGATGAACGCGGAAAAATCCGGATTTGCGACCGGGAAACGCACCGAGCCGGTGATCTCGCCGCCGGCCTCCTTGAAGGCGCGCTGGAAGCCTGCCTCGAAGTCGTGGCCGGGGCCGTAGTCGGTCACCATCGTATAGGATTTCTTGAGCCCGCCTTTGGTCGCGGCCCAGGTGCCAAAGGTCTCGGCCACCTGCGGCAAGGTCACCGAGGAGCGCACCATGTAGGGCGACTTGGCGGTGACGATCGAGGTTGCCGCGTTCATCACGACCATGAACTTCTTGGCCTCGGCCGATACGTCGCCGGCGGCGAGGGCGTTTGGCGTCAGCACGAAGCCCGCGAGAATGTCGACCTTGTCGCGAACCACCAGTTCCTGTGCGAGCCGCTTGGCGACGTCCGGCGCCATGCCGCCGGAGTCCTTGACGATCAGTTCGATCTTCTTGCCCTCGACGGTTTCGCCGTGCTCCTTGATGTAGGTCTTGACGCCGTTCTGCATCTGGATGCCGGCGTCGGCAAATTGCCCCGACAGCGTCATGATCAGCCCGATCTTGATGGTGTCCTGGGCGCTGGCCGACGGGGCACCGGCAAGCAGCATTGTGGCGACGCCGCCGACCGCGGTGGTGATCAAGCGCATTGAGAATCTCCCGGAAATGTCATGACGTTGTATGGAGCATCGACGGGCTCCATGTGGGTGTCAACTTGGCGTGTTGTCGCTCGTCGGCCGCCATCCGCGGTGGCGGCGCCTATTTCATCCGGGCCTTCACCGGATCCTTGACGTTCTCGACCTTGTCGATCTCGACGTTGCGCAAGCCGTCTGGCGTCTTTTCGACCTTCTGGATGTAGACGGTCAGATTGATGTCGCGCGTCTCCGAGTCGATCTCGACCGGGCCGCGCGGGCTTTCCCACTTCATGCCCTTGGCGGCGGCGATCAGCGAATCGCCGTCGGCCTTGCCGCCGGTCTTCTTCAACGTCTCGTAAATAAGATGCATGCCGTCATAGCCGCCGATCGAGAAGATGTCGGGGTAGCGGTTGTACGCATCGTGAAACGCCTTGGCGAATTCCTTGCCCTTCGCCGACTGGTGGTTGTAGTCGAAGTGCGCCGCGGTTACGATACCGATC
>Ga0210380_10000408_pt1 | contig 19674 bp, 21 predicted proteins | sample PLM4_5_coexredo_FD_155476 | JGI IMG/M metagenome (GOLD analysis project Ga0210380, IMG submission 155476) | Groundwater sediment microbial communities from an aquifer in East River, Colorado, USA - PLM4_5_coex redo | ecosystem: Environmental > Terrestrial > Soil > Riparian zone | place: USA... | reverse complement strand
CTCCGATTCCGGATCCACTTCAATGAGTCGGACTTCCGGACGACTGCCCGCCAGCGCCTCCGCATTGCCGAGAAAGCGCCGCACGCCGTCATAGCGACGGGTCAGGTACGACTGATAGTCCTGTGACTTGTCGTCGGACACGCGAAGCAGCAGAGATGGAATCTCCTTGTCAAGTTCCTGCTTCAGATCCCGCGCAAACCATCGCAACTCGCCCAGAGTATGTTTTGCGCTGCGGTTGATCAGGTACTCAAAGGCCTGCGCATTGCCTCGAAATGCCACCTGCCCCAGCGTGGACATCGGAAGAAGTCCGCGGAGCGTATCGAAAGCTTTTTTCTCGAGAATGCTGTCTTTCTCATCAAAATTGTCCTTCAGCCAGGCCTGCAATGGGCCAAGAAGGGAGGAATACGTATCGAAGAGATGATCCATCGTGGCAGTGTATTCGTCGAGCAGCCCGAACTTTTGGAGATCCGGCACCGGAGTGAAGTACAAATATCGTCCGTCAACTTTCATACCGAAATTGACATAACGTGTGGATTTCTCGATGGGTTCCAGTCCAACCCTCTGATCTTCGACGAATTTCATTGCGACCTGCGAGATTCCCCAGACAATCACATGCGTGCCAGTGATTTGCGCGATGGAATCGTCACCGTATTGCGAAAGCCATTTCGAATAAAACGACTGCGCCCGCTGGTTGTTGAGAATGTTTCGAAAACCGTGCTCCTTAAGGAACACAACAGTATCTTCCAGTTCGCGTGCCAGTCGAGCGTCGTCGCCGTGCACGATAGGGTAGATGTACTCCTTCAGAAGCACTTCAAGCAGCGATCCGGACGCGCGGCTGGCTCTGGAGCAGAGCGCACCGGTAATTTCCGGAGGAAGATTCCGCAGGACAGAAATGATACCGGCAGGATTACTCGCAAATGCGTTGAGGTAATGCAGATCCTGTTCCGACCAGCGGCCGGACGAGAAGGCCGGCCGGTACTCAGAAAGTTCCTCAGGCATAATTCCCCATGTTTGACATAATAGCGGCCATGGGACGCATGAGAATTAAAAAGAAGCGCGACGCGAAGCCATTTCGGGAAACGATGGCGTACAGACTTCTTCTCGTGCTCGTATCCATCCTGATTATCGTTTCAAGCATGTTTGTAATGCTTACTTCGTATACGGTGAACAACACGGCTTTTATCATTGCGCTGGTTACCGGAGTTCTTTGCACCGTATCCCTTTTCTATAATCTCGAGCGTGCACGGCATATCCCAATGCCGGAGCGGAAGCGTTACCGGTAATAGTTCCTCAGCTTCAAATACAGCTGCCCTGTCGCCTTGCAGTCTGCCAGGCAGTAGCGGGCAATGTCGTCCAGTTTCCCCGCCTTGTAAAACTCACCGACCTTGCTTCCGCTGATGCCATCCTTCGGAGACGGCACACCAAATATCTCGCAGAAAAATTCCAGCGTACCTTTCTTGTAGGGATTGAAATTGGTGAGCACTTCCCGGACATCAAAATGTCGATCCGTTGAAAACCGCCGGCTATCGAGGAAAATGTCTCGCGGTACCGGAATACCGAGAATTGCGCTGCGAATATTGATGTAAGGAAAATCAAACGACTTCCCATTGAATGTCACAAACCGCTGCGGACGGATCTGGCCGATGTCGGACCAGAAATTGGATATCAGCTCTCGCTCCTCAGTCTGGCAGTAGACTCGCGACCGGTCGAGCTCCATCCAATACAGTCCTATGCAGATGATGCGTCCGGTACACGGGTCCAGTCCCAGTCCATCGAGAATTTTCTGACGCTCCTCCTCAGTTCCAGCGCTACCGGAATCGAGCAATATCTCGCGAGCGCGAACAGGAATGGCATCCAATTCCTGTCCAACGGTTTCAATATCGATAACGAGAGTTGCTGGCTGCCCCATGACGCTCTACCTCGCCGAAAGAGTATTTGCAGCGTGGGACAGTTGGGGGGAGTTCCAAATTCCTTAACGCAAATGAACCCGGTAGTGTTAGCTTGACACGTCATGCTCCGGTAGTACTATTGGCTCTGGCGCGGGTAGAAATGGCGATATCCGCCCACCTGGAACAAAGGCAGGAGCCTTTTCAACAGGAGCGTGCGGAAGGAATCCGCTGAGTCTCGGTTGCCCGTTTCGGATTTCCCTGCGGTTGCCTCTTCGCGCGTGACCAAAATCCATATAGGAAAACTGCGTTACGTCTGGCGTCACAGGACGCTATCGGGGGGTTCTTAATGTCGGAAGATTTTTTTCGCCTGCGGCGTGCCCGGACAGCAACAGCAAAACTGGCACAGACACTGACGGTTGCGTCGCTATTGCTTGCCGCGCCAGCGGTCCATGCGCAAATGGTCAACGGATTCATTTCCGGAACGGTTGCGAACCAGCAGAAATCGCCCATTTCGGAAGTGGAAGTCACAATCACCAATCAGGAAACGCTGTTTTCGCAGACGAAGAAAACCGACGACGAAGGACGCTATCGATTTGTTGCAGTCCCGCCAGGAATCTATTCGGTGGAATTCAAGAAATCCGAATTCCAACCCAGATCTACACAAAATGTCAGCGTCATGACCTCCACCGAAAGCACGATCGATCTCCAATTGAGCGTGCTTGTTGCACCGACGAACGTTGTTGTTAGTGCCGAACCTGAAATCTCTCTTTCAAAAACCAGCGCCAATATTCAAATGACGTTACCGGGCCGGACCTTGGATATGACGCCGCTGGCCACTTCCAACCTCTATCCGGCGGGCGCTCGCAACATGGGTCGTTACGCGCTTCTGGCAGCGGGTGTCGTTCGAGTTGCCGGACAGAACGAGTTTTCCACCAACGGACATCGAGGCCGCGAGAACAACTTCATGATGGACGGCGTGGACAATAACGACAACACCGTCACACTTCCGGCATTGTTTGCACCTCCTGAGGCGATTCAGGAGTTTCAGGTTCAGACCGCGACATACTCTGCAGAATTCGGCCGCAATATAGGCGCCCAGGTAAACGTCGTCACCAGAAATGGCACGAACAACTTTCATGGCGACATCTGGGAGTTCTACCGCGGGAACGCTCTGGAGCCGCTGTCGCTCCAGAGCCGCAGATCCGGGCTCACCTCATCGCCGCGATTGGTGGACAACCAATTTGGCGGAGATATCGGCGGACCGATCATCAAGGACAAGACATTCTTCTTCGGATTGATTCAGGGTAATCTACAGCGCTCACCAAAACCATTCGGTCTGGTAACAATCCCAACCGCTGCCGGTCTTGCCTCACTGTCGGGTGTGCCGCTGCGTTCCGCTTCCGGAAGCATCACGGCGCAGTCCGCCGAAAGCCGCCAGACCATGGTCGATGCACTGGGCTTCCTCACGTCGGTGTATCCGACGATCAACCACTACGACAGCTTTTCAACCGTAACAGTCAATTCCACGCCTGTTGAAATGGGAACCTACAATCCGCTGGTCCCAATGGATCAGAATTTCTGGTACGGAGTGGCCCGAGTAGACCATCTGATAACGCCAAACGATCGAATCTCCTATCGCACACACATCGACGATCGCAGCTCGCCGCTTTCCGCCGGTAACCTGGCGTTTGGAGAACAGTGGGGTGCTGACAGCAAGACCCTCGCGCAAAACCATGCCCTGAGCTATACGAAAAGTATCGGCCAGAATTTTGTGAACGAAATGCGTCTCTCTTACACGAGGCTGGCTCCGGTATTCACGGAACACGATCCAGTCAGTCCGACCGTGACGCTCAGCAACCTGTTTACGATCGGCGGGTTTTCGACCTTTCCGCAGGAGCGCCTGGAACAGACATATCAGTTTCAAAACATTTCGACATTTATCGTGAACAGGCATTCCCTCAAGTTCGGCCTGGATCAGGATCGAACCCATTTATTCCAAAACACGGCTTTCCATTCAAAAGGAACCTGGCAGTTTGCCAACTTCGCGGATTTCCTGAACAACCAGCCCAACACATTAACGCAGCTGGTCTCTCAGCCGACGGTCTATTCATTTACGCAGTTGAAGCAGGCTTACTTTTTCCAGGACGACATCAAAGTGAGCAGATCATTTACCGCCAACCTCGGGTTGCGTTATGAATCAACATCTGTACCACTCGGCTATTTCGGCGCAACGGATCCGGCGGTTCTCGCAGTCAACGTTCCCGGGCCGGGAAAGCGGGATTCAAACAACTGGGGACCTCGCGTTGGATTTGCGTATAGCCCCACCTCTTCAGATGGGATCCTCGGAACAATTCTGGGCGGCAACAGGTCGGTTGTCCGAGGTGGTTTTGGGATCGGATACGATGTGCTCTTCTATAACCTCTTGGGCAATCCGGCAGCAAACTATCCCCGTACCAACACGCAGATGAACAATGCCTCAGTCCTGGTGGATTCCTATCCCACATTGCTTCCGAAAACAAATGTAGTCTCACTTACCGCAACTACCGCGTTCGTTAACCTCCCTTCGGATATTCAGAATCCGACGACAAACTACTGGAGTCTGTCCGTCCAACGGCAGCTGAATTCCGGCTTCACCATGGAAATGGGATACACCGGCAACCGGTCGCTCCATCTCCTCCGGCAGGGTCAGGCCAATCCCGGAATACTGACTCAAGCCAAAGCCGACGCGGTCATCGCCGGTTGCACTCCGACGTTGGGTTCCTGCCAGGACCCTGTTGGTTTTCCAACGTCACCATTTCGGCTGGATCCTACGATCGCCTCACGCACACTTCTGGAAGCGACCGGACAGGCCACATACAACGCCGGATACATTCAGTTGGATAAGCGATTGTCGTATGGGCTTCAATTCGGAGCCAACTATACGTGGAGCACCAACATCAGCGACAGCGAGGAAGTCTTCGCCGACAATACACCTTCGGACGGCGGTATCGCGGGATCCAGTCCTCAACTTGCACAGAATTTCATGGACAGACGAGGGGAAAAATCCCGGTCGGTGTTCGATCGACCGCACCGGTTCACGATTCACGAGTCCTATGCCATTCCGTTTTTCCCGGGTGCCGCAAAATACCTGCAGCTGGCTTTCGCAGGCTGGCAAGTCAGCGCCTTTACCGAAGTCCAGTCCGGACAGCCGTTCACGATAACCGTCGGTGTCGACACTCTTGGCGCTGGCACGACCAGTACACAGCCCGCACGTCCCAACTTGAATCCCGGAGGGATCATGACCCCGGACCCGGTTACCGGAAACTTTCGGACGTTCGTCATACCGCTGGATGGAACCGGTATCGTGACTGCGCCTCACGTCACCAATACAACGACGCAGGCAGTCACTTTCCTGAAAAACTCCATGCCCGTTGGCGGAACACTCGGGAGAAATACATTCAGAGGTCCCGGATATTCCAATACAAATCTGAGTCTGATGAAGCGCTTCAAGCTTGCCGGGGAAGCGTCGTTTGAAATTCGCAGCGACTTCCTGAATCTCTTCAACCACGACAACTTCCAGAATCCCGTTACGAACATGAGCAGCTCGAATTTCGGCAAGAATATTTTCGTGCCGCTTACCGATGCGCGACAGGTTCTGTTGGGCGCCAAGTTCCGGTTCTAACCGATGCAATCCCACCCGCCGCCCATCAGGAGATGGGCGGCGGGTGGGCGGATAAAATCTCCACCCTACATCTTCAAACTCAAACCGCCATCGACGGTAAGCACCTGCCCGGTCACATAGTTGTCGGGCTCCAGAAAAAACAATATCGATCGCGCCACATCTTCGGGCCTGCCAAAACGCGGAATCGTCTTCTTGTCCAGAAACGCGTTGTATTTGCCACTTCGTACACTTTGCTGCGCCATGCCAGCATCATTCACGCCCGGCGCCACCACGTTTACGCGAACCTTCCACTGCTTTGCGAGAATCTTCGCAGCGTGAACCAGTGCCGCTTTCGGTGCTGCATACGTCGTGCTCCCAGGAAACACACCAATCGCCTGCATCGTCGAAAGCAACACGATGCTCCCGTCGCTGTCCGCCAACGCCGCTGCAAAATCCCGCGCCATCAAAACAGGACCGGCAAAATTGATACGCATGGATTCCAGCAAATCATCTGCGGTTGCTTTCTCCAATGGAACGCGTGCCGGATCTCCGGCAAGCACGACCAACCCGTAGAGTTCGCCCTGTCCCAGCGCAGCCGCAATGAGGTTCTTTCGCACCGCGGCCTCCGCGATATCGCCACCAATGGCCGGACAACCCAGTTCGGAGGCAAGCGCACCGGCGCGTTCTTCGTTCTTTAAAAATCCGATGATTGGTTTATAGCCGTGTTCCACTGCACTCCGGGCAACGGCGGAGCCGAGTCCGCCAGAACCACCAGCAAGTATTACTGTCTTCATAGTCGTATGCTCACGGTTTCAATGATCGTGTAGCCCGGTCCATCACTACGGCAGCGTAGCGGATCTTTCCACAATCCCAACTGGGAAAAGTAGTCCGCGAGCAGGATATGCCGAATAGGCAGGATCATGGGAACGTGCGAGCTTCCGGATTGCGGAGCCGATTGAACTTGAGGTGATGAAGACGAGTCTGCTGAATTTCAATATCGGAGATGCGGCCCGATCAATAATACGCAAGCGTTTCGATCCCGGTACCGGCCATGAACGTCTTCACCACCTGATTCCTGGTCAGATCGATCACGGAGATCGTTCCGTCCCCGTGGTTCGACACCAGAGCGGTCTTGCCGTCGGCGGAGTATGCAATGCCGAATGCCTGCGAGCCGACAGTCAACGTCTTCTGCGGCGAGTGCAGGTTCTTTGCGTCAAAGATATTCGCCAGGGCGTTCATGTGATTCACGGTAATCAGCATCGTGCCATCCGGCGAATAACGCGCGCGGAAAGGGCCGATGGTGTTCTTCTCGACGACGACGGTATCGATAACCTTGTCGGTGGCCGTGTCGATGATGTAGAACTGCGGATCCGTGAAATCGATCGCCACAACGCGTTTGCCGTCGGGCGACGCCGTGATTCCCTGAGTGCCTTTGGGCATTGGGACGCGGGCAACCAGCTTGCGCGCCTTCAGGTCGATGACGGTCACAAACAACCGGTCATTTTTGTTGGCGACATAGGCCTTGCTGCCGTCCGGCAGCACTGCCGCCCAGTGGCCGGTTCCTTCCGTGTCGATCGCCGCTTGAATCGAGCGTGTCTTGGGATCGATGATCAGCAGTTTGCGGCTCAAATCGCAGGTTGCGTAAAGCGTTCCGTTACTGTCCACCTGCAATCCGTGCGGCGCCTGATACGGAGAAACATCGATGGTGCCGCTCACCTTTCGTGTCGCAAGATCGATGGCCACGATCTTGTGCCCCGGATTCGGATTGTTGCCGTACACGCCGTCGCCATAGAGCGGAATGTAGGCTGTCTTGTGATCCGCAGAAATCGCAAGCTCGTGTGGAGGTGCTTCCAGTTGAAGATTGCTGACTTCCTTCAGCGTCGCCGGATCGAAAAACCGCACGAACCCACCGCGCTTGTCGATCATGATCAGGCCGTCAGTGCCTGTGGAATTGTTGGGGTCTGGAGCCGCGGCGATTACAGACACGGCGGCAACCGCCGAGACGATCAATAGGGCGCAGGCCGTCTTTCGCACACTGTTCATCATGGATACTGCTCCTTAAGGTTGGCGTTGACCGCGGAGTATACCACCGCCGTCCTGGAGACCTGTGCCCATCCCTGGAGATAGTCCCCAGGTACGAATCAGGCCGTCGCCCCAACCTTGAACAGGGGTTTCGTGTCCTCATTCAAAAGGACCCAGAGACCATAGACTCCAATGGCGGTTCCCAGGGGAACGTTTATAAGGTTCAGCACCGAAAGCACAATCGTGAGGGTCTGGGCCCACGAGCGATAATGCAGCAAGCCGTAACCTGCGATGATGCTGGGTATTGAGAAAACGGCAAGCACGAGAAACCCTATCGCTCCGATGGCTCCCAGGACGGCTGCGCCAGCCGCGGCATCGGGTTCAGGTTCCATACCCGCGATCCAGGCGAGGCCACCAAAGAAGAACAAAGCGACCAGGGCCGTCAGTACTCCCAATACTCCAAGCACGATGTTCAGAATGGCAAGAACCTTTACATGTTGTTCCATCACGATCTCCTTGATTCGGGGCTACACGTTCAATATACGTTCCTGTTGAGTGGTTTGTTCCGAAGCCACGACGACCCCGAGGTTGTCGACCTTTATACGCCGGAGCGACGTCGCCATCAAGAATCTCCGGAGGTTGGAGTGTGAAAGCATGCCGATTTTCCAGGCAGCGTATAAAACTGAAGGGTGCCCAGGTAACGCTTCCCGTTAAAACGGATCCTGTTCACAGGCCTTCAACATTGCTTGAAGGGATTCTGGATCGGCGAGACGGTGATCCGAACCTGTCTCGATCAACGCATCGCCGGGGAGCCCGCTATAGCGCAATAGCTCTTCGGAATAGTAAAACGGCACGACGCTATCCGCGCGGCTGTGCAGAATGACGGTTCCCGGTTTCACGATGCGAACGGATCCAAACCAGCGCCAGGCGGGGCACAACAGAACCAGCCGCACAAAAACTTGCCGGAGATTCATCGCTACCGCGCCACCGCGGCTGGACCCGACGACAATATCCGGCCGGTGCTGATCAAATTCGTCCTGAGCAATTCGGACAGCATCCAAAAAGTCGTCGTCCGGCAGTTTGGGATTCCATACGGTGTGACCGCTCTCCCTAAAGAAGACCGGCTTGACACCGCCCGGAACGGACTGCCATCCGTGAAGAAATAGAATCTTCATTAAGAAATTCTACTTATGTGTCCTTGCGCGAGTCTTGAAAAACCATTCCACCTACAATATTCGGCTTGCCCGTTCGTCTTCAGTAGCACGTGGATGAAGCGCTGAGAAAACAGTATCCGATGGCAGAACAAGATCAACGTCTCTCAGAGGCGATAAATCGGGAACAGGCCAGGCTGCGCAATTTCATCAGTCGGCGAGTGCCTGACCCGCGCGACGCAGAGGACATTCTGCAGGACGTCTTCTACAAGCTGGTGGAAGCGAACCGCCTGCTGATGCCGATCGAGCATGTCACCGGCTGGCTGTTTCGCGTGGCTCGCAATCGCATCACCGATCTCTTTCGCAAGAGAAGGCATGCCCGCTTCAGCGATACCGCCGTCGCGGACGAGGGCGACGAACTGCTGCAGTTGGAAGACCTGCTGCCTTCGCCCGATGCCGGACCTGACGCGCTTTACGCCCGCAACGTGCTGCTCGACGAACTCGAGTTGGCAATCGAAGAGTTGCCGGAGGATCAGCGCGAAGTATTTGTGGCGCACGAGTTGGAAGGGCGCAGCTTCAAGGAGATCGCAGCCGAGACCGGCTTGAACGTGAATACGTTGCTCTCTCGCAAACGGTATGCCGTGCTGCATCTGCGCGAACGATTGCAAACCATCTACGACGAATTTACGAAAGAGTGAGGGACTGAATATGAGGATACCGAAGTGGATATTTGTGGCAGCGCCGATAGGGTTTGCCGTCTTTATCGCGATTGGTGGCTGGATAGTGATGTCCTTGTGGAACTGGCTGGCTCCGGCCTTGTTTGGATTACGTGAGGTTACATTCTGGCAGGGTCTGGGACTGCTGGCTCTCTGTCGAATTCTGTTCGGCGGGTTTGGCTTTGGTGGCGGCGGCGGACATCGCTCCGGTGCCCGGGGAAAAATGGGCGAGCGCTGGGAAAAGATGACGCCGGAGGAGCGGGAACGATTCCGTCAAAGCTGGCGCGGACGCATGGGGTTCTGCTCTTCTTCACGCGAGGGCAGTGAGAGCAGCGAGAACAATACCCAGTGATGCCACCAACCGGACAAGCGTCCTGGGATTGCGGACCATCTGAAGTGCTTTAAGGAGAGGGGTAAAGAAATTTCGGATCTGTACCCCTCACCCGGCCGCCCATCAAGAGATTGGCGGCACCCTCTCTCTTCAGGAGCGGGAGTACTTTTCCACACCTGGACAGCATTGGGTCCGCCACGTTACTGGATTAGAACTCCAGACGTTCTTTCACTTCGCGTAACCGGTCTCGAGAGATCTGCAACTCGGTCCGCTTCCCGTCCCTCAGGCGGACGACCATTCCGCCTCCGAACCAGGAACTCACCTCATCCACATAGTTGAGGTTCAACAGCGTCGCCCTGTGAATGTCCGAGATCGTGGCATCGATCACGTAGTCCTTCGAGGCCGTCGCCGCATACGTCAGTTTGTCTTTCGCGCAGAAGTGAGTAACCTTGCCGACTCCGACAAACACAACCCGCTCGCCCGCTCGCGACGCAATCCGTTCCGGGAATTTCCGCGTGAGTTCACGGGCGATAACGCGAAGTTGTTCGCTTTGAGATAGCGACACCGCTTTTTCGAGACGATCCATTTCGACTGGCTTCAGAAGATAATCGATGGAATTCACCTCAAAGGCTTCGCGCGCGAACTGATCGAACGCCGTCGTGAAGACGACCGCCCGGTTCCTTCGGGAGCTTCTGCAGCAGCTCGAAACCGGTCATCCCCGGCATCTGAATATTCAGGAAGACGGCAGCGACAACATTTTTCGAAAGAAACCTCATCGCCTCGTCGGGGCTCACGGTGCTGCCTACAATATCCACAAGGCGCGTCTGCCGCAGCAGCCGGGCCAATCGCTTCTGCCAGCAGAGCGTAAGGTGACCGAATTCTGTGCTCCGGCAACCGCCACCAGAGCGAGCATTGCAACCATCAAAATCGTTATCGTTTTCATAGAGCCTCCTTGGAAGCCAAGGTACTCGTCTTCGGTTGTGCAGGATCGATCTGCCGGACGGAGGGTTGAAACTTTCAGATGAGGGGTTGGGCGACGCTGACAAGAGGCGAATTTGAATTTCCGGCCGATATCAGAAGAATGCGATTCCGCGGGAGGCGAAAATCACCGCCGCCCAAAGCGTCAGCGAAATGGCCGAGTGCAGTTTGCTGCGGCGTTGCCGGGATGATGCGATCGCATTCAGGGAGAGGAGGACAAGCAGCGCCATCTTGATTCTGAAAGACGAACTCCCGTAATAGCCAACAGCACCCGATGCAAACACGAGGACGCCGGTAAGGACAACCAGTGTCAGGCCGATGCAGCGAAACCAGCGGACCTCCGCGAATGCGAGAACGCGAAGGTGAGGGGCCAGCACCGCGCCGCCCACCAATGCGATTGCAAGAACATGGAGAGCGCCGGCGATGGGATATCCCCACGTGGTTTCGGCGATTGTCCGGCTCAACCACGCATCCTGAATTCGCTGGCACCACTCGAGAATAGTCATCTGGAAATTCAGTATGCGCGAGTATCAAAATCCGCGATCGCGCGTCCCGCCAAAACGACGCTGCTCCACAGGATCAGCGAGATAACCGCCGCCATTTTTTGTTTTGTGGCCTTTGGTCCGTTTTCATCTCGCGCGCCATCTCTCAGAATTCGCCGGTGAATTGTGAAATGCGCAACAAGGGCTACGGTGATCAATCCCATTTTCAGAACGAACGCCGGATTGTTCACATATCGCACGAGATCCGACCCGAACAGCAGTGGCCCCGTCACCAATACGGTAAGCAGTCCGCCGAGCGTCCACGGCGAAAGACCGGACGCGACGTCGACCACAGGCTGACGTCGTATTCCAATTCCGAGAAGACGCAGATCAACCAGACATATCGTTCCGACCAGCATCGTAATACCGACGAGGTGAACCGATTGGATGACCGGAAACAACCACGATTGCTTAATAAATTCAGCCATGAACCAATTCGTCAGAAGTGTTCACTTCTTATCAAACAACTTCTGGTAATCGACAACCGGCGCGTCGCAGACAAATTCCGAAACGTATTCGGCTTCTGGACGATGCTGGAATGTTCTCGCGGGTATCACCCAGGGGCTGACCCAGACGTTTGGATCTTCCACCGTCACGTCATACTGCAGGTTGCCGTTCTCGAGTTTTTTGAACCTTTCGGTAACGTGCAGCGATTCGGTATGCAGGAAACCGTGCACTTCCGTCTTGTCGTTGTACCCCGCGGATTCGATCACGAGAGTATCTCCCTCCCAGCGGCCAACGGCGGTGCCCATCCACGCGGGATCGGGATCCGGGGGAAGCGGTCTGCCATCCAGTGGAATAAAGCGGATCGCATTCGGATACTCGAACACCTGGATCAGCATCTTCGGCGTCTGGATAAACTGCCATGGGTAGGGTGTGATGTATGTCTGAGGAATGCCAAGAGGAACGCATTCCTGAACGAGAGTCGTTCTGCCACGAATATCGTTCGCCGTCCGGACGATTTGAAACTTCTCGGCTCCGGGCTTCAGCGCTGGAGCCTGGGCTCCCTGCGGGAGACCCGCGTTGCCGTAAACACCGGTAAAATCCGGATGTCCGTCCATTCTGCCTTTAGCGTCGGCACGAGGAGCCGGGTTTACAGCGACTGTTGCCGGAGTTGCCACCGGTGCGCCTGCAACGGTCACCGTCACGGTTTTCGTGACAGTGTCACTCGCACGCAGTGTATATGTTGTCGTTTGAGTTGGAGCGACCTGCCTGCTTCCCCGCACGGCAACGGATCCAACCTGCGGCTCAATGGTCAGGCCTCGCGTGGCCTCGGTCTGCCAAACCAGTTGAACGGATTCCCCTGGACGAATCGTTGCGGGCCTCGCCTCGAATGATAGAATCCGCGGTTCGATTGCAGTGCCACGTTGCTGGGAAAGAACGACCGAGCAAAATGCCAGGCCCAATATGATGTTCGTGAATATCTTCATACCGGAAAACCTCCCATCTTTGTAACCAGAACAATATGGGATTGCGCAATTTTGATCCATGGATATTTGCTTCCGGCGCTTGCCGGTGTATGGTATTGCTGCGATCCAAAACGTTGTACCCGGTAATTTAGAATCGGAGGATTTTCATATGAAACGAACATTTGCGCTTCTCGTGGTTTGTGCCCTGTTTATCAGTGCGGCACCACTTGGCGCTCATCATTCGACTGCAATGTATACGGGAACAAAGACGGTTTCCGGCAAGGTCCTGAAATTCGAGTGGACCAATCCGCACGCCCACGTCTACGTCGAAACCAAGGACGAGAAGGGCGCCACCGTTGTCTGGGACGTGGAATTGATGAGTCTGAATCATCTCCGATCCTATGGCTGGACGGCCAAGACGGTGCAGGTCGGAGATATCGTCTCTGCGACTGGAGCGTTTGCGAAGAGCGGCGATCCCGCCATGATCGCAAGCCGAATGAAACTCGCCGACGGCCGCGAGATCTCATCCTAACCGTTTTCAGCTGGCATTGGAGGACTACATGAAACGCACGATGGGCATAGTGTTTGTCTTGACGCTCCTGGTTTGCATGGCCTGGGCCCAGGCGCCACAGGGCGCACCCGCAGGCCAACAGCAAGGTGCGCCGGCGCAGCCCGCCGCAGCCGGGCAAGCTCCGCGTGGAGGCGCTGGTGGCCGAGCTGCTCTCCCCCCTCGAATTGTGACTTTTGAGGCAAGCGCTGTCTCTCTCAAGCCCGGCGAGTCTTTCGTCCTGACTTGGGTGACAGAAGCCGGTGCGGCGACCATCGACAACGGAATAGGCGACGTGTATCCCCGCGGAACATTCAAGGTGACGCCCAAGGCGACAGCAACTTACACGCTTTCGATGGGCGGAGGCGCCGTGACGAAAGCGGTTACAGTTACGGTTGCAGGGACGACACCTGTCACGACGAACGCAGCCAACGCGGTTGGCCCCAAGCCGATTGCCCGTATCGAAGGCAAACCGGATTTTTCGGGAATCTACGGCTTCACCGGCATGGCCGGCTTCGGTGCCCGTGGTGCAGGCGGAGCCAACGCTCCAGCGCCACCGGCATCGCCTTTCGCCAATCTGCCGACGACACCAACGCTGAAACCGGGCATCCAAAACGGAGCGGTCGCAAACCCCGCCGGTGGAACATCCGATTGCCTGCCGCTTCCTGCCGACACGGCGTTTGGCGTGCCCTATCCTTTTCAGATCATCCAGAACAAAAACTACGTTCTCATCCTCAATGAATATCCGGGAACATTCCGTATCATTCCGATCGATGCAGCGCACGGTATCGACGCGGATCCCACCTGGATGGGCGACTCGGTCGCCAGTTGGGAAGGCGACACGCTGGTCATCGATACGATCGCCTACAACGGCAAACACGTGATCGGCGGCATCAATGAACCCAGCGAAAGCTTTCACACCATCGAGCGCCTCACCCGTACCAGCGCAACAGGCCTCTTTTACGAAATTGTTTACGAGGATCCGGAGAAAGCGACTGGGCAGTGGAGAAAGACTACCACCTACAACGCCGATTCCCGGGCTGGCGTCATCAAGATCATGGAGTTCGTCTGTGAAAACAACCGAGACTACGTTCCATTCTTTGGACCCCAGGGTCCGCCTCCTGCAGGACAGGGCCGCGGAGGAGCAGGAGGAGCAGGTGCAGCGGCTCCGGCAGCACCGGGCGGCGCGGCGCCAGCGGGAGGACAACGGCAGTAACCGCGTGACGATCGCCGGCTGTCGCATCAGTTTTCACAAATGGATTTTCTATTAAGGATCGAGGAGAGCGGTTTCAGCCAGTGGGTGCGCGGAGCCGACTCACTATTTGCATTTCCAGGAATACTGCTTCTGCACACGCTGGGTATGGGACTCGTCGTCGGCATCAACGCGACTTTCGATCTCCGTATTCTCGGTTTTGCTCCGGCAGTGCGGCTTCGAGCCTTTAAAAAGTTCTTCCCCGTCATGTGGATTGGATTCTGGATCAATGCCATCACCGGCACAATTCTGCTGGCTGTCAACGCAACGAAGCTGACGCGCAACCCGGACTTCTACGTCAAACTTGCGTTCATCGCTCTTGCTGTCATCAACGTGCAATTGCTGAGGCGATCGGCATTCGTAACACCTGCGGCCAATGACGAAACGGCGCCATCCGCCAGAATGAAGCTGCTTGCTGTGACTTCGTTGATCTTCTGGATCGGGGCTATCACTTCCGGTCGCCTGCTTGCGTATGTGGGACGCAGCACCGGTGTGTTTTAGATACCGATGAATTCCGAACACATCCACCTTTTGTTGAATCATCTTCCGACGATTGGGTTCGGTATCGGTCTCGCACTTTTTGTCGTGGCGCTCCTGGCAAAACAATCGGAACTACAAAAAGCTGCCCTGGTTATCTTCTTTCTGGCAGCAGCGGTGACAATCATCACTTATGTCAGCGGAAACGATGCGCGCGAAGTACTGAAGAAAGCTCCGGGTATATCGGACCCACTGATAGAGGCTCACGAGAGCGCAGCGCTGGTGGCGTTGCTGTTCATGGAGTTGACAGGATTCTTCTCGTGGATCGGTTTGTGGATCTGGGGCCGGCAAGCGAGATTTGCGCGATGGAATGCGGGGATCATCCTGATCCTCGCGACTCTGGCATTTGTATTGATGTCCCGGGCAGCTTATTTCGGCGGTGCAATCCGGCATCCCGAAACCGAGGCTGCCCAGGCAATTCCTCTCGATCCTTCCGTCCCGACGCTGGCGAGGGCGTGGGGACTATTCGTTCAGGACAATTCATGGGTTTGGCCGGCCTGCGAGACGCTTCACTTCATCGGGCTCTGTCTGTTGTTCGGTACTGTCTTGATTGTGAACCTGCGCATGATGGGCATCGGCAAGACGATGCTGTCTTTTACTGCCCTGCGCCAGTTGTTGCCGCTGGGCATGTTGGGCTTCACGATAAATCTCGTCACAGGCATGATGTTTTTTGTCGCCACGCCTGAGCAATACACCGGATATCTTTTCCTTCTGAAGATGGCACTGATCGTCGCCGGCGCACTCAACCTGCTTTACTTCATGTTGAGCAAAGCGCCCGGCGTCGTAAGAGACGGAGACGCTGCCGGGATAGGAACGAAACTGATCGCCGTTTCGGCCATCGTGATCTGGATGGCCGTGGTCTTCTGCGGCCATATGCTTCCCTGGCTTGGGAATTCGTTTTAGATCCAAGACAGTCGTATTCGCGACGACGTTACTCCTCTCGTTCACCGTTTGGCTGCGTTTTCTTTTCGGAAGAAAAGAGCCACGTGCAGTTTGCTCCGTCATTCCTTCCCGATTTCGAATCCTACCGGCAACCGGTGAAGGTCGGCTCGGGCCAGAAGCTGCAGGTAAGCGTCACAGCAGCACCGGCAAATTAGTCCGTAGCTCTCACTTCCAGACGACGAAGCCCTGCGCCGTGCCGGTACCGGCTTCGGTGCGATAACAGGGGACGTAGTCGATGCGTTCGCCCGACAGGCCGGTTTGAAAAATGCAGCCGGAGGCGGATATCCAGTTCAGCAGCTCGGATGTTCCGTCCTTCATGAGACTGGGATCGATCTTTCGGAGATATGTTTCATCCCTGTTCTGAATGGCTTTGAACAGGGCATCATCGAAGTCCTGGTTGATCACAAAGTGCGACATTCCGCCAGAGCCGAAGACGGCCACACGGACATCTCTCTTCCATTCCGTCAGGACCCGATGCACCAGCTGGCCCAGCTCAAAACACCGTCTGGGGCGCGGTTGGTTCGGCGGGAAAAAGGTGTTCGTGATGATTGGCAGCATGGGAACCGCACGGTCCTCCATGACCCGCCTCAGGATGTACGCAAACGCATGCGGCGTCCCCACATGGTGATGCGGTGAGGGATGGTCCGGCCAGGCGCTGGATGCCGCAAAATCGAAGCCGTTGTCGAGTCCGCGCTCGAGGAGCAGCGCGGCAAGATCGGGCAGGCCCTTGTATTCGGTTCGCTCGTTGGGGCGGTTGGCCCATTCCGCTTCGCCAATACCCGGCGGCAACGTCGCGGCGCGCTCTTTGGGCAACGGACCATTCCAGAACGTGTCTCCGTGGAAGATGGTGAAGGCAGGCTGCATCTCCGGCAGCACCAGTTCACGCTGGTCGTTGCCGAAAACAACGCAAACATCGGGATTCACGTCTTTCCAAATCGCCGCAACCCGCGCGATCGCCGTCTGGCACGCCGCGTGATTGCGCGTTCGCGCTTCGAGCGACGATTGTTCGGCGAGATTCTCGGATCGCCGCATTTCGACGAGCTCCTCGAACGAATATTCCCTTCCCTTGAACCAGTGCTTTCGTTTCCGATCTGCAGGGACGCGAAGCATCCACTGCTCGGGCGTGGTGCTCAGTTGCGGACCGTGTGTTGTCCAGACGCCAAGAACGATTTCAGCCATGTTTATCTGAATGCCATTTTTGATTTCCGATCGATTTCCGTCTTGATGGAGCTGCCATACAGCTTTTCGAAAAACCCTTCTCGAACCACACGTTCCACTGCGCTGTTGTCCACCACAGTCTTGATGTTGAAACCCCGAAGTTGCGTTGCGCCCTGAGCTTCGGCCTGTTTCTTAATGGCAGTGACTGCGTTTGCCATCACATAGGGAATGCGTTCCAGAAGGTTCTGTTTGAAATTCGTGTCGTAAATCCGTGCAACGTCGGCCTCTGTCTGTTTGTCGTAGGCGATATAAGCCTTAATCGCGAAAGCCTTGTCATCATAGAAGCGCTTGATCGCTTCGGCGTGGGCCTTGATGATCAGTTCCGGCAATTTGGGATTCTTTGCGACCGTGGCCTTTGTGAACAGGTAAACGTTCGACGCATAAACATCGTCGTAGTCGGAAAGGTTAGCGAGATTCCTGAATCCCTGTTCCTCGACCCTGAAGTATTGCGGCGCAGTGAGCAGCGTCGCATCGGCACGGCCGGCAACCAGCGCTGTTGCACGTGCGGTAGCATCCGTGCCGACAGGAATCCACTGAACGTCTTTCGGACCAATGCCGAATTTCCCGAGCAGCGCGACCGTATAGTTATAGGGCGCGTCCCCCAGCTGGCTCACCGCGAGGCGTTTCCCCTTGAGATCTTTTATGGTGTTGATCCCCTTGGCAGCCATCAGCGAGAAAGGACCCTTGTTCAGCATGCTGCCCATGGACACCAGGGACCCGTCGCGCGAGCTTGCCTGGAGCGCTTGCTCCATCGATGCGTTGGTCATCACAGCTTCACCGCTCGCGATCATGGCGACACCAATATTAGCGGAGCCAAATACAAGGTTCACATCCAGACCGTACTTCTCGTAGTACCCGCCTTCCCTGGCGATGAACATCGGCCAGGACCCAGCGCTTCGCGTGGGGAAATTGATAGTCACTTTCTGTAGCGGGCTCTGCTGCGCGGACAGCGTTGACAGGTTGATGGCTGCCAACGCCAAAGCGGCAATCGAAATCCGCAATGCAATTCGCTTGAACATAGAATCCCCTTCCGAGCTGGAATCGTATCGCAATCCAGGAACCGAAAGGCGGCGAATGTTGTTCAGTGCAGGTGCAAGAGGTCTGGAAAATCGACACCAAAGCAAGCAAAGTCGTTCGAAAATGGTGTTCCTGGCGCTCGCGTGGTTCGGCTGCCGCACGCGATGCACCTCGTATTCCTTTCTAACGAGGCGGACGTCCTGCGGGAAATGCGGTCATTTCTGGAAACGTTGAATTGAAAGCCACGAAAACAAAGCGGACTCTGCGAGCGATCACTTTGGGACTAGTCGTTGTTTGTAATTTGTTCGGCCAGACGCCAGCCAAAACGTGGATTGGGACCTGGAAATTGAATCTCGAAAAATCCAGTATCGCCGTCTTCCCCGCTCTTGATCCAAAGTTAAAACTTCTGAATCAGACGCTGAAGTTTGAGGAAGCTGGAGGAAAGCTAAAGCTTATAGGCGATACCGTGCTCTCTGACGGCAGTTCCTCTCATGAGGAGGAAAATCTTGCTCTCGATGGCAAAGAGGTGATCCTCGCTGATCGCAAGATCTCTTCAAAAATAATCGACGCCAACCACTTCGAGATCATTGTCGAAGTCTCAAACAGTACTGCCAATGGCGTCGGTGTGAATCGCTTTGGGTTTTCGGACGATGGCAAGACGCTCATCGAGACAAAAGTCCAAACAAAAAGAGGAGTCGTCCCCGAAGGGACTGATCCGACCAATGGCGTGTTGATCGGGACCTCGACATCGGTGTTGGTTTTCGACAAAGTTTTCTGATCCTGCTGCGATTGGTTTCGTCCGCGCCACACAACGTAACGAGCCAATCCAGCGCCAATCTATCCCCGCCTAAGTTACACTGACCGCTTGAGCAACATTGCCGACATCAACGCCATACTCGCCTACCATTCGCAGACCAAACACCACTTGCACCGATTTGCCTCATCTTCGGGATACCTCGATTGGGCGACGCAACCAAATCCTTTTCGCACGTTCGCCGGCGCCGAGAAGATCGCACTCCCTTTGCTCTCAGAGCGACTCCAATCAACCTACTGCGATCTATATATTCCCGGCGCAGTTGCTCCTGCACCTGTCGACCTGAACAGCATCGGCATACTCTTCGAACTTTCCCTCGGTCTTTCTGCATGGAAGCAATATGGGCAAACCCGCTGGGCACTGCGATGCAATCCGTCCAGCGGCAACCTGCACCCGACGGAGGGGTATGCCATCCTTCCGCCGATACCGGGCCTCATCACCGCCGGCGTGTATCACTATGCGAGTCACGATCATCAACTCGAGCAACGAGCCGTTATTCATGACACGCTACCGGTCGGCTCCTGCATTTTCATTGGATTGACTTCGATTCATTGGCGCGAAGCATGGAAGTATGGCGAGCGGGCTTTCCGCTACTGCCAGCACGACATGGGACACGCAATCGCGGCCGTTCGTTATGCCGCTGCAGGTCTGGGATGGTCCGCAACGATG
>Ga0210380_10000407_pt1 | contig 19689 bp, 18 predicted proteins | sample PLM4_5_coexredo_FD_155476 | JGI IMG/M metagenome (GOLD analysis project Ga0210380, IMG submission 155476) | Groundwater sediment microbial communities from an aquifer in East River, Colorado, USA - PLM4_5_coex redo | ecosystem: Environmental > Terrestrial > Soil > Riparian zone | place: USA... | reverse complement strand
ACCATTCCTGTTATGTCACGAACAGTTGAGTGTGTTACCAATGCCCTCGCCGCTGTTGTGGACTTGGCACACAATCCACATCTGATTGGCCTGGAGCTCGCCTCAGCGATCCGCGCCCTCGGGTGCGCAGCTGAGTTGCGCTCCGTCGACAGATCGACGGGAACGACATCTTCTTCGAGTGGAACGGTGTCCCTTGAACTTGGCGAGACAAGCTCCCATCTGGTCTTCATTGAGTGCGCCGTCCCGGCGGATCCGGCCAAAGCACTCCTGCTATCCGACGTATTTCGCATCGGCCGTGCCGCGGTCGCACTCGAGAAAGCGCGGCAGGAGGAACGCAGCCGAGCCGCGATCTGGCCCGCGACGCCGATCGAAGAACAGGCCGGCGCCCTCTTCGTCGCCGAGGAGATGCAGGCGCTCCTCGCCGCGGTCCGACGCGTCGCCACCACCAACATCCCCATCCTCATCACCGGCGAAACGGGCACGGGCAAGGAGGTCGTCGCGCGCCTGATCCACGGCTACTCGCCCAGGGCCGCCAGAACCTTCCTGCCCTTCAACCTCACGGCCACGCCGCGCGACATGCTCGACGCCCAGCTCTTCGGCCACCGCAGGGGCGCCTTCACCGGCGCGACCGAACACTTCTCCGGCGTCATTCGCGCGGCCGCCGGCGGCACGCTCTTCCTCGATGAAATCGGCGAAACCACGCTCGACGTCCAGCCCAAGCTCCTCCGATTCCTCGAGTCCGGCGAAGTCCACCCGATCGGCGACGCGCACCCACAACGCGTCGACGTCCGCGTCATCGCCGCCACCAACGCCGATCTCGAGACGCTCGTATCCGAGGGACGTTTCCGCGAAGACCTCTTCTATCGCCTCAACATCGTCCGCCTGCACGTGCCGCCGCTGCGGGAACGCCGCGTCGACATCCCGGCGTTCGCGAATCTCTATCTCCAGAAGTACGCCGCCGAAAACGGCAAAGGTGACCTGCGCCTGTCGGAAGAGACGATGGAGTACCTGTTGCTCTACCGGTGGCCGGGGAACGTCCGCCAGCTGGCCAACGAAATGCGCCGCCTCGTCGCGCTCGCGGAACCAGGGGCGGTGCTGATGCCCGAACACCTCTCGCAGGGCATCGCCGCCTCGCGTAAGACGGTTCCCGCATCGGAGCGCACGCTCGAAGCCAGCGAGGTGGTTGTGCGCACGGATCAGCCGCTCGCCGCCGCCGTCCAGCACGTCGAGCGAACGATGGTGCAGCGTGCTCTGGCGAAAGCCACGAGCGTTGACGAGGCCGCCAGGATGCTGGGGCTCTCGCGTAAGGGCCTCTACCTCAAGCGCCTTCGCTTCGGCCTCGAGATCGATCGCCCGCGAGGCGAGGTTGAAGTCGCCTAAGCGGTGGCCGGCGGCACGCGCGTGACGCGCACGTGCCCGTCCTCGAGGCGCCCGACCATCGCGAACTCAAACAGATCACGCTGCAGCGCAAGGACGATGTCCTCTTTCGGCCGGTACGCATGCTCGCCGCGCAGGCTGGCCGCGATCTCCGGGTCGCTCAAGCACGCGGCGAGCGCCTCGACGTGGTCGTAGGGACGACGCCGCGCGTCGCCGTTGAGCAGCAGGTGCTCGATGTAGTCGCCGCACCGTTCGTCTTCGACCGACGGCCGGATGCCCTCGAACCCCATCGCGACAATGGTGACCTGGGCGCTCGCGCCGCCCGCCTCGTGACGCGTGCTGATGTGCCTGGCAATCGCCGACGCTGTCATGTAGCTGCCGAGAATCACTTCGTCCGCCGTCGCCGCGGCGGCGAGCACGCCCTGCGTGCCGGCCGACGAGCGCACGGCCACGCGCCGACGGCTGAAGAACGCCTCGCCCTTCGATACGATGTCGGCCGGCGAATTACCGACATCGAACCCGTCCACCTTGACGCCCTTCACCTCTCCGGCCACGAGATAGTCCGGGTCACGTTCACGGAACGCCAGCGCTTCCTGCGGCGTCCTGACGAGCGCCAAATCGCGAACCCCGAAATGAAACATCAACGCGCTGCAACTGAACGCCCGCAGCACGTCGATCACGACGACCGTCCCGTGCGCACCGGTCGCACCGTCCAGCAGGCTTCTGCGCTCCACTCGCATGCGGCCAGCATACCCCGCGGGAGCAAACGGTTCGGGTCGACCTCCGATTTCACAGGTTCTTCACACACGTTGCGCTAGACTCGTCGCTGGCGGGTCGCCTAGATGCGACCGCGAGAAGGAAGGAGATCCCCTGTGAAGCGCACTCTCGTCTTACTCGGAATCTGCGCGCTGCTGGCCGCCACCGCGGCTGACGCCCACCACTCGTTCGCCAAGACCTATTCTGAGGAAAAGCTCATCTCGCTCGAGGGCGACGTCGTGAGCTTCGAGTACCGCAGCCCCCACGCCTGGGTCTACTTCAACGCGGCCGACAGCACGGGCGTGGTCAGGAAGTTCGGAGCCGAGTGGGCCAATCCGCGGCGGCTCGGACAACAGGGCGTGCTCGCCACCTCGATCAAGGCCGGCGACCACGTCATCGTGGGCGGCGCCCCGAACCGCAGTGCCACCGATTACTCGGTGCACCTCAAGAGCATCCAGCGCCCCTCCGACGGCTGGAGCTGGCCGGGCGGCACCCGCACTCGCTGACCGACTGCTTCGCTACTCCGCCGCCGCGCGACTGAGCTCGTCCCACACGCGCCGCCCGGCTTCGATGGCCACTTGGCTGTCGTAGCCGGTGCCGGCCTTGAACAGGCTCGACGCAAACCCGCTGCGCTTGTACAACGCCGCGAGCGAGGCCTGGTCCACAACGGACGGGTCCTCGGCAATCTCAACCGCATGGCGCAGCTCGTGACCGATCGCCGCGATCTCCTGCCACGGACTCAGCCCGCACGCGATTCTCACCATCACGTAGCGTCGTTCGCCCGCCGACGACATGAATGTGAGGCGGCCGACGAGCGACGTCATCGAGCAGTCGCTCGCCACATAGACGATCACATTCGACGCCTCGAGCCGCGTCACGAGACGGCGAAATAACATCGACTGCTCGACACCGTTGGCGATCGCGCCGCGCATCGGCAGTTCTCCCGTGCGCACGTGGGGGCCGTCGATCGCCTCCTTGGCAGAGGCCGGCTGCAGCATCGATATCGCCAGCAGCAGCGTGGCGCCCAGCAGCGTTCGAAGATGGTGCAACACGATCGCGATGGTGGCAGGTGTGCGTGACAGCATGACAACACGTGAGCAACGCCCGCGCCACAACGACGCGTGTTTCTCCGAGGAAATTCGAGATGGGTGGGTAACGATTGTGTGGAAGCCGGTGATCCGGCCGACGTCGATGTATGAATGGAATCGGGGAGGGAGAGTCCCGACCCCAGCTCAGGGCACGGAGGGGAGTGGTGAGCTGAGGTCGGGTGCCGAGGCCGGGTGGTTACCGACTCGACCCAGTCGTGGACAGGAACAGGCTCTTCGGAATCTTGCCGGCGATGACCTGGCGGCCGTCGACGGCTTCGGCGACATGGAAGTTCACGGCGATGCTCGAAAGCGACAGCGCGTCGGCGGGCGTCAGTCCCTTCTCGGCCACGAGGTAGTCCACCACTTCCTTCACCGCCATCTTCAGCGCGCGGTTGAGATCCTCGTGAATGCCGAGCAGGATGTAGTCGGTGGAGGTTTCCACGCGGGGCGCAGTGATCGCCATGCCCTTGTGGAGGACGAAGCGAAGCACGCCCGTCAGTGACTGCTCGAGCGCGTTGCCGCTGACCTCGCCGTCGCCCTGCGCTCCGTGCGGATCGCCCGTGTAGAAGAGCGCGCCGGGCCTGAACACCGGGAGATAGAGCGACGTCCCCGCGACAAGAGCCTTGAAGTCGAGGTTGCCGCCGTACGGACCCGGAGGTCCGGACGTTTGAATCCCGTCCGCGGTGACGCCAATGTCGCCCGGCCGCGTTTCACCCGGCGCTACGGCCATGATGCCGAGAAACGGGGCGAGCGGTACGTGTATCCGTTCCGAGAAGAACGCCACCTGCCGGCCGTTTGACAGGCCGGTTTTGATCACATGGCGCGTCGCGCTGTCGGGAATCGCCAGTGGGGTGTCGCCGGGCCGGGAGCCCGGATAGTTCGCCCTGAAGGGTCCGCCGTCGGCGCTGGTGCCGTTGATGCCCCAGGGCACACGCGTCTCGAGCTCGAGAATCTGCACTTCGATCGTGTCGCCCGGCGCCGCGCCGTCGATGGCGATCGGACCGGTGAGGATGTGGCCGCCCTGCCGCGGACGCCCTGGCCACGAGGCTCGAAAATCGAGCACGTCCTGCAGGATCTGATCGCGCGGCACGCCGTATCGCGCCAGCATCGCGATGGGATCCTCCTGTTGCGTCGCGCCCTGGTGCGACAGCGTATCGATGCGAACCGTCTGGCCCGACTTGACCGTCAGCACCGGCGCCGCGTCGACAGGAAACATCCCCCACACAAGGTTGGCGGGGCGCGAGGGCACGTAGTGATCGACCGAGGTCTGCGCGCCGGCCCTCACGGCCAGCGCGCAGCAGATGAGGCCCGCGAGGGCGAGGATACGAGGCATGGCCGTGCGCCTAGAAGGCCAGCCGGAAGCCGAACTGCACCATGCGCGCCTGGTAGGCCAGGTTGCTGTTGTACGACGGCTTCCCATACGCCGCGCTCGTTTCCGTCAGCGTGTACGAACCGTAGTTCGCGTGATTGAACACGTTGAACACGTCCACGATGCCTGACAGCGAGCGCTGACCGAACATGAACATCTTCTGCAGGCGCAGATCAACGCGGTGCAGCGGCTCGCCGACGAAGCTGTTGCGGGGGATGATCGACCCATCGGGGCGCAGCCGTTGCGTGGCCATGGCACCGAAGCCGACGTCGCGAAGGTCGCTACCGTACCTGACCGCGCTGCGCGAGCCCGACCCGTAGAAGTAGAGACCGCTCGCCTGAATGCCCCAGCCCGGACTGTAGATGCCATTGAACACCGCGCGGTGACGCTGGTCGGTGCTCGCCAGGCCGTATTCACCCGCGATGTCGCTCGCGACGGTGAAGCCCATGGGTGCGCGCGTCAGGGAACCGTCGACAATCGAATACATCTCCGGCTGCAGGTTACCGTCCCGGAACCTCGAGAGTGTGTACGTCCCCTGGGCCTGCCAGCGATGGCTGAAGCGTTTGTTGAAGCTCGTCTCGAGGCCGTGATAATCCGAACTGCCCTCAAGCAGGCCGAGCGGGACGATCCCCCACTGCGGGAACGGACGATGTGTGACATCGCTGGAGGGATAGTTCGCACCGGTGACAGGGTTGTAGGAGAGGTTGATGTTGGTACCGACTTCCTCGCCACGCCCGCCGGTGTAGACGTAGTTCGCCTCGATCGACATATCAGTGCCGACCTGGCGCTGGAGCCCAATCGACCCCTGCCGTGCGTACGGCATGCGCCGCCACTGGCTGTTGATTTCGTCGGTGATGGATCGGCGATAGCAGCCGGGCGCGTAACCGTTCTGATCGCACGCCTTGGCCATGACCTGGTCGTAGGTCGGCGACGGCCCGTTGAACGGGTTGGCGGCGAAGTCCGCCCGGCCGTCATAGAGGGTCTCGGCGGCCGCCTGGTGCACCGCCTCTTCCGTCTGGTGCGCCTCGTCGGTTGATGCCTGCGCGTAGAACAGCCCGTAGCCGCCGCGGACGACGGTCTTGTCGTCGAGCGTGAGCGCAAACCCGACGCGCGGGCCAACGTTGTTCAGGTCGTACGGCACGTCGTCGTTGATCCACGGCGTGAACACCGTGCCCTCGGAGTTGGCGCCGATCTGCACGTCGTACCGCAGGCCGAGATTCACCGTCAGCCGGCTGCTCACCCTCCAATCGTCCTGCAGCCAGGCGGCGTAGAGATCCTGCGGCACGTCGTAGTGGAAATTCGTGTTCGACACGTTCTTCGTGAAACGCCTGGCGATCGGCGACAAGGGTGCGAGATTCCAGGTTGCCGCGTCGTTCCACACGGGGAAGAGCGACTCGATATTGGCGGGCACTGCCCCGTTGGTCGCGTCGAGGTTGCCGGTGCAGGTCGCGCACCAGAGGATGTAGGTCTGCTGGCGGACGTACTCGCCGCCGATCTTCACGTCGTGCCGGCCGCCCTTGTCCAACGAAATGGTGAGATCGTCGCGGACCGAGTAGTTGTTCTGGGTCTGATCCTGCCCCACGGCCTGACCGATCGAGTAGCCCCGCAGGCTGATGGTCTGCGACCCGCCGCAGCGCACCGGCGCGTCGGGGAAGCAGCCGCCGTTCCACGTGACCGCCGCATCGCGTGTGTAGTTGAAGAGCGAAGCCCCGCCCCTGACTTCGTTCACCGCCCGCAGGCCGATCACCTGCGTGAGCGTGCTGAACAGTTCGTCGCTGTGTCGCTGCTCACGCCGCCCGGTGGATGGATGGCTCGTGCTGCCGCCGGTCCCGCTGTTCGGCAGGTCGTTGTAGTACCTCTGGAAGCGCAGCATGAAGCGCGTGTTCGACGACATCTGCACGTCGCCGCGTACGATGCCCTTCCGCTGGCGGTTCTTCGCCGGCAGGTCGATGTTGAACGACGGATACGGGCTCGAAAACGTCACCGTCTGCGGCTGTCGCTCCTGCTCGTAGTTGCCGAAGAAATGAATCCGATCCTTTTTGATCGGACCGCCGAAGGTCATCACCACCTGCTGATCCTGGTAGGGCACCACCCGGTTCTGGATGAAGTCGGACGCGTTGAACTGGTCGCTGCGGAAGTAGGCCGCCACCGTGCCTGAAAACGTGTTCGTGCCCGACTTCGTCACCGCGTTGGCGAGCATGCCCGACGAGCGCCCCTGGGTCGCGTCGAACCGGTTGGTCAGCACGACGAACTCGGCGATCGCGTCCATGCTGTAGCTCGGCTGATTCTGGTCGGTGCCGGGAATCAGGTGCGTGATCTGCTGGCCGTCGATGTTGATCTGCGAGTAGCCCTGCCGTGCCTGCGGGATGTTGCTGCTCTCGTTCTGTCGGCTGCCCGGCGCCAGCATCGCCAGGTCCATCCAGTTGCGACCGTTGATGGGCAGGTCCTGCATCTGCCGCTTGTCGATGTTGCCACCGAGGGTGGACGTGGCCGTGTCGACTAGCGGCGCTTCCCCGCTGACGATGATCGACTCCTGCACCGTCGATGGCGCCATCTGCACGTTGACGACGACGGTCTGTCCAATCAGGACCTCGGCGGCCTTGGTCGTCGTCGCAAATCCCTGGAGCTCGGCGTTGACCCGGTACCCGCCGATGCGGACCGGCAGGCGGAACGCGCCGCGCTCGTCGGTCACCGCGAGAAAAGTGTTGCCCGTCGCCGTCTGGACGGCGGTGATCGTCACGCCGGGCAGCACACCACCGGTGCTGTCCGTGACGACGCCCGAGAGCACGGCATCCTGCGCGAACGCAAGCTGCGGTGCAAAGACTGTCGCGCAGAACACGAGTGCGCGACCGAGAACCCACCATCCCCTCATAGCGACTCCTTTCGAACAGAGCTCCGCCCACCCCGGCACTGTGGGTCTTCAAACGTTGGCTTCGACTCGCGACACCACGGCACTAGCAAGCGCCAGACCATGACAGCGACTGTGCGGAAACCCCGGTGAAATCGTGAAGACGCTCCCGTCACGACGGTCGACGATGCCGCTCGACGAGCGCAAAACAGACAGTTGTGTGGAGGTGGGGAGGGTCGTGGGACGAATGTGTCCGTCGCGCGGTGCCCCGCGCCGCGCCTGCTACGACGGGTCCGGCGGAAACGCGCGCATCACGGCTTGATGCATCACGCCGAGCACAGGATGCCTCTCCGCCAGATCGAAGTAGTGTTCGCGAAACGCCGTCGGCGCGTCATCGGACGCAAGCAGGCGCCGTGTTTCGGCCAGCAGTGCCGTGGCGTCACCGACCGCCTGCTCGCGTGTGATCGCCGGCCGCGCGGGCGTGGGCCGCCGCCGTTCGTTGGCGTTACCGATCAGCTCGTCGATCTTGACGATGAGTTCGGAGATGGGGTGGAGCCAAGAGAATCGGTCGCTGTTGATGAGGAGTTGCAGCATCTCGCCGGCCGACACGGGCCCGTGCACCTGCTCGTACTCGGTTCGCTCGAGGTCCACGAGCGTCTTGTGCAGCGCAAGCAACGCGCCACGGAGGTCGGTCAGGCGTTCTGGCGTCATCGTATTGTCTGCCAGGCGTGCACGCGGCAGGTGTGTCGTGTAGTCTAATCTCTCCAGGGGATGCGATTGCGCGGACCTCGTTGGGCGGCGGTGCTGTGGCTGTCGGCCGCGACCGTCGGAACCGGGTGCGGCCTGCCGGCTTCGGCACCGATCACGCCGGCGCCAGCGCCACGGACACGCGTCGACATCCAGTCGCTCGTCGAGCGGGGCTGCTATCGATGCCTCGAACGGGCGTACCGGGAGGCCGTCGAAGAAGCGCCGGCCGGGGCGCTGGGCTCGGCGCAGGCATCCGAGGCGGCCATCCTGCTGGCGGCCCGATCGAAAGAGCTGGGCCTGCCCTACGAGTCGTGGCTGACGCGCGCGCAAGCCATCTTGCCGCCCGGGCCCGACTGGACCGACTACATCGCGATCGTGCGGTCTCTCCGGATCGATCCGCTGAGCGACGACCGCGATCGCATCCTCGAAGAGACGCTCGCCTACCGCGCCACGAGGGAAACCGTCGCGGCATGGCGCGCCGACCTCGCTGCGAGCGCCGGTTCCGCAGCCTTTCGTGCCTACCTGGATCTGTCGCTGGTCTGTCAGAACATGGTCGAGGATCGCGCGTCCGCGCTCAGGGCAGCCGAGGAGCACTTTCACGACGTGCCGCTCGTCGCGTATCGGATCGGCCTGTGCGGTCCGTCGCAGACGGCACGCCTGCTCGCCGTGCGCGAGGCCGACCCAGAGTTCGCGGAAGCGGATCTCGCCCTCGGCCGCTACGCACTCGACATTCCAAGGCAACCCGATCAGGAGGAGGCGCTTCGGCGGCTGACCGCGGCACGCGCGGCCTTTCCCCAGTCGCCCGCGATCGTCGGCAGCCTGGGCTCGCTGCGCGAGGACCGCGAGGAGTGGACCGACGCGCTCGAAGCGTACGAAGCCACGCTCGCCCTGGTTCCGACCCACCGCGATGCGCTGCTGGGTCGAACCGTGACGCTGTCGCGCATGAATCGATACGAGGACGCGATCGCGGCGGCCACGCACATTCTCGAGCTCGGCAGCTGGTTCACAGGAGAGGCGTACTACTGGCGTGCGTGGAACTTCTACCACCTCTCACGGATCGAAGAGGCGCGCGCCGACACCGATCGCGCGAAGGGGTTGATGCACAGCGCGCCGGTGCTGGTGTTGTCGGGGATGATCGAGTGGCACGAACATCGGCTCGATACGAGCGAAACGGAATTGCAGACGGCGTTGACCATTGACGCAGGCCAGTGCGAGGCGGCCTTTCTGCTCGGGGTCGTGCGTGCGGAACAGCGCCAGTGGGCGCCGGGCGCGGCCGCCTTCGATCTGGCGCAACGTTGCTACGACCTCAGCGTCACGCTGCGCCGCGAGACGATCGCGCGAATCACCGCGGGCCCGGGTAGCGAAGAGGGCAAATTGCGCCAGATTGCCCGTCAGCAGCGCGTAATGAACGAAGAGGTCCAGCATCGCGACGACGCCGCCGACAACGCCGCCCGGCTCCAACGCCGCGCCGGCGTGTAACCGCTTCTCGCCTGTCAGCTGCCAGCTTCACAGATACAGATGCAACTGCACCAGCAGTGACGACGTGTCGAATTCCAACGTGTGATTGTGGTCGTGATAGTAGGACAGCGCGAAGTTCCAGTGCGTGCGCGGCAGAAAGTCGGCCTCGAACGCCAGCCGCCGAACCTCTGAGAAACCGGGCCCCCCCGCCGTCCTGATCTGAGGGGAGAACTTGAGCCAGAGTCCCCGGTACGCCTCGACCGACGTCTCGTTGACGGCCACCCACGACGTGCCGCCCCGCGACCCGTCCTGCATGTTGGCATCGACTTCGGTCCAGACCGTCATCCGCGACGTCGGCGCGAACCCGAACGCGCCGCCGACGACGCCCGACTTGGGATCGAGGTCGGTGGCGTCGCGGTAGAAGGCCGAGCCGACCACGGCCATGCGCGGCGTGAGGTCGAGCTGCCACCGGCCCGCAGTCGAGAATCCGCTTCGTCGATCGTCATGAAGCACCGCCTCGGCCTTTCCAGGACTTACCATCACCTGCAGCAGAGACGGCCCCATCGTGTCGCTCACCTCGACGCCATAAACCTGGTCGTCGCGGTCGAGGTCGAGGAACGACCGGGAGTACGCGGAGTGGTCGGAAAACCGGATGCCGAACGCCGGTAGAAACCGGCCCGCGCGCACGCCGAACCCGTTCTCCGTGGTGTACCCCACCCAGTGCTCATAGGACACGAAGTCGGCGCCAGGCAGCGTCGGCTCGCGACCTACCGAGCCATAGACCGTCCATCCGCCCCGCTGGACCGCGGCAATCAGATCGAGGTTCATGATGAAGTCGGCATTCTGGTGACCGCCAGGAAAGTTCCGGCGCAGGTGCGACGGACGCATCTCCAGGCCCAGATGCACCGGCCCAAGGAGGTCGCCGAGCGCGCCGTACAAGAACGCCTGCTCGCCGCGCGGGGCGTCCTCTTCGCCCGCCACGGGGGCCGCGCCGTTCGAGCCCGTGGTGGACAGTTCGCGATGCGAGAGCAGCCGGCCATACGGCGTGAGCAGCCCGCCACCGTTCGGCGAGTAGTGGCACGCGGTACACCGCGTGTACTGCTTCGCAAGGAACATCGGCTCGGCAAACGCCGCAGAGGCCGTCATCGCGCAGCCCAATGCAAGGAGGGCCACGTGTCGCAGTGTGTGGGTCATGGTGTCGAAGCCGTGAACGTCACCTCGACCTGCACGGTGTCCTTGACGCCCACACCGAGGTACCGAGGTTCGGGAATGTTGTAGTCAGACAACTTGAGCGGAAATGACGCCTTCACGCGCGCGCCCGATCCTGTCGACCGTACCTCCGCAGGGCCGGTGACGCTTTTCATGGTGCCGTGCAACGTCAGCAGCCCGCTGAACGTGCCCTTGCCGCCGGCGTCATCCGGCGCGACGCCCCTCAACTCGATCTGCGACAACGTCGCCGAGTCGTAGCCGGGTGCCTTGTCGACCTCGAGGTACTTCTCTCGAAGATGATCGTTTCGAAGCGAGATCCCCGTGTCGATCGTTCGCAGATCGACAGCGAGCATCCCGTCGAACGCCGAGCCGCCTGCGGGAGCCGTCAGCGAACCGCTGAGCGCGGTCGTCTTGGCCTGAAAGCTTCCGCCGATCGTGAGCGGACACAGCACCCGTACGTCGGGCTGCGTGACGCGCCAGGGCCCGCCTGCGGCCGCGAGCCCTGTGCCCGCGACGAGGACGGCGAGAGCGAGCGTGCCGACGGCGCGTGATCGCGAACGAAGGCACGCGCCGATTGACGGCGTGTTCCGATCCAGATGGGTCATAGGCTGATCGTCAGGATGTTATTGGCAAACTGCGTGGCGAACGAACGGAGCGCCACGCTGGCGGGCCCGTTGAGCACGCGTCCCGATGTGTTGAACCGAGACCCATGGCACGGACAGACGTAGGCGGAACTGTCGAATCCCGTGATGACGCACGCCTCGTGGGTACACGTCGCGGTCAACGCCGTGAACGCATCTTGTCCCGTGCGCGACACGAGAAACACGCCGTTCGTGCTCCGCACCTGCGCGGCGCCGCCCACCGTTGCCAGGGGCGAGGCGGCATCGACCTGTACGACGACCGTCGCGCCGCTCACGCTGCCGTTGACCGTCGACAGCTGCGGCACGTTGCTCGGTGACGATTCGCCGCCGCCGCCGCATGCTTGCGCGAGCGACCCGAGCGCCAGGCACGAGACGGCCTGGCAGGCTTGAAGGCAAAACGTTCGTCTGGACGAGGTCGCCAGACCTTCTTCGATGGGTTGATGAGTGGACATGTGTGAGCATTTGACGAGCGCTGGCGCGAGGGAGGTAGCAAGACATGTGCCCGCGAGCGCACGAGCGATTCGACTCGGCGGGTCCGTAAGATGTCCGGCACGCGAGACAGTCGCTGTCCCCGTCAGAGACGCAAGAAATTTCGCGCGTGGAAAGCTTTTACGCGAAACCGCACGCGACCACGAACTCTCCAGGAACGGCGAACGCGCGGCCCGAGCGCCACGGCTCGAACGCGGCGCCGCACGCCTCATCGGGCGAGGCGTAGTGGAGCGTGGTCGTCAGGCGCGACACTTCGACGCCTGTGAAGCCGGCGGACCGCATCGTCTCGGCGAGCGTGTTGTCAGTGCCGAGGTGAAAGAGCATCGGGCGCTCCGGACCGAGCAATAGCAGACTGGACTCGTTCGAGAGACAATGACGCCTCTCCAGGTAGACGCGGATGAATACAGTCATCGGCTACGCGCTCGTGTTCGTGGGCGGCGGGCTCGGCGCGGCGGCGCGACACGCTGTCAACCGCACGGCCCTCGGCCTCGTCGGTCCCAACTACCCGGCCGGAACACTCGTCGTCAACGTGGTCGGGTCGTTGGTGATGGGTCTGCTCGCCGGCTGGTTTGCGTTTCGCGGCGAGATGACGACACCGGCCGTGCGGCTCTTCCTCACGACTGGCATTCTCGGCGGGTTCACCACATTTTCGGCCTTCGCGCTCGACACGGCGCTGCTGTGGGAACGGCACGACTGGGCGGCCGCCGCGCTCTACGTCGGCTCGTCCGTGCTGCTGTCGGTGACGGGGGTGGTGGGCGGTATGCTCCTCGTCCGCTTCTCGGTATCCTAGGACGTTCAGGAGGCGCGACTATGCGTGTCTGCGCAGCGATCTTCGTACTCGTTGGCGGAGGGCTCGTGGCGGCACAGGGAGCACCGCAGCTGCCCGCGCCCTTTGCGACGCCGTCTGTCACCAATCGGCCTGTCGTGAGCGACGCGCCAGCGAACGCGCGCCTGCAGGTGCCAACCGGATTCACCGTCGAGACCTGGGCCACCGGGTTCGCGATGCCGCGCTTCATGCTGCAGGGCGCGAGCGGTGAAGTCCTTCTCTCGGATAGCGGTTCCGGCACCGTCTACGCCTTCGCGGGCGGACAGGCCTCTGGCAAGAAGACGCTCATCGCCGGCCTGAACCGCCCGTACGGGTTGGCGCTCTGGCGCAACTACCTCTACGTTGCAGAGACCGACTCGGTGAAGCGCTACGTCTACGATTCGAAGGCGCTCACGGTCGGCAAGGGCGAGGCGATCATCCAGGTGCCAGGCGGCGGCAATCACTGGACGCGCAGCCTTCTCTTCGATGGGGCGGGGCAGAAGCTGTACGTCGGCGTTGGCTCGTCGTCGAACATCGACCCCGACGAAGAGCGGCGCGCGGCCATCAACCGCTACAACCCCGACGGTACTGGCCATGAGATCTTCGCCGCCGGCACGCGCAATCCCGTCGGCCTGCACTGGTATCCCAACTCCGACACGCTGTGGGCGCTCGTCATCGAGCGCGACGGGCTGGGCGACGACCTGCCGCCCGACTACTTCACGCACATACAACAGGGTGGATTCTACGGATGGCCGTGGGCCTACTTCGGGCCGCACGCGGAGCCGCGGCACAAAGGACAGCATCCCGAGCTGGTGCAGAAGACGATCACACCAGACGTGGCGCTTGGCCCGCACGTGGCGCCGATCGACTTCACGTTCTACACGGGGACGCAGTTTCCCGCCGAGTATCGTGGCGGTGCGTTCATCGCGCTCCACGGGTCGTGGAACCGCTCGCAACGCGTCGGCTACAAGGTGGTGTATGTGCCATTCGCGAATGGGCGCCCATCGGGACCGCCGCGAGACTTCCTGACCGGCTGGATGGTGGCGCCCGCCAGTCGTGATGTGTGGGGGCGTCCGGTCGCGGTGCTGATGCTCAGCGACGGCAGCCTGCTCGTGTCCGACGATGGCGCGAACAAGATTTGGCGAGTGGCGTACGGCCGGTAGCCTTCAGATTCCTCTGAGGGCGGAGGGAAAGCATTCGGGACAGACGCCGTGCGTAAATTCGGCCTCCGAGTGATCTGACAGATAGCCTTCGAGCTGCTGCCAGTACTTGTCGTCCACGCGAATCTTCTTGCAGTAGGCGCACATCGGCAGCAGGCCTCGCAGCTGCTTGACGCTGGCGAGCGCCTGCTCCAGCTCGGCGAGCCGCCTGGCAACGCTTTCCTGCAGCGCCACGACCCGCATCCCCACCTGGGCACGCGCCTTCAGTTCGGCCGAATCGAACGGCTTGACGACGTAGTCGTCGGCGCCCGCCTCGAGACCGGCGGTGACGTCGGCCGTCTCCGAAGCGCCGGTCACCATCACGATATAGAGGGGCGGAGAGGCTGGCAACAGCCGCGCGCGCCGGCATAGGTCGAGGCCGTCGATGCCCGGCATCAGGCGATCGAGCACCAGAACGGTCGGCTCGGTTCGCTCGCGAACGAAGCGCCACGCGACGTGGCCATCCTCCGCGAGGAGGACATCAACGCCGCAGCCCGCCAGGGCACGCAGCGCCAGCGTCCGGCCAATCGGGTCGTCGTCTGCGATGAGGATTTGCACCTGGGCTCCTGCTCGTCAAAGAGCAGGGACCGTGCCGGAAAGCGGCGCGGCCAAGGCGCGAAGTTTCCGGCAGCTCTGGAGAGGAGCTGTCCGATGGTGTGCGCCGAAGCACGTTTCTGTGCGGCGGCGCACAGGCTCACGTCCCTCCCGTCGTTGACGACCATCGACGCGTGGCGCCTCCCCGTGGATGCCGTTGTGCACTTCTGAGTAGATGCGGGGCGAGCCCTCGCCCTGCACCGAGTCGAAACGGCTCTGTACGCGTCCTCGCGCCGATCGATCCCGATCCGACGTGGAGAACTCGTACCGTCCTCAGTGAATCCCGAACTCCGAATCCCTGAACAGGTATCGAGGTTAACATTCGCACGTGCGCAACCGGCTCGCGATGCTCGTCCTCGCAATCGTGACGACCTGGGCGTGTGGCGGCACGGCGGCGGCCTCGCAGCTGCACGACCAGCCTTCGGCCGCCGGGCGCTCACCGCGTAACGCCAGCTACGACATCGACGTGCGGCTCGACCACGCGCGACGCACGCTCACGGGGCGCGAACGCATCCGCTGGCGCAACATCAGCGCGCGCCCGACCAGCGAACTTCAGTTCCATCTGTACTGGAATGCGTGGCGCAACGCCGATTCGACGTGGCTGCGCGAACGGCGCCTCGGCGGCAACACGACGACGCCTCGAGCCGACGCCTGGGGTTCGACCAACGTGACGTCGATTCATGTCCGCAGAGGCGGACTTCCGGCTCCGCCTCACGACGACCTGACATCGCTCGTCCACTTCATTGCGCCCGACGACGGTAACGCCGCGGATCGCACCGTGATGGCCGTGCCCCTCCCCTCGCCCGTTGCGCCGGAAGAGACGATCGAGATCGATGTCGAATGGACCGCGACGATCCCGAGACCGTTCGCCCGCACCGGCTACATTGGCGACTACTACTTCTTTGGGCAGTGGTTCCCCAAGGTGGGCGTGCTGGAAGACGCGGGCTGGAACACCCACCAGTTTCACTCGGGCACGGAGTTCTTCTCGGACTACGGCGTCTACGACGTGCGCATAACGGTGCCCCGCGGATTCGTGGTCGGCGCGTCGGGCAAGGCCATTGACGTCGGCGACGGCGCCGACGGCGCGACCGTTCACCACTACCGGGGCGAAGACATCCACGACTTCGCTTGGACGACGAGCCCGCGGTTCGTCGAACGAACGCGGATGTTCGAGCATCCCACGCTGCCGCGCGTCCAGATGCGACTGCTGCTGCAGCCCGAACACGCCGGACAGGAGGCACGCCACTTCGCCGCCACGGCGGCCGCGCTGCGGTATTACGGCGAATGGTATGGCCCCTACCCGTACGACGCGGTCACGATCGTCGATCCCGCATTCCAGAGCGCGAGCGGCGGCATGGAGTATCCGACGCTGTTCACGGCGGGCACGCGATGGCTGGCGCCGACCGACGTGGCCACCCCCGAGGCCGTCACCATCCACGAAGCCGGTCACCAGTTCTGGTACGGCGTCGTCGGCAGCAACGAGTTCGAGCACGCGTGGATGGATGAGGGCATCAACGAGTTCTCCGAGGCGCGCGCCGACGAGGTGGCGCTGGCACCGAACTTCCTGGTGCGCCGGTATTTCGGCGGCTTCATTCCCTGGGTCTTTCGCGACATCCGCGTGAGCCGGCAGATGAACGAGGGGCTGGCCAACTACCGGATCGATGCCGAGGCGGACGCGCAGGCCACCGCCTCCTTCAGGTACTGGCCGTCGACGGGCGCAAGCATCACCTATTACAAGACCGCGCTCTGGCTGCACACCCTCGAGAAGACACTCGGATGGCCGACGCTGCAGAAGGCGATGGCGGCGTATTTCGAACGATGGAAGTTCCGGCATCCCGCGCCCGCCGACTTCTTCCAGGCCGTGAGCGATGGAGCGGGCCGCGACATGACGCCCTTCTTCGATCAGGTCTATCGCGGATCGAATGCGTTCGACTACGGCGTGCAGGAGTTGATCACCAGCGGGATCGGCACCGGCCGCTTCCGCACCACCGTTGTCGTGCGGCGGTATGGTGAGGCCGTGTTTCCCATCGACATCGTCACGACGTTCGAAGATGGATCGCGCAAGACCGAGCGCTGGGATGGCGTCGATCGGCGGCGCATCTACGTGTACGAAGGCGCGTCGCGGGCGCGAGCGGCCCAGGTGGATCCGGAGCGACTGCTCATGCTCGACGTCAACTACACGAACAACAGCCGGACGCTGCAACCGCGGGCGGCGACGGCGGCGACGAAATGGAGCCTCACGTGGATGGGCTGGCTCCAGGACGTGCTGCTTACCTACGTTTCGTTGGTGTGAAGTGATGGTGCTCGCCGCATGGCGTGACGGGTTGGGACGGCTGCTGAGCGCCCCCGCGATCGTCGCGGGAGTGTTTGTCGTGACGCTGATTGCGGCGCTGCCACTCACCATGACCCTGCGCGGCGCGATGCAGGCCCATCTCGGATCGAGCCTGATGGCCGACGAGGCGGCCGACGCGGTCAACTACGACTGGTGGCAGGAGTTCACCGCGCAGTCACCCGGGCTCGGCTCGACGTTCACACCGTCGATCATCGGGTTCGCGACGACGCTCGACAGCGTCAGCGGCCTGCTCGACACCCGCGTCCTGATCACGCCGATCGCGTGGGCCGTCGGCGTGTACCTGGCGGCGTGGGTGTTTTTGTGGGGCGGCATCCTCGATCGCTATGCGCGAGGTCGACGCGTCGGTCCGTACGGTTTCTTCGCTGCTTCGGGGACGTTCTTCTTCCGGTTCCTGCGGCTCGGCATCGTCGCGGGCGTCGTTTACTGGTTCCTGTTCGTCCGCGTGCACGGGTGGCTTTTCACAAAGTGGTACGTCAACGCCACGCGCGACCTGTCGGTGGAGCCGCGGGTGTTCATGTGGCGGCTGCTCATGTATCTCGTCTTCGCGGGTCTTCTCGCGCTCGTCTCCACCGTGTTCGACTACGCCAAGGTGCGGGCAGTGATGGAAGACAGGCGGAGCATGGTGGGGAGTCTCGTCGCGGCCCTGCGCTTCATGATTCGCCACCCGGGTCGCGTGGTCGCTCTCTACGCGGCCAACGGCGTCATCTTTCTGCTGGTCCTCGCGGCGTGGGCGACTGTTGCCCCCGGGGCGGGCGGGACCGGGATGTCGCTCTGGATAGGTGTGGCCGCGACACAGTGCTACGTGCTGGCGCGACTGATCGTGAGGCTATTGTTCGCAGCGTCGGCGACCGCGCTCTTCCAGCGCTCGCTCGCGCACACCGGCTACGCGGCGGCGCCGGCTGTGGCGCGTGCCGACGCGCCAATCGTAGACATGATGTCGCCTACCGGCGGTTCGGCTCGGGGGCCACTTTGACTCCCGCCACGTTCGCGCGATCGAGCGACGCCTGCACGAAGCCCGACGTGCGGGCGTCTGTGAGGAAGCGGTTGACCTCGGCGAGCTGCGACGCGTTCCCCTTCCGCACCACGATCGCCTGGCTCGTCACCATGTAGTCGTCCGGAAGCACGCGCAGGCCTGGAACCTCGCGAACCATCTCTTCCATCCGCGTGCGGTTGGCGGCGAAGGCCTGGAACCGGCCGTCGAGCAGCATCTTTCCCATCGCGGCGTTCGGCGGCACCGAGGGCAGCGACTCCACCTTCGCGTTCTTCACGTGCTCGCGCACGTAGATCTCGGGCGCCTGTCCACTGATCGCGCCGATCGTCACGCCCGCGCGATCGACGTCGGCCGAATGCTGAAACGCCGAGCTCACGAGCACGGCATAAGCCGCGCCTGAGCTCGAGTACGGGTCCGAGAAATCCACCTGCGAGGCGCGCGCGGGATCCTGGGCGAGAAAGCCGATGTCGACGGCGCCGGTCTTCACGCTCTCGAGCACCGCATTCACATCGGGCAGCGCCGTGACGATGAAGCGCACGCCCGTCCGGCGGGCCAGCTCTCGGGTGAGATCGGCGGCGGGGCCGGTGACCTCGCCGGTCCGCGCATCGACACGCCCCTGCACGGGATTGGTCGCGATGAACGACGCGCGCAGCACCCCGGTTGGCGCCAGACTCGAGGGCTGCGCCTGCAGCAGGAGGGCGCTCAGAAGAATCGCAACAAGTGGCATGGGCGGCAGTCTAGTCGATCTTCGCGGGCGCCCGCCCCTTGGGTCGCCGCATGATCAGAATCAGCGGGATCAGCGCGATAAACAGGCCTCCGAGCAGCCGGAACAGCCAGACGAACGACACGATTGAGGCCTGCTGGTAGAGCATGCCGTGCATCGCCGCATAGGCGCGCTGGGTGGCAGTCGCGGCGTCGGCGCCGCCCGCGACGAACCCGGCCTTCAACTGCGCCAGCATCGACTGCGTCCCGGCGTCATAGAGAGTGATCTGCTCACCGAGCTGCGCGCCCACGGTCTGGCGGTGCCGCACGAGCATCGTGCCGGTCACCGCGATCCCGACGCTGCCGCCGATGTTGCGCATCAGGTTGAAGAGGCTCGTCGCGTTGCCCATCCGCTGCGGCGCAATCGCCTGCATCGTCACCGTCGTCAGTGGAACGAACGTCATCGCGAGCCCGGTGCCCTGCAGGACCTGCGGCCAGAAGATCTCCCAGTAGCCGGCGTTGAGGTTCAGCTGCCCGAGCCAGAGCATCGTGCCGCCGACGATGGCGAAACCGCACGCCAGCAGCTTTCGCACGTCCACGCGGCCGGTGAGGTTGCCGACGATCGGCATCATCACGAGCGAGCCCATGCCGCGCGGCGCCATGGAGATGCCGGCCTGCATGGCGGGATACGCGAAGATCGTCTGCAGCATGATCGGCAGCAGCACCATGCTGCTGTACAGCACGAAGCCGAGCATCGTCATCAGTAAGACGCCCGTGGCGTAGCTCCGCTCCTTGAAGACGCGGAGGTCGATGATCGGGTGCTCGGTCGTCCACTCGTGCACGAGCAGCACGACCAGCGTCACGCCCGCGACGATCGACAGGATCAGGATCGAGGTCGACGCAAACCAGTCGTCTTCCTGTCCCTTGTCGAGCACGTACTGCAGCGCGCCGATGCCGACGACGAGCATCCCGATGCCCCAGTAGTCGATCCGCTCGGACAGCCGCCGCAGGTACGGCGGGTCGAAGATGAACAGGCGCGTCATGACGATCGACGCGATGCCGA
>Ga0210380_10000406_pt1 | contig 19897 bp, 25 predicted proteins | sample PLM4_5_coexredo_FD_155476 | JGI IMG/M metagenome (GOLD analysis project Ga0210380, IMG submission 155476) | Groundwater sediment microbial communities from an aquifer in East River, Colorado, USA - PLM4_5_coex redo | ecosystem: Environmental > Terrestrial > Soil > Riparian zone | place: USA... | reverse complement strand
CGGCAAGACCCGGCCCAAGCGCCGCATCAGGCCCGGCGGGCGCCCGCTGCACGCGCTACGCGAGCGCGGCGTCGAGTACGTGGAGGTGCGGCTGATGGACCTCGACCCCTTCGCGCCCGTGGGAATCACACTGCCGGTGATGCGGTTCCTGGATGTGTTCCTGCTGCATTGCCTGCTCTCCGACAGCCCGCCCGACACGCCCGAAGACATCGCCTGCGAGTCGCGCAACCAGGAGACGGTGGCGGCGCGCGGGCGCAAACCGGGCCTCAAGCTGGGGTGCTTCCCCGGGGACATGGGCCTGAGGGAATGGGGCGAGAAGCTGCTCGCCGAATGTGAGCCGGTGGCGGCCGCCGTGGATGCCACGCTCGGGGGGAATGCTTACCGCGAGGCACACGCAAGGCATGTCGCCGTGATGCGCGACCCGATGCTCGTGCCCTCGGCGCGCGTGCTGGTCGAGATGCAGCGCACCTACCGGGGCTCCTACATCGACTTCATCCGCGAGCTCTCGCGCAAGCACCGCGCGGCGCTGATGGCGCAGGAGTTCCCGCGCGGGGAAGAAGAGCGCTTCGCGCGCCTCGCCGCGGAGTCCATCGAGAAGCAAAAGCAGATCGAAGCCGGCGACACCCTGCCCTTCGAGGAATACCGCAAGAAGTACCTCGCGGTGGAGAGATTGGGGATGTAGGGTGGGCCACCGGCGTACGGTGGGCCAACAGCCCACCCTACATAGGAGGAATGATGGCGACGACGACAGCAAGCGGATTGATCTATGAAGACAAGGTCGCGGGCACCGGCGACCAAGCCAAGGCCGGCCACGACGTGTCGGTCCATTACACCGGCTGGCTCTTCTACGGCGGCGAGCGCGGGAAGAAATTCGATTCCAGCAGGGACCGCGGCGACCCGTTCGACTTTGCGCTCGGCGCCGGCCGCGTGATCAAGGGCTGGGACGAGGGCGTGCAGGGCATGAAGGTCGGCGGCACGCGCGTGCTCACCATCGCGCCCAACCTCGGTTACGGCTCGCGCGGCGCGGGCGGCGTGATTCCGCCAAATGCGACACTTATTTTCGAAATCGAACTGCTGGCAATAGAGAAATAGTGCCGTAGGGTGGGCCCCTGGCCCACCGTACAATGCCTTTCGGGACAATTCTCAGCAGTCGAAAGGGGTGCCGTATGGTGGACTCTCCGTTCTGGGTGATCTGGCCAGGCAACGCAGCTCTCTCCGCGCTGTTGTGGTTCATGATTGCGATGCCGTTCCTGTACGCCGCGCGCAAGCCGGTGCACGAGCTGCTGCGCGCCGTAGGCCTGCTGGCCGGCGGCCCGCTGCGCATGGGCTCGCGCTGGCTGCTGGCGGCCGCGCGCGAGATGCGCGAGCGCAACAAGCAGGTGCTGCTGGCGCACGGCCGCGACGAAGCCGAGCAGCAGATCGCGCGCGAGTTCGAGCGCGTGGCGCTGCTCGTCAAGCGCGACCTCGAGGGCTATCCCGCCCTGCAAAGGAGGCTGCTGGACGAGATCACGCGCGTCGAGGAGGACTACAAGAAATGCGGCGAGGTGCCCCCGCCCCCGCCCGAGTGGGTCGAGGCGGTCGCCGCCGTGGCCAAGGTCAAGTCCAACGGCAACGAGCTGGTGGTCAAGATCCTCGAGGAAATCAACCGGTCGATCAAGGTCATTCACGACAAGACGCTCGGCGAGTACCGGCGCGCCTACGAGGAACGCCACAAGATCCTGGACGGCTTCATGCCGTTCTGGCGCTCGCTCGACAAGACCCTCGCGCAGGCCGACCGCAAGATGACGAGCCTCGCCGAGCGCGCGGCGTCCATCGACGGGCAGATGGAGCGCTACGAGCAGATCGTGAAGAAGACGGAGCGCGCCGAGCATGCGCTCACGGTGTCGGCGCTGACGCAGTTCTTCATCGCCACGCTCGTCCTCGCCATCGCCGCCGGCGGCGCGCTGATCAACTTCAAGCTGATCGCGCTGCCGATGTCGGAAATGGTGGGCGCGGGGGATTACCTCACGGCTTCGCTGCGCACGTCGGAAGTCGCCGCGCTGGTGATCATCTTCGTGGAGGCGACGATGGGCCTGTTCCTCATGGAGACGCTGCGCATCACGCACCTCTTCCCGAAGATCCATGCCCTGCCGGACCGGATGCGCATGCGCATGCTGTGGATCGCCTTCATCCTGCTGGTGACCCTGGCGGGAATCGAGGCGGCGCTCGCGCTGATGCGCGACATGCTGATCGCGGACAAGCAGGCGCTGCTGCAATCGCTTGCCGCTTCGCAGGCCGCCGCGGCCTCCGACAGCTGGCTCGCGCGCATTCCCACCATCGGCCAGATGCTGCTCGGCTTCATCCTGCCGTTCGCATTGGCCTTCATCGCCATCCCGCTCGAGTCGTTCATCGCCTCGGCGCGCACGGTGGGCGGCGCGGCGCTGGTGACGCTCACGCGCGCGCTGGCGGTGCTGCTGCGGCTCGCGGGGAGCTTCATCCGGCAGCTCGCGCGCGTGCTGGTCACGCTCTATGACATTCTGATCGTGCTGCCGCTGCTGGTGGAGCGGCTGGTGCGCAATGGGCGCGCGCCGAAACCCCGGGTGACCGGGTTCGAGGCGGGAGAGCGGCGATGAAGCGGCGCACTTTCGTCCTTTCCCTCGCGGCGCTCGCCGTGGGCTGCGGCGATTCGCGCAGCCATTCGCAGGGGGTGTACATGCTGGTGGATACCTCCGGCACCTATGCGGAGGAGATCGGCAAGGCGCAGCTCATCGTCAACTACCTCCTGGGGACGCTGCAGCCGGGGGACTCGCTCGCGGTGGCGCGCGTGAAGAGCCGCTCCTTCAGCGAGAAGGACATCATCGCCAAGGCCACCTTCGACAACCGACCCTCGCAGGCCAACGCGCAAAAGCGCGTGTTCCGCGAGCGGATCGACGCGTTCACGCAGACGGCGCGCGGCAGCGTCTACACCGACATCACGGGCGGGCTCATCCAGGGGGCGATGTTCCTCAACGAGACCGGGGCGGGGAAGAAGACCATCCTCATCTTCTCCGATATGCAGGAGGAGCTGGACAAGTCCACCTTGCGCGACTTCCCCATTGACCTGAAGGACATCCGCGTAGTGGCGGTGAACGTGGTCAAGCTGAAGACCGACAACGTCGATCCGCGGCGCTACATGGGTCGGCTGGAGGCCTGGCAGAAGCGCGTGGTGAGCGCCGGTGCGCGCGAGTGGCGCGTGATCAACGACATCGAGCACCTGGACGCGGTGTTGAAAAGCTGATTTTGGGGGCGTACCATGGGCTCGCCGTGTCCACCCCAAGGAGGTGCGTCATGTGCTTCGAGTACGACATGGACTACGTCCTGCGCCGCGCCGAAGAGGCGCGCAAGGCGATGCAGGAAGCCGAACAACGCATGAAGCAGGGAAAACAGCCGGCACCAACGGCTGCACCGGCAGCGGCGGAGCCGGGCGTGAAACAGCCCGTGCCGGCCTGAGGCCTGGCCGCTGACCTTGAAACCCCGCACCCGCGGGGTTTTTTATTTCCAGGGGACCGGGCGCAGCTTTGCCGGGAGGTAGAGCGGGTGCGCGGGCTCGCCCTGGCCGGTGAACTTCAGCGCGTGCAGCGGCACGCCCGCCCCGCGCAGGTTGGCCACCACCGTCGCCGCGCGATCGAGGTGCGCGCCATGGTTGCCCCAGGCGCAGACCACCACGCCGCATTGCCGCGCGGCGCGCAGGATCGCCTGGTTGTTGCTGCGGCCCACCGGTTCCTGCGCGTGCTTCATGACCTCGGGGTCGGTGGCGCGCCAGGCGAACAGGTTGGTGACGATCAGCGCCCCGTAGCCCCAGCGCTCGGCGAAATCGCGCGCGCGCGAGCAGGAAGGGTCGAGCTGGAGTTCGTCGGCGGTGCTCGGGTTGAGCATGAGGAAATTGGCCGCCGGTTTTTCCGCGTCCCAGCGGCGCCACAGCAGGTAGCGCCAGTGGCGGCGGGCGGAAAAGGTGGCGCCTGAGGCGCTGGTGGCGATGGGCATGGTCTGCTGACTTCGGGTGCGGAGTGTAACCCCATGCCGGCCCGGGACTCGAGGCGGCAGGCCCCATAATGCGCCCCCGTGCCCCTGCTCACCCTCCTCGAAGGCCAGCTTGCCTACGGCGATTTCCCGCTGCTCGACCGCGCCGCGTTCTCCATGGAGTCGGGCGAACGCATCGGGCTCATCGGGCGCAACGGCACCGGAAAGTCTTCGCTGCTCTCGGTCATCACCGGCACGGGCGCGCTGGATGACGGCGAGCTGCGCAAGAGCGAGAGCACCCGCATCTCGCTCGTCGAGCAGGAGCCCAGGCTTCCGCACGCGCCCACGCTGCGCGCGAGCCTGCTGCTGCGCGGGCACATTCCTTCCATTCACGATGAGCGGGAGCGCTGGCAGGTGGAGGCGCGGCTCACCGAGTTCCTGCACCGCTTTGGCCTCGATGAGGAGCTCTCCCCCGCCGCGGCCTCCGGCGGCGAGTCCAAGCGCGCTGCGCTGGCGCTTGCCTTCGCCCTGCAACCCGAGCTCTTGCTGCTGGACGAGCCGACCAACCACCTCGACATTTCCGGCATCGAGCAGTTGGAGACCCTGCTCCTTCGCCAACAGGCGGCGATCGTCGTCACCCACGACCGTGCCTTCCTCGACCGCGTCTGCACGCGCATCCTCGAACTGGACCGCGGCATGCTGCGCTCCTACCCGGGCAATTACTCCGCCTACGAAAAGGTGAAGGCCGGCGACCTTGCCGCGGAGGCCGTGGCGCAGCGCAAGTTCGACCGCTTCTGGCAGGAGGAGGAAGCCTGGATCCGCAAAGGGGTCGAGGCGCGGCGCACGCGCAACGAGGGCCGCGTGCTGCGGCTGGAGCGCTTGCGGGAGGAGCGCGCGGCGCGGCGCGAGCGGCTGGGGTCGGTAAAGCTCTCGCTCTCCGCCGGGCAGCGCTCGGGGAAGCTGGTGGCCGAGCTGAAGGACGTCTCCAAGTCCTTCGCCGGGCGGCCCATCGTGAAGGACCTCAACCTGCTCATCAGCCGGGGCGATCGCCTCGGGCTCATCGGCGCCAACGGCGCCGGGAAGACCACGCTCATCAAGCTGATCCTCGGCACCTTGAAACCGGATTCCGGCACCGTGCGCCTGGGCACCAATGTCCAGCCCGCCTATTTTGATCAAATGCGCGAGGCGCTCGACCCCGAGAAGACCGTCGCCGAGACCATTGCCCCGGGCTCGGACTGGGTCGAATTGGCCGGCGGCCGCAAGCACGTCATGAGCTACCTCGGCGACTTCCTCTTCCCGCCGCGCCGCGCCCAGTCGCCGGTGCGCATGTTGTCGGGAGGGGAACGCAACCGGCTGTTGCTGGCTCGCCTGTTTGCGAAACCCGCGAACGTGCTGGTGCTGGATGAGCCGACGAACGACCTGGACATCGAGTCGCTGGAACTTCTGGAGGCGGCGCTGCAGGATTACGATGGGACCTTGCTGCTGGTAAGCCACGACCGCGCGTTCGTGGACAATGTGGTGACCCAGACCCTCGCGGCCGAAGGCGGCGGGGCGTGGAAGGAGTACGCAGGCGGGTACATGGACTGGGTGCGCCAGCGCCCCGCGGCGGTGACCGAGGAGAAGGCCGGGTCGAAGTCGGCGGTGCGCGGGAAGGGGCGGGTGAAGCTCTCCTACAAGGAGGTACGCGAGCTCGAATCCCTGCCCGGGGAAATCGAGTCGCTGGAAGCCGAACAGCAGGCGCTTGCCGCGAAGAGTACTGCGCCGGAGTATTTCAGGCAGCCGGCGGAGGTGTTGCGCGGCGACCAGAAACGCAATGCGGAGATCGAGGCGCTGATGATGAAGAAGCTGGAGCGCTGGGAGTCTCTGGAAAGCAAACACAAAGATGGCATTTCTTAACGCCGCGGCGGTGCTGCTGGTCCTGGCAGCCCTCTTCAGCTGGCTCAACCACCGCTTCATCCGGCTGCCGGTCAGCATCGCGCTGCTGCTGTTCGCGCTCGCCACCTCGCTCGCGGTGGTCGCGCTCGGCAGGCTCGGCTTCGATTCCCAGCGCCTCGCCGAGGAGGTCCTCGACAAGGTCCAGCTCGACCAGGCGCTGCTCAACGGCATGCTCAGCTTCCTCTTGTTCGCCGGCGCGCTGCAGGTCGACCTCGGCGAGCTCGCCGAGCGCAAGTGGGCGGTGGGCTTCCTCGCGAGCCTCGGCGTGGTGGTCTCCACCGCGCTCGTCGGCTTCGCCATGTGGGTCCTCTTCGCCGCGCTCGGCCAGCGCATCCCGCTCGTCTGGTGCCTGCTGTTCGGAGCGCTGATCTCCCCCACCGACCCGATCTCGGTGCTGGCGATCCTCAAGTCTGCCCGCGTCGAAAAATCCCTCGAGATGAAAATGGCCGGGGAGTCGCTGCTCAACGACGGCTTCGCCGTGGTGCTGTTCGTGGTGCTGCTCGGCATCGCCCTCGGCGGCGAGAAGGCCACCCCCCTGCACGTGGCGGCGCTGTTCGCGCAGGAAGTGATCGGCGGCGCTCTCTTCGGCCTCGCCATCGGCTACGCCGCCTACCGCATGCTCGCCACCGTCGACCAGTACCAGGTCGAGATCCTGCTCACGCTGGCGCTGGTGGCGGGCGGCTATGCACTCGCCACCGAGCTGCACGTCTCCGGACCGATCGCGATCGTGGTCGCCGGCGTGCTGATCGGCAACCATGGCCGCAAATACGCGATGTCCGCCAGGAGCCGCGAGCGCGTCGACACTTTCTGGGAGCTGATCGACGAGATCCTGAACGCGGTGCTGTTCGTGATGGTCGGCCTGGAGCTGCTGCGGCTGGACTACGATGCGAGCTACGCCTGGGCCGCGGCGCTCGCCATTCCCGCGGTGCTGCTCGCGCGGCTGCTGTCGGTGGCGCTCGCCGCGCTGGTGCCGGGCCTGCGCGCCGAGTTTCCGCCCTACGTCATCGCCATCCTCACCTGGGGCGGCCTGCGCGGGGGCATCTCGGTGGCGCTCGCGCTCTCGCTGCCCAACAGCAAGTTCCGCGACGCGCTGATCACCGTGACCTACGCGGTGGTCGTGTTTTCGATCGTGGTGCAGGGGCTCACGCTTGCGCGCGTGCTGCGCCTGCTCGGGGGGACAAAAGAAGGGGTGGGAAAGAAAAAGGGGGGCTGACCCTTTTTCTAGAGCGGAAGCTTGGGTGCGGGCTCCGCCTGCGGCTTTTTCGGCGGCTTGATGCTGCCGCCTTCGTCTTCCCATTCCTGCTCGGCCGCGACCTGCGCAGGCTTGGGCGGCAATTCCCTGGCTGGCGCTCCCGGTAACATGCTCTCGAGCATCGATCGGCCGGCGTGCAGCCACTTGGTATAGAAGTCTGGAATCGTAGGGATGGAGGGTTTCATCGCAGCATGCTCCGTCCCCAGCGCCGCAGGCGTCTGTACGTCAACGCACGCGCAGCTTGCGCGCGCGCCAGCCCGCGGCGCCCGCCGCGACGCCGCATGCGGCGGCGATCGCGAAGGCCAGCATGTAGCTTCCCGTCTGGTCGAAGAAAACCCCGGCGAGCCACGGACCGATGGCGCTGCCTGCGGCGCTGCCCATCAGGCCCACGCCGACGATGGTGCCGAAGTGCGCCCCGCTGAAGCGGTCGCTCACCATCGCCGGGATGAGCGAGGCAGTGACCGAGTAGCCCAGGCCGAGGAGCACCGCGTAGCCGTAGATCGCCCAGCGCGCGGGCGCGCCCGCGAGCGCGGCGAGCGCCGCCACCGCGCCCACCAGGATGGCGATGCCCGCGACGTACACGAATTCGCGCTCGACCCGGTCCGAGAGCCAGCCGCCGCCGGTCTTGCCGACGATGCTCGAGGCCCCGACCACGCCGACCACCGAGGCCGCGACGATCGCGGTGACGCCCTGGTCGACGAGGTAGGCCACCTGGTGCACGTGCAGCGTCTGCGAGCACACGTTGCCGAAGAAGAACGCCGCCAGCATCAGCCAGAAGGGTTCGCCGCGCATCGCTTGAGCGAGCGTGGCCGTGGACTGGGATTTCCTTGCCGCCGCGGCGGGCGGCGCCGCAGGCCGGCGCGCGGGCGCCTGGCGCAGGAGGAAGATCGAAGACGGCACGATCCATAGCACGCAGATCACGGCGAGCGCGCGAAACGCCGTGCGCCAGCCGTAGGCGTCGATCAGCAGCTGGGTGAGCGGCACCACCAGCAGCATGCCGACGCCCACGCCCGAGCTGACGATGCCCAGCGCGAGGCCGAGCCGGTCCTGGAAATCGCGCTGCACCTGCACCAGCGCCGGCACCCAGCCCGCCGCCGCCACGGCGATCGCGGTGAACACGCCGAAGCCGAGGTAGAGCTGCCAGGGGGAGGCGATGTAGCTGTCGGCCCATAGCGCAAGGCCGAGGGCGCCGCCGCCTGCCGCCATCAGGCCGAACGGCCGCAGGCGGTCGCAGAGGACGCCGACGACGGGATTGACTGCGCCGTGCACCAGGGTGAAGACGGAAAACGCGCCCGCGAGCACGGAGCGGCTCCAGCCGTATTCGTGCAGCAGCGCGACCAGGAGGACGCTGTAGGAGTACCAGACGCCGTAGGCGAGCGCGAGCGTAAAGCCAATGACGCCAAGGCTGAGCGTGCGGGTGGCGGGCAAGGGCATCGTTGCTATAGTAGGTGCATCCCGATCCCAAGGAGAACTGCGTGAGCACCGTCCCCAACCACGCCCTGCGCCAGTTGCGCGCGGGCAAGCTGGCCATCGGCCTGGGCCTGCGCCAGGCGCGCACCGTCGACACCGCGCAGATCCTCAAGACGGCGGGCTTCGACTGGATGTTCATCGACTGCGAGCACAACTCGATGGGCACCGACACCGCCGCGCAGATCGCCGCCGCCGCGCTCGCCGTCGGCATCACGCCCGTGGTGCGCGTCGCGGGCAAGGAGCACTGGCTCGCCTCGCGCATGCTGGACAACGGCGCGCAGGGCATCGTCGTGCCGCACGTCGAGAGCGAGCTCGAGGCGAAGCGCGTCGCCGAGCATTGCCGCTTTCCGCCCATCGGCCACCGCTCGATGGGCGGCGGGCTGCAGCAGCTCGGTTTCGCTTCAATGCCCGTGGGCGAGGCGGCGCGGATCGTGAACCAGGAGACGCTGGTGGTGGTGATGCTCGAATCGCCCAAGGGGATCGAGAACTGCGAGGCGATCGCCGCGGTGGCGGGGGTCGACGCGCTGCTCATCGGCACCAACGACCTGTGCTTCGAGATGGGCATCCCCGGCAAGTTCGACGATCCGCGGGTGGCGGAGGCTTACAGGAAGGTGATCGCCGCCTGCGGCAAGCACGGGAAATTCGCCGGCATGGGCGGCATGTATACCCCCGAGCTGCTCGAGCGCCACATCGCCATGGGCGTGCAGCTCATCCTCGCCGGGTCGGATTTTTCGCTGCTCATGCAGGCGGGCACCGCGCGCGCGGGCCTGGTGCGGGGGTTCGAGAAGAAATGAAAAGAAAGGCCCCGCACTTGGCGGGGCCTGTAGCCCGAGTTCACGGGCAGCGCTTTGTGGGCGCTCGTCATGCGCGATGTTCCGCGCCTGGACCTAACGCCTAGGGGCGGTATCCCGACGGTCGCCGGGAGTCACGCGACTGCGACCGAAATCTACGGTTGCCCTCGCAGGTCCGGTTTCAAAATACCACTGTAGCGCGCAGCGTCAACGGCTAATCCGCGCGGGTTTGATCCAGGTCATGCATCCGGCGCTTTTCAGACGTGCAGCCGCCTCAGGCTTTCCTTGAATGCGGCATCGACGACCTTGAGCAGCCCCGCGCGCGGCTCTGGGAGGGCGAGGAGGTCGGTGGCGGTCGCCACCGCGCCGAAGAAACCCCTCGTGTGCCAGCGGCCTCCCGGCGGGAGCTGCGGGAGGTCGCCGGTGTCCGGCGTGGGGTACGGGCTCAGGTAGAAGTAGGGCTGGGCGTAGTAATCGTCGCCTGGCGAGAGGCCGATGGCGATCGCGCGCGCGGATTCGGGGGGGCCTTCTTCCAGCCTGATGAGAGTGGCCATGTCGAAGTGGTGCGGCCAGCAACGCACCGGGCCCGGGCCGGGCTTGATGCGCTCGTGCTTCCTGCGCAGTTCTTCCAGGAGCTCCGCCCCGGCGGCGAACCACACGCCGAGCGTGGCCAGGCCCGCGGCTTCTTCCGTTGCCCGGGGAAACAGCACCGAGGGCATGTCGTAGGGGAGCTTCGTTCCGGAGGCCGGCTTCAGGCCCTCCGCTACGAGCTTGCCATCGAGCCATGCCGCGACCTCGGGCTCCGGTTTGCCCGCCAATGAAAATACTTCAGAGCGCGATTCCTTGGTGAACGCCAGCTCGAGCACCGCCAGGTGCAGGCCGACCCGCACCCCGCCCTCGAGCGGCTGGCTGAGGAGCGCCGCCATGTCGAGGTCCCAGGCGAGGCTCGTATGGCTGTCGTCCGGGGCCGGGGCCAGGTTCGCGCGTGCCGCGCGCGCGGGCCACTGTGCAGCGCGGTGTGCAAGGGCACGCGCGGCCGCGAGCTCGGTTGGCTCGGGGTTGCGAAGCATCGACCAGGCGACTGGCATGGGGGGATCCCAGGGCGGATAGTCGCGCTGGAGGGGGGTACTTGCAAATGCGAGTCCCGCTGATTCGCTCTGCGGTTGGCTCCAATGCCGCCCGTCGGCCCCGTTGCTATAGTCCCCGCGTTCCCTTCCCCAGGAGGCCAGAGTGGACACCCATCGCCAGCGGCGCGCGCGCCTGCGCGATCTCGTCACCAGCGGGTGCACGCTCGCCGTGCCCGGCGCCACCGATGCGCTCTCGGCGAAGCTCATCGAATCCCACGGGTTCGAGGCGGTGTACATCGGCAGCTACGCCACCGCGGCTAGCCGCTTCGGGCTGCCGGATACGGGGTTGCTGTCGTTGGACGACCTGGTTTCGCAGGCGAAGAGCATCGTCAATGCGGTGAAGGTTCCCGTGATCGCCGATGCCGAGGGCGGCTTTCACGATCCGGCGAACATGTGGCGCACCGTGCAGGCGTTCGAGCAGGCGGGCGTTGCGGCGATCCACCTCGAGGACCATTCGGGCAGCGGGAAGCACACGGACCTGCCGCAGACGCTGCGCGCGGTCGAGGAGATGGCTGCGCGCATCCGCGCCGCCGTCCAGGCACGCGAGGATCCGGACTTCCTCATCGTCGCGCGCTCGGACGCGAACTGGGTGTTCGGGGATTTCGAGGACACCGTGCGGCGGCTGGAGGCCTACGCGGCGGCTGGGGCGGACATGGTGTTTCCGACCTTGGTCAGTGCGGAGCAGGTCAAGGAGGTGCGGCGCCGCGTCGGCAAGCCGGCGATGATCGTGGACATTCCGGGAGGCACGCTTGCCGATGAGGAGCGCGCCGGGGCTTCGGTGGTGCTGTATTACGGCCTGTCGGCGCTGGTGGCCTACGACGCGCTTGATCGCGCGCTCGAGGAGTTCAAGGCCGGGAGGGATGCGAACAAGGTGCGGGGGTACAGGGAGCGGGTGAAGGAGTTCGAGGAGTTCATGGGGTATCGGGAGTTTGCGGAGCGGGCGCGGAGTCAGCGGCGGCGTGCGCCCTGAGCTTTCCGATGCGCAGCAGGTTTTCCAAGGGCGCGGTGTTAGCGCTGGCCGACCTATCGCTTACCGGCGGCTTGCGCCTTTGGCCTTGCGGCTCGTGCGGCGCTTCTTCGCCGGTGCCGCGCGGCGCGCCGGGCTGCGGCGCGCAACCCTGGGTGCGCGCTTGGCAATCGGTTCCTTGGTCGGGTCTGGCGGCGCGTTGCCGAGGATCATCGACAAGCCGGTGGACATCCAGGTGGCGTAAAGATCTGGAAGTGAAGTAGCAGGGGTAGGTTTCATCGCGCCATGGTCGGCCCTTTGGGGTGGGGCGGTCTGTGCGACAACGTACGGGCGGGGTCTGGAACCGAGTGACGACGCGCGGGCCACTGCGCGGCGCGGTGTGCGAGGGCGCGTGCGCGGCTGCCGCCCGAAAATGGGCACAGACCGCATTTTCAGGCGTGGGATTTCAGGCCGCCTTCTTCACCACCAAGCGCACGTTCATCCCCGCGCTGCTGGCGATGTTCACCAGCGCATCGAGGCTGAACTTCTGGATCTTGCCTTTCAGCAACGCATTGAGCCGAGGCTGGGTCAGGCCGAGGGTCTTCGCCGCGTCCGCCTGCTTCATGCCGCTAGCCTTGCAATAGTCGGTGATGCGCATCATGAGCTCAGCGCGCAGCTTGAGGTTCTCCGCCTCGGCTTTGCTGAATCCAAGGTCGAGGAACACGTTGCCGCTGCCGCGCACCATCTTGAGTTTCCCGCTCATCGTTGTCTTCGCTCCTCGATCAACTCCCTGAACCTTCGCTTTGCCAGGTCGATATCCGCACGCGCGGTCTTCCGCGATTTTTTCTGAAAGGTGTGCAGCACATACACCGCTTCCACAAATTTGGCCATGTAGATCACCCGAAACGCGCCGCCCGTGCGCACGCGTATCTCACTGACCCCGAGGCCCACTGATGGCATCGGCTTCCAGTCCGTAGGCTCCCGCCCTGCCTGCACCTGCTCGAGTTCATAGCCTGCCGCCCGCATGGCGTCCGCGGGAAACGCCCGCAGACGCTCCCGACTGTCGCCAAGCCAGACGACCGGCTTCATGGCTTTATATCAAAACTGGGATAAGACGGCAACGCCTCGCGCATTCATGCGCAACGCTTATGCGGCAGCGCCGTTGACTGCGCCGCGTCCTAGGCCCACATCCCCCGCAGCCGCCCGGCGACGTCCACCGTGGGCTTTCCCGCGGAGGGTTTGAGCGCCGCCTCGGGCTCGCCGTAGGCGACCTCCTCCATGCAGGCCATCACCGCCTTGGTCAGGAACCGGCTCCTCGCGCCGTAGACGTGCCGGTCGCCCATGCGTGACTGCTGCGTCACGTAGTACTTGAGCGGCGCGATCAGGTCCAGCTTCGTCTTCGCGCGCGTCATCGCCACGTAGAGCAGGCGCCGCTCCTCTTCGATCTGCTCGGGCTTGCCGGCGGCGAACTCGTTGGGAAAGTTGCCGTCGGCCACGTTCAACAGGAACACCGCTTCCCATTCCTGGCCCTTGGCCGAGTGCACGGTCGACAACACCAGGTAGTCCTCGTCCAGGTACGGCTCGCCCGCGAGGTCGCCGCTCGCCGCGGGCGGGTCGAGCGCCATCTCGGTGAGGAAGCTCTCCCTCGTTCCGTAGGTGCCGGCGATGCGTTCCAGCTGCACCAGGTCGCCCGCACGCACTTCGGCGGCGTCGTATTTTCTTTCCATGACGGGCGCGTACCACTCGCGCACGCGCTGCATCTGGCCGGACCAGGGCGTCGCGGGGTCGGCGAGGCTGGAGAGCAGCGCGTCGAATTCGCCCGACCCGGACTTGAGCGCGCCCCAGTGCCGGCCCGCCGCTTCGAACGCGGTCCAGGCGCGCTCGGCGCCCTTGGGGCCCACGCCGGGCAGGAGCTGCAGCGCTCGCCAGGCCGCTACGCGGTTTCTCGGGTTGTCCGCCCAGCGCAGTACCGCCAGCGCGTCCTTCACGTGCGCCGCTTCGAGGAACTTGAGCCCCCCGTACTTCACGTAGGGGATGTTCCGGCGCACCAGTTCCAGCTCCAGCACGTCCGAGTGGTGCGAGCTCCTGAACAGCACCGCCTGGCGCTTGAGGTCCGTGCCCTCCTCCCTCGCCTCGAGCACGCGCGTCACCACGTACTTGGCCTGCGCCGCGTCGTCCGCCACCGTCACGTAGCGCGGCTTCGGGCCTTCGCCGCGGGTCCCCTTCAGTTCCTTCTGGTACTGCCGCGTCGCCTCGCGCATCAGCGCGTTCGCGGCGTCGAGGACCGGTTGGGTGGAACGGTAGTTCTCTTCCAGCGTGATCACCGTCGGGGTCTGACCCCCGCTTTTCGGGGTCAGACCCCAGTTTTTAAAATTAAGGATGTTCTCCACCGTCGCCGCGCGGAACGAATAGATCGCTTGCGCGTCGTCGCCCACCACCGTCAACCCTTTGCCGTCCGGGCGCAGCCGCGCGAGGATCTCCGCCTGCAGCGCGTTGGTGTCCTGGTACTCGTCCACCAGCACGTGGTCCCAGCTGGCGCCGATCTCGCGCGCGAGCGATTCGTCCTCCATCATCGCGTGCCAATAGAGGAGCAGGTCGTCGTAGTCGAGCGACTGGTTGTCCAATTTCTTGTCCACATAGCTCTTGAACAACCTCTTGAGTTCCTCCTCCCATTCCACGCACCAGGGAAAGGCCTCCTTCAGCGTTCCTTCCAGCGTCCCCTGCGTATTCACGCGGTGCGAGTAGATCGCCACGCAGGTGTCCTTTCGCGGAAAGCGCTTCTCCGTCTTCGAGAACCCCAGCTCGTGGCGCACCACGTCCATCAGGTCCGCCGCGTCGCCGCGGTCGAGCACGCTGAAGCTCTCGGTGAGGCCCACTGCGGAGCAGTGGCGGCGGATGAGGCGGTTGGCCACCGAATGGAACGTCCCGCTCCAGGGCAGGCGCACGCTCTTGTGCGCCTCGGCGACGATACGGCCCGCCCGGCGCGTCATCTCGAGCGCCGCGCGGCGGGTGAAGGTGAGCAGCAGTACTCGTTCCGGGGCTGTGCCCTCGAGGATGAGGTGCGCGACGCGGTGCGCGAGCGTGTTGGTCTTGCCGGTGCCGGCGCCGGCGATGATGAGGAGCGGGTTCGACGGGGACTGCGCGGCCTCGCGCTGCCGCTGGTTCAGCTTCTCGAATGCCTCGATCGCGCCCACAGGGGCGACTATAGGCGATTACTGTATGTTTCTCCAGTATCCGCGTTTCTGGTATGATTTAGTCATACCTTCCCCCGGAGCCGCCATGGGTGCCGCCGTCAAGAAAACCATCTCCCTGCCCGCCGAGCTGGCGCGCGAAGCAGAGGCCGTGGCAAAGGCCGAGGGCAAGACGCTGAGCGCGGTCATCCAGGACGCCCTGCGCCAGGCACGCGTGGGGCGTCGCGACCAGGAGTTGCGCGGCATCCAGGGCTACTGGAGCCGCACTGCGCGCGAGCGCGGCATCCTTACCGAGCAGGACCTCGAGCGCTACCTGCGCGCCTGAAGGTCGTCTTCGACACCAACATCCTCGTCGCCGCGCTCGTATTTCCGGGCGGCCGCGGCGAGGAAGCGCTGCGGCGCATCGTTGAGGAGCACGACGCACTGCTGCTTTCCAAGCCGATCCTCGACGAACTGCTCGGCGTGCTCGCGCGCAAGTTCGCGCGTGACGCCGAAGCACTGGCCCGCGTGGCCGTGTTCCTCGGCAACCTCGGCACGATGATCAAACCCGTCCGGCGCCTGCGCGTGCTCGCGGATGGACCGGACAACCGCATCCTTGAATGTGCGATCGCCGGAGGGGCCGACGCCATCGTTACGGGCGATCGGGCGATGCTGGCGCTGCGCGAGTATCGCGGCGTACGGGTCTTGAGCCTGCGCTCGTATCTTGGAAATCAGCAGGAGACCGGGTAGCGCTACGCATCCATGGGCGATTACTGCATATCTATCCAGCGCTGGCACGCGCCGGCAGGCGCTTCGGCCGCCCGCGGGGCCGGTGGCGGCTGGCCGCGAGCGGCGCAACCTTGTATTGCGCCGCGGGCTCGCCGACCGAGAGCGCGAAGGGGCTGCGCACGGTCACGCTGCCGAGCGTCATGCCGTCCTGCAGGTCCTCGGTGAGGAGCAGCACGCAGTCCTGCAACTGCGCGGCGGCGGCGATCATGGCGTCCCACCAGGACAAGCGGTAGCGCTGCTCGATTTCGCGCGCGCGGCGCAGGAGCGCCTCGTCGACGGGCTGGGGATTCCAGCCGAAGTAGCGCTCGGCCTCCTCCCACGCAACGCCCGGCGCGATCTTCAGCTTGCGGGTGGCGACGGAGTAGAACTCCGAGAGCGCCTGCGTGCTCGTGCGGCCCATCCGCGTTCGCCACAGCTCGTCGAGCCACTCCTCCACGCGGCGGTGCTTGCGCACATCGCGCGCGTCCTGCGCGTAAACGAAGACGTTAGCGTCGACGAAGCACGGGCCGGTCATACAGCTCCTCGCGCCTGGGATAGGGCTGCGGCGAGCCCTTCAGGGCGAAGGGCTTCCTCGCCCGCCAGGCGCGGTACGCGGCCTCGTACGCGTCGGCGTGGCGCAACTCCCTGCGCAGCGCCTCGCCGATGAAGCGCGACAGGCTCATGTCGCGCTCCGCGGCGCGGATGCGCGCAATGCGCGCCGTTTCCTCGTCCAGGGTGATGGTCAGATTCTTCATGGCGCCAAAATACACGGATTTCGTGTATTTAGCCATGCCCGGATGCCTTGCCCTTCCGGGTTTATAGTTTCCCCATGCCCGCCGCCTTCGACGCCCTCGTCATCGGGACCGGCCAGGCCGGGCCGGCGCTCGCCGCGCGGCTCGCCGGCGCGGGGCTCACCGTCGCCGTCGTGGAACGCGACAAGTTCGGCGGCACCTGCGTGAACGACGGCTGCACGCCCACCAAGGCGATGGTGGCGAGCGCCTACGCCGCGCACATGGCGCGGCGCGCTGCGGAGTACGGGGTGCGCCTGGAAGACGCGCCGCGCGTGGACTTCGCGGCGGTGATGGCTCGCAAGGACGCGATCGTCGCCGCCTCGAGCAAGCGCGTCGAGAAGTGGATGAGGGGCTTGAAGGGCGCGACGGTGTACCGCGGGCACGCGCGCTTCTCGGGCCCTGGCACAGTGCGCGTAGACGGCGAGGAGATCTCGGCCGGAAAGATCTTCCTCAACGTAGGCGGCCGCCCGCTCGTGCCCGACATGCCGGGATTGGAGTCCGTGCCCTACCTCACCAACCAGTCGATGATGACGCTTGCTTCGCTGCCGGAGCACCTCCTCGTCGCCGGCGGGAGCTACATCGGCCTCGAATTCGGCCAGGTGCTGCGCCGGTTCGGCTCGAAGGTCACCGTGATCGAGATGGGCCCGCGGCTCGTCGCGCGCGAGGACGAGGACGTCTCGGGTGCGCTGAAGGAGATCCTGGAAGTCGAAGGCATCGAAGTGCGGCTCAACGCGAAGTGCCTCTCGGTGCAAAGGGAATCCGTCGGCGTGTCCGTGGGCCTGGAGTGCGGCGAGGGCGCGCCGCGGGCGCGCGGGACGCACCTGCTGCTTGCCGTAGGGCGCGTGCCGAATACGGACGACCTCGGGCTTGAGGCGGCCGGCATCCGCACCGATGAGCGCGGCTACATCGAGGTGGACGAAGCGCTGCGCACGACCAATCCGCGCGTGTGGGCACTCGGCGACTGCAACGGCAAGGGCGCCTTCACCCACACCGCGTACAACGACTACGAGATCGTCGCGGACAACCTGTTGGACGGCGCTAGCCGCAAGTGGACCGACCGCGTGCCTGTCTACGCTTTATATACCGACCCGCCGCTCGGGCGCGTCGGGATGGGCGAGGCCGAAATCCGCAAGGCCGGGATCAAGGCGCTCGCCGGCAAGCGCCCGATGACCCACGTCTCGCGCGCGGTGGAGAAAGGCGAGACGCTCGGCTTCCTCAAGATCCACGTAGAGGCTTCCTCGAGGCGCATCCTCGGCGCGAGCCTCCTCGGCACCTCGGCCGACGAGGTGGTGCATTCGCTCATCGACGCGGTGTATTCGAGGATGCCGGTGGAGGAGTTCCAGCGCCACGTGAGGATCCACCCCAACGTGAGCGAGCTGCTGCCTACGGTGCTGGAGGACCTGAAGCCGCTGGCGTGAGCCGGCGGCGAGTGCCAGCTCGAGATCTTCGAGGGGTGCGAGCCTCTGTGGGTTCAGTTCTCTCAATATCGGGGCTCTGCGACGCCCGGCGTGACGCGGCGCTGGGCCTGGAGTTCTCGTTTTCCCCGGGCTTCGACCCTGGGTTTTTGTTGCGGCTCGACCCCGGATTTTTGTTGCGGCGTGACCGCCAGGTCGGTCTTGAGGGCTTTCACGCCTTCGACCTTGCGCGCCACCGCGATCAGCACGGCCCTTTCACCGCGCGACTTCACCGTGCCGCTGAGGTGCACCACCTTCTCATTGGTGGATACGCTGACCTTCGTTCCCTTGAGCCCGGGCTCGTTGGAGATCGCAGTCTTGACCCTATCGGTGATTGCGGCGTCGCTGGAGGACTTGGTGCAGGCCGCTGTGCCGAGCACCAACGTGACGACGAGCAACGCGGTCGTTCGCTTGAGCAGGTCCATGTGTTTCTCCTTCCGTCCGTAAGGACGAATTGATTGTCCCACCCGGAGGCGCGAGGCCTGCGCGAACTATTCCCTGCTCGTATAAGAATCGGGCCGCGAATTTGTCACGCTAGGCCGGCTAGGCCCACGAGATGGTGGAGGCCTTCAGCGCCAGGGATTCACGCAGCGCGCGCCGCAGCGCTCCAGGTCCGCGGTGTTGCGCGTCACTACTTCCATGTCGTGCACGTCGCCCGTCGCGGCGATGAGCGCGTCGACCACCGGCAGCGGCTCGCCGCGCGCTTCGGCCGCGCCGGAGAGCGTCCCCCAGCGCTCCGCGACCTTCGCATCCACCGCCAGAACGCGCCCCTGGAAGCGCGTCGCGAGCTCTTGCCGCACCCATTGCTCGATCTTCCGGCGCCGCGCCGATGGCGCGAGCCGTGCAATGCCTTTCTCCAGCTCGCCGAACGTCAGCACGCTGAGGTGAAGCGCCGTTTCGTCCGCCTCGTCCAGCCAGCGCACCACGCCCGCGTCGGGCCGGGGCTTCGCGAGCTCCGAGAGGATGCAGGTGTCGAGGAGGTAGGCCACGCCCTAGAGCCGGACGGGCCGCCCGGTGTCGCGGCTGCGGCCGACCTCCAGCGAGGTTCCCGCCAGCGGCGACTTGCGGAAGAATTCGACCAGGCTTTCCTTGGGCTTCGCGTGGCGCGCGTACTCGCTTGCGGCAACGACCACCACCGCGTCGCGGCCGTGCAGCGTGATCACCTGCGGGCCTTCGTCGCGCGCCTTGCGCACGACTTCGGAGAGGCGGTTCTTCGCGTCCTGGAGTTGCCAGCGGGCCATGGGGGGAGTCCTCGGAATCTAGCCAGTCTGGCCAGATTCTAGCAGCACTGCCTCGGGAACGGTGCGATAGTGCGGCGCGAAGGCGTAGCCGCGCACGCGGCGCATCAGGTGCCGGCGATGCGCGCCCGCATGCGCCGGCGCAATTCCTCCCGGTCGATGAGCTTTGCCGTGCCGCCGTCGATCTCCGCCAGCCTGCGCTGGATCTCCGCGTCCCAGGCGGACGCGGCGTCCTTGTCCGCCGGGCCATCGAGGCTCGCCCTCCGACGCCACGCGCGTTTCCCGGGGCCCCTCACGCCACTTCGAGCTTGAGCTGCTTCAGATCGGCCTTGGGGACGCGTCGCTTCAGGTCGAGCACTTCGATGCCAACCACCTGCTTGTCGGCGTTGAAGTCGAGCACGATGCCGGGCTTGACCTCCTCGGACTCCACGATCTTCGAGTCGTCCAGGCGCAGGTAGAGCGCATCGGCTTTTTCGTCGTAGTGCATTTTCATGGCTCGCCTCTTTGCCGCCGGTCGAAATAGGCCGTCACGACGCGGGGTGGACTGGCGGAGGCATTGTAGACCACCCTGAGCACGCGTTGGCCACGCTCCTCGATCCGTCCCAGGGCGTGCGTGAGAGTCGGGTCGCTGCGGTGAGCATGCACGCGATCCGGCGAACATGTGGCGCACCGTGCGTGCGTTCGAGCAGACGCTGAAGGAGTTCCGGGCCGGGAGGGATGGGAACCTGGTGCGGGGGGATGGAACTTAAGCGGGCGCCGAACTGGGCTGCGTGCGGTGCTCGGGCCCCGCCTGCGCCGCCAGCACTTCCGCCACCGCCGCCGTCAGCTTCTTCGCGTACCCGATATCCAGGAACTCGTTCGGCCCGTGCGCGTTGGAGTGCGGGCCGAGCACCCCGGTGATCAGGAACTGCGCCTGCGGGAACTTCTCGCCCAGCATCGCCATGAACGGGATCGTGCCGCCCTCGCCCATCCACATC
>Ga0210380_10000405_pt1 | contig 19912 bp, 22 predicted proteins | sample PLM4_5_coexredo_FD_155476 | JGI IMG/M metagenome (GOLD analysis project Ga0210380, IMG submission 155476) | Groundwater sediment microbial communities from an aquifer in East River, Colorado, USA - PLM4_5_coex redo | ecosystem: Environmental > Terrestrial > Soil > Riparian zone | place: USA... | reverse complement strand
CCCCGTTTTTTGGGTCCCGGAATTTATCAACAGGTTATTAACGCTGCCTCCAAAACGCGGTTATTCGTATATTTAGGGCCTAAACTTTGGCCTATGTCACTCTCCGTTGCCTGCAATTTAAAGCTCACCTGGTCCCGTCGTCTCTCCGCCTCCCGCCTCCTCCGGGAAAACCGGGACGAGCTGGTCGCGTCTATGTACAAGGATGTCCAGGCCTGGGCGCTGAAACATCGCGGTCTGCCTATGTCGGAAATCTACGCTAAGGCCGACCGGGCCCTCGCTTAAAACGGCGGGGTTTTCCCCTGGGCGGCTGCGTATTCCTTCAATCGTTTCATGTTCTTGCTGCCTGTTCGTAGGTCGAATTCTCCCGCCCAGGATCGTCCGTTTTGCCTCCACCAGTCTTGTCCTTCCTTGGTGCTCATTAAATCAAACATCGTACTTGGCCTCCCTGGTGCCCTCTGTATCAGAGCCATATATTTTTGGGTGTACTCGTCGTTGGTGTGGTATCCAAACCGGGCCCAGGTATAGTATCCGTTGTAAACGTCATTGTTCACGTCGCCGGCTGCGTACACCTTCATTTCCTTAAATCCCGCCGCTCGGGCGTTCTCTACCTGGTTCAAAAACAGGTTTAGCCCGGTTCCCTTGGGCGATCCCTTGGTAACTTTCAGCAGATCGTTGTCCATCTTCCGGTTGTCCAGGTCGACGGATCGTTGGGCGGTATGCATGTCGGTGTCGACCTGCAGGTTAAAGTAGTTTCTCCTCCCGTTCATCGTTATGCTGATCCGGTGCAGCTTGGTGTTGGCCTGGGGCAGTCCTCCGCCCAGGTTGATAAATTGTTCCAGGGTAATGTTTCGCTTCTTTAGCTCGGCCTCCATTTCCCACAGCTCGACCTGGCTGCCGTAGTCGTCCTCGACAAATATTTTTTTCTTTAACTCAGGGGTTAATTTCATCCAGTTGGTCTGCACCGGCTTCGGTTTCGGGACAGGTTTTGGCTTGGCTGGTGCCGGCTTCGGCTTGGGTGGTGGCTTGGGTGCTGTTGGCCTGGGGGCGGTCGCTACGGGCACGGGTTGGGCTGCTGGGGCCGTCCCGCTTGGGACAATCTGCACCGGCGGTACGCCTGATCCCCTGGGTCTCGCTTGGTAGTTGTCCGGCTTCATGATCAGTCTGCCGTTGGCGTCCCTTTTGCCTATCAGGGCCACGCGGCACCGGCAGTTGATCGTAAATCCGGCGGGGCAGTTGATGTCTCCTGGCATCATGGCTTCCGTCTCCCTTCCAGATTTGCTCCTGGCCTTAAACGGCTCCTCGGAGTCCACTACCATGCCGTCCAGGGTCCAATGATCCCATTCATCCTCGGGTATTTTCCTGGTCCTGGCGTCGTGCGCCGCTATCCAGGTCTTGTTGGTGAGGAAGGGCAGGGCGTCTGCTCCCTTCATATGGCCCTCGTTGGCTGCCCTTATGGTCTCCGTCCTGGCCACCCGGAGGGCCCGGAAACCGGAATATGTGTATCCTTCATTGGCCAGGTTGGTCGTGATCATCTGTTGTATGTCCCTGGCGCCGAGGCCCTTGCCTATGCCGGCCTGGATCGTCCGATTGGCGACGTCTATCAGGTGGTCCCGGCTGTTGCCGGTGATCGTCACGACCAGTTTCAGGCCGTTCTGCCGCAGCCAGTCCTGGACATAAAGGGTCCAGTCATCGGCTCGTCCCATGCCTGGGGTTTGCTTGAGCCTCCTGGCTGAGGCGTAGGTGGCGTTGGCTGCCTGGGTAAAAGATTCGCTGAACATCCGGCGGTAGGTCTCCATTAACGGCATCACCCAGGCGGTCGGGTCCAGCTGGTTGATCGCCTCCGGCCCTCCCCGCTCTACCAGGGTGATCGCATCCTGGGCCTGGGCATCCAGGTGCGCCTTGATCAACGGCTGGTATTTTCGTATCAGCTTGTTGGTCATCCGCTCCGCTCGCCGTAGGTAGTCTCGTCGTTGTGCCTGGTTCACTTTATCTCGTCGGTTAATTCGTAAAAGCTAAGGTTCGCCGCTGCAAAAACGGCCAGGACCCGTACTTCCCGGAGGGTCTCCTTGCTGGTAATGTACCCGCTGTCGGTCGCTATCCTGGTCTCCTCGTAGTCGTGTATCCAGCCGGCGATCTCCAGGCTGCCAGCATCGCTCGCGCCCATGCCGTCCTCCTCGGTCCGTAGCTCGTAGGTCCTAATGTGTCCGTCCTTGGTGTAAACTGTTATTATTCGCATTCTGTCCGTTTATGGCGTTGTAAAGGGTTTTAAGGTAGCTCTCCCTGGCCTGGTTGCGGGCGTCCCGCTCCATCCTGCACCTGGCTTCCGATTCCAGCCTGGGAAACCGGGACATTACGGCTGGCCAAAGGTCCCGGCGCTCCCTGGGTGTCAATAGGGTACGTTTTTGGTTTGATCGGTCTCGTTATCGTCGGTCTCCACTTCTCCTGGGTTTCCTGGATCGCCGTCTCCCTGCCGCATCTCGTCCTCGGTCGGCTGCAGGTCCTGGCCTACCAGCTCGATCAGGGTCATCCCTGCTGGGACCAGGCTGGTGGCGTAAACTCCGCCCAGGGGTTCGCGGTTCATCTCGATCCGCTTCTCGTCCTCGGTCAGCCAGTAGGCGTTCCGCAGGCTGTTCACGAGCTTCTCTATGTCTCGCTGCAGCTCGGGCAAACCGGAGGCGTCAAAATCAATAAAGTATTTGTTTTCCGCCTTAAACCTGGGGAGGAGCCACTTGTTTAGCTGATCGCGGAAACTGGACATCCTGGGGATGACCGTGTTGGTCATCAGGTCCCGCAGGGCGTTTTGGTAGTTGTTGTCGCTGGTGTGCTCCGCGTCAAATAGGACCGTCGGGAGCCCGAGCATCCGGCACCATTGGTGCAGGGTCAGGTTCATAACGGGTATTATTTCCATGTCTACGGCGTTCAGGCCGAAGTTCAAATAGTCGTAAGGGCCGGCCAGGACGCCGATCGTGTTCACGTTCTCCAGGCCGTTAAACCTGGCGTTAACCGACTGGCTGGCTGCGTCGAGCTGGGGTTTGTCCAGGCGGGTGACCTGGTTGCCCACCGGCACCGGGGTCAGGGCTCCCTTGCTGCCTCCGTTTTTCAGCATCCCTGCCATCGCCTTGGCACCGTTCTCGTTCATCATGTAGGTGTTCCAGCCGACGCGCACGATGCTGATCCCTCTCATGTGTATCCTGGTTTGGGCATCGAATTCCGGGGTCCAGTTCTTCCAGCGCATCAGGTTCTCCTTGGCTATCGGTATGCGCCCGTTGGCCTCCAGGGCGTGGGCCAGGATGCCATATAGGTCCTTGGGGTCGTAGTAGTCGATCACGTACTGGGTCGGCAGCACCTCCATCTCGACGATCTCCGCCGTCACGTCCAGGCCGCTGTTGCCGTAAAGGTTGGCCTCGCCGCTCAGGTTGTAAAACCCAAAGGCCGACTCCATGAATTGATCCTGCCCCTGGTGAGCGTTGGGCCTGGCGATAAGGCGTCCCAGGCCTTCCCCGTCGTCCAGGATAGCGTTCTCGTCATAGGCTGCTTTGCGCCAGGTCATCGCCTCGTTCCAGGCCTTTTGGCTCATCGGGTTCTTGGTCCGGTCCTTGTATTTGCGTAGCATCTTCATGGCATCCGCTGTCTTGTTCACCTCGTAAACGTACCAGGGCAGGCTGGCCATCTTCCGGTTCAGGAAAGTTACCACGCTGTAAAGGTCCGAGCTGTTGGTGTAGGCCTTCACAAACGCTCCCTGCCCGTAACTCCCAACGGCGGCCGCGTTGATCGGTATGTTCATGTCGTATTGCGCCTTGGTCGGGTCCAGGCTTTTGGCCTCCTGGGGTGCCTGGTGCTTGCCGTTCCCGTTGCTTGAGCCTCTAAACTGTTTAATAATTTCCTCTATGATCGTTGCCATGTTTGCTGGTTCAAAGGATAAAAAAATCGGGCACGCTGACCAGCTCGCCAAGTTCCCGCATCATCAGCATGTCGCTGTAATCCGGGCTGCGTCCGATCAGCTCCTTAACTTTATTTTTGGGGACCACCTGGCGCTTGCCGTCGTAGTCCATTTTGTCCTGCTTGACCTGCTCGAGCTCCTCGGTTATCAGGCTTTTGGTGTGGTCGTCCGCGTTCTCCACGAGAAGGCCTCCCTGGTTGATCCGTTCGGCCAGCTTGAAGTAGCATTGGCTCTTTAGGTTGTTGAAATTCTCCGCCCCGATCGGGGTGCTGTTGTTCACAAAGCCCCGGCATCCGGTCTCGTCCACAACGCCTCCGCCCACACCGTCCTCGTCAACGATCACCCTGGTGCTCGGGATGCCGTTCTCCTGCTGGTGGTGGCGTATCTTCTCGGTCACTTCCGTCGTCTTGAGCCCGTGATATCGGTAAATCTTGACCCGGAAACCGGACCAGACGCCGATTACCGTGCTGTCCTTCCCAAACCTGGCCACGTCGGCCGTGATCCATCGCTCCCCTTCCAGGAGGTGGTGGTTCTTGTAAATCTGCAGTATTTTCTCGAATTCTATCAGGGTTGCCGGGTCGTCGTCGTATTCCCAGTTGCCGTTAAGGAGTCGCTCCCTGCTATTGCGGTCCAGGCTTTGGAGGCTTTTGATGTATTCTGCGGGGATATGCTTGTTGTCGGTCACCAGGCTCTGGATAAATTGACGGTCCTCCCGGATCGTCCCCTCCTTTGAGGCCTGGTAAAATTGGTAATAAGCCCAGTTCTTGCTGGGGTTTCCGGTCATCAGGAGCTTGGGTATCAGGCCCCTGGTCCGGTGGGGTGTCTTGCCGGCGCAAAGCCAAAGGGTCGGCTCGCCGTTGTGGTCCATCTCCAGGATCGTTTTGCGGGCCTGGTTGGCACAAATATGGCAGTAATCCTTGAGCCGGTATCGTATCCTGGATATCACGATGCCCTTGGCTTTCTCGGTCACCTGGGGCGCCTCGTCGATAAATCCTCCGGTGATCTCCAGGGAGCCCAGGCTATCAAAGTTCGGGTCTGCCGGGTAGGCAAACAGATCTTTTAAAACGATTTGGCTGCTGTTGGCTATGTGTATGATGCCCGCCTGTTCGGCGTATCGGTAGTGGTATCCTGCTGTGAGGCCCTGCTTCCTGGCCACATCAAAAAACGTTACCAGGGTGGTTGCTTTCAGGTTCTTAAGCTCCGATCGCCCTATCAGCCAGCGGGTCCCTGGGTACTTGATCGCCATTTTGGCGGTCCAATAGCTTCCCAGGGCGGATTTCCCTCCGCCCGCAGCTCCGCCGAAGTAGAGCTCCCTAGTCCTCCGGTCCTCCAGGGTGTCGATCCCCTGGGTTTGCTTCTTGGTCAGTACCATCGTATGTCTTGGTTTCGCTCCAGTTAACGTTCATCCCTCCGCTCATCTCGATCTCGCTCCGCTCGATATACCCTCGGCGCTTGCCCTGGGTTTTCAGAAAGAAGATGTTAGCCGTGTCGCTGCCTCCCTTGATCGATTGGTGGAGCTTCGATTCGGCAAAGTCCAGGGCGATATCCTTAATGCTGTCGACCTGCTTCCGGTATTTGCTGTCGGTTTCGTACCATCGGTAGTGGGATTCCCTGGCGATCCCTGTGATCTCCGCCGCTGGGGTAACCACGCCCAGGGTGGATTTGAGCGCCTCGAGCATCGCCTTTTTTAAGGCGTCACTCTTGTTACGGTTTTTGGCTCGCCCCTTTTCCCTCCCCTCGTCAGTTAAATTCGTGGCCATCGGTAATTCGTTTTATTTCCAGTTCCGGGGCGAATTTACGCACCCGATCTAATATCACGCTGCAGTATCTCGGGTCGAGCTCCGCCAGGTAAACGGTTCGGCGTAGCTGGTGCCCGGCGATCAGGGTGCTGGCTGCTCCCGCGAAGGGGTCCAGGACCAGCTGGCCTGGTCGGCTGCTGTTCTGTATAAGTTCTCCCATCAAAACGACCGGCTTCATCGTTGGGTGCAGGTCGTTCCGCTGTGGTTTATTGTGGTATAGGACGGTGGTTTTGGTCTCCTCCGCCATGATCTCGTCGACGAATTTCAGCAGTTCTGCCTTGGTCATTTTGTGGTAGTCGGCCTTGTCGTCGATCAGGGTGGTGTTGGTCCGGTCGGTCACGAAGTAGTGGGCCGCTCCTGGTTTCCAGCCGTATAGGCAGGGCTCGTGGCGCCATTGGTAGTCCTGGCGTCCCATCACCAGGGCGTTCTTGGCCCATACCAGGGTCTGTTTCATCAGGATGCCGCTGTCCTTAAAGGCCCGGCGGAAGTTCAGGCCCTCGCTATCTGCGTGCCATACGTACCAGGCTCCGCCGTCCCTCGTGTGCTCCGCTGCGGTCTGGAAGGCTGCCAGTAAAAACTCGTAAAAGGCGCCATCGCTCATGTTGTCGTTCTGCAGTTTCATGCCGGTCCCGCCCTCGTAGTCCACGTTATAGGGTGGATCGGTCAGCACCATGTCGGCCTGCTTGCCTGCCATCAGCCTGGCCAGGGTAGATCCCTTTGTGCTGTCCCCGCAAATCAGCCGGTGGGGCCCGATCTGGAACAGGTCGCCTGGGTTCACTTCGCTGTCCAGGTCATCGGGGACGTCGTATCCGTCCTCCTTAACTTCGGGCAGGTCCAGGGCCATCTCTGGTATGTCCAGGCCCCAGGCCTCCAGGGCCGGAAGGTCCCAGGCCTCGCTTAACTGGTGCCAGTCCCATTCTCCAAAGCCAACGTTATCCTTGATAATAAATTCCTTCTGTTGTGCCTCCGTCAGGTGCTCCGCCCGAACGACCGGGACCTGCTTCAGTCCCGCTGCTTTTGCAGCCCGGTGCCTCATGTTCCCGCCCAGGGCCATGCCGTCCTGGTTGACGACGATCGGGCGTAGTTTCAGCATCTCCGGGAAGTCCTTAATCGACTGGACCAGTTGCTTAAACTTGGCGTCGGTTATGGTGCGCGGGTTGTCCGGGTTCGGTTTGATCCGGTCTATGGCTATCATTTCTATCTCCATCGGTGCCAAATTAACGCGGGTTTGTCCACAAATTCCCCTTTTTTTATCAACAGGCTGTTTATTTCTCCCTATCTTCGGCCCTGGTCGACCTTTCTTGGGTCATGGGTTGTATTTTGGGCCGGGCGTAAAAGTCCGGCTTTTTTTATATCTTGCTGTCGGCTATTCCTGTTTGGATGTGGGGGTGGCGTTAATGTTTTGATTTTAATGGATATTGGAAAAAGTTAACGGGCTGGCAGTTCTCTGCCGGCCCCTTTTTTTTAATCCATGAAGATCGGCGTCTTGGTCCCGACGTAGGCGCCTTCAATGTTAAAACTGAAAAACTCCCAGGCGTCGTCCTCGCTCATGCCGTCCCTGGTTTGCAATATCTCTATGATCTTCTTGGTGCTGTATACCAGGCGGTCTCCCTTCAGGCCGATCACGGCTGCCTCCAATCCGTCGGCGCTTAAAAACTCCCGCTCGGGGTAGGCCTCTATGATCTCCTCCAGGGTCATCTGGATAAATAGCTTGCTGTTCATGGCTGCTGGTTTTAAATCTTGTCGTCTGCCGTGCCCAGGGCCAGGTAAACGATCAGGGCAATAAAGCCCAGGGTGTAAATTGTTTTTACGGACATCGCGATCGGTTTGAAGTTGAAAACGTAGGCGCCCAGGATCAGGAAAACGGCGACGGTCGCGAGTATGAACATAAGTTGTCGGAAGAGCTTTCTTGTTATCATGGCTTTAGTTTTTAACGTGTTTTTGGTGGCTTGGCCAGGTCTGGTCTGCTTTCTGTCTCCAGGTAGGCTTGCCAACGGGTCCGCTGCAAAACGTTGGCATATGTCTTTTGCCGGTCCGCGATCCATTCCCTGGCTTCCTTCAAAGGTAGGGGATTGCTTCGGTCCTCTCCCTTCCCTAAAATTATGAAAACGGCCACGTATTTTCTCATGCTGTTTCCCTCCTCCCTATTTTGCGTTGTACGGCCTTAATCCTGGCCTTCACGGCTTCCATCAGTTTGGCCTGGGTTCTCGCCTTGTTGGTCAGCGCCAGGGCGACGTCGGCCTCTACCGTGTCCTTGGTGGCCAGGATCGTGTTGGTTACCATCCTGGTTTGTCCCTGGCGGTCCAGGCGGGCGACGGCCTGGGTGTAAAGCTCCAGGCTCCAGGGTAAGGTAAACCAGATCAGTTGGTGCCCGCCTTGCTGCAGGTTCAGGCCGTGCCCGACGCTCGCCGGGTGAACGACCAGCATCTCGATCTCTCCCCGGTTCCACTTGTCCAGGTCGGCCTGGCTGTCCAGTCCCAGCTTTGCTTTGGGAAACCTGGCCGCTATCCGCTCGGCTTCGTGCTTGTATTGGTATAGCACCAGGACCGGGTTTCCGACGGCGGCTTCGTATAAATCTTCCAGGGCGTCCAGTTTCTCGTCGTGTATCCAGGCCCACCTGCCCTCCTGGCTGTAGGCCGCTCCGCTGCAAAACTGCAGCAGTTTGGTGGTCATGGCTGCCGCGTTCACGGCCGTGATCTCCTGGTCCTCGATCTGCATCACGGCGTCCTCCTCGAAGGCGGTGTAGCGTTCCGCTAGCGCCTGGTTCAAATAAACCGGGTGTATCAGGTCGATCCGTCCCTGCAGTTCCAGGTAATCCTCCGCCTTCATGCTTATGCAAATGTCCGCGATCTTGTTGTGTATCTCCTGGTCGGCTCCTTTTTTCAGGGCGTACTTGGTAACGATCATCCCCATCATGGCTGCCGGTGTAAAATACTGGCTGCGGTATCCGGTGATCGTCTGCCCTAGTCGCTGTCCCTGGTCCAGCAAATAAATCTGTGGCCAAAGGTCCAGCAGTCCGTTGGGAGCTGGTGTGCCGGTCAGGCCAATGATCCGGCTGATCTTGCCACGCACCTTCCGCAGAGCACGGAAACGTTTTGAGCCGGCGTTCTTGAAACTGCTTAGCTCGTCCAAAATAACCAGGTCGTAGTCCCAGGCCTTCCCTTTGTCCAGGTGCTCGATCAGCCAGGCCAGGTTCTCCCGGTTAATCAGGTAAATGTCCGCTGGCCTTTTGATCGCCGCTATCCGCTCCTGCGGTGTGCCCATTATTTTGCTGGTCCGTAGGTGGCAGGTGTGGGTCCATTCCCTGATCTCCGCTCCCCAGGTGTATGCCGCTACTCGCTTGGGTGCGATCACCAGGGTTTTCCTGGTCTCAAACCGATCAAACATAAGCTCCTGAATCACGGTCAGGGTGGAGATCGTCTTGCCTAGTCCCATCTCCAGGAACAGGCCGCAGGCCGGGTTGTCCAGGGCGTGCTGTATTGCGTGCCGCTGGTATTCGTGTAGTTGTTCGGGTCCTTTCATTTTGCTGTTGTTTTTATGCTTGCCAAATAATCCGCTAGTTGCTCCGGCGTTCTTATCGTTCGTACCGGGAAACCCAGGCGTGCCAGTTGCCGGTGTACGTATGCCTGCCTGGGGTTCGGTCGCTTGCCGGCATCCTTCAGTTCTATAAAGTCGATCCTGGTGCCTGGTAACAAAACCATCCGGTCGGGCATCCCGGTGAAAGAAACGCACCAGAATTTAAGGGCCAGTCCGCCTCGCTTCCCTATCTCAATTTTAAGCCTCGTCTCGATCCATTTTTCTATGCTCATCTTGGTTGGTTTTTCCCTTGGCCTCGCGGACCCGCAAACATTACCAAATCTCTCGCGGGCGCATTTACGTGTTACGCGGGTGCCTCGCGGGGGCGTTTCCCCTCCTAAATAAACAATATCTATTTTTATATTTATTTGTGGTTCCAGTAGGTCCGTTGGCTCGTATCGCTGTCCTGGTTTGGTTTTGACCTGGACCCGCTGTTGGACCCGCTGGTAAGTTATAGCGGTTCCTGCGGGTCCGGCGTCTGTCCTGGTTTGCGGGTCCAGGGTTTTTGTTGGTCCAGTCACGGTTCCAGGTTTTTGCGTATATAAACGGTCTGCTTCCCGTACACTCCTCCGCGTTGTCGCTTGGCCTTCCCTGGTTCCCATCCGGGGAGCTTTCTCATGATGTCGTGGATCGGTTTTGTACTAAAGTTGTTCATTCCTTTTTTGTCCCCGTCCAGCGCCTCCGCCCAAATCTCCGCAACACTAACCACCGTTCGCTCGATCGTCCCTTTGCGGATGCCGTCGTATCCGTTTATAAAGGCCCGCCGTTCGGCCAGGTCCATCCTGTCCCAGTCCTCGGTTATCGGCGTCTCCAGGTACCGTATAACGTCCGCCGTTCTGTCGTCCTCCTCGCTGTGGTCCTCCTGCTGTTCCCTGGCTTTATCCTCCAGCTCCCTGGATAGGTACATGTCCTCCCGGTTGGCCCATATGGCCATCGCTTCGCCCCAAATTTGAGCCCGTTCAAACGCTCCGATCGTCGCCGGGTCCTTGGTCGCCTGGTTCCGGTCAACTTTAACCGGCCAAAACCGGCGATTCCCGGTGGAGTCCCGTAGGAAGTTGTCGGTGTTGGTGGTGCCTATAAAGATGCATTGCCTGGGGTAGGTCACCTTCTTGATCCCGTAGGCCGGTCGGTAGCTGTCCTCCTGCCGGCTGATAAAATGCTTAACGATCTCCACTTCCGCCTTCTTGATCCCGGCCAGCTCTCCCATCTCCATGATCCAGACGCCCTGGATTTGCTCGGCGCCCTCCTTTCCCTGGACCGTCGGCAGGTTGTCGCTATACCAATCCCCGCCGAGCTTGGCAACAAAGGTGCTTTTGCCGGCTCCCTGCTTGCCGACCAGGGTCAGGACGTAGTCGAACTTGCAGCCTGGTTCCTGTATCCTGGCGCAGGCCGCTGCCAGGGTTTTGCGGGTCACGGCTCGGGTGTAGGCCGTGTCCTCCGCTCCCAGGTAATCGACCAGGAGTCGCTCGACCCGGCTAAAGCCATCCCATTTCGTAAAGGCCCAGTTAAGGTAATCCTTGACCGGGTGGTGGCTGTGTTCCCGTAGTACCAGGTCCAGGGCTGTCAAAATCTTTGGCTTGCTGTCGATCCGGTAGGCGTGCTCCAGGTAGTGGAGCAATCCGTTTATGTCTCCGTCGGTGAGCTGGCCGTCGGCCTTCCAGGGGACGCCGGCGCCAACGGTTTCCTTCCCTGAGAAAAGGTTCCGCCGTAGGCGTCCCTTCAGCCTGGGGTCGTTCTCCAGGATCAAATAAATGTTATCGATCGTCTTTTTTGGGTCCCCTCCTTTGGTCGTGTCCAGGCCCGCCATCCAGGTGTCGTCGGGCTCCTCCTCCGCCCCGGTCTCCACCTTAAAGGCTCCCTTGGTGGCCGCGATCCGCTCCCGTCCCAGGGTCATCCTGGTGGCCTGGTCCGCCGCTGCAAATTCGAGCATGGCCTTTTGCGATGGTTTCTGGTTGATCGGCAGGTCCACATCCTTCTCGGTGTCGGCTCCTCCGAACTTGTGAATTCTCACCAGGTCCCAGGCGTTGCAAAGTTGTTCCGAGGCCGGGTCGGTGCCGTGATTGGAGAAGGCAAACCGGCCCTGATTGTAAACGACCAGGCCGGCGCTGGTGCTTCCGCCCTTAAACGTATAGCGGTTGGGCTGGTCCGTCCCCTCGTAAACGTCGGCCAAAAAATCGGCTATCGCCTGGTGTACGTCGCGGGTCCGGCAGAAGGCGCCGACCATCCCTGGCTTGTCCAGGGGATCGCCGGCCAGGCCGATCGCGTGTTGTACATGTTCGGCCTCCTTGGCGCTCCTTGGCCAGGCCGAGGTGTCCTGCCATCCGTTCGGGTATTCGTCCAGGTAGTCGTCCGGGTTCAGCCAGTCTCCTCCCTGGTGCCGGTATAAAAACTCCCCGTCCTTGGCGGTCGACGGCCAGTACATCAGTTGGGTCGGTCGGTAGCTGGTCTGGTCGAATTGATCCATGCCCAGGCGCTCCGCTATTTTCCTGGCCAGGGGTTCGTATTGCTCCTCCTGGACCGGCTTGGTGAGGGGCATCACCAGTCGGAGCCGGGGTGCTTCGATGCTGTGTTTGTGGGTGGAATAAACCAGGGCCTCCAGGTCCTGCAGGGCGATCTCTACCCGGTCCCAAAGATCCGGCTCCGCCTGGTCGATGTCCAGGGTCAAAATCTGCCGGTGCTTAACCGTCCCCTTCCCTCGCTTGCCGTTGCGTAAATATCCGCCAACAAACCCGCCGACGTCCTTGATCTGGTCCTGCTTTCCCTTGGGCAGTTTCATGTAGTCGGTCAGGCTTTCGTGGGTGCGCTGGGTTTCTGCCAGGCGGAGCCGTAGGTCGTCCCATTCCCACTTCTCGTTTTTCCATCGGACCGTCTCCCGGCTTTTGCCCAGGGCGATGTCTAGTTTTTGGTTGGTCATGGCTTGTCGTGCTTTTGATTGAATTCAAAAATGTAGGCGGTAATGATAAGGAGAAAAACTAACCCGAAAAAGGCCCCGACGACCCGTCCGGCGACGCTGGTGCCTCCCTCTCCGGCGATGTACCCGACCGTGATCGCCCAGGCTGCCAGGGCCAGGGGTAAAAAGAAAATATACCGGAGGGCTTTTACCAGCCAGCGCGGGACCTTCCACCTGGGTTGCAGGCTGGTGTCGGTCTGCACCTGGATAGTCGCCCTTGGTCCCCGGCTAGCCTCGGTCCTTGCTTCGATCTGGTTCTTCAGGGCCCAGTCGTTAGCCTGGTCCTCCAGGTCGATCTTGCTGGGGTGCTTCAGCTTCCAGGGTTTCACTATCGTGGTGCCGGCGATCATGTCCTCCGCCGTCAGCGGTTTGTAACGCTCGGGGTCCAGGCCCCAGGGTAGCAGGTAGTGCCTTACCGGCATCTCCGCCTCCCTGGCTGCCGCTATCTCCGCCTCCATGCCGCTGCTGATCCTGGTCGAACAAATCCAGAGCTCGTCGTAAAATCCCCGGCGCAAAATCTCAGCGCCGTTTTTCATCCCGCGTGCCCGCTCCTCGGGGACCGAGTCGTCCAGGCTGACCACGTCGGTATAATAGGGTGCGAAGGGTACCGTGTCCGGCTCCTCCAGGTTGATCTGCCGAATGATCCGGCGAAGGCTGGCCAGGTTGTCCTGGACCGTCGTTGTTCCGTATGCGCCTATCGGGTGCGCCAGGTATACGATCTTCATCGGCTACGCTCCTCTTTTTTAACGCGGGCCAGCCACTTGTCCAGGTTTGCTTCCAGGTCGTCGTTGGCGTCGATCGTCTTGGCGTAAACGCCACCGTCCTTGCTGGGTACGGTCAGGTGCAGGTGGTCGATTCCGACGTCGTCGCTGCAGCATTGGACCGAGCTGCCGTGCGGCAGGTGGTTCTCGTCCAGCCAGGCCAGGATTCTGTTCAGGGCTGTCGGCTTTGGTTCCGGCGCGGGTTTGCGGTCCTGGATTACCGTGCCGGCGATCCCGGCACAATGTCTGTAAATCCTGGCGGTCTCCTCGTCGGTGACGCCGTCTGCCATCCAGGTAAAAACATTGATCAGTTGTTGGATTTCGTCGCGTGTTACTTCGTTCATGGTCGTGTTGTTTTTATTTGTGGTAATAATTTTGCTCGGCTCCCTCCGCTCTCAGCGGTAGGTCGGGCGCCCAAAAAACCGGGCGCTCCATCAGTTCCAGGAAATAGGCCAGGTGTCCGGCCTTGCCTTCCAGGATAATTTCATCGTGAACGTGCGCGACGATCCGTTGCTTGGTGTCGTGGCAGGCGTCGTCTAAAAGTAGGAGCTTGTCGGCTAGCAGGTCCCTGGCGATCGCCTGGGTTATGTTCTCCGCCAGCTTGCCTCCGTAGGTTTCTTCCCACTCCCACTTCTTGGTGGTCTGGTTCATTCCCTGGTATTTGATCCGGGGCCATCCGCCGTCGCGGTCGAGCCTGGCGCTCCAATAGCTCAGGCGCCTTCCAGAGGGCAGAATAATGTGCAGGGTGCCGCGTTCCCTGGTGAAGGTTAGGAAACGTCCCACCCGGCTGTGGCCGGTCAGGAGGGCCTCCATCGCTGCGTCCTGGCAGGCCTTCCAAAACCGGACGATCCTGGGGTTGGCTTGTCGCCAGGCCACGACCAGGGGTCCGAGCTCGTCCTCGGTTAGGCCCATCTCCAGGGCTCCCATCGTCATCAGGGCTCCGGCTCCTCCCTGGTATCCCAGGGCCAAAGTTGCGACCTTGCCGCGTTGCCTGGCTGCCTTGTCTACTTGTTCGATCGGGATGTTAAACATCCGGCTGGCGGTCGCCTCGTAAACGCGGCCGTCGCCCCTGAAAACGTCCAGGAGCCATTCTTCCCTGGCCAGCCAGGCGATCACCCTGGCCTCGATCGCGGAGAAGTCCAGGGTCGTTAAAACCTGGCCGTCCTCGGGTATGAAGGCCGTTCTGATTAGTTGGCTCAGGGTCCCTGGGACCGTGTCAAATATCAGCTCCAGGGTCTCCTGGTCGCCGTCCTTCACGATCTCTCGGGCCGTGTCCAGGCCGGTGATGTTAATCCTGGGGAGGTTCTGTAATTGTACCAGGCGTCCGGCCCACCTGCCGGTCCGGTTGGCGCCGTAAAACTGCAGCATTCCCCGGAGCCGGCTGTCGCTGCCGGCCGCGTCGATCATGGTCTGGTATTTTCCTATGCTGGTTTTGCTGAGCTGCTGTCTAAGTTGCAGGGCCCGGTAAACGTCGCCGGTCGTGCTGGTCATCGCGGTTTGTACCGTCGTCTTGGTGAGCTGGTCCATCTGCAGGCCCTGGCTATCCAGCCATCCGATCAGTTGCTGCCGGCTCCCTGGGTTGGCCAGACCGGTCAGTTCCCTGGCCTCCGCCATCACGGTCTCCCGGTGGTCCCGGTCCATCGTTACGGCCTCCCTGGCCAGGTCCAGGTCTACCCGGATGCCTCGGTCGTTGATCCGCTGGTCCAGGTTCCAGAGCTGTTGCTCCGTGCTGGTTATCTTGTAGTGCTGGATTGCTTTGTCGATCGCCAGTTCCGCCTCCACGTCCCGCTGGCAATAGGCCCCGTATGCCTTCCAGTCCTCGGGCGCGTCCTCCGGGTAGATCCGTGTCCGGTTCCCGTTTTTCTTGGTCGGCTTTTGCGGCATCGAGAATAATTTCATGAGCCTGGTTCCCTCGGGGTCCTTGGGTGGGGTGTCCAAAACCCGGGCGCAAACCTCCAGGCTTAGGGGTAGTCCCAGGTTGGCTGCTTTCACCATCGTGCATCGCCATTGTTCGGGGTGCATCGGTCTACCGGTGTGCTTTGCCAGGCAGGTCCGTTCAAATTGGGCGTTCCAGGCGTGCTTGGTGCAGTCCCTGGAAAGCAAAAGGGCTAAAAAATTGGAATAGTGAATTCCTGGCTTGCTGTTCATTTCGACCAGGATCGTTGGTCCTCCGTCCAGGCTGTAGGCGATCCATAAAACCTTAAAGCTCCGGTGCTCGGTGTACTTGTAAACGCCGACGTCGGCCAGGTCCAGGTCGCTGTAGGTCTCTATGTCTACGTGCAGGTCGGTCATGGTCGGCCTCCTCTTTTTATTGGCCGGGCCGGTTTTAAAATCCGCTCCTCTGACCAGCCTTTCCTTTTGCGCCAGGCGATAGCCCTTGCTGATACCTCTACGCGGTCACCCGCCTGGGCGACGGTCATTGGTCCCCAGGGGGTCGGTATTATCACGTTAGCCCTCGTATTATTGTTTTGCTCTTTTCTTGTCGCCCACTTGCAGTTTCCTGGTTCGTAGTTCCCGCTGTTGTTGATCCGCTCTAGGGTCAGTCCGTCCTGGTACCCGGTGCTCATATCGTTCCAGAAGTTCTGGAAGTCGTCAAGCCAACGCTGGCAGACGGTTATGCCGCGCCCGCCGTAATTAGTCCAGTTTTTATGTGTTGATTTTAGGCATCGAGCTTTCATTTCTTTCCAAACGTCATAAACGGGGTGCTTAGAGCACCCGTGCGTCGTGGATCGCTTCCCTATCGACCTTCTGGAGCTGTGGCACCCGCAGGATTTTATGTGCCCGCTGTTAAGGTCGCCGGAGGTTACAACAGACTCCTGGCCGCATTCACAGCGGACCCGCCACCGGGCTTTGTTGTTTCGGTTTTCGTGGCGGGATATCACGGTGAGGCGGTGGAATGTTCGCCCTGTTAAGTCTATGCATTTTCCCATCTTGGTCGGTTGGTTTTTGTTGGTGGAAAAAAAGGCCCGGAGGCTATTGCTCCAGGCCGTGCTTGCTTGTCGTCGGTGTTAATCTAGGAAGTCGTAATCTTCTGCATTTTCTTCCTCAAATGCTTCGTCAGCGGATACGCGGGGTCCTCCCAGCGCCTCGCCGTCCTTGATTTTCTGCAGGTGGTTCAGGCCCGCTGCGATGCCCTTGTTGCCGTTGGTGTTGAAGGCGTAAAAGGTCAGGTTCACCTTGCCCCAGTCGCCGCTCTTTACGGCTGTGGGGTCCAGGATTTCCTGGACATCTTTGTCCACGATCCCTGGCTTGGTCTTGGCTGAGGCGTTCAAAAAATACATACCTGCGTAGGTCGTGTCGTCCGGTTTCTCCGTGTCGCCGTCCCTTAGTGGAAGTTTCAGGCCTCCGGTTTTGCCTGCGAATTTGGTAGTCTTGCCGGCCTCGATCGCTGCCTTGATCGCGTTCTGGATTTTCAGCACTCCGGCCTTATCCGATTTGGGGATCAGGATCGCGGTGGAAAACTTGGGATCGCTGCCTTCAATGCTTTCGGCCTTGAAAACTTTCAGGTAGCTGAAACGGACCAGGTTGGTCGTGATCATCGTGGGCTGTGTGGTCGTCGTGTTTGACATGTTTACGTTTTTATCGTTTTAAAAAAAGGGGTTACAAAACTAAAAATTGAGCTGGCTCAGGTTCTTAATGTAGGCCTGGTGCTCCATGATCCGGGCCTCGTTCTCCTTGATCTCCTGGTGCCGGCGTTGGTCCGCCCGGTCCCGGAGGGCAGCTAATATAATTGATCTTTCGTCGCTGGTGAAGTCCTCCATGAAAGTCGTGGATAACTTTTCCAGGAAGTCCTCGGTCCGTCCGGTGGACAGGGTTTTTGGCTTCGGGTCGTTGGCGTTGGCGTTGGCTAGGCGGTCGCCCATCCACATCGCTTTGTTTGCGCTCTCCATTAGTCGTCTGATTTTTCGGTGGTGAAATGTCCGGCTGCCGCTGTGGCGCTATGCCAGGCTGGTCGCTTGTCCTCCAGCGGTGCCAGGGTTGGTTTGCCTTCCGGCTTGACCAGGATGCCCGTTAAAAGCTCGGCCAGTTTCTTTTTGCCGGCCAGCTTCTCGAGCTCTCCCAGGGCGCGTAGGGCTTTTGGTTTGTAGATGTCCTCGGGCTGGTGGCCTGCCTGGATCAACTTAACGGCTGCTTGGTCCGTGCTGGTTATGATCCTGCGGGCGGTTCCTTCCACCAGTTTTAGGCCTGGCCATTTTGTCCCGTGATTCACGGCCTGGTCCAGGGCGTATTCCTTCACGGCCGTTAGCCAGTTCTCCAGGGCCAGGGCCCCTGTCAGGACCGTGCTGATCTCCTCCGGGGTAAGCTCTACCGGCTCCTGGAAGGCTGCCGCTGCTGTCGCCTGGTTGCGTGCTGCGTTGGCCCGGCAGGTCGCCGCTATGCGGCAAAACCGGCAATGATCGCCCGCTACCAGGTCTCCCTCGCCGGCGTAGGCCTTGGCCGCTAGTGGTCTAAGCTCGTCGATCGCCCATCTCAGGAGCTCGTCGGTTGAAATGTCCCAGCTCGAGAAGTTCTGAATTCTCGGCTGGTAAATCGTTAACCGGACGATCGTGATGTCATATAAAAACCCGTACTTCAAATAGGCGCCCAGGCCGTAAAGCATCAGCTGCTTGTTCCTGGCTGCGTTCACCAGGACGCCCTTGCCATATTTCAGGTCGATCATCTCCAGGACCTGGTGGGTGACCAGGACAACGTCGCCGGTGCCGGTGCACTCGGGCGCGTATTCCCGCAGGTCCAGTTTGTCCTCCAGAAAAATAACCGGGTCCTTGGCGCTGTGGTATCGCTCGGCCACGAAGTCGGCGTAGGTGTAGCAGTCCTCCAGCATCGCCTCGCTGTATAGCGGGTCCGCCTGGCAGGCCTGGAGCTCCAGCTCGGTTATGCCGGCGTCGGCTCCCAGGATTTCCTGGCGTATTAAAATCTCGCTAATGCTATGAGCCAGGGTTCCTTCTGCCGCTGCCTCGCTGGGGCGGTCCGGTTGCTCGGCTTCGATCCGTGCGCTCGGTGTGCAGACCAGCCAGCGGTGGGCGCTGCTCGGGGACAGAAGGGCGTGCCCGTTGCTCATAGTGCTTCCAGTTTGCTGTAAAAGGCCGCGTAATCCTTGGGCTGCAGGTGGCTGATCTTGGCCAGGTCCAGGTCGGCCAGGAGGGTTTTGATCCCTTTGGCCTTGCCGGCTTGGGCCTTTTTGCGGCTAAGCTCCTGGATCGTCTCCAGGCCTATCTCCAGGCCGTTGGCGCTGGGTTGGTCGTAGCCTGGGGTGTAGGTCTCGCCGGTTTCCAGGGGCTCCTCCACCTTGGGCGCTTCTTTCTTTTTGTGGCTGCGTTTTTCCTTGGCCGGTGGTGGTGCCGGGGTCTCCGCTACCTGGTCCACGCTGTCCAGGGTTTCGCCGGTGTCGGTCCAGCCGGCTTCGCTTTTGAATTCAGCCGGTTTGCCGAAATCCGGGCGCCTCTCCTCCGCTTTTCTTTTCAGTTCATCCAGGCCGTTAATGGCCTGCAGAAGTCTGTCCAGGTCGGCTGCCTGGGGTCGGCCAAAGGCTTTTACTAATTTTTCCAGGCCTGCTTCGGCGCTGGGGTCTAGGGCGATCGTGATCTTAACGTTGATGTCCATGTGTGGGTCGTTTTTATTCGTGTTTAAAAAAGTTTCTAATTCTTGGCCGCGATCCGGGAGGCCTTATCGTCCATCGCGTCCTGGAGACGGACCCGGTGCCGGTCCAGGGTTTCCGGGTCGCAGATCTCCGTGAAGGTGTCCAGGAGCCAGGTAACTTCCCGGCTGCACTCGTTCAGCTCGGCGGTCGTGTCGGCTCGGTGTATGTGCTCCCTGATATCGTAGCTGCACTTGATCAGGTCCCTGGCTTTCTGGTCCAGCTCTCCCCGGTCCTCGGTTACCATCTCCCGGTGCGCCTTCCAGGCAAACCGGAGAAGTAAGAAAATGCTGGTTACCAGGCCCGCCGCTAGGATGTTATAAATTAGTCTCATATGTCCTCCTCCCTGATTTTCTGTCCCTTGGCCGGTATCCTGTTGGTGGCTACCAGGTCGGCTGCCATCGCTTCCAGGGTTTGAAAAAGGGCAGGGGCGTGCTCCTGGATCATCCAGGTGATCTCCGCTCGCTTGCTGGTCCTGTAGGCCTCCTCGTATTCGATCCGCTGCAGCTCTATGTCGCTGCCGCTCAGGGTGAAGGTCACCAGCAGGTGGCCGTGCAGGTGGCGTTGGTCGTTGACCGGGGTCGTAAATTTCAGGGTTCGTTGCATCGTGTATCGGTTTATCGGTTTTTGGTTTTTGGTTTCGGCTGTCCCAGGAGCCGGCTTTTGTAGTACCGGCGCTTGCCGGTTACCAGGGTGATGTAGTGGTCCCTGGGTATATCGCCCAGGTAAAACCTGTTTTGAAAGGTCCGCCTGGAAATCCCCAGGAGCTCGGCGGCCTGCTTCTCGTCGACCAGGTCCGGGTCGAGCTGGACCTGGAGGTCCGTCTTGCTGTCTGTCGCTTCCATTGTCGTTGGTTTAATTGGTGTAAAAATTTAGCTCAAAACTCCCGGCGCTGTCCTCCATCTTGTAAATCTGCAGGTGCAGGTTCTCCTGGGTCCAGAGGCCGGTTTGCCTGTTCTGTATCTCAAATCGGTAGGTCATCGTCGTGCCTGGCTTGCAGTCCTTCACCAGGAAGTTGCCGGAAACAAAAACCCGGAAACGGCCCGAGGTTTCTGTCTTGTTGATCGCGTAGGCGATGGCGCTTATCTGGTTGCTGAAGTAGGTCTGGTCGGGTCCTTTTTTGGCCATGCTGGTTGGGTTTGTGCAAATATAAGGAAGTTCGTGTAATCGCGTGCAGGTCCGGGTATTTATTTTATGGCTTGTTGATCTCGATCCAGGTGGACCAGGGTGAACAATCAGTTTTGATCCGCA
>Ga0210380_10000403_pt1 | contig 19967 bp, 12 predicted proteins | sample PLM4_5_coexredo_FD_155476 | JGI IMG/M metagenome (GOLD analysis project Ga0210380, IMG submission 155476) | Groundwater sediment microbial communities from an aquifer in East River, Colorado, USA - PLM4_5_coex redo | ecosystem: Environmental > Terrestrial > Soil > Riparian zone | place: USA... | reverse complement strand
GTGCGCCGATGCGGTTGCGGATCTGCCCGCCCACCATGTTGAACACGCCACCGACGTACGCCACGCCGCCACCCAGCGCGACGCTGAAGATCGGCCCGTTCGCATTCGGATTCCAGGCCGTCGAGAGACCGGTCGCGGCCGCGAGTTCGGCGATTCGGTTACGGGTATGACCACCGATCGTGGAGAAGAAGCCGCCCACGTAGATGCGATCGCACGCGATCGTGATGGCGCGCACCGTTCCGTCGGCGCTTGGATCCCATGCCGACGCCAGCCCGGTCGAGGCGCTCAGTGCGGCGATGAAGTCGCGCGCCTGGCCGCCCGCGCTGAGGAAGTTGCCGCCGACATACACCGTTCCGCCACTCGGCTCGATCGCGAAGACCTGATCGTCGGCGCCGGGATTCCACGAGGTCACGAGCCCGGTGCCGGCATCGACCGCCGCGAGATTGGAGCGCGCCTGTCCACCGACGTCTCCGAACAGTCCTCCGACATAGACCGTGTTTCCGTCCACCGCGAGTGCCGAGACCGAGCCATTCGTGCCGGGGTTCCATCCGGTCGGGGTCCCGAGCGTGGTGTCGAGCGCCGCGAGGCCGCCACGGGCCTGCCCGCCGACCGCCGTGAACGAGCCTCCCGCGTACACCGTGCCCTGCTTCAGTGCGAGCGCCAGGACCATGTTGTTCGCGTCGGGATCCCACGCCGTCACCTGGCCGGTGGCGATGTCGAACGCCGCGAGATTGTCCCGGTGCCATCCGCCGACGCTGTTGAACAGACCGCCGACGAACACGTCCGGACCATCGAGCGCGACCACCAGCACCGAGCCAAACGCGGCCGGGTCCCATGGCGTGGCGAGTCCGGTCGCCACCGACAGCGACGCGACGCGGCTGCGCGCCTGCCCGCCAATCGTCAGGAAGTCCCCGCCGGCGTACAACGTGGCGCCGGCGATCGCGAGTGACTGGACGGTGCTGCTCGCGTTCGGATTCCAGCTGGTGGCGAGCCCGGTCGTGGAACTGAGCGCCGCGATGCGGCTGCGCGACTGCCCGCCGACGGTCGTGAACAGGCCGCCGACGTAGACCGTGCCTCCCTGGACGCCGAGCGTCAGCACCTGGTTGTTGGCGTTCGGATTCCACGAGCTCGCCGCGCCGCTCCCGACACTGAGCGCGGCGATCCGGTTGCGTGCCTGCCCGCCGATGGTCGTGAACTGGCCGGCCACATAGACGGTCGATCCGACCACGGTCAGTGCGAACACCGAGCTGTTCGCGTTCGGGTCCCAGACCGTGGCGAGTCCGGTGCCCGCCTCCAGCGCGGCGATCCGGTTGCGCGGCTGGCCGCCGATGCTGGTGAACTGACCGCCCACCAGCACGTCGCTTCCGTTGACGACGATCGCGCGCACCGAGTTGTTTGCGTTGGGATTCCACGCGGATGGCGCTCCGGTCGCGGTGTCGACCGCAGCGATCCGGTTACGCGACTGCCCGGACACCGTGGTGAAGTCGCCGCCCAGGTAGATCGTGCCGCCAGCGAGCGTCAGCACGCGCACCGCGGCGTTGGTGCCCGGGTTCCACGGCGCGACGGAGAGGTCCGCACGCACGTGCGCGACGTTCGAGCGCGGCATCGTGCCGACCGCGGTGAAGGAGCCGCCGATGTACCAGCCGCCGCTGCCGTCGGAAATCGCGGCGTTGATCTGTCCGATCACGCGCGGGAACCCGGCTGCGGCCGAGCCGGTGGTGGTGTCGACCGGCGCACCGGAGCCGGTCACCGGACCGACGGAGGTGAAGCTGCCGCCGACGTACAGGGTGGTGCCCGAGAGCACCTGCGCGTTCACCGTGCCGTTGGTGATGGGGAAGTCGGGGCGAACGGTCTGGGCGCCCGCCGCGGTTGCCCACAGCAGCGCAGCGGCCACGAGAGCGAGTCGAGGCCCGCTGTTCGGCGCGTCCGTTCGTACACTGCGCCGGCGCATTGCGATCAACTCCTCACCAGTCACCAGAGCTTCGTGACGCGCGTCAGGCGAACCCGATCTCCGATGCGCAGCTGAACCAGGTAGATCCCCGCGGGAACGCGCGCGCCGGACTCGTTCCTTCCGTCCCACACGACCTGCCGTGCGCCAGCCTGGCCACCGCCCGCGGGCAGGATTCGAACCGTGCGCCCGAGCAGGTCGAGCACCCGGAGATCCTGCACTCCTGCCACGTTTGCCTCGACGCTCAGCTGCACGCCGTTCCGGAACGGATTCGGTTGTGCGCGGACTCCGAGCCCCGATGCGCCCGGAGCCGGCCCCGCGTCCAGCACCACGCCGATGCCGACCGTGCAGCCGGTGAGCGAGAGCGGGGTCACGAGCAGCCCGGAGTTGAAGAACGCCGCCCGGCGGATCGAGAGCGTCGTCAACTGCGGGGTGTTCGAGGCCTTGAAGTGGAGCTTGTAGACCTGCCCCGGACCGGTGAGCGAGATCTGGTCGCACAGCAGCCCGAGGTTGGTCTTCACGCTGTCGCCGGCGGCCGCGAACACATGGAACGTGTTCCCGCACGCGCCGCTGCAAGCGCCGGTCATGAGGCAGCCCTGCTGCAGGGAGACCGGCGATGCCTGGAGGAAGGTGAGCGCCGCCGGGTTGTAGCTCACGACCGCTTCGAACCCGTTGAACGGTGAGCCCGCCTGGGTCACGGCGATCTCGATGTCGAACTCGCTGCCGGGCGCGACGGTCTGGTTCTGGGGCAGCAGCGCCGCCTGCACGCCCTGCGCGCGCGCGCTCCCGGGCATTGCGAGGAGCAGGGCCACGGGCACCAGCCAGTGGGCCACCGGGAACGACCGAGAGGTGCTGATCATGACGCGCCTACCTGATGTGCACGATGCGCTTCGTGAACCGATTGCCATCGGCGGTCAGTCGCACGAAGTAGACGCCCGGCGCCACCGCCCGGCGTTCGTCGTCGTCGGCCTTCCAGATCTCGCGGTAGACGCCGGCCTCGCGCCATCCGCTCGTGACCGTTCGAACTCTGCGGCCGTCCACCGAGTACACGGCCAGTTCCACGTTGCCGGGCCGCGCGAGCGCGAACGACAACGTCGCGTTGCCCGGCGTCGGATTCGGCCACGGCGAGAACATCAACGTGCGGGCGGGTGCATCGGCCTGGGTCGCCTGCGCGATCGCGCCGATCGGCAGCGCCCGGTTGGTCGCGTCGCGTGCGATCACGTCACCGAGCCGGATCGCCGCATCGCCCTGGCGCTTCGCGCGGAAGGTGACGCGAGCCACATCGCCCTCACCCGAGATGCCGGAACCGCGAACGCCCAGCAGTGCCGCGTCCACCGTTCCCGGCCGCGGTGAGAGCGTCACGCCACCCTGCTGTTCGATGAAGTCTCCGAACGTCGACTCGACCGGCTCGACGACCGAGGCATCCCACGCCAGCGCGGCCGAGAAGCCCTGGATTCGACCGCCACCCTGCATGTGGAGCACGGCGGTCACGACCTGCCCGGCCTCGACCAGCGAGGGAGCCTGAACCTGGAACTGCTCGGGCTCTCCGCTGGCGTCCTCCGCGGCGTTCGCCGCGAGTTGCGGGGCCGACGTCGCGCCGAAGTTGGTGGCGAAGACGATCAGGTCCTCGAAATCGATGCGCTTGTCGGTGAACGGGCGCGACGAGATCTGGAAGTCATGGGTGGGGCCAACGTCGAGATACGGCACGCCGCGGGAAACGATCTCGGCCGCGTTGATTCCATAGTTGGCGCCGAGCAGGGAGATGTCCTCGGTTCCCACCAGATTGTTGCCGGTGCCAGCGTCGACGCCGTCCGAGACGTCGCCGAGCGCGTAGTTGCCGGTGCCGCCGGTCTTGTTGGATACCGGCGAGACGCCGCCGCCCGCGTTCTTCGTGAACACGACGTAGTGATAGAAGTCCCGGGTCGCCGGCTCGTCGGTCTGACCGCTGGCCGTTACTGCGGTGAGCGACCACGGCGCGTTGGGCGGATAGCCGGGAGTCACCGGCACTGCGCCGCCTGCGTCGTCGTACTGGGGATAGTGGCCGAACGGCGCGCGATAGACCTCCGCGACGGCGCCACCCGGCGGCATCGTGAAGGTGACCTGGATCTTGGTGGTCCCGTCGCCGTCGTTGCCGCTCGCGACCCGCGTGGCGGCGAGGTTCGTCACCGCGGCGGGGATTCCGAGCACGTCGATCGAGTACGCGCGACTCCCGGTGCAGCCGGCCGCGGCGGTGATGCCGATCGTGAACGGGAACGTTCCAGTTGCCGTCGGGGTTCCCGAGAGGAGCCCGCCCGCGGAGAGCGAGAGTCCGGTCGGCAGGGTGCCCGACGTCACGGCGAAGGTGAACGGAGCACTGCCCGCGCTGGCGGTGAACGTCTGGCTGTACGCAACGCCGATCGATGCGCTCGGCGCCGACGCCGGGAGCACGGCGATCACCGGGCACAGGAAGAGGCTGTAGGCCTGGCTTCCGAGACAGCTGTCTGCATCGATGGCGGTGATGGTGAAGCCGAATGTTCCGTCGACGGTCGGCGTGCCCGAGAGCAGCCCGCCGGAACTCAGGGTGATGCCGGTCGGAAGCGCTCCGGCCGTGACGGCAAACGAATAAGGACTCGCCCCGCCGCTCGCGCCGATCGATTGCGAGTAGGGCGTGCTGCTGATTCCGCCCGGAAGCGTGGGGGAGAGGGGCGTGAGCGTGATCGCCGGGCACGAGACGGCAAACGGATCGCTCAGCACCGGGCCCAGGCTCCCGGTCGTGGCGCTCAGCTGCTTGCTGCCTTCCCGGTTGACGGTCAGCGCGGCGAAGGTCGCTTCACCGTTGGCGTCGGTCGCGACCGACGCGCCACCCGCCAGGGTGCCGTTTCCGACCAGGCTCAACCCGACGAGTTCGCCGCTCACGCCGTTGCCGAATGCGTCGGTCGCGCGGACCTTCACCGCCGGCGTGATCGTCGCACCCACCAGCACGGCGCCCGGTTGCTGGGTGAACGAGAGCGCCGCAGCGGTGCCGGTCGTCACGTTGAAGCTGGTGCTCACCGCAGGCGTCAGCACGCCGCTGCTCGCCGTGAGCTGCTTGCCCGTACCCGCCGTCCCGATCGTCAGCGCACCGAAGTTGGCGACGCCGCTCACCGCGTTGACGGTCGTCGTTCCCACCAGTGAGCCGGTACCACTCGTCACCGCCAGACTCACTTCGTCGGTCGCGGTGCTCACCAGGTTGCCGAACGCATCGCGCACGCTGACCGCCAGCGCGGGGCTGAACGGCGTGCCCGCCACGATCGTTCCCGGCTGCTGGTCGTACGCCAGCGCCGTGGCTGCGGACGCGGTCACATCGAACGAAGCGCTCAGCGCTGGCGTCAGCGCGCCGCTGCTCGCGGTGAGCTGCTTGCCGACACCCGCCGCTTCGATCGTCAGCGCGCCGAACGTCGCGACGCCGTCGATCGCGTTCACCGTCGCCGTGCCCACCAGTGAGCCGGTGCCGGTGGTCACCGCCAGACTGACTTCGTCGGTCGCGGTGCTCACCAGGTTGCCGAATGCATCGCGCACGGTGACCACCAGCGCCGGGCTGAACGGCGTGCCCGCCACGATCGTCCCCGGCTGCTGCTCGTACGCCAGCGCCGTCGCCGCGCCACCCGTCACGTCAAAGCTTGAACTCACCGCCGGCGTCAATCCACCGCTGCTGGCGGTGATCTGCTTGCCGACACCCGCCGCTTCGATCGTCAGCGCGCCGAACGTCGCGACCCCGTCGATCGCATTCACCGTTACGGTGCCGACCAGTGAGCCGGTTCCTGCCGTCACCGCCAGGCTCACTTCGTCGGTCGCGGAGCTCACCAGGTTGCCGAACGCGTCGCGCACGCTGACCGCGAGCGCCGGGCTGAACGCCGCGCCCGCAACGATCGTCCCCGGCTGCTGCTCGTACGCCACTGCTGCTGCGGCGCCCACGGTCACGTCGAAGCTGCTGCTCACCGCCGGCGTCAGTCCGCCCGAGCTGCCCGTGACCTGCTTGCCCGTTCCCGCCGCCTCGATCGTCAGCGCGCCGAACGTCGCGACGCCGTCGATCGCATTCACCGTTACGGTGCCGACCAGTGAGCCGGTTCCTGCCGTCACCGCCAGGCTCACTTCGTCGGTCGCGGAGCTCACCAGGTTGCCGAACGCATCGCGCACGCTCACCGCCAGCGCCGGGCTGAACGCCGCGCCCGCCACGATCGTCCCCGGCTGCTGCTCATACGCCAACGCCGTGGCTGCGCCCGCGGTCACGTCGAACGAAGCGCTCACCGCCGGTGTCAATCCACCCGAACTCGCCGTGAGTTGCTTGCCCGTTCCCGCCGCCTCGATCGTCAGCGCGCCGAAGGTCGCGACGCCGTCGATCGCATTCACCGTTACGGTGCCGGCCAGTGAGCCGGTTCCTGCCGTCACCGCCAGACTCACCTCGTCGGTCGCGGTGCTCACCAGGTTCCCGAATGCATCGCGCACGCTGACCGCCAGCGCCGGACTGAATGCGGTGCCCGCAACGATCGTCCCCGGCTGCTGCTCGTACGTCAGCGCTGCCGCGTCGCCCGCTGCCACCGTGATCGAAAGCGGACGGGTCGCCGTATCACCAACCGCGTCCTGGACGTGCACGATGAACGCCTGCATCTCCGCGAGCGTGGCAGTGCCGGTCAGGGCTCCGGTATCCGGATCCAGGCTGATGCCGCTGGGAAGGCTGCCGCTTTCGAGCGACCAGACATAGGGCGTCGTACCGTTCGCGGCGACCACCGAGCTCGAATACGAGACTCCAGCGGTGGCGTCGGACAACGATGTGGTCGTGATCTCGAGGGCGAGCGCCTCGCGCGGAGCGCTCGCAGCGGAAACCACGAGCGCGATGAGAAGTAGAAGCGGGAACCCTGTCCGCCTTGCGGGACGGGTTGCGGCGAAACGCATCGGCCTCTCTCCCTGTCAGCGGTGGCAAAGCATGAAAGAGCCCGTCGTGCCACCCGGGGGCGCGCATCGGGCAATGCTGTGTGTGATGGCATCCCGATCCGGAGGGGGAGCCGGGGTTGCCGACTGCAGGCGAGGAGTCGCCGGGGAGGGACGAGGCCCGCCGGCGAAAGCGGGGGTTCCCGGAGCCTCTTGCGCCCAAAGAGGCTACCACTCATTAATGCGACCCGGGATCAGTTTCTCTCGTTCCCGGCCGCGGCTGTTTCGCTGGACCGAACTTCGCGTGCACTGGGATTCTGCTTTACCTGCAAGTGCCACAAGCCTAGTGTGTCACCAGTGGGACCCAGAACCCGCTGAACACGGCCGCGTCCCTGGACCGGAAGCGCGTCCATCCCCCGCAGCGCCCATCAGGGCGTTGTCCATGCAGCCGCCATGGGAGGACCCTAACAATGAATCGTAGCGCTACTCGGTTCACTGCATTTCTCGCTTCACTGTCGGCCATCGCACTTCTTGCGACCGGCGCATCCGCCGCACTGAGAGTGCCGCAGGTTGCGGTGTCGGGCGGGAGCCTTCAGGGCTACCTCAACGGCGTCGGTGAGTCGATCAACGTCAACACCGACCAGAACGCCGTCCAGACGTGGCAGACCACGGTCTCGAACAACTCCACGTTCACGCTGATGATCGAGCTCGCGGGCAATGCCGCCGCCAATAACATCGGGATCTACAACGGCGGCGCGGTTGCGCCTCCGCTGTACCAGGTGTTCCCGGGTGCGGCCAGCGCAGGCTGGTTCGCGACCTGTTCGTTCCGCAATGCTCCGGTCCGCGTGGTCGTCAACCTGTTCGACGACACTGCGGCGTTCCAGGGCCAGAACACGTACCTGGGAGCGGACGCGTCGAACTTCGGCTACTACCTGCAGGGCCCTGGCGGCCTCTTCTACACGCAGGATGCCCGCAACCCGGGCGGTACGGTTCAGGCGCTGACCTACGCGGGCACGGGGAACAACACCGGCCAGTGGTGGCTGTGCTTCGAGGACCTGACCGAGTCGAACGGCAAGGACAATGACTTCGAAGACGCCATTCTGTTCCTGGAGTCGGTGAACCCGACGCCGGTGACCAGGACCACGTGGGGCGCGGTGAAGAAGCGTTTCCGCTAGACGCGGACTGTATCGACACGGCGCTGACCGAGTGGTCAGCGCCGTAGTCATTCCGGCTCCGCCGGGCGTTTGACCTCAACGAATTGGATTGAATTGTGCTGGCAGAAGCACCCCCATCCAGGCCCCGCCCCGCCCGCGTGCTGTGGCTGCTCGCCTTCCCCGTTCTCGTCGCACTGAGCGCCTACGGGGCCGAGTCCAGTGACTTCAATCTGCAGGACTACATCGCCCCGCCGGGCACGCGGCAGAGCATGAAACCCTCGATGCTGCATGCGGATCTGACGACCGGCTACGACCGTCGCAAAACCCTCGATAGCGTGGTGTTCGCGCTCGAGAACGGCTCGCGGTGCTGCCGGGTGATCGGCCTCGACAGCGTCTGGGTGGTGGACTACACGTGGGTCTACCCGCACCAGGGCATGCCGAAGCGGTGGTACGACGCCGAGGATCTGATCCGCGTCGGCGACTCGCTCCGTCTCGGGGACGATGCGGAGGTCGTCCTGACCTTCGGCACCTACCGCCTGGGCGTCCACGCCGGCAGCTACGAACAGGCACGGTCCCAGGGGAAGCGGCTGCGGCCAAAGGTCATGCCACCGGAGCTCGCGGGACGCCTGCGCCTCAAGCTCGAGCGCGCCCAGGAGGTGCTGGATCGCGAGGCAGCGGCGCGCTCCGGCGCGGGCGCGGCGAAGAAGCCCTGAGCCCCCTCGGAATCCCCGTTTGCCATTGCGCAGCAAAGTGGCAGCCGCTAGGTTCGGCCCCTGCAGAAGAGCGCGCTCACCGGCTTCGGCGTCCATGACCCGCATCAGGAGACCCCTCACATGAAGCGTGCGACTACCCCTTTGATCGTTTCGCTCGTCGCGATGATGGCATTCGCGACGTTCGCGAGCGCCGCACTCCGCGTGCCGCAGGTTCCCGTGATCGGCGGCGGACTGCAGGCCTACTTCATCGGCATTGGCGAGACCATCAACGTTCTGACTGACCAGCAGGCGGATCAGACGTGGACCCACACCTCGTCGAACACGACCACGTACACAATCACGTTCCAGAGTTCGCCGAACGCGAACATCCAGCAGTTCGGCCTGTACAACGCATCGGCGGTCATCCCGCCGCTGTTCTTCCTCATGAGCGGCTCGGTTGGGCCACTGGGTTTCAGCACGGCGACGTTCATGCCGGGCAACATCGTGGTTGTGAACCGCTTCGATGCGCTCGCGAATTTTCTCAGCCAGACCACGTTCGGTGGCGTTGACCAGACCAACTTTGGCTTCTATCTCGCCACGCAGAACGGCACGGTGTTCACGCAGGACGGGCGGAATCCTGGCGCTCTTGCTCGTGCGATCACGTTCAATGGCACTGGTGCGAACTCGGGTCAGTGGTGGCTGTGCTGGGACGAGCCCGCGACCGGCGCACCTGGCGACCAGGACTTCGACGACCTGGTGATCCTGATGGAGTCGGTGAGCCCGACGCCGGTGAGCAAGACCACGTGGGGTTCGCTGAAGCGTCGCTTCCGCTAGACCTTTTTGCGGTATTTGGAAACGGCGCTGACCGGGTGGTCGGCGCCGTGTTCGTTTCGTCGATGGAGGCCCGCCATGTCCCCTTGGTCCGCCCGCATCGCAGCAGTTGCCGCCCTCGTGATGCTGGCCGCGCCCGCGGTCGCGGGCCAGCCGTTGACCATGGACGCGCTGTGGCCCAACGAAGATGGCCGCAGCATGAGCTACGGCCAGCACTACGAGTCGTTCGCCCCGGACGCCGAAACCGTGGAGAACCAGATCCGTCTCTTCTTCGACGGCACTGCCGTGGCGCCGGATGGCATTCAGGCGCAGTACCTGCACCAGCAGCTGCTCAGCGGCCCTGCCGTGCAGGTGACGCTCGACGGCGCGACGGGAGGCGCTGCGTTTGCCGCCGTGACGAACGATCCGTTCCTGCGCCACCTGTGGACGGCGCGGCCCGATCTCCGAGCAAAGATTCTCCAGGCAATGGGAGTTGCTCCCTGTCCTGACAACGCTCCGCCCGGCGCCTACGCGGTGCTCCTCGGTGGAGAGTTCGCGTGGCTCAAGACTGCCGGCGAGATTGCTGCGTGGCGCTGCAATCTCGCGAACACCCGCTCATGGCAGTGGCTCGTCTCCAACCTCACGATCGGAAACACGTTTACGCTTCAGCTGATTCCCGACGTGGCGAACAACGTGTTCCTGCACGGAACGATCGCCGCCATCGAGCCGGCGACGGTGCCTGCCGGTACGTACGCCGGATGCGTACGGGTGGACTACGTCATCGACTACGGGACCAGCGAGTGCACCGACGAAGGCGGCACGCCGTCGGGTTCGTCCCGGAGCGAGACGCGCGGCTATATCCGCTACGCCCCCACGGTGGGCCCGGTCGAGAGTTTCGAGGAGTTCATCCCCTACGTTGAGCGCACCGGCACCTGCACGCCTCCCGGTGAAATCGGAGAGGTTCTCGCCCGCACCACGCTCGTTCTCATTTCGGCGCCGGTGCCGACGCGGCGCACGAGCTGGGGGCAGGTGAAGCAGCTTTACAGGTGAGGTAGATTACCGCGTTGGCTGAAGGCTTAGGTTCGCCGCCCCCACATTGGAAAAGGAGCTTCTCATGAGCAAGCTCGTCCCCATTTCGTCGAACCTGCTGATCGCGAGTGCCCTGTTGCTGACGCTCGGCGCGTGCCAGGGCAATAAGCCTGCGGAGCAGGCGGCTTCGTCGGATACGACTTCGTCTACCGCGCCCACCCACGCCATGATCTCGAACGAATTCACCACGACCTCCGCGGTCACCGCGGTCGACGCCAAGAAGCGGGTCGTGACGTTGCGCCGCGAGGACGGCAGCCTGGTGCAGATCAAGTGCGGCGAGGACGTCAAGAACTTCGCTCAGATCGGGGCCGGCGACACGCTGCACGTCCAGTACATGGAATCGCTGGAAGCGACGCGGCGCCCCGCGGGCGAAACCGCGGAGCCGGCCACCGCCGTGACGACCACGGTGGGCGCCGAGCCCGGTTCGACGCCGGCCGGAGGCGCGGGAGTCTCGATCAGCGTGACCGTCAAGATCGAGTCGCTCGACCTCGAGCACGACATCGTGGTGTTCTCCCTCGCGTCCGGCGAGCTCATGGCACGCCGCCTCGCCACCCCGGAGGGCCGTGAGTTCGCGAAGGGCCTGAAGATCGGGGACACGGTGCAGCTCGACTACACCGAAGTGGTCGCGATGGCGATCGAGAAGGTCTAGCGAGAGCGACCATCCGCGTACGGTTGGTCCACTGCCCGATGAAGGGACGAGTTGTTTCGTACTGTGGCGCCCACGTCGCTGACGTGGGCGCCATTCTTTCAAACGATATGCTCGAGGCCTGATCGTGGCACACGGCAGTGGCAAACGTTCCGTGAGGAAACAAAGTGCGGGCGGACGGAGCCGACCGCTGCCTCCATCAACGCCCGCTGCCCCTCGTTGGTTCGGTGCTCGGCCGTCAGCGCGGTCAGTGCCGTACATCGTCTTCGCCGTTGCCCTGGTGTGGCGAGTGGCCTACCTGATCCGCCTGCATGGCACGCTCTTGTTTGGCAGCCGGGCCGCGGACGCGGGCGTGTACTGGGAGTGGTCGGAGCATGTCCTCCGTCATGGCCTGGCTCCGCCCGGGCCTTTCTTCCTGGCGCCACTGTATCCATACGTGCTGGCCGTCGAGCGGGCGCTGGTGGGAAGTAACCTTGCGGGCGTGCTGGTATGCCAGGCACTCATCGGCGCGGCAGCCGTAGCACTACTCTCGAGCGCGGCCACGACCCTGACGCGACCAACCATCGGGTTGGTGATCGGCATCGTCCTGAGCCTGTTTCGCGGCGCGGTCTTCTTCGACGGCCTGCTGCTGCCGGAATCGCTCCTCTTCGCACTCGAATGTCTATTGATCTGGATCGTGTCCCGAGCCTCGTGGGCCGGTTCAACCAGGGCGTACCTGGCGTACGGCCTACTCGTCGGTGTCATCGCACAAGGGCGGGCGGTCGCCTTGCCACTCATTGCGCTGCTGCCTGTGTTGGGAGTCGCCAGCGGGCTGCGATCGGTCGTGGTGGCGCGCCGGGTCCTGCTCGGGCTGCTGGCTTGCGTGCTCATGACGGTCCCGAGCACGGTGGCCAACTTCAGCGTGACGCGCGAAATCATCCCCTTTACCTACAGCGCCGGTATGAACCTGTACATCGGCAACAACCCGATGGCCACCGGGGCATACGTCGATGTGCTTGGCGGCACGGCATCGGAGGTCATTCCGCCTGCCTCCGCCACGACCGGGGGAGCCCTGGACGGACGCCCGTTTTTGAAGCGTGCGGATGGAATCGTACGCAGCCCTGGCCAGAGTTCGTCGGCGTGGTCACGGCTGGCCCTCGCGAATGTTCAAGCGCAGCCCGGGAAGACGCTCCGCACAACCGGGCGCAAGCTTCTCCTGCTTCTGAACAACCGCGAGGTGCCGCAGATCGAAAACGTGGATGCCTTTGAGGCTGCGGCGGGACCCGTCGGGGCGCCCCTGGTTGGCCAATTTGGCGTGATCGCCGCATTCGGACTCGTCGGGATTCCCCTGGCGCTCAGGCGGAGCGCCCGCGAGCGATGGATGGTTGGGTACGTTGCGGTGCTGCTCGTAGCGACGCTGCCGTTCTTTGTGACCGACCGCTATCGGCACCATCTCGTGCCGGGCCTGGCGATCCTGGCTGCGCTGGCGCTGGACCGCCTCGCGGGTGCACTCGAGCAGAAGTCCATCTCGTCCTTGATCCGGCTGACGATCGGACTCGTGGTCGCTGGCACGATTGTCTGGCTGCCCATGGGCGGCAGCGGGGCGACGCGGGAGTGGGGATTGGCGGTCGATCGTGGCACGCGCCTTCTGACCGCCGGCGCGCCGGACCAGGCGGTTGGCGAGTTTCGCCAGGCCGAGCGTCTCTTGCGCGGCGTTCGGCTGACGAATCTCTCACCAACCGCCCGGACCGAGGTGGCGGAGTACTACGTGAGTTATGCGTCGGCACTCGAGGCGATCGGAGACACGGCGCAGGCGATCGAGATGCTCGAGCGCGGCACGCAGCTGAGCCCCGGCCAGGTCGAGTGGTTGGGACGGCTCCATGCGCTCCTCGTGCGAGCAGGTCGTGTCGAACGGAGCGCCGCCATTCGTGAAAGGCTCCAGCGTGAACCTGGTGGAGAGGCCGAAATCATCGCCGGTGAAGGCTGGCAGGCGGCCGCACGCGGTGATTGGGATGGTGCCCGGGAGCGATTCCGAAGCGCACTTGCGAAGACTCCGACGCTCACACGGGCCTGGGAAGGCCTTCTCCGGGTCGAGATTCAGGCAGACAACCTGGACCAGGTCGAGAAGGTGCTTTCAGAAGCCCGGCGACATGGGCTCGACGAAACCAGCGCCAGTATCTACGAAGCGTTCCTACTCATGAGGCGTGGAGACGGCCGGAGCGCCCATCGGATCGTGGACCGCATTGATCCGCGAACCATCGCCGACCCGAACCTCAAGATGCTGCGGAATGTCATCCTCGAACGCACGGGAGCCACTCAAAGTCAGCCATGACGCCGGGTGTCGTTCGGCGCGCACGCGACCGGGATCCGCGCATCCAGCCCGCGGTCCACCTTCACTCGACAACCAGAATTCTCCGCGTTCCCGATTCCGCGCCGGCCTCGACGCGCACAAAGTAGACGCCAATCGGAACACGCTTTCCGGCGGAGTCGCGGAGGTCCCAGCGCAGCTCGCCATCGCCCGCCGGGAAGCTGCGGCCATCGGCAAGCGTTTGCACCAGTCGCCCATCGACGCTCAGGACCTGCGCCGTGACGCTTCGCGCCACGGCCAGTCCGAAGCGGATGGTGAGATCGGCGCGCACTGGATTCGGATAGACCTCGATGCTCCGGCTCGCGGCGGCGATCGGCCCGACATCGACCGCGCCGGCGCCGGCCGTGATGCGTTGCGTGTAGATGTCGGTGTTCCCGTTCCGCGTGTCGAGCCACGTCGCGATCGCACCGCCCGCAGCGTCGCTCACGACCTGAACGTGAATCTGGTTGCCCGTGCTCGTGCACACCGGAAATCCGCTGGTCCCCCATCTCGCGACACCGGCGCTGTCGACGTGCTGCGCGTAGACGTCGGTCCTGCGGTCCTGAGGAAGGTTGCTCGGCGAAGTTCGCGTGTCTTCCCAAGCCATAATTGCGCCACGGGCTCCGTCGGAAACCATGATCGGAGGTCCCTGATTCCGGACGGCCACGCACAAGGGGATCCCGTCGGTCGCCCACCGTGCCGATCCGGCCCCGTCCATGCGTTGCGCATAGACGTCGAACTGGTTGCCGGGGCGCCCGTCCGGCCATCCGACGATGACGCCGCCGGTTCCGTCGGCGACCATCATCGGAGTTCCCTGGCCGTCCGGCGCCGCGCTGACCGGCACGCCGTTGGCTACCCACGGCGCCGTTCCGATGCGTTGCGCGTAGAGGTCCTCGACCACATTGCGACGGTCGACCCAGGAGACGATCGCAGTTCCGGAACCGATGTACGTTGCGGTGTGGCCCGACAGGTGGGAGGGATCGGTGCACACCGGCGCGCCGTTGGAGCCCCACTGAGGCGTGCCTGCCGGGCTCAAACGCTGCGCATACAGGTCGTCGTTTCCGTTTCCGCTTCGACTGTCTGCCCACACGATGATGCAGCCCTTGGGGCCACCGCCGATTCCCGACCCGTCGGTGACGATGATCGGTGAAGCCTGGCGCGCGGCGTCCGTGCAGACCGGCAAGCCGTTCGTGGCATACCGCATCGTACCGTCCGAGGCGATCGCCTGCGCATAGATGTCCCCGTCAGACGCTCCGCGATGGTCCGCCCAGGTGACGATCGCGCCGGGGCCGGGCGGCGCGCTGGGATCCCTGAAGTCGGAAACGATCTTCGGGTACAACTGGACGTTGTCCGCCTGGCACACCCCGACCCCGCCCGCTCCCCACTGCTGGACACCCAGGGAATTGAGCCGCTGCGCGAACAGATCGCTCTGCACGAGCCCACCGACGTACTGGCGATCCTGGACGTAGACGACGATCACGCCCCCGTATGCGTCGGCGGTCGCCACTGGCTCTCCCGCATCGAATGCGGCACTGCTGACCAGCACTCCGTTCGTCGCCCACCGCGGGGCGCCCGTGGCATCGATCCGTTGGGCGTAGACGTGCGCGATCCCGCCACGATTGTCCTCCCAGACCACGATGGTCCCGCCACTCCCGTCCGGCACCGTGACCATGAAGATCTGGCTGCTGGCGTCGGTGCATACCGGCACTCCGTCCGCGATCCACTGGGCATGGGCGGTCGAAGCGATCTGAAAGAGCGTGACAATGGAGCAGACGATGACGGCACGAAGAGGCGCAAGCATGACGGATCCCCCGGAGCATTCGCTGTCCGCGGTCATCCGTGCCGGCTCAGCACGTGAGCGAGGAGGCCGGCAGCATATCAGCGATATCTCCGTCCCTATTCACACGAAGTGCTGCCGGATGCGAATCTTTATCGCAGTGATCCCGGCTATCTGACCGAAATCCGCCGCCGGATTTCCATTCTGACCCAGGTGTACGGCGGCGACTTCTGGAGTGAGGAACTCGACACGATCCTTTGCTGCCACCCCTGATCAGTGCCCGCGCCAGCCAAGTCCGCGCGGGGAAACGCCATGGCGGGGGAAACCAAGGCCTGCGTCGCGGGGTACGAGGAAGACCCTTCTGGCTCCCTGAACCTTGGCAGTGGAGGCCCGTCATGTCCCCTTGGCTCGCCCGGATCTCAGCGCTCGCCACCCTCGTTGTATTCACCGCTCCCGCCGTCGCGCAGCCGCCGACGATGGACGAGCTGTGGCCCAACGAGGACGGCCGCAGCATGACCTACAACCAGCACTACGAGGACTTCGGCTCGAATGCCGAGACCGTCGACAACCAGATACGTCTCTTCTTCGACGGCACGACCGTGGCACCGACCGGTATCCAGGCGCAGTATCTACGCCACCAGCTGGTCAGTGGCGCGGCTCCTCAGCTGACGCTCGCCGGCGCGGCCGGAGAGGCGACGATCGTTGCCGCGGCGAATGACCCGTTCCTGCGCCACCTGTGGGCGGCGCGGCCTGATCTGAGAGCGAAGATCGCGATGGCGCTGGCAGACGCTCCCTGCCCCCAGAACGCTCCGCCCGGTTCCTATGCGTTGTTCCTTGGGGGAGAGTTCGCGTGGCTCAAGACTGCCGGCGAAATCGTCGCCTGGCGCTGCAATCTGGCGAACACCCGCGCATGGCGGTGGCTTGTCTCCGATCTCACGATCGGAAACACGTTCACGCTTCAGCTGGTCCCCGACCTGGCGAGCGACGTGATTCTGCACGGTACGATCGCCGCCATCGAGCCGGCGACGGTGCCGGCCGGCACGTACAACAACTGCGTGCGCGTGGACTACGTCATCGACTACGGAACGAGCGAGTGCACCGACCAAGCCGGCAATCCGGTGGGCACGTCCCGGAGCGAGACGCGTGGCTACGTCCGCTACGCGCCCACGGTGGGCCCGGTCCAGAGCTTCGAGGAGTTCATCCCCGTGGCGGAGGGCGACTGCCCACCCTTTGCTGTCGGAGAGGTCCTTGCCCGCACCACCCTCGTCCTCAGTGCGCAGCCGGTGCCGACGCGTCTGACGAGCTGGGGCCGGGTGAAGCAGGTCTATCGGTGATGAATCACTCCACGACCAGGATCCTCTGCATCCCCGATTCCGGGCCGGCCTCGACGCGCAGAAAGTAGACGCCGATGGGGGCGCCAGCGCGGATCATGGGGCCCTTCACCTTGCCCCGTAGTTGTAAGCAGATCGGCCGCCCCCGCAGCGCGAAGGCGGCCGATCCGTGTTCGGTTGTGGCGCTACGTCACCGCACCAGCACCACGCGTGTCGAGAGCATCTTGTTCGCCTGAGTGAGACGCGCGAAGTAGACACCGGCACGTGCGCCGTGGGTGTCTATCTTCACCTGATGATCGCCGCTGCCGAGCGAGGTCAGGTCGAGATTGGCCAGGCGCCGGCCGGTGACGTCGATCAGATCGAGACTGGCCGGTCCCGCTGCCGGCAGCGAGATTGCGAACTGCACCACACCGCCCGCGTCGGGCGACAGCCGCTTGAGAGCGAAAGTGGCCTGCGCCGGTACGTCGACCCAGACCTGGCCGAGCACGCGCTCGGTGCCGCCGTCCATGACCCCGATCCGGTACTCGTAGCTCCGACCCGGCTGGGTGTCGAGATCTTCGTACGTGACCATTCCGGTGCCGTCGGGCGCGATCTCACGGACACGCATCCAGTCGCCCGGGACCGCGCGGCGGTACAGGTTCATCCGCGTGCTGTTGGTCGAGTACCAGGTCATCTTGGGGTGACCGTCGACGATCTCGGCGCCGACCAGCGCGAGCTCGGTGGCGGTCGGAGCGTCCACGGAGCGCTCAAACATTCCGCGGCCGTGGGTCGCGCAGCGGAGGATCCGGCTGGTGGGCTGGAGTTTCATGTCGAACACCGTTACCACCGGCATGCCGGTCGTGAACGGGGCCCACGTCGCGCCACCGTCGCCGCTTTGATAGACGCCGACGTCGGTGCCGACCCACACGCGGCTCGGCAGCGCGGGATCGATCACGATCGCGTTGGCCGGCACGTCCGGGAGACCGTTCCCGGACGCGGACCAGGTGGGTGTTCCGGTCATCAGGTTGGTCGTCTTCCACAGATGGTTGCCGGCGCCCAGGTTGAATCCGCCGAACGCCACGTAGGCCACGTTCGGGTCGGTCGGATCGATCATGATCCGGCACGGGGAGTGGGCGGGCATGGGGCCGGTCATGTTGGTCAGCGTGGTGCTGCCGGTGACGGTGCCCCAGACCGTGAAGTTCGACAGCCCCACGAGCCGCACGTTGTCGTTGGACGGGGCGATCGCGATCGACTCGATCGAGCGCGCCGAGACGATCGGCTCCTGGCTCACCTTGACCATCGTGACGCCGGCGTTCACGGAGCGATATAGCACGTCCGACCCGAAGTACAACGTGTTCGGGTTGCCGGGGCCGGTGACCATCGGTGCATAGAACTGGATCGCCGAGGCGGTGCAGGTCATCCCGTTTGGGGTCGAGCCGGCGAAGCCGCACCCATAGAGCGTCCACAGACCGTCGGAGGCGCTGGCCGTGTTCGTGACGCGCGCGAAGGCCATCGCGTTCGTCTGGTTGAAGTAGGTGTGATACATCGTCACGTTGATGTTGTCGGGCGCATTCTGATCGATCGCGGTCATGCCGCCGTCGCCGAAGTCGGCGCGGATCCAGGTCGCCGATGGCTGGTACCAGTTGGTGCCGTTGTCCTGCGTGCCGCCGATCGTGAAGTTGGGGTCGGTCGGGTGCACCGCGATGCTCTGGAACTGAGTGGCGCTGAAGCCGGCGGTGTTCACGCTCGTGAACGAGGCGCCGCCGTCGATCGACTTGAAGATGCCGCCGTCGTTTCCTTCGTAGACGATGGTCGGATCGGATGGCGCGAACTCGATCGTGTGCGCGTCAGCGTGCATGCCGACATCCGCGACGCCGGCGCCGGTGAACGTGGCGGCGCCATTGGTCGAAATCGCGAACACACGCGAGCAGGCGCCATTGCCCGCGCCGCCGATGAGCACGCGGTTGGCGTCGGTCGGGCTCACCGCGACCGGAAGGTCGTAGAAGCACTGACCGCCGCAGTAGCCGCCACCGCCGGCGAGCTTCGCGGACCAGGTGGCGCCGCCGTCGAGCGACCGACGCAAACAGCCCGAGCCGGTCGTGCATCCCGTGCCCGCCGCCGACTCGCCCGTACCCGCGTACATGGTGGTGACGCCTGCGACCCGGTTCACTGCGAACGTTCCGCGGGCCGTGGTGTTGGTGCTGACGAACGTCTGTCCAAAGGTCGGTGCTCCCGCCTTGGCGTTGGTCGAGCGCCACACGCCACCGACACCCGCCAGGCCATTGCCATTGAGCCAGCACACCAGCGTGTTTCCGGTCGGGTCGGTCGGGTCGTACGCCATGTCGTTGACCGGGTTGTTGCCGGTCACGTCCGGCGCGATGCTGCCGGCGGTGGACACGGTGAGCTTGGTGAACGACGGGCTCCCGGAGGTGGCGTTGGTCGAGCGGTAGATCCCTCGCAGCGAGGTGATGGGCGGCGTCGACCCGAACGCCTCGTTGTAGAGACCGCCGATGCCGCTCACCGAGCTGACGAAAATGGTCGCGGCGTCCGCCGGGTCCACGAGGATCTTGCTGATGGAGCGCCCGGTGAACGTCTGGGCGCCGATCACATCGGTCGTGGGCGTCGGGTTGAACGGGCCATTCAGAGCCGGTGCGGTGTCGGCATTGTCGATCCGATACAGACCGACACCGAAGAACGAGTCTGCCGATCCGTTCGCTTCACCGGTCCCGACGTAGAGAATGGTTGGATCCGTCGGCGCGAGGGCGAGCGCGCCAATCGCCAGCGAGGCGGCGTTGTCGAAGATCGCCACCCAGCTGGCGCCACCGTCCGTCGTCCGCCACACACCGCCCTGCGCGGCGCCGATGTAGACGATGCTCGGGTTGGTCGGGTGGATCGCGATTGCCGTCACCCGGCCGCTCACGGGAGTGGAGATCGTCGTGGTCTGCCCGTTGGGGATCGGGTAAGGGCCGATCGGCGCCCACGTACTGAACGGAGCGAACGCGGCCTGCTGCCGAGCCGCGAGCTGCATCTGGGCGATGGCCGCGAGACGGCCATTGTAGATCTCTTCGAACGTGGCGTTGTCGAAGCGCTGCATGAAGTACTCGCTGCGCTTCTGGAGGTACGTCTCCTTGTCCATGCCTCCGAGCATTGCGGCGGAAGCGTCCGGATCGTCGTCGACCGCGGTCGCTGACGCGGCCGCGAAAGTCGGTGTCCACGCTTTGGGCCTGGGCGCCGCGAGGGCGGTTGCGGCGATGGAGAGCAGGACGAGGGATGTGAGCAGCAGGAACAATCGCTTCATGGCACGCTCCGCTCGAGTAGGGGGACGAGG
>Ga0210380_10000401_pt1 | contig 20004 bp, 23 predicted proteins | sample PLM4_5_coexredo_FD_155476 | JGI IMG/M metagenome (GOLD analysis project Ga0210380, IMG submission 155476) | Groundwater sediment microbial communities from an aquifer in East River, Colorado, USA - PLM4_5_coex redo | ecosystem: Environmental > Terrestrial > Soil > Riparian zone | place: USA... | reverse complement strand
CAGCGGCCCACCGCACCTCAGTCGTCCAGTCCGCTCATGCCCTTGCGGTGCGCGAGCTCTTTCGCGCCCGCGATGCGATACGCGACCATGCCGGGCCATGCGAGCCGGCCGTCCGGCCGTCGGCTGAAGAGGATCCCGTCGGTGCGCGAGACCATCTGCGTGCGCGCTCGCGGCCCGCGCGGGTCCGCCGGGTCGATCACCTCGCATACCGCCCTGCCCTTGCGCACGTGCTCGCCCTCGCGCACGTGGAACACCAGGATGCCGGGCTTCGGACAGTAGCCGACGTCCATCCCGGCAATTGGCGTCGCTTGCGCCTTGAGCCGCGGAACAGCGCCGGCGCGTCCGCCGATAATTCCGCGCCGCACGAGAAAGCGATACAGATTGCGCGCGTCCGCTTCACCGAATGCGTGGTTCACGTCCGCTTGGCCACGATACTCGACGGTCGCCGACAGGCAGGCCTGCGGAATGCCGGCCGCGGGAAAGCGCTCGGCGAGCCGTGCCCATAGCGCGCTGTTGACCCCGGAGAACGTGAGCGCCTCGGGGTAGGGGTCGTTGTACAACGTCGCTTCGGCGCCGATGTCGGCGGCGAGCGGCTGCGCCGCGCCGGGCCAGTCCTTGCGTGAAATGAACAGGTGCAGCGCCGCCTGCTGGTCGCAATGCAGGTCGAGCACGATGTCAGCGTCGACGCAGAGCTGCATCACCGAGGTGCGCAGCGCCTGCAACTCGTTCTGCGGACGCAGGGCGGCGAGCGATGCGAGCGCCGCGCGGCGGATCGCGGCGACATTTGCCGTCGCGTCGCGACCTAGCGCCTTTGCCACGCGCTCCGCGACGGCGGGCGCGAGGTCGTGCCAGTTGCGGTTGAAATTCTCGCGGCCGAGCAGCTCGTAGCGGCCGAGATGGTTGTTGCCCACCAGCTGCGCGAGCCCGATCGGATTCACCGTAGGCACCACCACGATCTCGCCCCGGATGCGCTTTGCGCGGTCCGCCGTGGCGAGCATCGGCATCAGATGGTGCAAGGCCATCGCGCCCGGCAGTTCGTTGGCATGGATCGCCGCCTGCAGGTACGCCTTCGGCCGCGCGCCCGACTTGCCGAAACGATGGAACGCAATGCTGCGTCGCGTGCCGGGCGTCATCTGCGGCAGCGTTATCTTTCCTTGCTTGTGGGGCATCGGGGCCTCGTTCTGGGGTGTGTCATTTTTCCGGGTATTCCGGTTAATATCCAGCGCAACTGCGAAAGACAGCCCAGGAGGATCGGCGATGGACGAGCGGCAGTTCCGGGAACTGATCGCGCAAGTGAAGGCGGGCCGCATGTCCCGCCGCCGCTTCATCCACACCATGGTCGGGTTGGGCCTCACGGCCCCGCTGGCATCGCAGATGCTGGCGTACTCCGGCGTCGCGCAGGCACAGCCCGCTTCCGCCTACAAGCCCACGAAGCGCGGCGGCGGCGGGGCGCTCAAGCTGCTGTGGTGGCAGGGCGCCACGCTCCTCAATCCGCATTTCGCCGTGGGGACCAAGGACCAGGAAGGCTCGCGCATCTTCTACGAGCCGCTTGCCGCCTGGGACCACGAGGGCAACCTGATCCCGATCCTTGCCGCGGAGGTCCCGAGCCTGGAAAACGGCGGCCTCGCGCGCGACGGCATGTCGGTGACCTGGAAGCTGAAAAAGGGCGTGCAGTGGCACGACGGCGCGCCCCTTACCGCCGACGACGCAGTGTTCAACTGGGAATACGCCATTGACCCGGCCGTCGCCGCCGTCACCATCGGCAGCTACAAGGAAACGGTCGTCGAGAAGCTGGACAGCCACACGGTGCGCGTGCGCTTCAAGAAGCCGACCCCGTTCTGGGCCGACGCGTTCGTCGGCACGCGAGGCATGCTGATCCCCAAGCACCTGTTCGGACCCTACGTTGGCGCCAAGTCGCGCGAGGCGCCGACAAACCTGAAGCCCGTCGGTACGGGGCCGTACCGCTTCACCGACTTCAAGCCCGGCGACATGGTGCGCGGAGTGCTGAACCCGACCTACCACCTGCCGAACCGGCCTTACTTCGACAGCATCGAGATGAAAGGCGGCGGCGACGCCGTGTCGGCGGCGCGCGCCGTGATCCAGACCGGCGAGTTCGACTACGCCTGGAACATCCAGGTCGAGGACGAAATCCTCAAGCGCTTGGAGGCGGGCGGCAAGGGCCGCGCAGAGATCACCCCGGGCGGCAACATCGAGCACATGATGCTCAACGCCACGGACCCGTGGACCGAGGTGGACGGCGAGCGCGCGAGCCTCAAGACCCGGCACCCGCTGTTCTCCGACCCGGCGGTGCGCGAGGCGATGAACCTGCTGGTGGACCGTGGCTCGGTGCAGGAGCACATCTACGGCCGCACCGGAGTCGCCACCGCCAACTTCCTCAACAACCCGCCGCGTTTCCGTTCGCTGAACACCAAGTGGGAATTCAACGTCGACAAGGCGAACCAGGTGCTGGAGGCGGCGGGCTGGAAGCGCGGGCCGGACGGCATCCGCGCCAAGGACGGCAAGAAGCTCAAAGTCGTGTTCCAGACCTCGATCAACGCGCCACGCCAGAAGACCCAGGCCATCGTCAAGCAGGCCTGCCAGAAGGCGGGCATCGACATGGAGCTGAAGTCGGTGACCGCCGCGGTGTACTTCTCTTCCGACGTGGCCAATCCCGACACCTACACGAAGTTCTACTGCGACGTGCAGATGTACACCACCACCATGACGCAGCCGGACGCGGAGTTGTTCATGAACCAGTTCGTGTCCTGGGAGGCGGCGGGCAGGGACAACAAGTGGCAGGGGCGCAACATCACACGCTGGCGCAGCGAGGAGTACGACAGGACCTACCGGGCTGCCGAGGGCGAGCTCGACCCGGTCAAGCGCGCGGCGCTGTACATCCGCATGAACGACCTGGTGATCGAGGGGCGCTACATCATCCCGGTTGTCTACCGCCCGCGCGTGTCTGCGGTGGCGAGCCGGCTGCGCGCGCCGCTGAGCGGCTGGGACAACGACCTCTGGAATCTGAAGGACTGGTACAAGGAAGCATGATCGCGGCAGGCGCAAAGGCCCCTGCCGTGAAGGCGCCAAGGCCCCTGCCGTGACCCAGTACCTGCTCAGGCGACTGCTGATCGTGATCCCGAGCGTGATCGGGATCAGCGTGGTGCTGTTCACCATTCTCGCGCTCGCCCCGGGCGATCCCTTCGAGGAGCTCGCCACCAACCCCAATGTTCCGGCCGAGGTGCGCGCCAACCTGCGCGCGCAGTTCGGGCTCGATGACCCGCTGGCGACGCGCTACCTGCGCTGGTTCAGCTCGATGGTGCAGGGCGACTGGGGCTTCTCCTTCGCCAGCCGCGTGGACGTGGACACGCTGATCCTGCAGCGCATCCCGGTGACGCTGCTGATCATCGGCTCCTCGCAGGTGCTTGCGCTCGCCATCGCGCTGCCCGTAGGCGTGTACGCGGCGACGCGGCCCTACTCGCTCTTCGACCAGATCGCCAACACGCTCGCCTTCATCGGCTTCTCGCTGCCGACCTTCTTCACCGGCATCCTGTTCATCCTGCTGTTCAGCATCACGCTCGGCTGGCTGCCCTTCGTTTACCGTGCCGATATCGCCGCCACGGGCTGGCTGTGGTACTGGGAGCACTTCAAGCAGGCGCTGATGCCGGTGGCGGTGCTGGGCCTGTTCCAGGGCGCGTCCTGGACGCGCTACGTGCGCTCCGCGGTGCTGGACGTGATCCGCCTGGACTACGTCACCACCGCGCGCGCCAAGGGACTCCCCGAGAGGGTGGTGGTGGTGAAGCACGTGGTGCGCAATGCGCTGATCCCGGTGGTGACGCTGGTCGCGTTGACGATGCCGGCCGTGTTCGGCGGCGCCATCGTCACCGAGCAGATCTTCCGCGTGCCGGGCATCGGCTCGCTGCTGATCAGCGCGATCCTCGCCAACGACACGCCGGTGATCATGGCGGTGACTTTCGTGCTTTCGTGCCTGGTGATCCTGTTCAACCTGCTCGCCGACATCCTCTATGGCTGGCTCGATCCCCGCATCACATACCGGTAGGGTGGGCGTCTCGCCCACCGGCGCGCCCGCGGCTGCGCGCCGCGCCTCGCCCGGGGCCGAGGCCTGGCGGCGCTTCAAGCGACACCGGCTCGCGCTCGCGGGCGCGGTGATCCTCGGCGTCATCGCTCTGGCAGTCCTGCTGGGGCCGCTGGTGTGGCCGGTGCCGATCAATGAGATCGATTTCAGCGCCAAGCTGCAGGGCCCGTCGTGGAAGCACCCGCTCGGCACCGACGACCTCGGCCAGGACCTGCTCGCGCGCATGCTCTACGGCGGGCGCATCTCGCTCGCGGTGGGCCTCGCCGCGATGTTCATTGCCATCGTGGCCGGCACCCTCGTCGGCGCGATCGCCGGCATGTCGCGCGGCAGCGTGGACGCCGCGCTGATGTGGCTCACCGATCTCTTCCTGTCGCTGCCGCAGCTGCCGCTGCTGCTGCTCATGATCTATCTGTTCCGTGAGGCGCTGAAGTCGCTGGTGGGGGTCGAGACGGGGATGTTCATCCTCATCGTGGCGGTGATCGGCGGCTTTCGCTGGATGCAGGTGGCGCGCCTGGTGCGTGGCCAGTTCCTGTGGCTGCGCGAAAAGGAGTTCGTCGAAGCAGCGCGCGCGCTGGGCGCCTCGCCCGCGCGCCAGGTGTTCCGCCACATCCTGCCCAACGCCCTCGGTCCGGTGATCGTCGCGGGCACCATCGACGTGGCGGCGGCAATCATTGCCGAATCGACCCTGTCGTTCCTCGGCCTGGGCTTCCCGCCCGATGTGCCGACCTGGGGCCGGATCCTGTACGACGCCAAGGACCACCTCGACATCGCCGCGCACTGGGCGCTGATCCCGGGCGCCGCGATCTTCCTCACGGTGCTCTCCATCAACTACATCGGCGATGGCCTGCGCGACGCGCTCGACCCGCGCCGGGTGATCTAGCGCGCGGCATGGGCGAACGCCTGCTCGAGATCCGGGGACTGAAGACGCATTTCGCCACGGACGAAGGCATGGTGCATGCCGTGGACGGGGTGGACCTCGCGCTCGACCGAGGCGAAACGCTGGGCGTGGTGGGCGAGTCGGGCTGCGGCAAGAGCGTCACCGCGCTCACGGTGATGAAACTGCTCGCCATGCCGCCCGCGCGCATCGCCGCGGGCGAAATCCTGTGGCGCGGGCGCGACCTGGTGCCGCTGCCGCAGCACGCGATGCAGTCCATCCGCAGCAGGGAAATCGCGATGGTGTTCCAGGAGCCGATGACCTCGCTCAATCCTGTGTACACCGTGGGCGGGCAGATCGCCGAGGTGATACGGCTGCACGAAGGGCTCGGCCGGCGCGCCGCCCTGGAGCGCGCGGTCGAGATGCTGCGCCTGGTGCACATCCCGCACGCCGAGCGCCGCGCGCACGACTATCCGCATCAGTTCTCCGGCGGCATGCGCCAGCGGGTGATGATCGCCATGGCCCTGTCGTGCAACCCGCAGTTGCTCATCGCGGACGAGCCGACCACCGCGCTCGACGTGACGATCCAGGCGCAGATCCTCGACCTGCTCGGCGAGCTCAAGGCGAAAATGGGCATGGCGGTGATGCTGATCACTCACGCCATGGGCGTCATCGCCGAAACGGCGCAACGCGTGGCGGTGATGTACGCGGGCAAGGTGGTCGAGGAGGCCACGGTGGGAGAGCTGTTCGGCACGCCGCGCCATCCTTACACCCAGGGGCTGATCCGCTCGATCCCGAGGATCGATCTTGCCGCGGTGCAAAAGCAGCGGCTGGAAGCGATCCCCGGCGTGGTGCCGAGCCTGCTCGAGCCGGCGCCCGGCTGCCGCTTCGCGCCGCGCTGCCCGCATGCGCGCGCGGAGTGCACGCGGGAAACGCCGCTGCTGCGCGAAGTGTGGCCGGGGCACAAGGTTGCCTGCGTGCTCTGGTGAGCAGCGCCATGACCGAGCCGCTGTTGCGGGTGCGCAACCTCGTGAAGCACTTCCCGGTGAAGGGCGGGCTGCTCGCGCGCACGGTCGACCACGTGCGCGCGGTGGACGGGGTGAGCCTGGAGCTCGCCGCCGGCGAGACGCTGGGCCTGGTGGGGGAGTCCGGCTGCGGCAAGTCCACCACTGGGCGCTGCATCCTGCGGCTGATCGAACCGACCTCGGGTGAAGTGCGTTTCGACGGCCAGGACGTCATGGCATTGGGCGCGCGCGGGCTGCGCGCGATTAGCCGCGGCATGCAGATCATCTTCCAGGACCCTTTTGCCTCTCTCAACCCGCGCATGACGGTCGGGGCCATAGTCGGGGAAGCCCTGACCATTCATCGACTCGCCCGCAATGCGCGTGAACACGACGATCGCGTGGTGAACCTGCTGGAGACCGTAGGCCTGCACGCGGACTACCGCCGCCGCTACCCGCACGAGTTCTCCGGCGGGCAGCGCCAGAGGATCGGCATCGCGCGCGCGCTGGCGGTGTCGCCGCGGCTCATCGTCTGCGACGAGCCGGTGTCGGCGCTCGACGTCTCGATCCAGGCGCAGGTGATCAACCTTCTCGAGGAGCTGCAGCAGCGCTTCGGCCTGGCGTACCTGTTCATCGCGCACGACCTGTCGGTGGTCGAGCACGTCAGCCGGCGCGTCGCGGTCATGTACCTGGGCCGGGTCGTCGAGATGGCGAGCGCGCGCGACCTCTACACCGCGCCGAAGCACCCCTACACCGAGGCTTTGCTCTCCGCGGTGCCGATCCCCGACCCGGCGGCCAGGCGCCGGCGCATCGTCCTGCAGGGCGACGTGCCCAATCCGATCAGGCCGCCTTCGGGCTGCCACTTCCACCCGCGTTGCCCGCACGCCATGGAGCGCTGCCGCACCGAGGCGCCGCTGCTGCGCGAGATCGCTCCCGGGCGCATGGCCGCCTGCCACCTCAATGGATAAGCTCGCCGATTACTATGCGAAGCGCGCCGCCGAGTACGAGCGCATCTACGCCAGGCCCGAGCGCCAGCGCGACCTCGCCGCCCTGAAGGAAAGGACCCGCGGGATGCTCTCGGGAAGGCGCGTGCTCGAGCTGGCTTGCGGCACGGGCTACTGGACGGAGGTGTTCGCTCCGGTCGCCCGGGAGGTGATCGCGCTCGACGTGAACGAAGAGGTGCTGCAGATCGCGCGCGCCAAGAGCTACCCACCCGGGCGCGTGGAATTCCTGCGCGCCGACTGCTACGCGCCGCCCGGGCTCGCGCGCAGGCACGATGCGCTGTTCGCGGGGTTCTGGTGGTCGCATGTGCCGCTGCAGCGGCTGGACGGCTTCCTCGCCGCTAGCGTGGCGGCGGTGGCGCCGCGCGCGCTGATCGCGTTTCTCGACAACCGTTATGTCGAGGGTTCCAGCACCCCCGTTGCACGCCGCGATGCCGAGGGCAATGCCTACCAGCTGCGCACCCTCGAGGACGGCAGCCGGCATGAGGTGCTGAAGAACTTTCCTTGCGCGAGCGAGCTGATCTGGCGCACGCTGAAGCACGGATCGGGCGCGAACGTGGAGAACTTCGAGCACTACTGGCTGCTAAGCTTCCGGGCGAACGCGTGACGATGACGCCCCAACCGATCCAGATCGAGCCGCCCGACATCGCGCCCTACCGCCTGGGGAACACGCGCGTGGACTACGTGCACGTGTTCGACTCGGGCCGGCGCGGGCCGAACGTGATGATCCAGGCGCTCACCCACGGCAACGAATTCTGTGGCGCCATTGCGCTCGCAACCCTGTTCAGGGAGAACGTGAGGCCGCGCACGGGCAGGCTCACGCTCGCCTTCGCCAACGTCGCCGCCTATGAGCGCTTCGACTTCGACCACCCGCACCGCTCGCGCTTCATCGACGAGGACTACAACCGGCTCTGGGGCGACGAGGTGCTGCTCGGCCCGCGCGATTCCGCGGAGCTGCGCCGCGCGCGCGAGCTGCGCCCGTTCGTCGACGCTGCCGACCTGCTGCTCGACCTGCACTCGATGCACGAGCCCTGCAGGCCGATCATGGTGTGCGGCAAGAGCGAGAAGAGCGTGGCGCTCGCGCACCGCATCGGCGCGCCGGCCGACCTGCTGCTCGACACGGGCCACCCCGCCGGGCTGCGCATGATCGAGCGCGGCGAGTTCAACGATCCGCAGAGTGCGAAGGCCGCCGTGCTCATCGAGTGCGGACAGCACTGGGAGACGAGCGCCGCCGAGGTGGCGCTCGACACCGCGCTGCGCTTCCTCAAGGCGAGCGGGGCAGTGGATGCCGCCTGGGCCGACACGCGCCTGCGGCTGGCGCCACCCGCGCTGCAGCGCTTGATCCAGGTGACCGAGCCGGTCGTGGCAAAGACGATGGAATTCCGCTTCGCCAGGAACTTTGGCGGGCTGGAAGTGCTGCCGCGCAAGGGCACCGTCGTCGCGACGGACGGCGACACGGTTTGGCGCACGCCCTACGACGACTGCGTGATGGTCATGCCCTCGATGGCCCACCTCAAGCCCGGCACCACCATGGTGCGGCTGGGCCGCTACGCGTAGGGTGGGCCGTCGGCCCACCGTACGGTGGGCCATTGGCCCACCCGACCGCCGGACCACGGTACGGTGGGCCATTGGCCCACCCTACCGCCGTACGGTGGGCCAATGGCCCACCTTACGGGCTACTTGCTGCGGTACTTGCCCCAGAGTTCGTCCAGCCGCGAGTAGCGGCCGCAGCCGGTGGAGTAGTAGCGGTAGCGCACCGGGTTCTTGAGGTGGTAGTCCTGGTGGTACTCCTCCGCCTTCCAGAATTCGCCGGCGGGCTCGATCGGCGTCAGGATCTTGTCCTTGAACGGCTTGTCCTTCTCCCATTTCGCCTTGGAAGCTTCGGCGAGGCGCTTTTGTTGCGCGTCGTGGGTGAAGATGCCCGGGCGATACTGCGAGCCGCGATCGCAGAACTGGCGGTCGATCACCGTCGGGTCGTGGTTGATCCAGAACGTCTCGAGCAGCTTCTCGTAGCTCACCTTGGCCGGATCGTAGGTGACCTGCAGCGCCTCGGTGTGGCCGGTGATGCCTGCGGAAACCTGCTCGTAGGTGGGGTTCTTCGTCTTGCCGCCGATGTAGCCGGAAACGGTCTCCACTACTCCCGGCACCTTGTCGAACGCCTCTTCCGTGCACCAGAAGCAGCCGGCGGCGAAGGTGGCCTTCGCCAGATTTTGCGCAGGCGCCGCCGCGGGCATGAGCAGCGCGAGCACGAGCAACAGTCGAACCATGGGGCTTCCTCCTCGTTGCAGGCTTGGTCGCGCGGGCGCGCCGGACCTTACTTCATTGCTTCAGCGCGGCGGGGGAGATCAGCACGCTGAACTGCTCGCACCAGATTACCGCGCTGTCGTACTTCGCCACATCCACACCCGCAGGGATGTCGTAGTTCTGGCTGCCCTTGAAGGCTTTCAGCCGGCCGAGGTCCACGAACATGGTGCGCTCGACGCTGGTGCTCGGCAGCACGTTCTTCTCCGGCACCAGGTAGACGTGGTACTTGGGTCCCGGGCCGACCTCGAAGTCCGGTTCCAGGTGCAGCACGCCCTCGTAGAGCGTGACTCTGCCTTTGCCATAGTGGATCGGATCCAGGGGATTGGCGTGGATGAACTCGCCGCGCGCCAGCACGTTGCGCTGCGCCTGGTCCGCCACCTTCTCCTGCGCCACGATGTCGGCGAGGAACAGGTAGGGGTAGACGAAGATGCCGAGCGCGACGCCGGCGGCGAGGCCGAACGCGCCGCCGATGACAAAGAGCAACGCGCCACGGGCGAAGGGGGCCATCGTCAGGCCCCGATGAGGACCGAAGTCATGGAGATCGAGGTCATGACCTTGTCGTGCATATAGGCCGGCGTTTCGCCCTTTTCCTGCAGCGCGAGCACGTAGAGCAGAGGCAGGTAGTGCTCGGGCGTCGGAATCGACATGCGCGCGTCCCTGCCCAGCGAAGGGTAGTCGGCGAGGGACTGGTGGTCGCCCGCGTCGATGCGTTTGCGCACCTCGGCGTCGAAGCGCAGCGCCCAGTCGCAGGGCCGTGCGTCGCCGGGGCGCCACACGCCGAGGTTGTGCACGATGTTGCCGCTGCCGACGACCAGGATCCCTTCGTCGCGCAGCGGGGCGAGCTTCTTTGCCAGGGCGTAGTGAAACGCGCCCGGCCGAGAGGTATCCAGGCTCAACTGCACCACCGGCACATCGGCGTCCGGGTACATGGCGATCAGAACGCCCCAGGCGCCGTGATCGAGGCCCCGTTCCGCATCCTGCTGCGCGCCAACCAGCTCCGCGGCGCGGCGTGCCAGCGCCGGGTCGCCGGGCGCCCGGTACTGTACGTCGAACAGGGCCTGCGGAAAGCCGTGGAAGTCGTGGATCGTCTCCGGGCTGTCGGCCGCGCCGGCATAGACGCCGTGGGTTTCCCAGTGCGCCGAGACGCACAGCACCGCCCTGGGGTGCGGCAGGCGCCGGCCCAGCGCGCGCCAGCCGCGGTGGAACTCGTTGTCCTCGATCGCGTTCATCGGGCTGCCGTGGCCGAGGAACAGCGCCGGCATGCGCATGGCGGCGCTACTCGACCTTGGCCTTGGCACGCAGGTCGCGGATCAGTTGCTCGACCTTCTGCCGGTTGAGGTTCTGCTGGATCTGCGGCTTGACCTGCGCCAGCGGCGGGAAGTTCACGGCGCGCGTGTCCTCGAGCTGGATGACGTGGTAGCCGAAGCGGCTGCGCACCGGCTCGCTGGTGATCTGGCCCTTTTCCAGCTTCAGCATCGCGTCCGCGAACGCCTTGTCGTAGGCCGCCGGCACGTTCCAGTCGAGCTCGCCGCCGCGCTCGCGCGTACCGTCGTCCTTCGAGCTCTTCCTGGCCAGCTCGTCGAACTTGCCGCCCTTTTTCAGCTCGGCGATCAGCTTCTTCGCTTCCTCCTCGTTCTCCACCAGGATGTGGCGCGCGCGGTACTCGGTGGTGCCGGTCTGCGTGCGCGCGCGGTCGTATTCCTGCTGCACGTCCGCGTCGGTCACCGCGTGCGTGCGCAGGTATTCGCTGAGAAAGGCGCCGACCAGGACTTCCTGGCGCGCCATGTCCAGCTGCAGCTGCACGTCCTGCTTTTTCGCCGTGCCGGCACGCGCAGCCTCCTGCGCCACGATCTCGCGGTTGATCAGGTCCTCGCGGGCTGCGGCGCGGGTCTGCTCGTTGTCCGGCGCGCCGCGCGCCGCCTGCTGGCGCAGCACGAAGTCCAGGCGCGCGCGCGCGATGGCCGTGCCGTTGACGGTGGCGACCGGCCCGGCGGCGGGTTTCGCCCCCGCCGTTCCGGCTGCCGTGCCGGCTGCCTTGGCCGCCGGCTTGGCGGTGGTGTCCTGCGCCTGCGCCGGAAGCGCGAGCGCCGCGGCCGCCGCGAGGGCGAGGAGGGGGATTCTCATCGATTTCCTTTCTCTTCAGGTGCGCGCGCGGTGATCGCGAGCGCGTGGATCGGATGCTGCATCAATTCGCCCAGCGCCTGGTACACCATGCGATGGCGGGCGAGCGTGGGCTTGCCCGCGAACGCGCGCGCGACGATGGTCAGGCGCCAGTGCGTGCCGCCGCCGTCGCGGTAGCCGGCGTGGCCGCGGTGCCGCTCGCTTTCGTCCAGCAGCTCGAGGCTCTCGGGCTGCAGCGCATCGAGCCGCGAGCGGATCTGCTCGGCGACGCTCAAGACCTGTCCTCCACGTACCTGGCGAGGACCAGGCCTTGCGCCAGCACGAACAGGAGCATGAGACCCACGCCGCCGAACAGCTTGAAATTCACCCAGACGCTCTCCGAATAGTTGTAGGCCACGTACAGGTTCGCGGCCCCCATGAAGGCGAAGAAGCCAACCCAGCTCCAGTTGAGCCGCGCCCATACCGGCTCGGGCAGCTGGATCTGCTGGGACATCATAGCTTTTAACACGTTGCGGCCGCCGAGCGCACCGCCGCAGAGCACCACGGCGAAAAGCCAGTACAGCACCGTGGGCTTCCACTGAATGAAGGTCTTGTCGCGCAGGAGGAGCGTGAGGCCGCCGAACACCACGATGATGGCGAGGCTCGCCCACAGCATCGTGTCGATCTTCTTCCTGCGCAGCGCCAGCCAGCCGATCTGCGCGAAACTCGCCGCGATGGCGACGCCCGTGGCGACGTAGATGTCCCACAGCTGGAACGCCGCGAAAAAAAGGATGACCGGGAACAGGTCGAACAGGAACTTCATGGCCGGGCGGCGATTCTACCGCAGTGCGACGGGGACTACTTCCAGCCGCCGAGCGCTTTCTTCGCGGACTCGTTCAGCGGGCGCAGCAGCAGTCCCGTGGTGGATACGTTCACCGAGTACTGGGCGCCGTCGGCCATCGGTGCATAGGCCGCGCTGCCGTAGAGGGTGTCGGCGAGCGGCAGCCAGCGGTGGTGCCGCTTGAGGGCGGACCACAGGTCGAAGCCGGGCTCGGAGGACAGCGCATGCACGGTGCGTGCCGCGCTCTTCTCCTGGGCGGTGTCGGCGTAGCGGCCGGCGACGCGCTCGAAGCGGTACAAGGTGTCCAGGCCGACGAACGTCGCCATGCCCTTCCACTTCAGCACGCGCGCGTCGATCTGCCATTCGTCGCCGCGGATCTCGTAGCGCCGCGACGGCTCGGCGCTCAACACCAGGATCAGTTCGTAGCGCTTGGGGCCGAGCTCGCGGAATACCGCGCGCGCCGCCTCCTGCTCCTGCGTCAGCCGCGCATAGGTGTGCAGGCTGGCGGCGAGCATCGCGCCGCCCATGCCGAGCGCCGCCACCATGGCGGCAACCACCAGGACCACGATGCCGCTGCGGATGCGCCAGTCGCGCAGGCGGCGCACGGCCTCGATCAGCAGCAGCAAGGCGATCACGCCGCCGGTGCCGGCGATGGCGATCATCACCGTTTCGGGGCTCAGCGCGGCAATCCAGGCGGGCATGGGCGCCTAGCGCAACAGCCCGCGCTGGCGGTGCCAGTCGGCGATGCTTTCCTTCGGGTACTCGCGGAACCGCCTCTCGCGGCTGCCTTTGGGCACCGGCACCCAGTTCGCCTTCGAGCCGAGCATGATGTGCTGGCGCTCCTTCGGCGCGGGAAGCTTCGTATCGATGGCGGAGGCGAAGGGATAGATCCACTCGGCCCAGCGGCGGTCCCACACCCACAGCGCGCTGCCACACTTCGGGCAGAAGTGGCGCTCGGCGCCGCCGCGCGTGGCGTGGTAGATCCTGGTGCGGCCCTTCACCTTGAGCGTCTCGGCCTTGCCCATGATGTTGATCGCGTATCCACCGCCGCCAGCGGTCTTGCGGCAGATCGAGCAATAACAGTACATGTACGGGGTGGGCGTCTCCGACTGGACGGAGAAGCGCACGGCGCCGCAGCGGCAGGAGCCCTTGAGCAACATGGGACTAATATACCGGGAACCCATGGAGGGCAACGTGCCGCTGGTCACACTAATCGAATACGCCGGCGCCTCGGCCGAGGTGCGTGCGGTCTACGACGACATCATGAAGACGCGCGGCGTGGACTGGATCAACAATTTCTGGAAGGCGCTGGCCAACGACCCGGCGCAGCTCAAGCGCATCTGGGAGAACGTGAAGCAGGTGATGGCGCCGGGAGCGCTCGATCCCCTGGTGAAGGAGATGGTCTACGTCGCGGTCAGCGCGACCAACGGTTGCGAGTACTGCAGCTATTCGCACACCGCGGCGGCGCGCAAGCGGGGCATGAGCGACGCCATGCTGATGGAGCTGATGGCGGTGGTCGGGCTCGCCAATGAGACCAATCGCCTGGCCAACGGGCTGCGCTTCCCCGTGGACCCGCAATTCCGGCGCTAGCGCCGGCCCGCGCGCCAGGCATCCAGCGTCAGCAGACTTCCGCCCGGGCCCGCGACCAGCACGCGGTCGCCAAGCGGCGTGACATAGAACGTGTTCCACACCTGCTCGCCGGCGCGCGCTTCCACCGGCCAGTAGCAGCGCCTGCCGTGCTGCAGCGGCGTGTCGATGGAGAGCACGTAGCGCACCGCCGTGGTCTTCATGGCGGCGCGCTCCCAGGCTTCGGTCTCGGCGAGGACCTTCACCTTCATTACCGCGCGGCGCAAAGGCATGCTGCCGTCGTCGGGCACGCGGCAGTCGGCGCCGTGCGCGGCGCAGGACACCGCGAGCAGCGCTATGGCCGCGCTTCGCTGGAGCGGTCCCACAGGTTCGGGATGGTGGCGTTGGCGTAGCCGGACACGAAATCGCGCGGTGCGCCGCTCGCCGGGTCGTAGGTGTGGCGCCGCACGGCGCCGATGTTGGCGCCGTAGACGTGAATGCTGACCGCCACCTCCCTGCCGTCGTTGGACACGACGTGGATGTCGCCGATGCGCGGCGAGACGCGGTCCACCTGGCCGCGGCGCACCGGGTGCCGGCCGGTGGCCTTCAGCTGCCTCGAATACTCCTCGCAGGTCTCCTCCCCGCGCATCACGCCGACCAGGCCCCACACCGTGTGGTCGTGGATCGGCGTGCGCTGGCCCGGCATCCAGACGAAGCTCACCACCGAAAAGCGCTCCATCGGGTCGCAGTGCAGCAGGTACTGCCGGTAGCCCTGGGGCGAGGGTCGGGCGAACTCCTCGGGCAGCCAGTCGTCCTGCGCGATCAGGCCGCGCAGCAGCTTCTCAGCTTCATCCAGCATGCGCTGCTCGTCGGCGCCGTGGCGCTCGACCAGGCGCGTCATGTCATGGATGAAACTGCGCAGGCGCGCGAGGTTCCTCATACCGTAAGCTCCGGCGTCATGAGCGCGATTCTATCGCCCCGGCTGGCCATCCCGCTGCTGATGTTCCTCGCCAGCGTCTTCGCGGCCAATCACATCGCGGCGCGGCTCGCCTTCGACCATGGCGCGAGCGTCGCCGCTGCGGTAGCGGTACGTTCCGGGGCCACCGCGCTCGCCATGCTGGCCCTGCTGCGACTGCAGGGGATCCCCATGGCGCTGCCGCGCCCGACGCTCTCGCGCGGGCTCGGCATCGGACTGCTGGTGGGGGTGCAGAGCTTCTGCCTTTATTCGGCGGTAGCCATCATCCCGGTCGCGCTGGCGCTCCTCGCCTTCAATACCTTCCCCATGCTTTTCATGCTGCTCACCTGGGCGGCCGGCGGGGACAATCCCGGGCGGCGCGCTTTCGTGGCGATGCCGCTGGCGCTGTTCGGCCTCGTGCTCGCGCTCGACATCCTCGGCACAGTGGAGGCGATGACCGGGCGCTGGGCCGAAATAGGGATCGGGGTGAGCTGGGCGCTCGGCGCGGCTGCTTCGTTCGCGCTGGTGCTGTTCCTCACCACGCGATACCTGACAGAGGTGGACGGGCGCATGCGCACGCTGCTCACCATGGGCGCTACCGCGGTGGCCGTGGGGCTCGCGGGCGCGGCCACTCAGACGCTGTCGCTGCCGACGGACGGCACCGGCTGGCTGGGGCTCGTGCTGCTGACGGTGCTCTACGGCAGCGCCATCACGGCCATGTTCACCGTGGTGCCGCGCATCGGCGCGGCAAGCAACACGGCGGCGCTCAACTTCGAGCCGGTGGCGGCGCTGTTCCTCGGCTGGGTGATCCTCGGTCAGAGCATGGAGCCGCGCCAGCTGGTCGGCGCCTTCATCGTCGTGGGTGCGGTGATCCTGATCGGCACCAAGCGGCATTGACCGCCTGATCCTGTACGGTGGGCCAACGGCGTACGGTGGGCCAACGGCCCACCCGTCTGTGTCAACCGATTTCCCGATCGCGCGCTTCTTGATTCATGTCGAGTTACCGGCGTGCCAGGGTTGCGGGCGGCTCGTACTTCTTCACTGTCACGCTCGAGGACAGGTCGAGCTCGCTTCTCGTCGACCGGATCGATGCGCTGCGGCAGGCATTCGCGAGTACCAGAGTCGAGCTGCCTTTCCGTATCGATGCCGTAGCCGTGCTTCCGGATCACCTCCATTGCATCTGGACGCTGCCGGAAGGCGACAGCGACTATTCGTCGCGATGGCAACGCATCAAGGGACGATTTTCCCGGGCCTGTCCGGCGGGGGAGGCAATTTCCGCGAGTCGAGGACGCAAGCGCGAGCGAGGCATCTGGCATCGACGGTACTGGGAGCACACGCTGCGCGACGGCGGGGACTACGCGTCGCACGTGGACTACATCCATTACAACCCGGTCAAGCACGGCCACGCCGGCCGCGTGCTTGATTGGCCGCATTCCAGCTTTCACCGCTTTGTCCGAGAGGGGATCCTTCCGTGCGACTGGGGTGGTGAGGTGGAGCCCCGCATCGCCAGAGCGGCAAACGGATTCGGCGAGCGGTAGGGTGGGCCGATGGCCCACCGTACGCCGATGGCCCACCGTACGTTCACGACAATTTCACGTACTCGTACTCTACCGGCAGGTTGTTGATGCCGCGCTCGGGCGGGGCGACCCAGCCGGCCATCTTGCCGGGCTCCACCACGCGCTGCATCAGCGAACGCACGAATGCGCGGTCGGTTTCAGACGGAACCCACTCGGTCAGGCGCTTGTCGTACTCCTCGCGCGACAGCAGCCTGCCCTGCGGGTCCACCGGCAGGCCGACCCAGGAGCCGATCGAGCGGCGAAAGCGCGTCGAGGGCAGGCTGAGCCGCAAGGCGTATCCGGCGCGCTCGATCTGGCGGTTCCAGCGCTTCAGCCCGATCTCGCAGTCCTTGAGGTAGGACTCGCGCATCACCTCGTTCAGCGCATTGAGCAGCGGCACTTCCTGCGCGCCCTGCGGCGTGTCCAGCTTGAGCGAGACGTTGCGCAGCACGTGGTCCTCGTACTGCGACTCGTCGGGGCGGCCCTTGAGGCCGTTGGCGAAGCTGGAGGCGGCATTCGAGGAGATCTCGGAACCGAACAGGTCGAGCGACGAGGAGCACCAGAAATTCAGGTACTTCTGCAGCAGCGGCAGGTCTACGGCGCCCGCGGCGCGGATGCGCGTGGAGTCCTCGGCGCCAAGCTCCTTCATCACTTCGAGCGTGCGCTTCACCACGCGCCCGATGCCCGTCTCGCCGACGAACATGTGGTGGGCCTCCTCCGTCAGCATGAAGCGACAGGTGCGCGACAGCGGGTCGAAGGCCGACTCGGCGAGGCTCTTCAGCTGGTACTTGCCGTCGCGGTCGGTGAAGTAGGTGAAGCAGAAAAAGGAGAGCCAGTCCGAGACCGGCTCGTTGAAGGTGCTCAGGATGCGCGGCTTGTCAGCGTCACCCGAGTGGCGCGCCAGCAGCTCCTCGGCTTCCTCGCGGCCGTCGCGGCCGAAGTAGGCGTGCAACAGGTACACCATGGCCCACAGGTGGCGGCCTTCCTCGACGTTTACCTGGAACAGATTCCTCAGGTCGTAGAGCGAAGGGCAGGTGTGGCCGAGCAGCCTTTGTTGCTCGACGGAGGCCGGCTCGGTGTCGCCCTGCGTGACGATCAGGCGGCGCAGCGTGGAGCGGTGCTCGCCGGGCACCTGCTGCCAGGCGGGCTGGCCCATGTTGTCGCCGAAGCCGATCTTGCGCTCGGCGACCGGGTCGGCGAGGAAGATGCCCCAGCGGTAATCCGGCATCTTCACCGCGCCGTAGGTCGCCCAGCCGTCGGCGTCCACGGAGGTGGCGGTGCGCAGGTAGACATCGGCGCGCTGAAAGTCGCTGGGGCCCAGGTGCTGCCACCAGTCGATGAAGTGCGGCTGCCAGTGCTCGAGCGCGCGCTGCAGCGTGCGGTCGTTGGCCAGGTTGACGTTATTGGGGATCTTCTCGCTGTAGTCGATGCCGGACATCTCGCTCTCCTGTGCGGCGGGCCGTTGGCCCACCCTACATTGAATTCCGTATGCGCCGTAGGGTGGGCCGTTGGCCCACCTTACACGCGCTCTCGGTTAAATTTGGCCTTCGCCCCGGTGCCGTACACCTTCAGCGCGCCGTGCTCGCCGACGGCGTTGGGACGGAGGAAGATCCAGTTCTGCCAGGCCGACAGTCGCCCGAACACGCGCGTCAGCATGTTCTCGCGCCCGGTGAAGCGCAGGCTCGCCTCCATGCCGGTGAGCGCGTCGGGGGAGAGGCTGGCGCGCTCCTCGATGGCGATGCGCACTTCGTCTTCCCAGTCGATGTCGTCGGGCGTGGCAGTGACCAGGCCGAGCTTGCCCGCCGCCTTGGCGTCGTAGGCCTTGCCGCGCTCCAGCGCGGGCACCTCGCCGCAGTAGCGCGCGCTGAGCCGCGAGTCGCCGCTCACCATCGGGTAGCTGCCGAAATTGAGCGCCGACAAGGTGAGCGTGGCGCCGTTTTCGGCATCGAGCATGAAACTGCGGTCGGCGGCGAGCGCCAGCTCCAGCAGCGTGCCGGCGAAGCAGGAGCCGGGTTCGATCACGGCGAAGATGGAGCGCGAGGACACGTCCAGCCGCGCGAGCGTGCGCCGCAGGTAGCCCACGGTCTCGCGCACGAACCAGTCGCCCGCGTTCTTTTCCAGCAGTGCGTCCATCGCCAGTACGCGTGCCGGGTCGCCCTGCGTCTTCAGGATCCACAGGCCGGTGTCGAGCTGGTTGTGCCGCAGGTCGAGAAGCGTGCGGTCCAGTTCGCGCGCGAGGCGCAGCGGATACCAGTCGGCGCTGCGCTCGAGATGCACATTCTCCGGGCCGCGCACCGTGATTTCGGCCGTATGCGCCGACGGATCGATGCGCACGTGCACGATGCGATTCTCTCCCAGCGGCGTGAGCGCCACGCCCTGGCCGCCGGGGCGGTCCGACAGTTTCGCCAGTTCCAGCGCGCGCGCCCTGACCTTTTCCTGGAACTCCTGCGGCTTGGCGGTGTGGTCGATCAGTTTCCATTCCCTGGCACGGTCGGCGCGCACGCCTTCTGCGGTGGTGCAGAACACGTCGGCGAGGTCGCGGCGCACCTTCCGCTTGTCCACGATGCGCGTGAGGCCGCCGGTGCCCGGCAGCACGCCAAGCAGCGGCACCTCCGGCAAGCTGACGGTGCTCGAGCGGTCGTCCACCATCAGGATCTCGTCGCAGGCGAGCGCCATCTCGTAGCCGCCGCCCGCGGTAATGCCGTTCAGCGCCGCGAGGAACTTCAGGCCCGAGTGCTGGCTCGCGTCCTCGATGCCGTTGCGCGTCTCGTTGGTGAACTTGCAGAAGTTCACCTTCCAGGAATGCGAGCTGGTGCCGAGCATGTAGATGTTGGCGCCTGAGCAGAACATGCGGCTCTTGCCGCTGGTGAGCACCACGCTCTTCGCCTCCGGATGCTCGAAGCGGATGCGGTTCAGCGCGTCATGCAGCTCGATGTCCACGCCGAGATCGTAGGAATTGAGTTTGAGTTTGTAGCCGGGCGCGAGGCCCTTGTCCTCCGCGATGTCGAGGGTGAGGGTGGCGACGGGGCCGTCGCAGGACAGCTTCCAGTGGTTGTATTGAGCCGGCGAGGTGTCGAAGCTGACCTGCATCATGACTCCTTCACGGCGAGTGCGCGCAACTCCGCCAGATTCTGCCGCACCGTGCGCCCGGAAGTGTCCAGTGCCGCGTCGGCGCGCGAATAGAGGCGGCCGCGGTCCGCGAGCAGGCGCCGGATTTCCTCCAGCGCCGCCGGGCTGCCCTTGAACGGCCGCATGTCGCCTTGCGCCATCACGCGCTGCATGTGCTCCTCGGGCGTGGCCTTGAGCCATACGCAGGTGCAATGGTCCAGCAGCAGGTTGTAGGTATCGGGATCGTTGACCAGGCTGCCGCCGGTGGCGATCACCGCGCGCGGGGCTTGCTTGAGCACGCGCGCCAGCGCCTTGCGCTCGAAGCGGCGGAAGGCCTCCTGGCCGTAGAGCGAGAACACTTCGCCCAGCGGGGCGCCGGCCTCGGTCTCCACCTCGCGGTCGAGTTCGATGAACGGCATGTGGAGCGCCTGCGCCAGCTTGGCGCCGAGCGTGGACTTGCCGGCGCCGCGCAGGCCGAGCAGCGCGATGCGCGCGCTCCTCGCCGCCGCACCGTGCTCGCGCACTAACACCTCGACTGGCACCTGCATGGCGTGGGCGAGCTTGCGCAGCAGCAGCACCGAGATGTTGCCCTGGCCGGACTCGAG
>Ga0210380_10000400_pt1 | contig 20014 bp, 9 predicted proteins | sample PLM4_5_coexredo_FD_155476 | JGI IMG/M metagenome (GOLD analysis project Ga0210380, IMG submission 155476) | Groundwater sediment microbial communities from an aquifer in East River, Colorado, USA - PLM4_5_coex redo | ecosystem: Environmental > Terrestrial > Soil > Riparian zone | place: USA... | reverse complement strand
TGACAGCATCGCCGTCTGGTGCAACGTCGATTGCGCGAGCGCTGCGCACGCGCTGAAACCGACCCAGATGGTGAGGTACCCAAGCCCGAACAGCAGTACGGCCAGGGAACTTCCGCGCCGGCCGCGGCCGCCGCGCGTGGCGGCAAAGAGCAGCAACACGGGTGCTGCCGCGCCCGTCATCATGCCAACCATCATCACAACCCACATGACGAAGGTGAGAAGGACGTCAACCGCCGTCCACCGCACATTCGTCGTCATGCCCATCGCGGCCATCGCCGCAACGTCGGCCATGGGGGCGGGTGCCATCTGATGAGCGAGACGAACGAGATACGCCCATGCGAGCGCGATGGTCAGGACGAGGCAGATCGAGACGAGGAGGCGGTCGCGCTCCGCGAGGATCGCGACCGACGACGAACTACGCACTCCGCCAGGCGAATGGTGCAAAGTGCCCGTTGTTCTTTCCGCTGGCATCGTCCCATGTCAGCCCGAGCGCGTGCACGCGGCTCTTCAATGCGTGCGCCACCGCCAATCGATCCGACGCCGGATGGCCGGTGTTCTCGAGGTATACCGGCTCGGTGGCGTTCGGGTTGATGCCCATCGCACCTTCGGCAGCCATGTCGACGAGTGCTGCGGCGGTGACGGACCATTTGACGCCGTGCCGTTCAAAGCGGATCGGCGCCGATTCGGCTCCAAGGAATTTTCCAATCAGACCTGACAACGCAGCCATCGGACCGCCCGCCGCGCCCCTGGCAATCGCGGTGAGGGCCTCCCGCTGCTCGACGTTGGCCTTCTCGTCGATGATCAGGCCAACCGACCAGTTGCCTTTGCCCATCGCTTCGGGTGTCAGTCCCAGAACGATGAAGCCTAAGCCGTCAAGAGACAGCGAACCGTAACTTCCGCGCTCAATCTGAAATCCCATGGCAAAGGTGCATGTGCCCTTGCTGGGGAGAACCGCCATTTGTCCAATGATGCACGGACATCCGAAGTCACAACTGCACGTCTCGTAGTACTGTCCGCTCAGTCGCCAGGATGGTGTCGCCATCCTAGTGCCCTGCGGTGCGCGGGATGGTAACGATTCCTCCGCTCTCGGGGGAGCGAAAGGGCGGATTGACCGCTCCGAACGGAACCCCGTCAGGCTCCGGCTGATAAACCGCTGGCCTTCGACGACCGCTTCCATTGCGGACAGCAAATCGCGCCCGGCATCCGACTTCAGCACGTAGCCCGGCCCGCCGGTGCCTAACGCGGCTTCCACGACGGCCCAGGATGGGTTCTGACTCAGAAACAGGATCCGTCGATCCGCATCAAGCGCGAGGATCTGTCGCGCGGCTTCGATGCCATTCAGCACCGGTAGTCCGATGTCGAGCAGAATCAAATCCGGTCGAAGTACTTCGGCCTTGTGGACGGCGTCGAGCCCATCCGCGGCTTCACCTACAACCTGCCATCGAGGGCTCGCCCGAAGCGCTGATTCGATGTGGCGACGCCAAGGCTCGTAGTCATCGACCACAAGAACGCGGTACATCAAGGATGCTCTCCTATGACCAGCCGAGCACGTCCATCATCTGGCGTGGAGGGCGGTGTCGCTCCCGCGACGATTTCCGACGGGATGGCGGGCAAAGGCACGCGAGCCCGAATCGTCGTACCGCTCTGTGGCTTCGAGTCGATGGAAAGCTGGCCGTTGACTGCCTCGAGCCGTTTCTTCATGCTGGTCAGACCGAGCCCGCGTCCTTTGAATGCGTCTTCAGGATCAAAGCCAGGGCCCGAGTCGTGGACCGTCACTTCGATCTGGCCGGCTCCGCCGCGGAGCCAGACCTCGATGTTACGTGCACCGCTGTGCTTGGTCGCGTTCTGAAGAGCCTCCTGCAAGACGCGATACAGACACACGGAAATCCGCTCCGATACGCCTGCGGGGACGTTTTCGGCGTGGAAGCTGACCGCCACACCCCTGGAGACCTCGCGACACAAGCCCTCCGCCGCCGCTTCAATCCCCAGGTAATCCAGGCTTGGTGGGTGCAAACGATGCGAGAGGGCCTGAATGTCCTTCACGAGATTTGTCACCTCTTCGCGTGTGTCGTGGATCTTCTGTCTGAGTTCTTCCACTGGGGGCGCAGAGTCTTGCACCAGGCCGTCGAGACGAAAACCGATCAACGTCAGCCGCTGATTGATGTCGTCGTGAAGCTCTCGGGCCACGTGGGCGCGCTCTTCCTCTTGCGCTTCGATCAACCGTTGGCTGACTGTGGACAGGACCTCTTCGGCGAGCTTGCGCTCGGTGACATCGATGGCCGTGCCAATGTAACCCGCAAACGAACCGTCCACGTTATATCGGGGCACACCCGCACTCACCGTCCAGCGATATTCGCCGTCGTTGCGGCGGAGCCGATGCTCCACCTGAAAAGGATCGCGCTGATCGAAGGCCTTCACGTACGCATCCAGACATCGCTCGACCTCGTCGGGGTGGAGGACTTCTATCCATCGTCCCAACGCGGCATCCAATGGCCGCCCGGTGTAATCGAGCCAGGTCTGATTGAGGAACGTGATCTGCTTCTCGACGTCCGACATCCAGATCATGACCGGAGCCGTATTCGCGATCTGGCGGAAGCGTTCTTCGCTTTCGGGTAACGCATCTTCAGCGAGAGAGGGCTCGATCAGATCCGCGGCCAGCCGGGCGAGCACATCGAACAATCTGAAGTCGTCTTCCATGGGCGTGTGCGGCGCCCGCCAGTGCGTCGAGAGCACGCCGAGAAACTGACCGGACCGCGATCGCAACGGCGTCGATTGCACGGAGCGGATTCCGGAACGACGGTATTCTCGCTGATCCGGCGTGTCGGCCAAGAAATCGCAGGCCTCGATATCAACAACAAGGACTCGCTCGTGATCACGAAGCGCCAGGCCGCAGGAAGAGCCCGCTCCGACGGCTACCCGTTGCCAGAACGCCGCAGAATCGGGGTGGAGGTTTTTCCACCCGAGAAGCATCAGCGACTTTCTGTCTGCGGCGAGCATCTGAATACTGGCCGCATCGGCGACCATCAGCGCAATGGCCGCGTCGAGAATCTGCGTATGAAGGGATTGCGGCGTCGACTCGGAAATCAGGCGCGTGCTGATCGATTGCAGCGTTCGAAGGCCGGCGATTTCAGACGGACTTTCCATTTCGGCTCTTCCGGTCGACCCCCTTCTTATACACCAAGCACAAGTCCGCGGCGGTCAGCCTGCGGGCGAAACGACGAGGACGCTGCTGCGCGTCTGGTACTCGTACACTCTAACGTTGCTGCGCGTACTCGTTCGGTCAGATGGCCGAGCGAGCCGTGTGGCCGACGCTGATTGCAATCGACGCGCAACACCGCGATCTTTCAGAGGAGCGCCTGCTCGATGGCATACTTGGGCGCTTGCGCGAAGTCGTCGACTGGAGGCTGTACCTACGTCACGACCAACAACAGTGACGGCCACGGCAGCCCGCCGGAGGGAGACAAATGTCGACCCATACCCTCTGAGATCCGCGAACTCTCCAATTGAACGCGAGCGCGCCGTTCATCGCGCCCTCAACTGCCTTTACGCCATCGCGAGGCGCAAGTCTGTTTTTTGCGCCTACGACGGCCACCTGCTCCTAGCGTTCGCGCTCACCGCGAGCACGTCGCGCAGCCGCGCGCTCCGGACGAAGGCGCGTGCGATGGGGCGCGAGCGCGCGCGCTATTGGATGACGCGGTGGCCCGTCATCTGCCGACGGCTGGATGCCGATTCCGTTCTGCAGCAAGTGATCGCGAGCGATGCCGCCGGCAGACTCGGGCTCACTACCCGTCGCATTCAGCAGGACCTGCGCGCCACCGTTTCGAGGTACTCCACCGAATCCCTTCTCTATTTCGATCCGAGGCGTCAGGATGTCCCCACGAACCTGACCGTGTGTCCATACGAGGCCTGGTACTACGCGCTGACGAGCGCCTACTTCTGTGCGCGTCAGGCTATGCCGCTGCCGGTCCGCACTGGCGACGTGCTCAAGCGCTTGGCCAGCCTGCTGCCGTATCCGCCGGCGGGCACTCCCCGTCACTATCAGGCGGTGTACGCCGTGACGCACCTCGTGTACGTGCGCAACGACTACGGTGAGAGGCGGCTCTCGCCACGAGCGCTTCCGCGCGTGCGCGCCTTTCTCAAGGCCAGCCTGGGTCCGGCGCTGGAACGACGGGAGCCTGACACGGTGGCGGAAATCGTCGAGAGCCTGTTGGCGCTCAGCGTGCCGGCCACGGACCCGCTGATCGAGTCGGGGCGACGATTTCTCCTCGCTACGCAGCGTCCCGATGGCGGATGGGGCGACCAGGCCGACCGCTACGGACGTTTTCACACGATATGGGCGGTTATCGACGGGCTTAGAGACCGTTCCTGGAGGAGGGAGCGACCGGCGACGGCTTCACGTTCTCCGGAGCCACGACGATTGGGTAAGTGACTTGCGGCACGTCGGGTACTTACTGGCGCGCCGCGGATCCGAATCGGTCTCGGTCAGGAGCCGACCGAATGACGCACCTACCGCGACGATCTCGGTGGCGGGTCTCCGACGGCGCGGAACAGCGCGTTGCGCATCCGCATTCAGCGGAGTTGTGGGTGTGGGATGTATTGCTGTCTCGTAAAATGTGTCCTTGTATCTGCTATCTGATTCCTCTCCGAAACCAGTTCGCCGAACCTGAAATGAGCAGGACGTCGGGTAGCGTCTCGACTTCGCTGTAATTCGTACCATGCGCCTGCAACTCGGGCGAGGCCTTCTGCATCAACTTCACGGCAGTCCAGCCTTTACGAGGCCGTAGAGCTCGAAGGTCCGGCAGACGATCGGCGATGTCAGGTCGGTCGGGCGAACCGGCGATGAAGACAGCCTTGCCTCCTGCAACCCTGGTGGCGAAGACCTCAACGGCGATGGACTGACGGATCTTGTGTGCCACTTCCGGACGCGGCTGGCGGGGTTCGAGTCGGGCGATACCGTCGCCTTCTTGAAGGGCAGCACGTCTCAGGGTGACCCGATCTTCGGACAGAGAGCGATCAGAACGGTGCCGTAAACAGCCACGAGCGGTACAGAGGCGGACCTACGGGTCCGCCTTTCCGAGACTACTCGCGCTCGGTCAATCCTCGCCTAATCGACAAGCCTGTTGATCACTCCGTCGGCCAGGTTCGGTAGCGGCCGACGCGCAGGAGCGCGGGCACCATGGACATAAGGGTGGGCCGCCACGCTTGCGGGTCCCAGCTCAACCGACGAATCACGCGGGAAACTTGCGCCCCATGGCAGGGTTCGCGAGTGGCTACGATGTACGATCGTTCCGTGCATTGTCGCATCGCACTGTCACAACGGCGTGAGCCAACGGCGCAAAGGGACTAGCGATGCGGCATACCGTGGTCAATGGAGCTAGCGCGCTGCCGGGTGGCGTTGAGCTGCTGAGTGCCGAGCTGCTGGAGGAGCATGCTCGGCGGCTGGCGGCGCTGCTCTCGATTGCCCGCCGGCGCCACGGATCCGGCCGGGTCCATCTCCGGCAGCTGAAGGCGCACATGCGCGCCCTGCGCGACGTCTACACGGCGTTCGCGGGGGACGCCCGCCACGAGGCGATGCCGCCAGCCGTGGAATGGCTGCTCGACAACTTCCACATCATTTCCGCCGCGGCCCGCGACATCCAGCACGATTTGCCACCGTCGTTCTTCAGGCGGCTTCCCCAGATTGCCGCCGACGAATTCGCCGGGTTGCCCCGCATTTATGCGCTCGCGCTCGAGCTCATCAGGTCCAGCGCGGGTCGGCTCGATGCACAACGACTTGAGCGATTCATCGGCGCCTTCCAATCCGTGACGCCGCTGACGATGGGCGAGCTCTGGGCATGGCCGAGCGCCCTCAAGCTTGCACTCCTCGAGCATGTGCGGGTGCGCGCCGATGTCCTGTCAACGAGCCGTACCCACCGACAGGCTGCGGATCGGCTGGCGTCAGCGATCGACGTCGCACCCATGCCGCTGGCGAAATGGCCTGGACATGTCCACCACGCATTCGTCACGCGGCTGCTTCAGCGGTCCCGCGCCGATGCTGCGTCGGCCTCGGCGCTGCGCCAACAGCTCGACGAGGTGTTGACAGCACGCGGCGAGACGATTGAAGACGCGATTCGCGCGGAAGGACAGTATCAGGCGTCGGAACAGGCCGGGATGGCGAATCTGATCGGCAGCCTGCGCCTGATCTCGACGTTCGACTGGAGCGAGTTCTTCGAAAGCGTCAGCCTCGTCGAACAGGTTCTTCGACGCGACCCGGCGAGCGTGTATGCGCGCATGGACTTCCGCAGCCGCGACAGGTATCGGCACGCTGTCGAGGAACTGGCGGAGCCGACTGGCGAAGAGCAGCTGCTGCTCGCGTTGAAAAGCGTCGAGCGAGCGCGTCAGATTCATGTGCGGACGCCCGAGGCGCGCGGGGCGCACATCGGCTACCACCTCATCGGCGCAGGGCGGCGGCAGTTCGAGAGCAGCGTCGCCTGGGAGCCCAGCATCGGGCAGCGCCTGCGCCGCGTCTTCTTCCGTTACGCGACGCCTGGATACCTCGGGTCGATCGCAGCGGGCACTGCGCTGCTGGTGGGTCCGGCGGTCTTCTACGCATGGTCGCACGGCTGGCGCGGCGCCTCGCTGGCCTTGGTTGGGCTCCTCACGGTCATTCCGGCAAGCGAGCTCACCATCCAGGTCCTGCAGCGCATCATCAGCTATCTGATTCCGCCGCGCCGCCTTCCCCGCCTTGAGCTCAATATGGTCCCCGCGTCAGCCCGGACCATGGTGATCGTGCCCACCATCCTTGACAGCGTGGAACGCGTCGACGATTTGATCGCGCACCTCGAAGTACAGGCACTCGGCAACATCGACGCGCACGTCCACTTCGCCATCCTCAGCGACTTCCCTGATGCTCCGACCGAAACGCTGCCGCGCGACGCGGAGATTCTTGACGCAGCGCGTTCGCGGATCACGGCACTCAACGTCAAATATGCGGGGGGAGGCACGGATCGCTTCTTTCTGTTTCATCGTCTTCGACAATGGAACGCGCGCGAAGGGCTCTGGATGGGATGGGAGCGCAAGCGGGGCAAGATCGAGGAGTTCAATCGCCTGCTGCGCGGCGCCACGGACACGAGTTTCGCGGTATCGGTCGGCGATCTGAACGTGCTCCCCCAAATCCGGTACTGCATCACGCTCGACAGCGACACGCGGCTTCCGAGAGGCGTCGCGTGTGAGCTGATCGGCATTATCGAACACCCGCTCAACCAGGCCGGGTTCGACGCGCGTGCCGGCCGAGTCACTGAAGGCTACGGCATTCTGCAGCCGCGCGTGAGCGTCACGTTCATGAGCGCCGCCGGGTCGCTCTTTGCGCGGCTCTATGCCGGGCATACGGGCGTCGATCCGTACACAACGGCCGTCTCCGACACGTATCAGGACCTCTTCGGAGAGGGCATCTTCACCGGCAAAGGGCTGTACGACGTCGATGCGTTCACCAAGTCGCTCGAAGACGAGGTGCCGGAGAACGCGCTCCTGTCCCACGATCTGTTCGAGGGACTCCACGCGCGGGTCGCGCTGGTGTCGGACGTCGAGCTGGTCGACGAGTATCCGGCAAGTGTGCTCTCCCACGCGCGACGACAGCATCGCTGGATTCGCGGCGATTGGCAGATTTTCTTGTGGCTGTTTCCGTTCGCGCCGTCACGCCGCGGTCTGAAACGGAACCGCCTGCCGATCATCGGGCGCTGGAAGATCCTCGACAACCTGCGGCGGAGCCTCGTGGCACCAACACTCCTGGCGCTTCTCGTGGCCGGCTGGATGGTGCTGCCGGGCCCGCGCTGGTTCTGGACGATGGCGGTGATGGGGGTCGCCGCGTCGCAGCTCCTGCCGCTGCTCGCGCGCCTCCTCATCGGCCCGAACCGCTCGCAATCGCTCCCGGTGTTCCTTGGCAATCTTCGCCACGATGGCGCCACCGCGCTCGCGCAGATCTTCCTCAGCGTCACGTTCCTGGCCTTCCACGCCTTCGATACCGCACACGCGATCGGCATCACCCTCGTGCGCATGGCGGTCACGAAACGCCGGATGTTGGAATGGGAAACAGCGGCAGCCACGGCGGCGAAGGCCGCTGGCATCGTCGGGCAGCGGCTCCGCCGCTTCACGGCCGAGATGGCCGCAAGTCCGATCATCGCCCTCGTGATCACCTTCTGGCTGGCAACGCAGAAGCGCGATGCCCTTCCCGGCGCGGCGCCGTTTCTGTTCCTGTGGGTGATCGCGCCAGTCCTCGCGTACTGGCTCAGCGTGCCCGTCGGGGCGCGCGTTCGACCGCTCAGCGATCGCGAGCGAACGCTGCTGCGCAGGACGGCCCGCAAGACCTGGCGCTACTTCGAAACATTCGTCACCGAGGCTGACGCCTGGCTGCCGCCCGACAACTACCAGGAAGCCGGCGATGCACCCAAACTCGCGCCCCGCACGTCGCCGACCAACATCGGCATGGGGCTGCTGTCAACGCTGGCGGCACACGACCTCGGGTACCTCACCACGGAAGTGCTCCTGCATCGTTTGGACGGGACGTTGACGACGCTCGAGAGTCTCGAGCGATACCGAGGGCATTTTCTGAATTGGTACGACACCCGCACGCTGGCGCCGTTGCACCCTCAGTATGTCTCGACAGTCGACAGCGGCAACCTGGCTGGAGCGCTGATCACGCTCGGACAGGGGCTTCTCGAGCTCGTCGAGAAACCGCAACGTCGCACGCAGCGGCTCGAGGGGCTGGCCGACACCGCGGCCGTCCTCGCGGCATCGTCTGCATCGAGCGGCGACTCGCCCGAGCACCGCCGGATCCTCACCGACATCAATCGCCTCGCTCGCGGCATGCTAAAGATGACGCCCGACACCCCGCCTGAGGACGTCACCGCCTCGCTCGAGTCGCTCGGAGGCCAACTCGCGCGAGCCGCCACGGAATTCAGTCAGCTGGAATCGCCGGGCCAGGACACCGACACCGCGTACTGGTGCCGAGCCGTGCTCGAAGGCGTGGCCGGGGCCGCCACCGAACGACCAGTCGCCGTCCAGGCGCTGCAGGCGCTCGCCGGTCGTGCCTTCGCGATTGCCGATGCCATGCGGTTCGACTTTCTGTACGACCGCCGCCGGCGCATCTTCTCGATCGGGTTCCGCCTTGCGGACAGCGAAGGACCAGGTCGGCTCGACACCTCGTTCTACGATCTCCTGGCCTCAGAGGCACGGCTGGCGAGCTTCGTCGCGATTGCCAAGGGCGATATCCCGCAGCACCATTGGTTTCATCTCGCACGCCTCGTCACGAACGTCGACGGCCGCGCGACGCTGATGTCATGGGGCGGGACGATGTTCGAGTATCTGATGCCGCAGCTCCTGATGCGGAATTTCCCTGGCACGCTGCTCGACCAAAGCTGCCGCGCGAGCGTGCGCCGCCAGATTGAGTACGGCCGCCAGCGCGGCGTGCCATGGGGCATCTCGGAGTCGGCGTACGCCTTTACCGACCGCGCCGGAAACTATCAATATCGGGCGTTCGGTGTACCCGGACTGGGCCTCAAGCGCGGCCTGGCGACTGATCTGGTCATCGCTCCGTACGCCACGGCGCTGGCGGGCCTCGTCACACCGGGGTTCGCGGCCGCGAACTTCGAGCGGCTCTCCAGCCTCGGCCTGGAAGGGCGGTTTGGCTTTTACGAAGCGCTGGACTACAACCCTCGCAGCCGCGACATCGATACGCTGGAGACGCCAGGCCCTGTCGTCGTGCGGGCCTACTTCGCGCACCACCAGGGTATGTCGCTGGTCGCACTCGCCAACGTCATTTGCAACGACGCCTTCGTCTCGCGCTTCCACGCGGATCCCCGCATCCAGGCCACCGAGCTGCTTCTGCAGGAGCGCGTGCCTCGGGAAGCGATTCTCTCCGAGCCGCGACCCGTTGAGAGCACGACTGCGGCGCCGACGCTTCCCGTGTTCGCCACCAGGCGCTTCCAGTCGCCGGACACCACCAGCGCCCACACACACTTCCTCTCCAACGGGCGCTACACCACGGCGATTACCAACGCTGGCGGCGGCTTCAGCATGTGGCGCGACCTCGTGATTACCCGACGGCGCGACGATCCCACGTCAGACGTGGGCGGCCATTACATCTACGTGCGCGATGCCTGGTCGCGTCGCATCTGGTCCGCGACCTACCAGCCGGTCCCTCAGGAGCCCGATCGGTTCGAGGCGACGTTCGAGCTCGAGAAGGTCACATTCCGGCGCCAGGATATCGATATCGAGACGCAGCTCGAGATCACGGTCTCCTCTGAGGACGACGTCGAGGTTCGACGACTGACGATCATCAACCGCGGCGATCGCACACGTGAAATCGAAGTCACCAGCTACGCCGAGATGGTCCTGGCCCGGCCTGAAGACGATCTGGCGCATCCGGGATTCGGCAAGCTGTTCATCCAAACGGAATTCGACCCCCAGAGCGCCGGCCTGCTCTTCAGCCGACGCCCGCGCGCCTCCGACGAATCGCCGATTGTGGGCTTCCATGTCCTCGGTGTCGACGGCCCGCGGCTCGGCGGTGCGATCGAATGGGAAACGGACCGCGCGCGCTTCATCGGGCGCGGACGGTCGCCGGCCAATCCGATCGCCCTCGATGGCCGAGCGCTATCCGGCACAACCGGTGCGGTGCTCGATCCGATCGGAGCCCTCCGCGAACGTATCCGGCTCGGTGGCGGTGCGGTCATCCGCGTGACGTTTGCGACCGGGGTCGCGGCCGACCGGGCCGCGGCGCTCGCCCTGGTGCGAAAGTACCGCGACGGGAGCGCGGCCGCTCGCGCCTTCTCCATGGCGTTCACGCACGTGCACATCACGCTGCAGCACTTGGGACTCACCGACGAGCAGGCGATGCTCTTCGATCGCCTGGCATCGCGTGTGTTGGGGGCTGACACGACGTGCATCAGTCCGGCCGACCTCATGCGCAACGTGCTCGGGCAGCCGAACCTGTGGGGCTATGGCATTTCAGGGGATCTGCCAATCGTGCTCGTTCGGATCACTGAAGCCGCATCGCTGCCGCTCGTGCGCCAGTTGCTCAAGGCTCAGGAGTACTGGCGTGTCAAAGGGCTGCGGGCCGACATCGTCATTCTCAACGAGCATCCTGTTGAATACCTGGACGAGACGCAGGACCTCTTGTCTCGACTGGTGCAGGAATCACCGTGGGTCGCATGGCTCGATAAACCGGGAGGCATGTTTCTGCTGCGCGCGGATGGCATGCCGGAGGCCGACCGCCAATTGCTTTCTGCGGTCGCCCGAGCGGTGCTGCCAGGCGACTTCGGGGATCTGACGTCGCAGCTGGATCGTCCGGCACCATGGTTGTACAGCGCACACGACATTCCGTCTTCCGCCGAGCTCCCTGCGCCGGAGCCGGCCTCCACTCCTGTGGCGATTCCACCGCTGATCATGGAGAACGGGCTCGGGGGCTTCACGGCAGACGGCCGCGAGTATGTAGTCGTGCTCGACGGCGAGCGCGAAACCCCGCTGCCGTGGTCGAACGTGATCGCGAACCCTGAATTCGGCACGATCGTGAGCAGCTCGGGGTCCGCGTTCACGTGGGCTGGAAACAGCCGCGAAAACAGGCTGACGCCGTTCGCCGACGATCCGCTGACCGACCCTACGGCTGAAGCGCTGTATCTGCGCGACGATGACTCCGGAGCGGTGTGGGGCGCCACGCCGGCGCCGCTGCCACGGCGGACAGATGGTGGCAGATGGGTGATTCGTCATACAGCAGGGGTGACACGCTATCAGCACGCAGTTGACGGCCTGGAACAGACGCTGACGGTGTTCGTGGCACCCGAGGACCCGGTAAAGCTGGCCATGCTGACGTTGACCAACACGGCGAAGGTGACACGACGCCTGAGCGTGTTCGGGTATGTCGAGTGGTGCCTTGGCGGGCCGCGTGCCGGCGAGCGACGCTTCGTGGTGACGGAAACGGACGACGAGACCGGGGCGCTCCTGGCACGCAACGCCTATAACGCGGAGTTTGCAGATCGGGTGGCCTTCTGGCACGCCACTGCAGTCGCGCGCTCTCATACCGCCGACCGCAGCGAGTTCGTCGGACGCAACCGCAGTCTGGGCGCGCCGGCTGCGCTTTTCCGTGAGGAGCTCGCCGGCCGCACGGGCGCGGGGCTCGATCCATGCGGAGCCCTTCATCTTGTCCTCAGCATCGCGCCGGGCGAATCTCTTACGGTGGCGTTTGTGCTCGGTCAGGGGCGCAACCGGCAAGATGCCATCCGCCTGGCGACGCACTACGGCTCGGTGACGCAGGCGGAGACGACGCTCGCCGATGTCGAACGCAAGTGGAACGAGATCCTTGGTTCCATACAAGTCAGGACGCCGGACGATTCGTTCGATCTCCTCGTGAATCGCTGGCTGCTCTATCAGACATTGAGCTGTCGCGTGTGGGCGCGCAGCGGCCCCTACCAGCCTGGCGGGGCCTTCGGTTTTCGCGATCAGCTCCAGGATGTGTTGGCGCTCATCTACGCTCGACCGGATCTCTGTCGGGCGCATCTGCTGCAGGCCGCCTCGCGACAGTTTGTCGAAGGAGACGTGCAACATTGGTGGCATCCCCCCAGCGGACGCGGCACGAGAACACGATGCTCCGACGATCTGCTCTGGCTGCCCTACGCCGTCGCCAGCTACGTGGCGCAGACCGGGGACGAGTCGGTGCTCGATGAAATCGTCCCCTTCCTCGAGGCACCTATTCTCGAACCCAATCAGACCGAAACGTACGTCCTGCCGCGCGTGTCCTCGCAGACGGCGTCGCTGTTCGAACACTCGATCCGCGCCATCGGCCACGCGACGAAATACGGCGCTCACGGACTCCCGTTGATGGGATCCGGCGACTGGAACGACGGCATGAACCGGGTCGGACACGGCGGCCGCGGCGAAAGCGTCTGGCTCGGATGGTTCCTCGTGGCCGTACTCAACGACTTCGCACCGCTGTGTGAGCGCCGCGAGCGCAGCGATCTCGCGCAGGTCTACCGGGGGGAGGCGCGATGGCTGAGCGGCATGCTCGAACTGGCGTGGGACGGCGATTGGTATCGCCGCGCCTACTTCGACGATGGCGCACCGCTCGGGTCTGTCCAGAACGAGGAATGCAAGCTCGATTCGCTGACACAGTCATGGGCGGTGCTGTCGCAGGCTGCGGAGCCCCGCCGTGCAGCGCGCGCGATGGATGCCGTCCGGGCACATCTGGTGCGACGCGACGCACAGCTCGTGCTCCTGCTGACGCCGCCGTTCGATCACACGGCGCACGACCCGGGGTACATCAAAGGCTACGTGCCCGGCGTGCGTGAGAACGGCGGCCAATACACGCATGCCGCGGTCTGGACCGTGATTGCACTGGCGCGCCTTGGCCTTGGCGACGAGGCGATGGAACTGTTCCACATGATCAACCCGATCAATCACATGCGCACGGTGGAAGACACCGAACGCTACCGCGCGGAACCGTATGCCGTGGCAGCAGACATCTATGCGCATCCAATGCATCTCGGTCGCGGCGGTTGGACGTGGTACACGGGTTCGGCGGGGTGGATGTACCAGACCGCTATTCAGGGCCTCTTGGGACTTCGGCGAATCGGGTCGATGATGAGCGTCAACCCTTGCATCCCAGCGGTGTGGCCGCAGTACTCGATCGACTGGAAGATCGGTCAGACGCGTTATCACTTCACCGTGGTCAATCCAGATCATCGGTGTTACGGAGTGGCGTCAGCGGAGCTGGATGGCGCTCCGGTCGATGCTCACGCGATCCCGCTCGCAGACGACGGAGCGGTTCACGAAGTGAAGATCGTCCTCGGCTCTGATTCCGGACGCGGTGTGCCGGTGGCAGCCGGAGGCAAGATGGTTTCAGCGTGACAGCTCATGACCAGCGTGAGGGACTGGAGGTCGCAAGATGGTGGGGGTTCGAGCCCCCCGTCCGCACCGACCTTCAGAGGCAACGACTGAGTTCGATGTCGTTGGTCCACCGCACGCTGATGTAGGGAACAGAGCATTCCGCCCCTACGGGCACGCGTGACCGTGATCACACTGGCAGCGCGATTGGTCGTACCATTTTGTCATGTCGATCATCGTGCAGAAGTACGGCGGCAGCAGCGTCGCGGACGTCGGGAAGCTTCGATACGTCGCCGAGCGCGTGATGCAGACCGCACGCCGCGGACATCAGGTGGTTGTCGTCGTCTCCGCGATGGGCCATACGACCGACGAGTTGCTGGCGATGGCCAAGCAGCTCTCGCCAAACCCGGAGCGTCGCGAGCTCGACATGCTGCTTTCGGCAGGTGAGCGGATCTCGATGGCGCTGCTGTCGCTGGCGATCCGCGAGCTCGGCGGAGATGCCATCAGCTTCACCGGCAGCCAGTCCGGCATCATCACGAACGATCGCCACGTCGATGCGCGCATCATCGAGGTGCGACCGTTTCGTGTGCAGGACGAACTCGCTCGGGGCCGCATTGTCGTCGTCGCCGGGTATCAGGGCGTTTCGTACAAGCGCGAGGTCACGACACTGGGACGCGGCGGCAGCGACACGACGGCGGTGGCCATGGCCGCGGCGCTCGATGCGGAGTACTGTGAGATTTGCTCGGACGTGGATGGTGTGTACTCTGCCGATCCGCGGGTCGTGCCGGCGGCAAGACGGATCGGCACCCTTTCCTACGAGGAGACTCAGGAAATGGCAGAGGCGGGCGCGAAGGTCCTGAACGCGCAGGCGGTCGAGTTCGCCAAGGAGAAGGGGATCGCCATCTACGCGCGCGCGACGCAGGGACAGCCCCCGGGTTCAGACCCGTCCTCTGATGGCACGGTCGTTCGGAAGAGCCCGCCGCGGATGCCGGGTACTGTCGTCGGCGTCGCCAGCGAGCGCGACCTGCTCGTGCTTGACGGCAGTTCCCCGCCAGCCGACCTGCTCGCGTTGCTCGCCGAGCGCCGCGTCCCAGGAAAACAGCTGCACGTGTTCGACGGCCGCACGACAGTGGCGATCTCGCGCGAGAACCTGCACGACGAGGGACAGCTGAGGGAGGTGCTGCAGACGCGACTCGGCGGACGTGCGCGCTTGGTTGACGGCCTTGCCGCTCTGAGCGCCATCGGAGCCGGGATCAACGCGACCTACGACAACGTCCTTGCCGGTTCGGCGACGCTGGCTGGCATCGGAATCGCCCCCGCTGGCATTGCAACGTCATCGTTCCGCATTACATGGCTGGTGCCCGACGATCGCCTGAAGGAGGCCGTGCGCGCCTTACACGACCGCTACATTGAACAGCAACGGCCGCTCGTGCCGTGAGAAGACCCGACGTTCCTCCAACGGTCCATTCTCCGAACCCTTGCTTTACAATTGCCCGTAGCGTCTCGTGAGCCGCGCGAGGCTCACGGCTTCCCCTCACGACTCTCGGAGTGCTGTCTGGACACTGGATGCCGGAACCGCGCGAGGCCCACTCGATCATCGAAAACGCCGAACAGGCGGCCGCGGCGGGCGACTACGCCTCCGCCGAGGACCTCTTGCGCAAGGCGGCGGCCCTTCAGGAGCAGACGCTAGGGCCGAACCATCCAGACCTCGCCAACACGCTGAACAATCTCGGCGTCGTCTGCGAGATAACAGACAATCCGATCGACGCGGAGCACTACTTCCGCCGGGCGCACACCATCGCGACCGCGACGCTGGCGCCGGACCATCCGTTCATCGCCACGAGTCGCAAGAACCTTCACGACTTCTGCGCGGCCCGCGGACGGCCGGCGGAGCTGCCGCCGTCACCACCGAGCGTTGCACTCTGGCTGGAAGCGCCCGCGCCTGCAGCGCCGCTGCGCGAGTCGTCGCGGTCAGCGACGACGCAGGACGTGACGCCGATCCCTCGGAAGAGATTCCTGCGCCCGCTCACTCTTGGCGCGCTGAGCGGGGGTGCCCTTCTGATCGCGATTCTTACAGTGGCCCGCCCTTGGGGCGGTCCGGCTGAGGAGACCCAGTCGGCGCCGGCGACCACGATAGCTTCAGCGCGCCAGACTCCGGCCCCGAGGCCAACGGCGCCGTCGGCCGAGCCGCTCGCGCGACCGCAAAGTACCCCGAAGCCCGCTCAGCCCACTGGAGGCGAGGCGGACGCGATTGGCGCAGGGCCAAGCACGCCCGCAGGACCCGCCGTGATGCCAACGGTGGCGACGGCACAGCTCTGCACCGCCCTCAGGGACTGGCGATGCGACGCTGCGGACAGCCAGGTTCCGCCCGGGCAGATGTTCTTCTACACGCAGGTAAAATCCGCAACCGCCACCACGATTGAGCACCGCTGGTATCAGGGCGATCGCATGCGCCGGGCCGTGCAGCTCCGCGTCGAGGCCAACCCCGGCGCCGGTTACCGCACGTACAGCCGCAACACTATCAGCAGTGAGGGCGTCGGCGACTGGCGAGTCGAGCTACGGAGCGCGGATGGCACCGTGCTCCACGAAGAGCGCTTCACAGTCCGGTAGTGACGCCTTTCAACCGCACGCTTGCGCCGCACGCGCGCGCGATCGAGGAGCGGTTCGTGCGCGCGTCTGGACCTGGCGGGCAGAACGTGAACAAGGTCGCCACGGCTGTCGAGTTGCGCTTCGATGTCGGCGCCTCGTCGCTTCCCAGCGACGTCAAATCCCGGTTGATTGCGCTTGCCGGCAGCCGCATGACGACCGCGGGCGTCCTCGTACTCGACAGCCGGGAACATCGCACACAGGGACCGAACCGGGAGGCCGCCCGGGCACGTCTCGCTGCCCTGATTGAACAGGCTGCCGTTCGGCCCAGGACGCGCAGGCCCACGACGCCGAACAGGGCTGCGAAGCAACGGCGACTGACCGCGAAGAAGCAGCAAGCCGATGCGAAGCGCAGGCGGGAGGGATTCCGCGGCGACGAAGATTGAGGCTCACCCCCCGGCAACCCCTATAATCACAGCTGCTTCACCCCACGCCTGTGTTGCTGACTCCCGGTACTCGCCTTTGCCGCGCCCACGCTAATCTGGGCGTTCACTTCATGCGTGCGCTGATGCGAAGTTCAAGAATTCGAGCGCGACGCGACAGTAATCGCAGCGTCATGCGCCATTGCATCCAGGTAGCGGCGGTGGGTGCGGTGCTGTGCGTGGCATCGCCAGCGGCGGCGCAGGCGCCGTTTCATCTCGAAGAGGCGACGATTTTCAGTATTCGCTCTGCGTTCGCAAGCGGGCAGCTCACCTGCACGCAATTGACCAAGCTCTATCTCGACCGCATCGAGGCCTATAACCTGAGAGGCCCGTCGCTTCACGCCATCATCAATGTGAATCCCAAGGCGCTGGAGACGGCGGCCGGAATGGACCGGCAATACCAGGCCAACCGCGCGGGCGTGGGCGCGCTTCACTGCATTCCTCTCGTGCTCAAGGACAATTTCAACACCGCCGACATGCCGACGACGGGCGGCAATGTCAGCATGAAGGAATCGCGCCCATCGGCCGACGCCTTCACCGTGGCGAAGCTGCGAAGGGCCGGTGCGCTCATCCTCGGCAAGGCGAACCTGCAAGAATTCGCGCGCGGCGGCATGTCGAAGTCGAGCCTCGGCGGCCAGGTGCTCAACCCCTACGACCTCACGCGCACGCCGGGCGGCTCGTCCGGCGGCACCGGCGCATCGGTCGCGGCCAACCTCGCGCTCGCGGGCACGGGCAGCGATACCGGCCAATCGATCCGCTCGCCCTCGTCCGCCAACAATCTCGTCGGCGTGCGCCCGACGCGTGGGCTTGTCAGCCGCAACGGCGTCATCCCGAACAGCCAGACGCAGGACGAGGTCGGTCCCATCGCGCGCACCGTGACCGATGCGGCGCTCGTCCTCGACGTCATGGCGGGATACGACCCGGCCGATCCGATCACCGCCTTCGGGCGCGGACATCAGCCTGCGAGCTTCACGCATCTGCTGCGCGCGGACGCGCTCAAGGGTGCGCGCATTGGCGCGATGACGAATCTTTTTGGACAGGACGAACGCCACCGCGAGGTCAACAAGGCGATGGACGACGTCATCGCCAGGATGGAAGGCGAGGGCGCCACCGTCGTTCGCTTCGAGCTTCCCGAATACGATCGGCTTCTTCCCGCCATCGCCACGGACCTCTACGAGGCGAGGACAGTAACGGAAAGATACTTCGCCGGTCTTCCGCCCAACTCTCCGATCACGAGCTACGGCGTGCTGGTGGCGGCAAAGACCTCCGCTGTGCAGAAAACGCTGGAAGCCGAATATGCCATTGCCGACGGCATGAACAGCGCAGAATACAAAAACCGGATGCTGAACCGCGACAAGCTCCGCCTCGCGGTGGCGAACAAGATGGCGGAATTGAATCTCGACGCGATCCTCTACCCGCACCAGAGAATCCTGGTCGTGCCGGTGACCGCGTCCGACCAGTCGGAGCGTAACGGCCCGCTGTCGAATGGCACCGGCTTTCCCGCGGTCACCTTTCAGGCGGGATTCTCCGCAGCCACCGCGGCGGCACCGTTGGGCGTTCCAATAGGGGCCGAGCTGCTCGGCCTCGACTTCACCGAAGACAAGCTTCTCTCTTACGCCTACGCGCTGGAACAGGCGGCCAACCCCCGCAAGTCACCGCGCAGCACGCCTCCCCTGCCCGGCGAACCGTAATATGACTACAGCTCCCGACGGACTGGTCGCGCCCGCATAGACACCGTCCGCGTCCGGTTAGCGACGCTCCGGGCCGTTCCCGTGATCGACGTAGTCCTCGAACGCATAGCACTCGTACTCGAGGAGCTGCATGCTCTTGTCGATCCGCCGGTAGAGCGGCATGCTCATCTTCCACGGTCGAGAGAACACCTTGGGGTCCTCGATCGTCGCTTCGTAGTTGATGTGATCCTTGTCGATGAGCGTATACCGCTCGACGACGTGCAGCGCCTCGCTGTGAAAATTGCCCGAGCGATCGAACCACGTCTTGTCGTTGAAGTTGTTGACGTCGACGACGAGCGTATCGCCCTCCCAGCGCCCGCGGGAATCGCCCATCCACCAGGTGATGCCGTCCGCAAGATGGGGGGTGTCCATGTAGACGTGCCGCGCGGCGTGCGCGTACTCGTACAAGAGGGCGACCTCCTTCGGCGTCTGGACGATCTGGAACGGGAACGGCATGTAGATGATCCGCGGAACTCCTGGGAGCAGACAGTCGCGTTCGGTATCGCGAGTCAGACGGTTCTGGAAGTTCTCCTTCCGCTTCCCCAGCGCGGCCGGCAGGTATGGGAGCTCGTTGCCCTCGACGACCCCCTGGCCCGCGGGCATGCCGTTGGCGGCGGAATGATCCTGGATGTCCCAGACGGCGCTATTGACGACCTGCCAGATGCCAGACAGGTTCGGCTTCCCATCAGCCGTCCGTGGGATCGTCGGGGTTTGCGCGGCGAGCGACGCAAGGCCAACGATAGCGACGGCCAGAACCGACGCCGCGAAGACGCGTGTCATGCGCTGCATCCTTCATCAACTGTCGACGCGCAACCCAGGTTGAGCGTCGCTGAATGTTGAGCGCTGCTACTGGGCGTGTCGGCCCACCCGCTCGTAGACGCCGGCATTGCCCTCGTGGCAGGTGTCTTCGTAGATCTCGTAGTTCGGGTTGTTGTTCTTGTTGAAGTTGAACGCGACCTTCATCGGCTTCGTGTACGCCTGCGGATCGTCCACGGTCGCCTCGTAGGTCATCGTCGTCGGGCTCGTGAGGGTCCACCGTTCGACGACGTGGGCGGCAGGAGTCCGGAAGTTCCCCAGCAGATCGAGCCACTGCTCTTTCTGGTTGGTGACGTCGACCACCAGGGTGTTCCCCTCCCAGTGTCCCCGTGAATCTCCGCTCATCAGAACGATGTCGGATCCCAGGTGCGGGCTGTCGTCGAGCCGAATGATCCGGTATGAGTGTGAGAACTCGATCATCATGACCACGTAACCGGGAATCTGCAGAAACGTCGGGTTACCCGACGAGGGGAATCCCGGGCTGCCGGGTAGCCAGCATTTCGTACGCCCCGCGACGTAGTCCGGTCCGGGCGGGTTCTGGTAGCGCGCCTG
>Ga0210380_10000398_pt1 | contig 20043 bp, 16 predicted proteins | sample PLM4_5_coexredo_FD_155476 | JGI IMG/M metagenome (GOLD analysis project Ga0210380, IMG submission 155476) | Groundwater sediment microbial communities from an aquifer in East River, Colorado, USA - PLM4_5_coex redo | ecosystem: Environmental > Terrestrial > Soil > Riparian zone | place: USA... | reverse complement strand
CGTCCGCAGTAAACAGATCACCGCTGCCGAGAATCGTTCGGTTGCCCACGTGACGTTTCACCCTGCGCAGAAAGTCCCAGTTCGATGGACCGACATACCGCTGCTTCACGGTCCTCCCGTGAACCGTGATTGCCGCCGCGCCGAGTTCCAGCGCTCCATCGAGAATTGTGAAGAAATTCCGTTCGCTTTCGGCCGAGTCATCGAAACCTCGCCGCATCTTCAGAGTGACCGGACGCCTGCCGCCTACCGCATCGATCACAGATCGCACGATCCCCAGAGCCGTCTGCGGATCACTCAACAGAAATCCGCCGCGACATCGTCCCAGCACCTTCTTCACCGGGCATCCGAAATTGATATCGATAAGATCATAGCCAGCCTCAACGAGGTCACCTGCGGCCTCGCCGAACTGTTCGGGACGGCTGCCCATGAGCTGACCGCCGATGGGATGGTCGTCGTCGCCAATCCTGAAGATCCGCTCCCGCAGCTTTCCCTGGACGAGCACGATCTCGTCGAGCACCACCTCGGCCATCGCAAATTCAGCGCCGTACCGGCGCGCCACGATTCGCATCGGCCGGTCGGAAAACCCGGAGAGCGCCGCTGCAATCGCGGGAAGTCTGATCTGGAGAGGACCAATCTGAAGCACGGATAGATCCTACCGCAGACTCGCTTGATCCGCCGCATTGATGGTGCTTTACTAACTGCGCATCCAAATTCGCAAAGAGGTGAAAAAGGCCATGAAGCGAGCGGTGAAGTGGGTCGCAGTCATTGCAGGTGTTCTCATCGTGGCCGCCGTCGCCCTGATTCTCTTCTTCGATGCGAATCGATTTCGACCCATTCTGGAATCCAGGCTGAAAGATGCCCTGCACCGCGATGTGAAACTTGGCAATCTGAGCCTGTCGCTGTTTTCCGGCTCCGTCGAGGCAAACGACCTGGAGATTGCGGAAGACCCGGCGTTTGGCAAGGTTCCTTTTCTTCGCGCCAAAGCCCTTCGTATCGGTGTTGAACTGAGGCCGCTGATTTTCTCGCGCCAGCTCAATGTCACGGGAATCACCATCGAGAAGCCGGAAATCACACTGCTTCAGACACCAGCCGGAAACTGGAACTATTCCAGTCTCGGCACTTCGACGTCCGCTCCCGCAAAGCCGGAATCCAAGACCACGGCCGCCGCTGAAGGTGGCCTGGCTCTGACAGTCCACCGATTGAACATCAGCGATGGTCAACTGACGATTGGACGGACCAGCATCAACTGGAAACCGCTGGTGCTCGATGACGTGAATCTGGAAGTACTGGAATTTTCTCCGACATCGAACTTCCCATTCTCGCTCGCGATGAAAGTGAAAGGCGGGGGCGACATCAAGCTGGATGGAAAGGCCGGACCCATCAACGCAACGGATGCCTCGATGACGCCGGTAGCCATCAAGATCAATATGACCGGCGTCGATGTGGCCAACACCGGACTTGCCAATTACGCACCCGACATGGCCGGACTGATTTCACTGCAGGGCAACGGAGAAACCAACGGCAGCATTCTGAAGATGAATGGCGCGCTCAAGGCGGAAAAACTGAAACTCTCCAAAACCGGAAAACCCGCGACGGTTCCTGTGGAGTTCAATTTCGATGCGGAACACAACATGCGGAAACATTCGGGCGTGCTCAAACGGGGCGATGTTCGTATCGGTAAGGCGCCGGCAAAAATTACCGGCAACTACTACGAACAGGCGCCGGACATGATTCTGAAAATGAATCTCGACGCACCGGACATGCCGGTTTCCGACATTGTCGCCATGCTCGCTCCGCTGGGAATCGTGCTGCCGTCGGGGTCCACGCTTCAAAACGGAACGATCGGCGCGAAACTCTCGGCGACCGGGCCGGCGGACAAACTGATTATGGACGGGGCGATCGGTGTGAAAGACACCACCCTGGCCGGATTCGATCTGGGAAAGAACATGGCGCTGATTCAACAGGTCGCGGGAATGCAGACCGGTCCCTCGACGGTCATCCAGAATGCCAGCGCGAATGTGCACGTGTCGCCCGAAGGAATTTCGGCCAGGGATATTCAGCTGAATATTCCCGCCATGGGCGATCTGCGAGGCGACGGCACCATCAGTCCGACAAACGCTTTGGATTTCAAAATGAGTGCTGCCCTGCACACGACCGGTACGGCCGCCATCATCGCCAATAAGAACATTCCGTTTTTCGTACAGGGAACATCCGCCGCACCGGTGTTCAAGCCCGATCTCAAGGGAATGGCGAATGAGCAGCTCAAGGCCGTGACGGGCGATGGTGGCGCAGCGCTTGGCAACGCGCTGAAGGGTCTCTTCGGCGGCAAGAAATAAGGAGACGGCAATGAAAGAGCAGTTTTTTGCGGTTTGGGCGAAAATTTCTCTGGCGCTTCTGTTTGTCCTCGTGGTGGCCTTCGGCCTATTTGTTTTCAGCAGATAGGTTGACTTTCACAAAAGTTCGCGTATCGTGAGGGTTGCAGCAATTACGCTGCACATAAACCAATGTTCGGACTTTCCTGTCCTGCCTCGGTCGGTTTTTTAATCCCTGCCGCACAGCCCCGGAAGTTTCCTTACAGAACAAGGTAGATACAATGGCTAAGAAAATGTTTGTCGGAAATTTGTCGTTTCAAACAACGGAGAGCGATGTTCGCGCCGCGTTTGAACAGTACGGAGCTGTCGAGTCGGTAGCGATTATCACGGATCGCGATACAGGCCGTTCGAAGGGTTTCGGATTTGTGGAAATGAGCGAAGAAGATGCCAACAAGGCGATTGCCGGGTTGAGCGGTTCCGAGCTCGATGGCCGCGCTCTCACGGTCAACGAAGCCAAGCCGATGGTCAAGCGCGACTTCGGTGGTGGTGGAGACCGCGGTGGACGCGGTGGTGGCGGTGGTCGTGGTGGTGGCCGCTACTAAGTAGTTTCCCAAGGACTCCGAGTCCTGCGGGAATTTCCCGCAGGACTCTCCTTCCCTCCCGCCTTCAGGGCTTCCCGCATTCATTCTTGTTTCCTGCAGTTCTCTCACGCTATAACTCGCGGATGAAAAAGCTCATACGATTCGCCGTTCCCGTCACTCTTTGCGCTCTCGTGGCCCTTGCACTGGCTCCGTCCGCTTTTGCGCAGGGCAAAGTTCAATCGCAGCCCAAACTGGATGTTTCGTTCTCCATCTCTTCCCTGGGTTTCGGCTTTCAGGCGGCAAAGCCTCTGCCTCATCGGTCGGATATCCGCGGAGGATTCAATTTTTACAACTACAACTCCGATCTCACCGACGATGGTATCGACTATGCCGCGGAAGTAGGCTTGAAGTCCGTGAACATTCAGTTCGACAAATATCTGGTTGCGGGACTTTTCGTCAGCGGAGGCGCGCTGGTGTGGAATGGGAATAATGCGGATGCAAAGGCTTCGGTTCCCGGAGGACAGTCGTTTTCACTTGGGGGCACCAGCTATATCAGCGATCCGGCGTTGCCGGTGAAAGGCGATTCCGCGCTGACGTTCCGGTCGATGGCGCCGTTGCTGTCGCTGGGATATGGAAACCTGACGTCGAAGGGACATATCGCGTACACGATCGAGGCTGGCGTGGCATTTCACGGAGAGCCCAAAGCGACGTTGACGATGACGGGAAGTGCGTGTACGCCTGCAGGTGGCGGAGGGCTTGTGTGCCAGAACGTCGCCACGCCGGCAATTCAGAGCAACATCACCGCGCAGGAGCAAAAGATCAACGACGATATCTCGAGCTTCAAGTACTACCCGATATTGCAGTTTTCGATCGGCTACAAGTTCTAAAGTTCGAGCAATCGCCCCTCCTGGCCAGGAGGGGCGATCGCTCCTTCCGAACGACATCAGAACTGATACGTCAGGAACGCGCCTCGCAGATCCGCATTGCTGGCAGGCTTTGTCATCGTCGGCGGATGGCCGAAGGCATCGACAAACTTCGGATTCGCCACAAAACACGCCGCACGCCACCCGCTGAAACGTGCGAACGTACGGCCCATGTCGGAATAAAGATTGAGCAGCGGTTGATCTCCATCGCCTTCACCATCTTCAACTCCCATACGCACGCCATATGGCGGGTTAAAGCAGAACACTCCCGGCTTCATCTCTCGCGATGCCGGCAACATGCGTGCGACATATTCCGGAGTCAGCGTCCGCACATCATGCTGTGCAATCACGATCGATGCCTCATGCGTAGGGCCTGTCAACCCCGCCGCGCGGAGATTTCCCACCATTGACGGAATTCGCCCGGCATCGATATCCATCGCGAGAATGCGCGGCACCGTCCCGGGAAAAAGATCCCGCGCCTGAATCGGCAGGTCTTCGAAGGCGGCAAGAAACCGCAACGGCAGTTCCAGCGGTTTTCGAATCGCCGCACCCACGGCAAGTCCGGCGGCTTCAATGGGTATCGTACATCCTCCGGCCATGGGATCCACCAGCGGCTCCGTTCGCGCATCCCAACGCGACAACATGATCAACTGTGCCGCCATCGTTTCGCGCAGCGGCGCCGGTCCCATGACCACGCGCGCACCGCGAACATGACGGGCGCCGCCGCCGATATCGATGCCGATAACTGTGCGGCGCGCTTCCGGAAGTCCGGCACGTCGAGCCACGAACACAATGTCCGGAGACTCCGCGTCGACTTCGGATTCCACGCCGCGCGAACGAAGCGCTTCCACGAGCGCATTCTTCACGACACCGCGGAGCTGAAGTGGGGACGCTTCGAAATCCGTCGCCGCTCCCACTTCCACGGAGAATCGCACGGGACCTTCGGCGGGAAGCCGGGCATCGGAGGACAGCGCCGGCACAAGATCTTCGAAGAGTGGCTCCAGGCGCACCGCATCGCTGGAGCAGAGGTCCCACGTCACGCGCGACGACGTTCGGTGATGACATGCCGCCACCCAGGCGACCGGGGCATTGAATGGATAAAGAAGAGTGGCGTCGCCTTCACGTAGAGGTTTTTCAACGCGCACTTCAAAGGACGATCGCATCACGAGCCGCTTGAGTTCCGCCTCCATGACGCGATTGGAACCGCCCGATCCGGTCAGACGTAAATGATCGCAGTGTTGTGAGGTCAAACGGATTTCGCCATCGCAATACTTTATCAGGGGAACGAGAAAGCAAGTCTTGACTTAAAATTTTTATGGGCCTATAGATGAGGGCAGATCCATTCAACGCCGCTCGGCGTCAGGGCAAATGGGTCGGTCACCGAACGGCCCTGATTCAAGAAAGGAGGTTCTCGCAATGCAGAGTGATGCTCCCCCTGACGAATCAAGCCCACTTTCCAGTGGCGTCATCTCTTCTGGAAAAACGGGCCTCCTCATGCCGGAATTGTCGTAACCGGACTTCCACTACATTGCCAGAAGGCAATATCGCTACGGCGAAAAAAAAGTGATGACTCTGCGAGTTGCACGATTCGGCAAAAATGAGGGACTCTTCCAGCCAGGCAGAGATGGCCGCCGCTGGCCGGCGGGCTGAAAACTAAAACAAACCCATAACGCAACCAGGCGTTATCGGCGTGAGAAAAGCACCTTCCTTCGATTCGACTCTTCGATTCGATGGAAGGTGCTTTTTCTTCAGGAACGCTATCGGAGCAGGATGAGGCTGGCGACGGTGAAATAAATGATGAGGCCTGTCACATCGACCAGCGTGGCGACGAATGGTGCCGAGGCACTGGCCGGATCCTGTTTCAGCAATCGAATAATAAAGGGCAGCGTGGAACCCGCGAGCGCTCCAAACAACACCACACCTACAAGACTGCAGGCGATCGTCAATGCCACGATATGGTAACGCGGGCCATAGTCGTACAATCCCAGACTCTGCCAGATCAGTATTCGGATATATCCGATCCCGCCCAGAATCAGGCCCAGCGTGAAACCGGAAGCGAACTCCCGGTGCACCACACGCCACCAGTCTCGCAGCCGGACCTCGCCCAGCGCCATGGCGCGAATCACCAGCGTTGTCGCCTGAGATCCGGAGTTGCCGCCGCTGCTGATGATCAGCGGAATAAACAGGGTCAGTACCTTTGCTGCATCAAGTTCCTTTACGAAATGTCCCATTGCAGTCGTGGTCAGCATTTCTCCGAGGAACAGCGCGGCCAGCCAGCCGCCGCGCTTGCGGACCATCTGCAGAAAACCCACTTCGAGATACGGACCGTCCAGGGCTTCGGTACCTCCGATCTTCTGAATGTCTTCGCTGGCTTCCTCTTCGACAACGTCCACGATGTCATCGACGGTCACGATTCCTTTCATGTGACCGGTATCGTCCACAATCGGAATCGCAAGCAGATGCCGTTCGCCGAATAACTGAGCCAGCTGCTCCTGGTCCATGTCTTCGGATGCCTTCGTCAGGTCCGATCGCATGATGTCGCGGACCAGCTGACCTCTCTGGCCGGAAAACAAGCGGCGGAATGTCACCACGCCGAGCAGTCGCTGTTCGGAGTCCAGCACGTACGAGTAGTGAACTGTTTCGACCAGTCCCGATTGCGCCTGCCGGCGCACATATGCGATCGCTTCGTCGATCGTCATTTCCGGTCGCAGCCGGGCAAAACGCGGACTCATCAGTCCACCGGCGTCATCTTCCTGATAAGCCATCAGCGCAGAAACTTCGCGCCGAGCTGTTTCATCGAGCATGGCCATGAAGCTCGCGCGATCTTCTTCCGGTACTTCCTGGATCACGTCGGTGGCATCATCCGGTGCCAGCAGTCGGAGAAGAATTCGTCGTTCGCCGACAGGCAGCGCGAGAATCAGGGCGGCCTGATCTCGCGCCGTCAGTTCCAGGAAAAAATCGTCGACTCCGGCGCGTGGAATACGCCCGAAGGCCTCCAGACGTTCTTCCGGTGTCAGGGCCGGCCAGGATTCCAGCAATGCGTTTGTGGTTGGAAGTTCGCTGCTCATAATCGTTCAACTGCGTTTTGATTATAAGGGGAGCCGCTGGCGATTAGCGCGTTGGAATGAGCTGGATCGTGATGGGATCGCTTTTCGCGCCATCAATTCGAACGGAATGACCTCGATCTTCGTACGCGTCCAGGAATTCGGGAACCTGCCATGCGCCCTGATTGATAGCTTCCCAGGAGAACGCCTTGTATTGTCCGGGAGTAATGCCGGACACTTCGAATTTTCCGGAGGTATCGGTCATCGCCGTCTTGTAGAGATCGCTACGGCCGCGAAGCCGTGGTTCGGGTACGAGTACCACCGTCACGCCGGGCACGGGCTTCCTTTCGTCGTCCAACACCGTACCCGACAGAGTTCCCGCGCCATCTGCCATGACGATATCGAGAATGCTGGAAGGCGGACCGTCGATGTGCAGGCCTGCGGTCAGTACATCCAATCCGCCAAACTGCGCCGATTTCAGATAGAGACGGTTCGTCGATCGGGCGCCGAGACTTAACACCGCAACGGAATAGTCTCCCGGCATGAAGTGACGCATGGTGAATTCTTCGTCTCCATTTCGCTCAACGGTGGGAAACGGAGTATCGGGAACCGCCGGCTTGAGATTAACGACTAGTTGTGGATCATCGCTTCGCCGCAGTCGGCCTTCAATCGTCATGCGAATTCTCAGATCGAATCCCGGAGCAAGGGCGATCGAGAGATTTTCCACGTCCTTATTTCCGACATCGATCGGCACTCTTCCAAACATCTTGACCCCGGCGGCACCGGTTCCGGTCGCTGTGAGTATGTAGGATCCTGGTATGACGTTCTCGAACTCGAAAGAACCCATCTGGTCCGCATCGGTTGTCTCGTCGCTGAGGCCGGAAGCGGGATTCTGCGGAGTCAATCGAAGCTCTGTGCCAGCGCGGCCAGTGGAAACGGATACGGATCCGGAGACCCGATGCTTTCGCATTTCCGTCAATCGGATGTCGGCTCCGGTAAATGTCTCGCCAGGACGGAGGTTGATGCTTCCGGCACCCGCAGCGTCGAGAGCATTCGGGAAATAAGTCGAGATCAGCTGTTGCGATTCGCGCGTCGGCAATTCTCCCGGCACTCGAAAAACGGGCAGCGCTGTCGTTCGTGTACCGTAATCCGCCGGGTCCGCACGGACGAAGTACACACCAGGCTGAACCCAGTAAATTCGATACTCGCCAAGATCATCGGTTTCACCGGCTCTCGTGGGGAGCAGCACGCGACGGCCCCGGTCGTCGGACATGTACGTCACTGCATAAACTTTAATCCCGACCACGGGGAGTCCGTCCCAATCGACAACGCGGCCCGAGATCGCACTCTCGGGAACCATACCAATCGATATATCGGACTTCCTGTTGGCGACAACAGTGACCGGCGATCCGAGATCCAGTAAAAACCCATCGCGCAAGGCGTAGACGCGATATTCCCCGGGGGCAACATTCGACATCGCAAAACGTCCGTCCAGGGCGGTCGTCACGACGTACAGATCCCGGCCTCCCGCTGTTCGCAACAACACCTGTGCCCGCGGCACCGGCGTCGACGAGCCGAGTACGACGACATTTCCTTCAATGGAGCCCGCGGTCTGCGCGCCAGCCAAGGGAAGCATTAAAGCGAGCACCAGTCCCGCAAACTGAATTGCAAATCGAATCATTCGGAATTCCCGGCGCCATTCTATCGGAGGCTCAGCCGCTTCTGGAAGTTCAGAAGTGTTTAGAGCATGCTCTTTTGTCCTCAAGCTAAGATTAGTTCCGTATGAGAAAGTCCTTTAGCCGGCTACTGCTGGCTCTCATAGCTTCGATATTCATTAATGCTCTGGCCCAGGCCACTGGACTGGATGAATTGCTCTTAATGCCTGTCAGCTTAATGTCCATGTCCATATTCCCTGATTACGGCCAGAGCATGGGAAGCGAGTTAGTAATAATGTTTTCGCCACTACTGGCTTATGCCATCGCCTTTTGGGCAGTGGGAACAATGTGCAGCATGTTGATGGAGCTTTTCGCAGTGCACCAGGAGGATCAGCCGCACCAGTAAGGAGGAACCCGAAGATGCTCAGGAAGACGCTCACCACTGCTCTGATTTCATCCGTCCTATTCGTTTCGACACTCGCCGTAGCGGCTCAGACGGTTGGCAGTGCCGAAGACGCATTCCGAAATCACCGCAGCGGAGTGATGGTAACGGCAGAAGGTGCCGTCATTCGTATGCTTTCAGACGACAATGATGGATCGCGGCATCAGCGCTTTATTATTCGGCTGGCATCCGGACAGACGCTGCTGATCGCTCACAACATCGATCTCTCCACCCGGGTTCCCGTTCAGCAGAATTCCCAGGTGAAATTGCACGGCCAGTATGAATGGAGCGACAAAGGCGGCACCGTTCACTGGACGCATCGTGATCCGCAGCAGAAGCACGAAGCCGGATGGATCGAAGTTGGCGGCCGAAGATACAACTGAGTTCGCGTTCCAATACTCATATCGAATATTCACAAAAATGTAGGATATTGCCTCTGCTGCCGGTAACCCCTTCAGTTTGCACCGGTGGAACTCTGGTGCCTCAATTGCCTACCTGACGGCTGCTGTTTCTACAGAAACCACCAAACCAAGGGAGTGTAAATCCATGCTTACATCGTATTTCAGAAGAACTGGAATGGCTGCAGTCGCGAAAGCTCTTACTTTTGTTGGCATTGCTATGTTGGCCATCTCTATCCCGGCATGGTCGCAGGACGTTGACTATTCCACAACCAGTCCCTCATCTCTGGATCCGGTCTATCCAGGAATTCCACCGCAGACCAAAGCGGAAACCACAGTGGGATCCCAGACTCTTCGCATTTATGGAACGATTCTGATGAATGCTTCCGTCTCCGATTCCGTTGAAGTCGGTCAGGACCTGGTCCTCTGGCCCGTGCCCAGCAGTACAAACGTCACGTTTCCCGATGGAACGACGAAGCGCAATGGAGACATTCATGATGTGATCTTCACCGCTCGCCAAAGTATCGTTGGTTTCCAGGTGACACCGGCCGACCCGTCGGTCGACAAGTGGAAACCTTCCGGAAGAATCGAAATGGACTTCTTTGGTGGAAGACCATTTGATGCGAATAATCCACAGGGGCGAGTCTTCAACGAACCCCGTCTCCGCCTGGGTTATCTTCAGGTTCAAAAAGGAAATTGGACCATCCTTGCCGGCCAGGATCGAATGATCGTTGCGCCTCTGGATCCGGTTTCGCTTTCACATGTCGCCGCGCCACTGGGCGCAACGGCGGGCAACCTGTGGGGATGGCAGCCGCAAATCCGTGCGGAGTACGCCCGCGGTATGGGCAGCGCGACATCGTTGTTTCAAATTGGCGTCGTCCGGCCGCAGTTTGCGGATGCCACGCTGCAAGCTGCCCCCGCAACCGGCTCGGCTCTCGACAACACAACGTCCGGATTAGGTGAACGGACATCGAAACCGGTTTACCAGGCCCGGTACTCGGCGACCATTCCGATGGCGGGCTCCAAGGCAACGTTTGGCGCTGGAGGACACTACGGCCGCGAGCGCATTGGTGCCGAACGCGACATCGACTCCTGGGCGTTCGCTTTTGACTTCAGCGTTCCGCTGCATTCTCGCGTTCGTTTGCGAGGGGAAGGATTTGTCGGCGCGAACCTGATTCAGTTCATGGGCGGCGTGATCCAGGGAGTCGCCACGTTTAATCCTGGTGGAGGTGCGCCGCTGCAGTTCAACAAGGTCGGCGCTGGAGGCGGGTGGGGCGAACTTATTGTGAAGCTCACCAACGACAACAATAACGTTTTTTATGCCGGAGCGGGAACGGATGATCCGAAGGATTCCACCCTGCTGCCCGGTTCAGGAAGATCGAAGAATACCTTCCTCTGGGCCAGCTATTTCCATAAGGTAACGACCAACGTCACCGCAGCACTGGAATGGTCCAACTGGCAGTTCAAGACCAGGAACTTTGTGGCAGGTCTTCCAACGACGAACGGAACCGCAGGTCGCGGCAACGTGTTCAACCTCGCTTTCGCGTATCAGTTCTAATTAAGAGGGGGAAAAGGGGGGAACAAATCCCTCTCCTGAAGGGAGAGGGTGGCCCGAAGGGCCGGGTGAGGGGTACAACGATTTCTTTACCCCTCACCCGGTGCTTCGCACCACCCTCTCCCTTCAGGAGAAGGATTCTCCCTCAAATCAATACAGCCGCAACGTCTTTACATCAACTCGGATGTCGTCCTCGCTGACAACGATGTGCTGCAGCACATTCGAATGTCCGAAGATCCTCACTTCAAGGTCGTAGCTGCCCGGCAGCAATCGCGTGAATTCGAATTCTCCTCCGGCACCAACAGGAGCCACTGCCGCATCGCGGCCGATCAGACGGACGGATCCTTCTTCGATCGGAGTGCCACTGGCTTCTTCGAGGATACGACCTCGAACCGACACCAGCGGAAGCACGGTACCCGGCGAGTGGCTCCCGGCAGGACCCGGAGCCGTAGCCTGCCTCACATCGAGAGGCAATGCAGCGATCGGATCGAGTACCACACCATCCATATTCCGGTCTCCAATCACAATTGAAGCGCCAACCGAAGGCGCAGTCGATATACCAATTGCTGCGATGCTGTGGCGTCCGGGAGGCACGCCGCGAAATTCAAATGTTCCGTCGGAAAAGAAAATCCCCGGCATGCCGGACAGATAAATCGATCGGGCTTCCCCATCCTTAACGCTACCCGTCACGATCGCACCTGGGGCGGGCGAAACAGGAACTGTTCCAAGAGTGATCGTCAGTTCAGGCACCGACTGTCCGGGCGGCGCAACCGACGCGACAGCGACCTGAGTGACTCCGTTCACCGTCAGTATAGTTGGACGTGGCACCAGGTCCGGAGGAACTTTCAGCGTGCCTCTCGTTACATCATCTGTGCCGTACGTTATGGATTTCACAGCGTATCCTTCCGGAAGATTCAACACGTCGACGCGAAACTCCGGATTCGTTCCCAAAAGTGAAAGGCTGACTGCGAACGAATCCTTTATCGCCTGCGTCTTCTGAACTCCGGAGGCTGCATCGGTGAACCGAACCATCGTGAACGCGTCGGAGACAAAGAACGGCAGCTTCGCACCCGGCTCAAGGCGGACTTGGGTGGGCATTGAGAACGCCACTCCACGAACCTGCTGTAGTTGGCCCAGGTATGCAGCGAGTTGTGCGGCGTCGTCTGTCCGGGCAGATAAAGAGCGGATGCTGGTATCCATCATGACGAAGTCGATTCCGGAAACGGCTCCGCCCGGCGCAATCGAGAAGATGCGGGCCTTCGTCATATCCGCGGTTCCCGGATAGAAGGTCGGAAGGTCGACACGCCCCGCAACGATGTAATAGCGCCCGACCGGAATTCCTTCGAGTCGATATCGCCCCTCTTCATCCGTTTGCGCGAGCGCGGAGAACGATGCGGCGGAAGCGAGATCTGTTGCAACATCGGGAGGCACCATCGCCGACACGCGAATGCCGGCTGCCGGTGTTCCTATCGAAGTGCGAACCACCCCCGACACCGTGCCGGTCTGTCCCGGCAGAGCGGGAATTCCCTGCAGCATTAGCAATGTCAGTAGGGTTGCAATCACGGCCTTGTTTTTTCAGTAGAGACGGAGAGCCTTTACATCCTCTCGAACATCGTCATTGCCGATAACGATGGGCTGCAGCACATTCGCATGCCCGAAGATGCGCACCTCAACGTTATAGGTGCCCGGGAGCAATCGTGCGAACTCAAATTGTCCGCCGGGTCCGACAGTCGCGACGACCGTATCGCGCCCGATCAGCTTCATGGTTCCTTCTTCGATTGGCTTTCCAGTGGTCTCCTCAATGAGGCGGCCTCGAAACGAAGCCAGGGGCAGCACCGTACCTGGAGTGAGGACACCCACGGGTCCCGGCTCCTTCGGCGAATTGACATCGAGCGGCAAAACCGCCGATGGTCCGAGATCCACTCCATCCAGATCCCGGTCTCCGACCACAATCGATGCACCCAGCGATGAAAGTGTCGACGTACCCAGTGCGGCGATGCTGTGGCGTCCGGGAAGCACGCCTCGAAATTCAAACGTGCCGTCGGAATAAAGTGTTCCCGACGTCCCGGAGAGGAAGATGGCCCGTGGAACGTTATCCTTCGCGCGCCCCGTAACGCGAACGCCCGGGCCTGCCGGCAGGGGAACGGTTGCGAGCGTAATGTTCAACCCCGACGAATTCGGTCCAGCGGTCGGAGGAAATTTCAGCGAATTGTTCAGGACATCCGTCGTGCCATAAGTCATGGACTTCACGATGTACCCATCGGGCAGGTTCTCTATTCGAACCCGATATTCGGGCGTACTGCCGGAAAGGCCGACGGAAAACGAATTCCTCAGGAGCTGCGTCACCTGACTGCCAAGGAACTGGTCCGTAAACCGTATCCCTGTGAAAGCCCCGAACGCAGAGACCGGAAACTTCGCGCCTCCCTCCACGGCGACATTCACCTGTATCGTGACGGACGGTGGGCCGGAGATCATGCCAAGGTAGGGATCCGATGTCGCTGCGGATCGAACGCTGGTATCCATCATGACGAAATCGATTCCGGAAAGAGCTCCTCCTGGCGCAATCGAGAAGATGCGGGCCTGCATCATGTCTCCCGTTCCGGGATAAAAGGTGGGAAGGTCCACGCGACCGGCGACAATGTAGTAACGTCCGACAGGAATTCCTTCAAGCCGATATCGACCCTCGTCATCCGTCTGCGCGAGTGCGGAAAACGATGCGGCAAATGCGGCGTCGACGCCGGCATCGGGAGGCACCATCGCCGAAACGCGAACTCCGGCAGCGGGAGTTCCAGCAGACGTGCGCACCACGCCGGACACGGTGCCGCTTTCGCCTTGCAGGGTGGGAATTCCCTGAGCCATCAGCAATGTCAGTAGAAATGCAATCACGGCCGCACCTCGATTTCGACAGGAACTCTATCACGGACCATGCCTGGCATCGCAGACCTCGCTAATGCCAGTAGTGGTGTCGTTTGAAATTCAGGCTCCCCTCCTGGAACAGGAGGGGACGGCGAGCATTGCGAGCCGGGGAGGTAGACAAGGTCCAACAGAGAATCAGTCTGGAACTTGATCTACCACCCCGGCCTTCGGCCACCCCTCCTGTGCCAGGAGGGGAATCGGCTATTCCGATTTGTAAGGCTGCTGCTTTAACGCACCAGGGCTGCGAAAGGCGCGGCGGCATGAACAACGCGGCCGCCGACCAGAGTCAACACGGATTCGATCTTTCGAATCGCGTTGTCGGATACCGTGAGGTAATCCGCGCTCAGAACCGCAAGATCCGCATACTTGCCTTCGGTGAACGAGCCAACATGATGGTCATCGAAGGAAAACCAGGCGCTGCCTTCCGTGTAGAGTCGCAGCGCCTCGGTTCGCGTAATCTGCTGTCCGTCGTTCGTGAGAACTCCCGCGAGATTGCGTCCGGTTGTCATATAGAACAGCGATAACCACGGATCCAGTGCGGACACGTTGGTGGAGTCCGTGCCAACGCCCGCATGAATTCCCGAATCCACAATCCTGCGAAACGGCGGACCGCCACCGGCGCCGAGATACGTCCAGGTCTGTGCGCTCGCGCCGGCGCCCAGATCCATGAGTGCCTTCAGTCGCGGCGAATCGATGGCCTGTAGATGAATGATCGACCATCGAAGTCCGTCAATCGGGAATTCACGCGCAATCGAGCGAAAGGCTGCGATATGAAAATCATTCTCCATCGTCGAGATGGAATGCTGTTGAAGCAGCCAGCGGTTCTTCGCAATCACGCGAGCTGTCGGCTCGAACTGCGGCGAGGCGGTGTTGTTACCGCCGATTCTTTCGCCAAAGCCGGAAACGCGAAACAGATCGTCACCAACCGCGCGCCCTCCCTGGCTGAAGTTGTTGGCGATGCGCGCCTCGACATCCTGCGGCGAGTCCGCGGGAAAAAGCGGCCGCATGCGAATCGTCAGTTTGTCCTGGCGCCACAGCTTGAGCGGGTATTCCTGATCCTCGATGTTGCTCGCGTTGATGACACCGGTGAGTCCGAGACTATTCGCATGGGCGTTCAGGTCAAAGGTTCCACGCAGCTTGTCTTCCGGTGTCTGGGCCGACTGAAGCGCGGCCAGAGCGGCGTTTGCCTGGGCAACCACTCCGGTTGCGGGGTCGACCATCACGCCCTTCGAAGCGAAGAATGCCTCGCCAAGGCTGTTGGTGATGGCGCCGGTTCCACCGCCGGTCGCCGACAGATATACGGGATGTCTTGACGCCGCCGCGTCCAACTCCGACCGGGTCGGCCGCCGGGCTTCCGCAAACTGTGTGTGATTCCATCCGCCGATACAGGTGATGAACTGCCCCGGCGGCACGGATTGGCTGCGTCGCGCGATCACTTCCTGGAGTTCTGCAATGGAGAACGCGCGCTCGATGCGCCGCGCCTCATAGCCGGGATTGATTCCCGCTCGTGTGTAATGGACGTGCGCATCGAAAAAGCCCGGCACCACCGTGCGTCCGCCTAGATCGATCGTCCGTGTATCGGGCGCCAGTTGCATCGCCGGACCAATCTTCGCGATGCGCCCATTTCGGATAGTGACCGTCGATCCGACAACTCCACGGCCATCAACGAACTTTCCATTCGTGAAGACAATGTCCGACTGCAGAGGTCCCTGAACAGCAACGGCAACCGCTCCAAGGCTGACTTTCAGAAATTGGCGTCGCTTCATGCGCGCCATATTCTTTCATTCCGGGCGAATTTGCGAGTATTTTGGGTTGTCATGAAGCATTCGTATCTTACGGCCGCAGCGGTCTCCCTCATTGCGCTCTTTGTGCTGCCCGGACTTGCGCAAACTCCAGGCGAAGGCGCGCCGGAATTCTTTTTTACGCGGCTCGTTTATAGCAATGGGCGTGGCCCCGCCCAGGTTCCCGAGTTGAATTTCCGTTGCAAGGACCTCGCACCCGGCGAAGGCGGGACACGCATGGGCGGCGGATGGGGTACGGACTTTCCCGCTTCCGATTGCAAGTTCATGTGGGGAATCGAGCGGATGACGAATACTCGTGTCTACGACAAGACGCCTCATCTGGTCACGGCACTGGACGCAGACCTGTTCAAGTATCCCTATCTTTATATTGTGTCTCCCCACCGCATGAACCTCTCACCGGAGGAGGCAAAGAACCTGCGGGAGTACCTGCTGCGCGGCGGTTTTCTTCACATCGATGACTACTGGGGAATCGATCAACGATTGATCGTCGAGTCCGAGATGTTGAAGATTTTTCCAGAAGGAAAAATTGATCGGCTGAATACGAGTCATGCCGTATTTCACACGTTTTTCGATATCGACCAGATCGTGCAGATTCCGAACATTAATAATGGACGAGCTGTAAATCGTGGCTTGCCGGACGCACACACCTGGGAGCAACGGAGCGAAACCGAACCCATGGTCTTCGGGATTTCAAGGGACAACGGAGACCTCATGGTCCTGATGACCTATAACTCCGACCTGGGAGACGCGTGGGAGTGGATGGATGACCCGGAATATCCTCAGTTATTCACCGGCCAGGCCTATCGCATGGGCCTCAATTTCATTCTCTATGCGATGACTCATTAGGTAACGACGTTTTGCCGGAGCACAGGTCGTTGAACACACGATTGGCTGCACTCCCTAGGCCGCTCGCCGGTAGTGGGCTAGTTTGAAATTCAGGCTCCCCTCCTGGGACAGGAGGGGTGGCGCGAAGCGCCGGGGTGGTAGCCACGTCGTAGAAAAATTTCCCTTGCCTGCAGCTACCACCCCTCGCGGGATCCGCTTCGCGATCCCGCTGCCCTCCTATCCTAGGAGGGCAGTCTTTTCGCCTCAATTCAAACTAGACCATTACCGGCGCGCCGTACTACTTGATCTCGGTGCACCATTCATGGTCGAATTGCGCAACTGATCTGAGGTGATAGATATGTATTTCCGAACCATGAAAAGCAGGGTGCGGCTTACCGCAACGGTCGTGTTTCTTGCGCTGATTTGTGGAAGCGCACTTTCCGCATTCGCACAGGCGCCGGCTGGCGCTCAAACGCTGCCACGCACTGCCGATGGCAAACCAAACATGGCCGGAATCTGGCAGGTCCGCGACAAGGTGGCCGCCGATCTTCTCCAGACAAAAGGTGTTGTCGATGGCGGCACGATTCCCTACCTTGCAGCCGCCACTGCAAAAAAGGCCGCCAATTTGAAGGATAGGAAAACAGCGGATCCGCTGGAAAACTGCTTCCTGCCGGGTGTGCCACGGATCATGTATATGGAGTATCCGTTCCAGATCTTCCAGACTCCCGAACACGTTGCGATGACGTTCACCTGGTCTCAGGTCTATCGCCTCATCTACACGAACGGCAAGAAAGGTCGCGAGGGACTTGAATCCTGGATGGGGGACTCCCGAGGACGCTGGGAAGGCGACACCCTGGTCGTCGACGTCAAAGACTTCAACGACCAGACATGGTTTGATGCTGCCGGAAACTATCACAGCGAAGACCTGACGGTTGTTGAACGTTATCGCCTGCTCAATGCGGACACGCTCCAGTACGAAGCAACCATCACGGACCCCAAGGTATTTTCCAAGCCCTGGAAAATCAGCGTGGCGTTCCAACGAATTAAAAACATGCCCCGTATCCTCGAATATCAATGCCAGGCAGATAAGGAAGAAGCCAACGGGGCTTTCGAACGCGATGCCCGGACGTGGTATTCGCCGCAGAGTCCGAAACCGACGCCGCTGGCAAGCGTGGCGACATTGCCGGATCCTCCGACCGTCGGCACCCTGAAACGCACCGCGGATGGGAAACCAGACCTGACGGGTTTCTACGATCAGCCCGGCAATTCCGCAAACTATGGTCTCGAACGAGCGCGAGGCGTCGTGATCGATCCCGCGAACTCGATGCTTCCCTATCAGGATTGGGCGCGTGCGGAACGCATCGACAGGGAGCTTCCCCAGCGCGGATACGATGATCCAACGGCTCACTGTTTCGTTGCCGGAGTGCCGCGATCGCACTACGTGCCGTCACCGATTCAGATCCTTCAGGTTCCCGGATATGTGATCGTTCTGTCGGAACGAATGTCCTGGCGTCAGATTTTCATGGATGGTCGTGCCCACCTTCCAGACAACGTTCGTTTGTGGCAGGGCGACTCCGTGGGCCACTGGGAAGGCGATACCCTGGTCGTCGATACCACCAATCAAAATGGAAAGACCTGGTTAAACGAGGCCGGAGACGTTATCAGTCATGCTGCGCATGTTGTCGAGCGGTTTATTCCTACCAGTCCGGACCGGATTACCTACCGGGCGACGGTCAATGACCCGCTGGTGTATACGCGTCCCTGGACCATCCAGGTTCCGCTGAATAAGAAGGCGGATGAAATACTGGAAGTCGCCTGCCATGAAGACAACGGGGACTTGCAGCACCTTAAGGATGTTAAAGACGAATTCCTGGCCAAGCAGAAGAAGGAGAAGTAGCTCAATGAAATCAACCACAATGGGGAAACTCGCCACAGCTGTCATCGCCATCACGCTTCTGGCGGGAACGGCACTCGCACATCATTCGTTCGCGGCGGAATATGACCGGAGCAAACCCGTCAAACTTGAGGGCAAGGTGACAATGGTGAAATTCGCCAATCCACATGCCTGGATTTATATCGATGTCACGACAAGCGGAAAAGTTGTGAATTGGGCATTGGAAACCACATCGGGGAATGCATTGATCCGGCGCGGATGGAGAAAAGAAGACCTTAAGGTCGGTACGGTCCTCCATGTGGACGGATGGCTGGCTCGTAACGGTTCACCTACCGCGAACGTCAGTTCCATCAAATTTCCCGACGGGAAGACGCTATTCGCTGGCGAAGGGGAAGCGCCGAAATAAGTCCGTCTCAAACGCGTGGTACAAATCGGGGACAGTGGTAATTTTTCTGATGAGAAATTGATCACTGTCCCCGATGTCGTTTAGGGCTGAATCCTTGACGCATCACTGGGGCTATCGGAACGCCGGTTATAATCTGCCCACATACGAACGAATGCTTGCCGCTTCCTGAATTTTGTGCAAACTTTGCCCATGAGCATAAAGAGTGTTCCGATCGGGGTTGCCCGTACAAACCTCTGCGCTCTCGTCAATCAAACAAAGAAGGGTGTCAGTATCGTCATCACCAGTCACGGGCGTCCCGCGGCATTGCTTGTTCCCGTTCCCACCTTTGGCGCGCCGTGGCGTATTGAAACACCGGACGATCCGAAGCGCTACGGCGACCTGCAGAATCCTGTGCTGGAGCCGTGGCAGTAAGAGTACTGGCTGACACCAACATCTTCATCAAGTTCTGCCGTCGCCTGCCGCTGCCGAAAACCGTTGAGAACACTCTGGCGGACGTTCGTACCGAACGCTTTCTTTCAGGGAGGGGGATTCATCCCCCGTCCCCGAATTCTCAGGATGCTTCGGCCTGCCGTTTCCTACCAAAGATGGCGGCGACGATAATCCCGAGACCGTAGTTCAGGAGGATCGGTATCGCAACCAGTATCATCGTCGAGGCATCCGTAGAAGGCGTGAGCAATGATGCGGCGACGATTGCGATCAGTACAGCGTACTTGAAATTTCGCGTCAGGAACCGCGCACTCACGAGACCGATCCGGCTCAGTATGAATATGACCGGGGAAATTTCGAAAACGATACCCATCAAAACAATCATTACGACAAGAAGATTGAAGTATCCGGTCACGCTCATGGTCACGTCGATGTGAACGGCACGAGCCATAACAGCGATTAGTTTCAGAGTCAGCGGCATCATCACCCGGTAGCCGAATATCGCGCCGCCGATGAAGCATAGCGTTGTCGAAATGATAAACGGCCCGGCATAGCGTCGCTCGTGGGAATGAAGGCCCGGCGACACAAACTGCCATACCTGCCAGAGAATGAACGGCGACGCCAGGCACGCCGCCCCAGCGAGCGCCACAGTGAAATACAATGAGAAAATTTCTGTCGATTCGATGGCCACCAGATGGATGCCGACAAGTCGAGCCGGTACACCGAGAAATCGAATCAAAGGCTCGACAAACGCCCAACACAAAGCCAGCCCAGCGGCGAGAGCCACGAGCGACTTCAGAATTCGCGAGCGCAGTTCTTCAAGGTGTTCGAGGAACGACATTTCAGTCGCCATCGCAGCCCCAA